>OLPN01000117.1_pt1 | contig 78634 bp, 85 predicted proteins | sample 1672601 | NCBI WGS metagenome assembly OLPN01 (sample SAMEA3136704, study PRJEB25190) | human gut metagenome | reverse complement strand
TAGAGCACTTGACTTTTAATCAAGTTGTCCGGGGTTCGAATCCCCGATGCTTCATCAAATGGAAACGGCTGAAAACCTTGATTTTACTGGGTTTTCAGCCGTTTTTCTGTTACAAAAATGAAATTGTAAAAAATGGTCGTACGACAAAGTAGAACAAAGTAATACAAAGTAAATGTGTCACTTCCGTGTCACATATACAGCGCTGCTTCTACGGCCCCTGCGGTGTCCTCGCGCTCCAACATAATGTGATTATACACGCGCAGCACCATGGCCTCGCTGTCGCCCAGGAGCGCCGCAATATTCTTGATCGACACGCGCGGGATCTGGTAGCACATCGCCGTACAGTAATTGTGCCGGAAAATGTGCGCTGTGAGCCCGGATATGGGCTGTTCTGCGACTTCATTCATGGCCTTGATAATTCTATCCCACTTGCGGCGATAAGAGGATTTAGACACCAATTTGCCGCCGCGCATGGAAAAGAGCTGGGTTCCTCTCATGCAGAAACGAACGTAGGACTCAAGAGAAGAGAAGAGCTGCGGAGGGATCGGAACCTGCCGGTATCCGTTATGAGACTTTGGGCACTTGATACTCGGATGACCGGCATCGTCAAATTCGATTGATTTATTGACGTTGATTGTTTTCTCCACAAAATCAATATCGAATCGAGTGAGAGCAAGAACTTCTCCACAACGTAATCCGGTGGCATACAAGATATCCACAAAAATCCGATCAGATGGGGATAACTCAGCATCTTTCATTGCTTTCTTCTCGTTTTCGGTCAGCGGACGCTTCTCATCCGCCTTGTAGTCGACCGGTTTCATGATGTCCTTCAGATCCTCGTAGAGATTCGCGGCGTAAAGGCGATCATGCACTGCGGTCCGCATAATTTGCGAAAAGCAGAGGAGCAGCTGCTGCTGAGTGCGCTTCTTGCCGGCGGCATCGTTGAGGAGCATCTGGTAGTGGATCGGGAGGACGTCACAGAGCCGCACACCCGCCATCTGGCTCATGTGTTTCTCAATGATGTTGAGATACATTCGTTTTGTATTGTTGGCCGCTTCGGCCTTATAGACGGTAAGCCACTTGTGAGCGTAATCCAGAAACAGGATGTGTTTATCGCGGACTGCCTCCATATTTTTGATTTTGTTGTTGTACTGAGCAACCTTTTCTTCCAGATCTTTGCTGCTCTTCTTTGATCGGATCGTGATATAGTGTTTCTGGGTCCCCTGATAGGTGCCGTCCCATACGCGGGCCTGGAAATATCCGTTTTTTTGACGTGTATATTTTGCTTTTGCCATGTTCTATACCTCCATTTTCTGAAAAAGGGTGCAAAAATAACAGGCATCGGGAAACGAATGTTCGTTTTGACACCTGTTCCAGAAAATGGTAATATACAGATGGTACCTGTGTCCATTATCTGGATGCAACCCCGCCTTGGTGTTGGCGCACCGGGGCGGATTTTTTTATTTACTTTTTAATGACATTTCTTGCAAGGCGTGTATCCTTGCGCCTGCGCATCGGATAACGAGATCTGATGCGGATTTGACATATTGCTGCAGCTTGATTTGGAATGATATTTCTTTCCGGAATCAGAAACCCATACCATAGTTTCCTGCTGATCGGACGATGATGGAGCCTGCGTAGCGGCGGGAGCAGCGGTTGGCTGTGTATCGGAAAGATAATCACTTGCCACGTAAGCCTCTGTTCCATTGTAGTCGATCTTAGACCAACCGTTTTCAGAACTGATAACGGTAACAGAGTCGCCAGCCGAGAACGTGCCGAGCTTTTCGGCATCCGCGCTTGCAGCGGCTCGAATGTTGAGCGATGACTGGGAGTACATTACTTTCGTTTCCACGGGCGCTTCTGTGGGAGTCGGCGTTGAGGTCTCAGACACAGCAGAAACGGTGGAAGATGAAGCTGCGGAAGAGGATGAAGCCGCGGCTTCGGCTGCTTTCTTCCGCCCGCTACTGAACCCGCTTGAGAAGACACCGACGATCAGGAAAAACAGAATGAAGCCGAGCAGGATAGTGCCACATCCGACGGTTCCACTTTGCGCTTTTTTAGAGGATTTCCTTTTACGAGATCCTCCACCGGAAGTTTTAACGTAGCTCAGTCCGGTACCAGGTGCGCTTACAGTGGTTGTCTTTCGACCGCTGCTACTCACAGAATGATGAACACCTTTCCCGCCAACAGAAACACCAACGCTCTTATTGGAGACGTTCAGTTTGATGCCTGGAGCAATTTTCTTACTCTTTTTGAATCGCATACCCATAACGATTCCCCCTCTCTGGAAGTATAATTTCCCGAATATCGGGAACTATAATGTCATGAAAATATTAATTCAAGACATCATATACAAAAGAAATTTGACGCTCCGCCAGGCGGCCTTACTGACTGGAATCCCAAAATCTACGCTGGAAGATATCTGCAGCGGAAGAATGCCGAGAATCGACACGATGGAATCCATAGCCAAAGGCCTGAAAGTGCGGATTACAGACTTATTCGACAGTCCGTACAAATAAGTGTCCGGGAACCCGGACAAATGTCAAAAAATACTAATTTTCGCCCGAAGATCTCGTATTATTAGTAAAGGGACGTTCGAAAAAAAGATATTGAAATCGAACGAACGTTCGTATATAATAAGGCTAGAGATCGGAGGGCAATACATATGTACGAAAAATATCTTGCTGAAATAAAACAGATGTTATCATGTATGTCGGAAAGGGACATACAAATCGTCGCAAGGATTTATGGAATTTTGAGAATTTATTTGGAAAAGAGGGGGAGACGTTAGTCCCCCTTCTTTTTTTGCAGATTCTCACGTAATTTTGAAAAGTATAATCTTGCAGCAGATTTTGATGTATCGTCCAATTCATGATAGGTTCGCATCATTTCGATAATAAAATCTTTAAAAGGATCATCATCTGGTTCAAGTAGATCTTCTACATAAGAGGAAACCTCGTCGATTGGCAATTTTTCTTCAAAAATAGGGCCGGTTCCACTTCTTATCCATTCTTCGTTGACGTGGTATTTTGCGCAAATATCAGAAATAACACGATCTGTCAATGCAATTCTACCAATTTCAATGTTACCTGTATTCGCGCGAGACATATTCAAGGATTCAGAGAACTTTTGCTGAGTAAGATGCAAAACGTCTTTCCTTAAATAGCGGATGCGCTCATAAGCGTTCAATTCACTCACCTCCTTACAAAAACAGTATAACACACGTGAAAATGCTTGTAAAGCACAAAAATAAAAAAATAAATGCTTGACAAACACAAAATGAAGAAATATAATGTGCTTAACAAGCAAATACAAAGCGAAAGGAGCAAACAAATATGTCAGAAAAAGAAAGAAAAGAAATTGATGAAATGGTAGAAACTGCAAAAATGCTTGCGGAACATGATCCGGAGAGCCTTGCGATTGGGAAAGCAGCGTTAGACGCTTTAAAGGTAAGATGCGAAATCGAAAGAACAAAAAAAAGAAACGACGTAAGAAGGAGTGAAAACGTATGGAAAAAATAACCACAGATGAAGCGGCAAAGATGCTGGAGCACCTGACAGGAAAGAGATACGTAATCAGTGCCAGCAAGAAGAAAGAGCCTATGCGCGTCGAGTATCCGGCGCGCTACATGAGAAAAGCGGAGCTGCTGAGAATGGAGAATCCGCTGATCGGAAGAGAAGTCCTGAACCGGGCGATCATGTACGCACCGGAGGGCGTAGCACGGAAAGTTGATCCGCGGAAGAAAAACAGTCCGGTCATTTTTGACACGGAAAAATTCGAGGAGTGGAGGCAGAGGCATTGAAAGTACAGAACGTAATTGCCGTTATGGCAGGAGTAGCAGGAACATGGATCTATTTTGCGGGAGTGGAGCAGTGGAAGCCGTTTCAGATGGCCGCAGGCCTCGGAATTGCTGCCGCCGGCTGGGCAGTCAAGCGGATATGGGAGACGATCGCAAAGCGTAAAGCAGAAGAAGAGGAGCGGATCGCACGCCATAAGGACGAGGTGTTTTCGATTTGGATGAACTGCGGAGCAAGTATGTTGTTTAGAGGTGATAAAAAATGGCAAAAGAAAGATTGACAGTAAAAAATCCAGACGGAACGTACCGGATCTGGATGGATCACGCCGGAACATTCCGGCTGGAAAGCCAGATGAACTCTGTATTTGCTTACGGAGACTTGGTAGACAAGCTGGGAAGATATGAAGATCTTGAAGAAAAGACAAAAAAGCGTCCTACATGCTGAGAAACATGTAGGACAGGGATTTAGAAGTGTTTTTTCGATATCTATCTTATCACGATCGGCATCGAAAGTCAAAGAAAATATTGAAAAAATAAGGGGAGAAAGTCCCCTGTTAAACCTTGATAAAGAGATTAAAGTTAGGACATAAGAGATGGCGATCAAGAAGAAAATATATAGGCTTCGAGGGGGAACCGTTCTGGATATCGATGAATTCCATGACGGGAGATATGGAGGGCCTGGGGGTAAGAGAGAAAAGAAAAGAGAAGTGACTCCGGAGCAAATGAAGGAAGCGAATCACCGGACGAAGGTGAAAAACTGTCAGCGAAGGATGTTGCAATACTTCCGGGCGGGAGACTGCTTTGCGACATTGACATATGCCGTGCAAAACAGACCGGCAACGATGGAGCAGGCGGTGGATGACTTCGGAAAAGCGTGGAGAAAGGTGAGAAGCGAGTATAAAAAACGTGGAAAAGAGCTTTTCTGGATACGAAATGTGGAGCGCGGGACAAAAGGCGCGTGGCATATTCACATTCTGATCAATGAGGTGGGAGACACGGCCACAATCCTGCAGAAAGCATGGAAGAAGGGAGGCGTGTACATAGAGACGGTAAAACAGAATAAATGGTACGATGTGTCTTTTGGAAAATTGGCTGAATACATGACAAAAGACGGAGATACGCAGGAAGAGAAAGAGGATGGAACGCTTGCAAAACCGAAATTGAAAGAAGCATCGTACAACCACTCAAGGAATATGCCGTTGCCGGATCCGGAGAAAAAGTATCTGAAAAGGTGGAAAGAAAAAGTAAAACCGCCGAAAGGGTATTACATAGCGGACTACTACGAGGGAATCAATCCGAAAACGGGCTACAAATACCGCCGATACACGCTGATCAGTCTGGAAAGGAGGAAAGAGGACGATGGAGACCGGCATCTACATAGAGCTAAGCGCAAACGATCCGCGAGAAAGAAGCCGTAGTTGGGGCTATGTACTGGAAGCTCCTGGAGGAAAGACCAAACACGATACAGGAGAGTGTACCAGTACAATGCACGGAGCCACCCTGCAGACATTGATCAAGGCGCTTGGCCGGTATCACAAGCCGAGTCAAATCACGATCCACGCCGCGGACGAATGGGTTCTGAACATGCTGGAGAATCAACTCCCGGCATGGGAGCAGAACGGTTTCCGGAATGCGCGTGGGGAACCGATCAAGTATCAGCAGGAGTGGGAGCAGCTGGCAGAAAAAGTAAAAGACCACAAGATCACGATCGCGCCGGGTCGGCATGAATACAGCGCCTGGCTGCAGGATGAAATGAAAAGAGGAAGATGAGATGTTTGAACGATTTGGAGAGCTGGAATCAGCAAAAGAAATTAACGAGTTGGCAGTAAATCTGTTCAACGAGGGAGACGTGGAGAGCCTGCGCGTCATGGCGACAGAAAACGGAATTCCGGAGGTTTTCGTGGATTTGTTCTGCGCCGGGGAAATCCAGGAACTGTGTGATCCGATGACAGCGGCATTGGGCAAAATTGAGGTCGAGTCTGCGGAAATGCAGCCGAAAGAAATTATGGAGGACTGGGTGGAGTACCTGAAAAGCCAGTGCATGGAAAATGAGCTGATGGCGTACAGCGTCAGAAAAAAGGGGAAATCGCTGAAAGGATGCATTGCCGCACTACTGAAATGGTCATTTGGGAATCAGATTCCCATTGAGAAGGAGATTCTGAAAGCCGCCGGTGTGACAGCGGGCAGAGTGACGCTGGGTATTCCGGGAATGGCAACTGCGAAGCGGATCATTCGGGAATATTATCTGGGAAAGTAGGCAGAGCAGATGAGAAAAAAAGAAATTGAGAAAATCCCGTATTTGGGATTGAAGAAAATCAACAGAAAAAAAGATGTGAAGTACATCGGAGTGACAGCGGTTAAGATCGTTGGAAACAAAAAGCACTTGTTTTTGGAGGTGTACAAAAACAAGAAAGAATCCAAAATGGTACCTGTGGTGCGAATCATCCTTACGGAAAAGGAGTTTTGGAATTATTTTCCAGAAACAGAGCAGTGGACACGGCAGAAAGTGGAGAAAGATGGTGGACACGGGGATTGGATATGGGGAGAAAAAGCTGTTACATGGGAGCAGATGGAAAAAGAAAATGTCCTCCAGAGCACGGAGGATCTGGAAAAAATAAAGAAATTCTGCAAGATAAAAACACCTGTATACTACGAGGCGCGCTGGTGGCAGTACATCTACAAGTACGAGGATGATCTTGCGACCGTTGCCAGAATTGACAAAGAACATCGAAAATTCGTGCGCCGACAGGAAGCACTGAAAGACAGGATGGCACATACCGCAAAACTTCCGGAAAAAAGAATATTAGAATATGCGGACAGAATTTATTTCCACAACAAACACCATCTGTATTACAAGAAACGCGGAAGTTGGACAAAAATTGCCTGCAGCAAGTGCGGCGGCGTAACGGATGCGCGGTGGAGAGATGGCATATCTTACGAGAGCCAATTTCAGAAGTATACCGAAGAACCTCGAGAAGGAAAAAGTGGAAAATGCCCGATGTGCGGCGCGGTTGGAACGTACAAGTGCCAGGGAAAAATAAAGGGTGAATACAGTAAGAAAATCCATCTGTTCCTGGGACAACAATACAAAGAAGATGGAGCAGTGCTGCGGTACGTGGAGATTGAGAAAGCATGGACACTGGGCTTCATCGAGGAAAACGATGGACCAGAGATGTACAATGCCGCAGAAGAACTTTCCGGCGTAGAGGTGGCAAGAGCCTACTTTGAGCCAGGGAAAAAGGTGCAGATCGACTATCATAAACACGACTTGTACCGGAATGAAGACTTTTGGGACGACTGCAATCTATATGGACTTGCCAACATTGACATCAAAGCGGCGCCGATTATGTCGGAAACCTACGAGGAGCTGAAAAATACGATATTCCGGTACAGCGGTCTAAAGGAATATGCGGCGCAGGTGAAAGAAGTAAATCCGATCAGGTATCTACAGACATACCAGAAAACGCCGCAGATGGAGATGCTTGCGAAAATGGGATTGAACGAGACAGCGGAAGCGATCAATGATGGGCACGTTGGAATTGTTGTGGATGCATCCGCGAAAAGACTGGACTCTTTTCTGGAAATTCGAGCAGAGCGGGTGAAAAAGCTGATCGAAGGGAAAGGAAATCTGCGCATCCTGAGAGTTCTGCAGATCGAAAAGAGCCTCAATCAGCACTGGACGGAAGAACAGGTGGATCATCTGGCAGAAACAGGGCTGGATATCGCACACGTTGCGCTTGCCATGAAATACATGACCATTCAAAAATTACTAAACCGTATCGAAAAATATGCCGGATGCGCTTACGGAACAAACTGCGGAAGGGCAACGAACGAGATACAAAATACGGCCATCATGTATCTGGACTATTTGGCAATGAGAGAGAGACGGGGATATGACTTGAATAACTCTGTATACCAGCAGCCAAGAAATTTAGACGAAGCGCATGCACAGATGACTGCGGAGACAAATCGGGAAAAAGTCGAGAAACGACTGAAGGAGACGGAAGAAAAATATCCGAACATCAAGAAGCAGTACAGGAACCTGCGAAAAGAATACTACTACGAAGATGCAATGTATGTCATACGGCCGGCCCGATCAGCGGCGGAGATCGTGATGGAAGGAAGGATTCTCCATCATTGCGTGGGAGGAGATAACTATTTGAGCAAACATAACGAAGGGAAAAGATATATTCTGATGATGCGATTTCAAAAAGAACCGGAAACACCGTACATCACCATCGAAATCAACCCGGAGCAAAAAAGAATAGTGCAGTGGTATGGAGAAAGGGATACAAAGCCGGATAAAGAAAAAATTCAGAGCTGGCTGGATAATTATCTGGAAAAGCTGAAAAACGGAACCCTGCAGGAAGAAATCAGTGAAATGATGACAATGACAGCGTAAGAGGTAGGTATGGAAGAATATACACAATTAACCCTGGATGACTGGCTTGCGATGAAAGAGAGCCTTAAGCGGGACTTGATCGGCGTGCAGGAGAGTTTTGTGCGGATCGGTTACACACTCCGGAAGATCGAGGAGCAGAAACTATATAAAAATGATGGCTATGAGACAGTGACGGAATTCGCAAAGGCGGAATATGGTCTGAGCGCATCGACGATCTCGCGATTTATGAATATTAACCGAAAATTCAGCATCGACGGTTATTCGGACCGCCTGCGGCCGGAATATGCGCAGATGGGGAGCAGCAAGCTCTCCGAGATGCTTTCCCTGCCGGATGCAGACTTAGAAATGGTTCGGCCGGAGATGCCAAAGGCAGATATCCGGGAACTGAAACATTTCAACAAGGAGGCGCCGGAACCAGAAGCGGCGGATTCACTGGAAAAGCTGGTGTGGAAGTTCTTCGAGAACAATGCGGTGATTGCGAAGCAACTGGAGCAGAGCGAGGCCTATGCGGACGGCGAGTCGGAGAAAATGGTTGAGATCGTCAATCCGGCGGGAGTCAAAACGTTCCGCGCGGGGCTGTACTACATGGCGATGTATGAGAACGATATCCAGATCAAGCAGTTCGGACAGCAGCCGCAGAAAATGAGCTGGGCGGAGTTCTTCGCAATCACGAAAAAAATCTTCGAGAGCGTGGAATGGAAACAGAGAATACAAGAAGAGCATCCCAAAACAGAGCCGCAGGAAAAAGTTGAGACAAAACCAATTGCGCCGGCGCAAATCAAAAAGCCGGAAAGCCCTGTAAATACAGAGGCGGAGCCGGTTTCGGAGACACCGAAAAAGCCGGAAAAAGGGACGTCCCAAAATACGGCGCAAAAGAAAAATGAGGCACCGCAATCAGAAGAACCGCGGAAACCAGAAGAAAAAGTGCAAAGTGAGACGGAAATTGCGGAAAACGGAGCGGAAAGCACGCAAAACGCAACGGAAACCGCACAAACCGAGACAGAGGAGCAGATGCCGGGGCAAATGAATCTTCCAGAGGATTACCAGGGAACGGAGAGCATTGATGTACTGGGAAAGACGATGCAGCGAAAAGAGTATCTGGATACGCTGACCGCGTGGGGCGTGGCGGACTACCTGCATAAAAATCTGACAGCAGAGATCCTGGGAAACAGAGAGGGTCTCTATGAATGGCTGAAAGGCAAGGTCGATGAGCGGGGATATGGAATGGAGGACGTGAATGTATTGTAGAAAAGAGGGTACGGCGATCAAGGAAGAAATATACCGATATATCGCCAGATACATTTCGAAACATGTATATCCGCCGAGCTACAAAGAGATAGAGGACGAACTGAGCATATCTGCAAAAACGGTGAAAAAACACATGGATGAGCTCGTAGCCGATGGAATCCTTGAGACAGATGCGGAGCCGGGAGCGCAAAGAGCATTCCGGATCAAAAATACAAAGGTGGTAAAGAAAGGGGAAAAGAAATGAATAAAGTGATACTGATGGGAAGATTGGCAAGAGATCCGGACGTTCGTTGGACGCAAGGACCGGAGCAGAGTGCGGTTGCGCGCTATACGCTGGCGGTGGATCGCCGATTCCAGAAAGAGGGAGGAGCGACCGCGGACTTTATCGGATGCGTGGCGTTTGGCCGGCAGGCGGAATTTGCAGAGAAATATCTGCAGCAGGGAATCAAGATCGCCATCACCGGACGGATTCAGACCGGAAGCTACACCAATCGGGACGGGCAGAAAGTCTACACGACAGACGTGGTTGTAGAGGAGCAGGAGTTCGTAGAGAGCAAGGGAGCGAGCGCGGCCAGACCGCCAAAGAGAAAGACAGAACCGGAGACGGATGACGATGGATTTATGAATATTCCAGAGGGCGTTGAAGATGAAATTCCGTTCCGGTAACAGAGAGGAGAGAGAAAAATGTTATTTCCGAAACCGCAGACGAAAAAGAAGAGAAAGAAGCACAGAGAAAGCCTGCTGCAGAACAAGGAGAGCAGGATCTGTTATCTCTGCGCCAGAGGGGGGGATTATAGCTGGAAACAGGTGTTGGAGGAACACCACATCTTCGGCGGACCGAATCGGCATCTGTCAGAGGAATATGGTCTGAAAGTCTATATCTGCCCGGAATGCCACAGGACATCAGCCAGAGCAGTGCATCAGGATCCGGCGGGAGAAGCGAACCGATATCTGCAGGCGGAAGGGCAGAAAGCATTCGAAGAGAATTTCCCGGAATTAAGTTTCCGGGAGATCTTTGGGAAAAATTATTTGTGAGGAAGAAAAAATGGAAGATTACGAAAAATGTAAGCATGTGCAGAGCATTGGAACATACGCGGTATATGTTGATCCGGGATGCCCAAAAGCGCACAAAATAAAAGGGACATTGGTAAGTTCGCGACGGAAGTGCGAACACTGCCAGGAAGGAGAAGAGAATGAAAAAAATACCGGAAGAAATGGAAAACTTGATTCTGGAAATGTTACAAAAAGGGGAAAAATACAAAGCAATCACGGACAGAACCGGAGTGACAGAAACTACAGTTAGAAGAGTAGCAAGAGACAACGGAATATGCAGAAGGAAAAGGAATGCTGAAAAGGAAAATAATTATCCGCCGGAACTGATGGAAGAATGGGATCGGGTAAGGATTGAAATTTTGAAGAAAGGATAGGGGAAATGAAAACGATTATTGAAATTTTAGCATTGTGCGCGGCTATGGTCGGCGGTGTCGCATGGCTGCTGAACCGGCCATCGCGGCCGTCTGATCCGGAAGAAGACGCGGAGCAGGAGCGGTATCTTACAGAATGGAATCATAAGCATGGAAAGGGGAGAAATCAATGAGCGGCTATTGCAGATGGTGGAATAAAAACTTGGAGGACGTAACGGAACACGAACAGGAACGATGTGAGGAAAATGGTCAGGATTGTTGTGAGTGCCCTGATTTAGTGATAGAAAAGGAGCGAGAAAATGCAGAAGTATAAAATAAACCTTGGAAAGGCGAATGCTATTTTTAAACAGATCACAAGCGATAACTATAGTGAGGATGAAAAGCTGCGGTCGATTTTGACTGTGTTGGATATGGAAACGCACAATGGGATTACCAAGGATATGATCTTGAAAGCATTTCGCTGGCTCTTTGATTACGCAATAGAGGTTGGGCCAGAAGTGAGATTGACCGAGAAGACAGAAACAGGATTCTGGAATTTGAAAGGTGTAAGCTGGGAGCAGCTGCAGGAAGGTCATGTGATTACCAAGGATATGAGTCAAAAAATCTATGGAGCCCTTGCAAAATTGAAAGATTACGAAGAAACTGGGCTGGATCCGGGACAGGTGGCAGAAGCGGTTTCGAGGCTCACACCGCAGAAACAAAAGAAAGTAAAATGGGAGTTTTTTTTCGGGATATAGAGATGAATGTCCAAGATGTGGAAACTTTACAATTGACTCAGAAAATGATTTTTGTCCGGATTGCGGTCAGCCGCTGAAGTGGGAGGAATAAGATGCGAGCAATTGCGAAAACACTCATGATAATCTTTGCAGTAATAAAAGCGTGTTGTGGCTTAAAAAGAACCGTGACGATCGAAGATCATAACGGAAATAAGACGTACATCCCGTCAAAAGAAGATCAGATCTTAGGGATGTTAGATTTTGTTTTGGCGATGCAAATAATTCAGATTGCGATGAATGTATAAAAAACACAAGAAAGGAATGCGAACAATGGGAATTTGGGAAGCTATTCAGGAAGCAATTGCAGATAAGCCTGAGATATCTGCGGAACTGAGAACGTCATGGAGAGAGCAGGGAATCATGACGTTGACACTTGAAAATATGACAACGAAACAGAAGACAGAAAGGGGATTTTGCGCAGAAGAAGGTGGAACGGAAGAAAGAATGAAAAACATAGTCCAGGAAATGCTGCTGAGACTGGATGATGTAGACGAATGGAGAAGAAAGCTGGCCATGTTGAAGCTGATACAGGCGGCACTGGACATTAAGCTTGATCCGAGACAGAAACAATACGCATTATCAGAGACTCCTGCGTGGCCGGTCGGAGGAAGAAGAACGGGGAAAACACTGGCACATGTAATCAAAATATTAATAAACGAAAAAGAAACGATAATGATAACGAGAGATACTGCGTGGCGATACACAGATGATAGCCGGTTCGGATATGCATATGCATGGGAGCAGGCGAAAGAATTAAAAATGATTAGTGACAAATTACGAAAAAAAGATGTACCAGTTCCGGAAGTGAAATTAATAAAACCGTGGTAGAAACCAGATGATAAGAGGAGGTGAGACCGATGGAGCAGAACAGGGATGAGAACGAAAAGAAAAAAGAATATCTGAAAAGGTATCACGGCGCAGTACTTGCGGAAAAGGCGATCCAGCAGGAGATTGATGAGCTGAGAATGGATAAGATGTTTCCGATGCTGATTCAGGACGGGATGCCGCACGGGAGCAGCTGCGGGGACCTGTCGGAGTATGCGGCGCAGTTGGATGGGTTGCTGGCGGATCTGAAAGAACAGATGGAGAAGCGGATCAGCATCCGGAGAGAGATTACGCAGAAAATCGAACAGATGCAGGATGAGACAGAAAAGACGGTGTTAAGATTACGATACATCCATTGGCTCCGGTGGGAGCAGATTGCCGAGCGGATGGGATACGGATGGGCGCAGGTACATAGAATCCATGGAAAGGCGTTGGCGAACTTCAAAATGAAATAGAATGATACACGGTATATGTGATATAGTGTAAAAGAAGAGAAACGGGAAAAGGAAAACCGGTTCTCTTCCAGTTCAAAAATCGATCACACCTTGTCGAAGAAAATCCCTGCAGAAATGTGGGGATTTTCTTATGGGGGAAACATGACAGATAAAGAAGCAAAGGAATTCTACAATTCTGCAGAATGGGAACACAAGCGCCTGGCTATCCTGAGACGGGATCAATATGAATGCCAGGACTGCAGAAAGAGACTGCAGGAAGCAAAAGAAAAAGACATCAGGCTGCCGGCGACGGAAGCAAAGATCCGGAGGGCAACACAGGTCCATCATATCATGGAACTGAAAGAGCATCCGGAGCTTGCGCTGGATGAAGAGAATCTGGTAAGCCTGTGCACACAGTGCCATAACGTGAGACACGGCCGACATGTCGAGCGGAAGTTCGTTCCGAAGCGCCGGGTGATCGCGCCGGAGCAGTGGTGACCATCCCCCCGGGGTAATTCTCAGCGATTTTTGGCTAGGGAAGAACGGGTAGGAAGGGGCATGACTGTTCAGATTTTTCAGATTCTCGCGTGAAAGGGGTGGGGGTAACCGGTTCGGGTGAAGTGGGAAAAAACAGAAGGGTGGTGAGCAGATGTCACAGAAAGATGTTAAGGAGTCGCTGCTGGAGCAGTTGAGATTACAGGGAAAAACAGCGGATTTTTACGGAGATCTGGTAGAAGATTATATGCATTACTGGAAGTTGAAAAAGGATCTGATCCAGGATATCAAAAAGCGTGGAATCCGTTATGAAGCCATGAATGGGAACGGAATTATGGTGGAAAAAACAAATGAATCTGTGCAAAATCTGCAGAAAACCACGGCGATTATGTTAAAAATTTTGAGTGATCTTGGTCTGAGAGACCAGATCTCGAATGAGTCCGAGGCAGATGGTTACCTGTAAAGAAATTGACGACTATCTTGCCTACGCGAAAGCCCATCCGGAATGGATCAACAAAGAAAGACAGCTGCTGATCAAGAACATCGTACTCCCAACGTTGAAGAGAGACGATGTTTTTTTTGACGAAGAAACCTACAGAAAATGTCTGCAGTATTGCGAGAATAATTATTATCCGCTTTTTCCGTATCAGAAATTTATCTATGCGTTCGCATTTATGTACGTGAGCGATATGCCGCTATTTCAAAAATTCATCGTGATGATGGGCAGAGGAAATGGGAAGGATGGATTTATCGTACCATTGGCGAATTTTTTTCAAACTCCATTGTATGGCGTTGAAAATTATCATGTGGAAATCGTGGCGAATTCGGAAGATCAGGCGAACGAAACTTTCAAGGTTGCTTACAACGTATGCAAAAAGAAAAAGTTCAAGGGAAAATTCAGCGTCACAAAAGAGCTGATCACGAATCTCAAGACCGGATCGGAGTTGAAATACAACACGAGCCGGGCAGAGACAAAAGATGGAAAACGGCCTGGATGCCTGATTCTGAATGAGATACACGCCTACGAGAATTACGAGCAGATCAATGTATTCGAAAGCGCACTTGGAAAAGTAAAGCATCCGCGGGAATTTATCATCACCACAAACGGATATGTAAGAGATGGCCCGCTGGATGAAATTCTGACGATGATAGAAGAGATTCTGAGGACGGGTGAAAATCCGCTCGGATATTTTCCGTTCGTCTGCAAGCTGGATGCGAAAGAAGAAAAAGATCTTCCGGAAGCCTGGCACAAGGCCAATCCGTCGCTGGAATATATGCCAATTTTGGAAACGCAGATCATGAAAGATTATCTGGAAGCACAGAAGCTTCCGAGTAAACTTCCGGAGTTGATGACCAAACGGTTCAATCTGCCGGCGCGGAATGAAGAAGAAACAGTAACGTCATGGAACAACATTCTGAGGTGCTGTTATGACGATATCGAACGGAAAACACCGAGAAAAACAGCGGACACGAAAGGCAAACTTGCGATTCTGGCGTTGGACTATGCCGATATTCGAGATTTTGCATCGGCCGGAGTGCTGACGCAGGACGGAGAGGAGTTCATCTGGCGGCAGCACACATGGATCTGCAAAGATTCACCGTTTTTAGAGAAAATCAAATTTCCGCTGAACAATTTTGGACAGCCGGAATTTGAGGACTTTGAGGTGGTGGATGGTCCGACGATCCCGATTGACGCCATCATTCGGTGGTGTGTTGAGAAGATGAATGAATATGTTGTGCAGAAGATCACAATGGACACCTACCGCTACCAGATGTTTAAAGCAAAATTCGAAGAAGCTGGAATAACGATCGAAAGCAAACAGAATCCGGCGGGACTGGTAAGACTGGTGCGAAGAATCGGATCGGCGTGTGCCATCATTGCTCCGGAGATTGAAAGGCTGTTTGCAGAAGGAAAAATAAATTATGGTCCGTCATCCATCATGCGATGGTACACAAACAATACGAAAGTGAGCACGGACAAATACGGAAACAAGATGTACGGAAAAATAGAACCGAAGTTAAGAAAAAACGATGGATTTATGGCTTTCGTGGCGGCGATGTTTTCGAAGGACGAGATAAAGGAGACGGTTATCTATGTTTGATTGGTTTTTCAAAAGAGCAGAAAAAGAAGAGTCTCTGCTCGAAATCATAACATCGACCACACAGCAGCTGCAGTTGTATGAGTTCGCAAAAGAGAAAGCAATTGGCATGATTGCGGATGCGATTGCAAAATCGGAAATTGTAGTCCAGAGGAAAGACAAAAAAGGAACAAGACGGGCAAAAGATGACGTCTATTGGCGGCTGAATGTGCGACCGAATGCCAATGAAACCGGAACGGATTTCTGGCGTGCGGCGATCCACAAACTGCTGACGAAAAAAGAAGCGTTAATCTGCAGAGTGGGTGAGCAATACTTTCTTGCGGATTCCTGGACACTGAATGACAGTGTAATCTTACCGCAGATCTACAGCGATATCACGATCAGCTGCAACGGAAGAACGATGACGCTGGACATGTACCTGACGTCGGATCAGGTGCTGCACTTGCGGCTGCGAAATGAACGGCTCAGTGCATACCTTGGGAATATTGCAAAAAAGTACAATAAGCTGGCGAACGCGGTCTGCACGATGCAGACGTATGTTAATACGCCGAAATTCAAGCTCCATTTTGACGCGACAAATTCCATCATTGCGACAAAAGATGAGAATGGAAACGTGAAAACGCTGACAAAAGATCAATACAAAGAGAAGCTACAGGAGACGTTGCTGAGTGATGAACCGTCAACTATCATCACGAGCGCCGGAATTGATATCAACCAAATTGAAATTAAGGCCGGAGGGGCAAGTGAGGACGTTGTAAAGTTTGCGAAAGAAATTTTTAAGGACACCGCAATGGCATTTAACATCCCAATGGCGGTATTCCTGGGAGAAATCACAGAAAAAGCGGACAGCACAAACGAGTTCATCACCTACGCAGTTTCACCGATTGCCGAAATTCTGAACGATTCATTCAACGCAAAACTTGTAGGAAAAGAAAGTTATGAAAAAGACGAGAAAATTTGGGTGGATCTGTCAAGATTCAAGCACCGCGACCTGATCGAGTGCGCAACCGGCATGAGTACCCTGCGGAGCATCGGCTTCAACCTGGATGAGCTGCGGGAATCCATCGGCTGGGAAGCACTGAATACAGAATTCAGCCGAAGCCGCATGGTGACAAAGAACTATACCGCGGACGAAAGCGCGGTCACGGGAAACACAGAGTAAATCTCCCAGCTGATGGGTGAAACAGCAAATAACAAGGGAAGGAGAAAGCCATGAAAAGAAAAGAGATGCATTACTGCCAGCAGGTGGATGGCAACGTGCACAAGATCTTTCTGTATGACGATATATCGAAATATGGAGAGTGGAACTGGGAAACCTGGGACTATGACGAGTCGGAGACATCCGCGGCACATTTCCAGAAGCTCCTGGAAGCGGTGCCGGATGGGGAAGAAATTGAACTGCATATTAATTCCTACGGAGGATCGGTTTCGGAAGGAACGGCCATCTACAACCTGCTGCAGGAGAGCAAGGCACACAAAGTGGGAATCGTGGACGGCGTATGCCATTCAATCGCGTTTACAATTCTGCAGGGGTGCGATGAGCGAATCATGGGGTACGGCACAAGCGCGATTATCCACAACATGTGGGCCAGCGTCACAGGAAATGCAAAACAGCTCCGGGAAGAGGCGGACAAGCTGGACGTGTGTATGGAATCCTGTGTGCAGCTGATGATGCGCCGTGCGACCATCGATGAGGCAGAACTGAGAGCCATGATGGATGCAGAGACCGTGCTCACACCGCAGAAAGCCCTGGAATGCGGATTAATTGATAAAATCGGCGTGGAGCAGAAGGAGGAGCCGCGGACAGAACAGCTTCTCGCAGAAAATGAACAGCTGATCAAACAGCTGAACAATCGCACATTCCTGGATGCGGAGGTTAAAAAGTTCATGCGGGCCGTTGCGCCGGCGCAAAAACAGAAAAGCGGATTTGACGCTTTCTTTCAGAAAGGAGAAAAAAATGAACATCGATAAAATCACAGAGGCAGAGCTGAAACAGAAAGTAATGAAGATGATGGAAGATGCAGACGATAAGGTAGAGGCGATCTATCAGGCTGCAGCTATGATCGTGGAGGAGAAAAACAAAGAACTCATCAATCAGCTGGTGGAGCAGAACGCCCGCGCGGCTCACGATGAGGAATACAGAAAACGCCTGAACCTTCACAATCTGTCAGACAAGGAAAAACAGTTCTACGAGGGGCTGAAAGATGTGAAACAGGCAATCACTGCAAAGCAGATCGACATTATTCCGGATGAAATCATCGACAGAACGCTGGATGATGTGAAAAAGGCAAGTAAAATTCTGAGCCTGGTAAAATTTGCCCCGACAAATGTGAAAAAATGGCTGGTTGGTGAACATTCCGGGACTGCAGTATGGGGGGACTTAACAGATGCCATCAAAGGAGAGCTGAACGCAAGTTTTGAAACTCTTGACCTGGAAGTGAAAAAACTGACAGTATATCTTGTGATTCCGAAAGCAATTCGGGATCTTGCGCTGCCATTTGTGGACAAATATTTTACGGCAATTCTTGCGGAGGCAATGCAGGACGGCCTGGTAAAAGGATATCTGGATGGAAACGGAAAAACGGGTCCTGTAGGAATCATGAATAAGATCGCGAGCTTCAAAACGGACGGAACCGCGCAGGCGAAAACGGTAATGAACACGGTAACCAAATTCAGCCCGAAAGGACTTGCTCCAGTAAGAAAGACACTGAGCAAAGACGGAGAGAGAGAAATCGGAACGCTGTATTTACTGTGCAATCCGAGCGATGAGGCGGAATATGTGGACCCGGCGCTGTATGGAGAAAGTCTCACGGGAGGATACAGAAACACCTCGTTTATGAGCCTCGAAAAGATTCCGGATGCGAATGTACCGAAAGGAAAAGGCATTTTTACCATGGCAGGTGTCTACACGATGGGAGCATCTGGCGTGGAGCTGAACACTTATGATCAGACAAAAGCAATGGATGATGCAGACGTTATCATCGGAAAATGCTATGCGAACGGCCGCGCGGTGGATGATGACTGCGCCGTAGTATTTGACGTGACGAAACTGGAAGAGTACGTGCTGCCGGTTCAGCAGGTAACGGTTCCACAGACAATCGCGCAGGCAGCAGAGCCAACAGGAGAATAAGGAGGTAAGGCGGAATGCTGGAAGAAATGATTGAGGAAGTGCGGCAGGAATTTCAGATTCCGCCGTATTTCCCGGATGAGTCGCTGCTGCGGTACCTGAAAGAAGGAAAACACCGTCTTGATACGCTCAATCCGGGAAGAAGCCTGGAAACAGATGATACGTTTCGAAGTCTGCTGAAAAATTACGTGTACTATGCGTACAATCACAAAACGTACGAGTGGGAGCAGAATTACGCTGCGATTATCTTATCCTGGCAGCTGGAAAGCGAGGTGCCGACATGAGCCTGCCGGTGTACACAAGCGGATGCTTTGAACTCTACAGAATCAAAACAGACGAAACCAAAGACTTTCCGGAGGATATTCTGGAAAATCAGCACATGACGATCTGGTACAACGAGATCTCTGTGTATGACCATACCAGATACGCACTGAGTCAGAGCGGACGGGAAATCACAATGAAAATTCGGATTCCGCAGTACAAGAAAATTGACAGTGACTGTGTGTGTATCATTGAGGGAACACAGCACAGAGTCTATAACGCCGCACACATCATCAACAAGGACGGATTCCCGGAAACGGAGCTCACACTGGTGCGACCAGATCGAACGATTGAGGTGATTGCATGAAAAAACAGGAATTAAGCGATTTGCTCCACTCGCTCCAGATTCCGGTCAATGAGGGAATCGCAAGCCAGGAAAATACAAACAAATACCCGCGTGTGGTCTATTGGGACTATATCTGGGAGGATATTCTGGCATCTGGAGAAGAGTACGAAAATGTGGAAACATACCAGATTAGCTTCTATTCTCGTACGCCGCGGAATGAAAAACTGATGGAACTGAGAGAAAAACTCAGAAAAGTCGGGCTCCATCCTACCATCTATCACGAGTACGTGCAGGAAGATAAGGTCTTTCATTCTTATTTTTCCGTTGAGGTAACAGTATGAATGAGGACGATTTCTATTCTGCCGGCATGAACGAATTTCAGAAGATCATTCAGGAATATCAGGAGAAATTCGAACAGAGCAGAATTGAAGCAGCCATGATGGATGGCGCGGAGCAGCTGGCCAGAGATGTGCGGGCGCTGCCAAAACCGAGATCACAGATTCGAAAGTCTGGATACACCCATCTGCTGGACACCGTTTCGGCCAGAAAAGGAAAAAACGGGGAAGTAGAGGTCGGATGGGGAAAATATTATGGCCCGATGGTAGAGGCAGGAACACGGAAAATGAATGCACAGCCGCATCTGCGCGGATTGTTCAAAAAAGATTCAAATAAATATTATAACCTGATACTGCAGAGATTGTTCAGGTAGAAAGGAAAAAAATATGTCAATCAAAACGAGAAAACCACCGCTGAAAGAAACAGTGGGAGCACAGTATGTGTGTTTCAATACGCCGGACGAAAATGGACAGTGGACAGAAACGTTTGAGGAAAGCGTGGAGAAAACCGAAGTTGTAAAAAGCGTAAAAGTAACAGAGAACACAGGGACAACGGATGTATATGCTTCCGGGAAAATCTACGATACAGACACCCGCCAGCCATCAACGAACATCGAAGTTGAGGTAGTGGCGTTCCCGGCAGATACGCTTGCAAAAGCGAGAGGGGATGAGGTGACGAAAAACGGCCTCATTCTGTCCGGAGGAAAGAGCATTCGTCCGTTTCTTGCGTATGGAAAAGTGGTCAAAAACAAGGACGGCTCAGAGAGATATGATTGGTATCCGAAATGTAAGCTCACAGCAAACACAGATGATGCGGCAACAGGTGAGGAAACGTTTTCCGTGCAGACAGATACAGTAACGATCGTTGCGTACCCATTCGACGCAAAAGAAAATATTAAAGTATCGCTGGATTCCAGCATGAAAGCATTCCCGGAGGGGCTGACAGAAGAAAAGTTCTTCTCGAAACCAATCCTCAAGGATGACGATCTGACAACGGCAGTAGCCGGATAAGGAGAAACATGAAAGATTATATTGTAGATTTGACGGACGGCACCCGGCTGCCCGTCAATGTTAATTTTGGCACACTCTATTATCTGCAGAAAATGCCGAAATTTTACAAGCTGGCCAAAAAGAAGCAGGAAAAACTGACAGATCCGGAAAAAATGGATCTTGCGGCCGCGTCCGTGTACGCAATCCTGCGAAGCAACGGAAAAACGGTGACGTTTGACGAAGCACTGCAGCTGGTGCCGATGGACGATGAACAGATCCGCGTGCTGCTGGAGGGCTTTTCGGCCAGATGCGACGAATACGCTAAAAAAAAACGAGCACGCCAGCAGATGGCGAAGGGCTTGACGTAGACTGGGCAGAATACCGGATCTGCGCCGCGGAGATGGGAATGAGCGAGGAAGAATTTTTTAATTGCGATCCCATCTTTTTTAACGAAATGTACGAAAAATTTTGGGAGAGAAAGAAAGTAGGTGAGCTGTATGGCGGATGATATGAAGCGGGTTGGATTATCGTTCAAAACGGATGGTACAGTTGATTTTCAGAAGAGCCTGAAGCAGATTTCGGAAGCCGTACAGGGTAACCGGGAAGAATTTAAACGCGCGAAAATCGCCTGGGACGACAGCACGACGGCCATGGAGAAGCTGACCGACAGACAGAAATATCTGCAGAAACAGACTGAAACATACAACGAAAAAGTGGAGGTCCTGAGAAGAGAGCTTTCTGAACTGGAGGGAGCAGAGAACAAAAACGAGAAAGCGATCTCCCAGAAGAAAAAACAGCTTTCCCAGGCAGAGACAACACTTGCCCAGTACCAGAAAGGCCTGAAAGAAGTAAACCAGGAAATCAAGAGCGGCTCCGCGGTTTTGGAAGAGAACATGAAAAAACTGGATGACTCCATCAGCACGCTGGATGCGTCCGCAAAAAAGAATGAATCCTCATTCAAGCTGATGAAGAGCCAGTGGGACAAAAACACCTCATCTGCGAAAAAATTAAAAGATGAGCAGAAGTATCTGACGGAGCAGGGCGAGACGTACCAGAAAAAAGTCGGTCTCGTAAAAGAAGAACTGAAACTGTTGGAAAATGCCGAGGGCGACAACAAAAAGGCGATCGAGGAAAAGAAAGCCGCGCTGAATGAGGCGGAAGCGTCGCTAAATGAATACAAGAGCCGTCTGAAAGAAGTAAACGAGCAGCTGAAATTCGGAAAAGAATCAATTGAGGAATATACAGAAAAAGTCCAGAAAGCAGGGGAAAAGGTCAAGGACGCGGGAAGCGGAATGACGAAAAAGGTGACCGCTCCGATTCTTGCGGCCGGAGCGGCATCTGCCAAAATGGCTATGGATTTTGAGGATTCGATGGCAAAAGTTTCGACGATTGCTGACGCAACGGAAGTCCCAATGGACGAAATGCAAAAGGCGATCTTGGATCTTTCCAATCAGACAGGAATCTCATCGGAAGAAATTGCACAGAATGTCTATGATTCTATTTCAGCAGGACAGAAAACAGGCGATGCAGTCAATTTCGTTTCGAATTCAACAAAATTGGCAAAAGCAGGCTTCGCGGATGCGGGAGCGGCGCTGGATGTGCTCACAACCATCATGAATGCGTATGGATTGAAAGCATCAGAAGTAACGAATGTTTCTGATATGCTGATTCAGACACAGAATTTGGGCAAAACAACAGTTGCGGATCTTGCCTCATCAATGGGAAAAGTAATCCCGACAGCAAACGCCTACGGAGTAAGCCTGGACGAGCTGTGCGCAGGATACGCTATCATGACGGCAAATGGTGTTGCAACAGCGGAAAGCACAACGTACATGAACGGTATGCTGAATGAGCTTGGAAAATCAGGAACGAACGTATCGAAAACCCTGAAAGAAAAGACGGGAAAGACATTTAAGGAATTGATGGACAGCGGAATGTCATTGTCTGATGTCCTGAAAATAATCAGCGATGCGGCGACGGAAAACAACAAATCGTTTGGCGATATGTGGAGCAGTTCGGAGGCCGGAAAAGCAGGTATGATCCTGCTGGGAGACAGCGCTGAGAATTTTAATGGCGTTTTGGAACAGATGCAGAATAGTGCAGGCGCGACAAATACGGCATTTGAAAAACTGGACACAAACTCCACAAAGATTAAAAAGGCGACGAATGAGCTGAAAAACGATGCTATCGACCTTGGAACAACACTGATGGAGGAACTCGCACCGATTATCGAAAATATTGCGGAAAAGATTTCGCAATTTACAGAATGGTTTAACGGGTTGTCGGAATCGGAAAAACAGATGATTATACAGATTGGCCTGATCGTGGCTGCTATTGGTCCGTTGCTTATTGTGCTTGGAACAGTGGTGAGTAGCGGGGCAAAAATAATCGGAGGTATTCCGGTCATAGCAAAAGGCTTATCAGGCTTGTTTGGCATCATCGCGGCGAATCCAGTACTTGCAATTATAACGGCAATTGCGATCGCAGTATTTGCCCTCTGGACAAATTGCGATGAATTCCGGGAAGGAGTGCTCGAAGGGATTGACATTATAAAAACGGTACTGACCGCCGGTTATGATTTCTGTGTGGAGCTGGGCGAGGAAAAGCTCGGCCGGATCCAGGATGCCTACGAAAAACACGGAGGCGGAATCACCGGAATCCTGGCTGCGAGCTGGCAGACATGGAAGGAAATATGGTCCACGGGATTTGATGTGATCGACAAGCTGACAGGCGGCAAGCTCACAGGAGTCAAAAATAAATTCTGGAGCAAATTTGAGGAAATCAAAAACGTGGTAAAAAATGCATTGGACACGGTGAAAAGGTTTCTTGCCGGCGATTGGCCAACACCAAAAATCAAAACACCGCATTTTCAGATCTCGCCGTCGGGTTGGACAATCAGTGATCTACTCAAAGGCAGTATCCCGAAATTAAGCATCAACTGGCGCGCAAAAGGCGCGATCCTGAACAGACCAACGGTGGTTAATCAGTCCGGAAACACGATCGACGTAGCAGGCGAGGCAGGGCCGGAAGCCGTAACGCCGATTGAGACGCTGAAAAAGTACGTCCGCGAAGAAGTACGGGCCAACAATGCAGACCTGATAAAAGCACTTGCCGAGGTCCTGGGAGATCTCGGATTGACGATGGAAAATGTAATTAATCTTGGAGACGAAAGAATCTACCAGAAAGTCGTGAAATTAACCATCAAAGAGCTGAACAGACAGCAGATAAGTAAGCCTGTCTGGAAAGGAGGCTTTGCATGATTGACGATTATGAAGTTATTTTTGCAGGGGTCAGTTCTGCCGACCTCTGCATTTTTGCGGTCAACAGGCCGAACATCCCTGCAGCAGAACGGGACATCGAAACTCTGGAAGTGCCGGGAGTAGATGGGGCTTATCATATCGACAATGGCCGTTACAAGGAGATGACAATCTCGATCGAGATGAACTATATCGGCCCGGAATCGAAATGGCATGAAAAATGGCGGGAAATCAAACGATGGGCACAGGAGAAAAATGCAGAACTGATCCTGAATGATGACCCTATTTTTTCGTACCGTGCCTATTATGCAGTATTAAGCGAAAACAGCAGGGAAAGCCTGCGGGTGGGAAAATTCACGATCACATTCTATTGCTCACCGTATCTGTACGTACGCGGAAGCGATGAATATGAAAAGCCATATCCAATGCCGGTATACTGGGGTCACAAAGTAGGCGGCGGAGGATATGTGCTGACAAAAAGCGGTCAGAAAGTAGCCACAAAAAGAAAATTTTTTACGCTGACAAATGAGTATGACACCGCGTGCCCTAAAATCAAAATCGAAGGGAACGGAGAGTGCTGGGGACGAATCAACGGAAATGAGCTGCTTGCACAGGTCAATGGAACACTGATCATCGATACGGAAAAAGAAATAACGGTGAATGGACAAGGACAAAATGCGAGCAATGCGATCAGAGGAAATTACGAAGATTTCTATTTGAATCCGGGGGAAAACGTTATTCTGTTTGATTCTGCGTTTGAAGTTTCGGTTGCACCGCGCTGGAGGACAAGATGATACAGGTTTATAAGCCAGAAAACAAAAATTATGAAAATAACGGCGACTGCGTATTACACCCAACGAAATGCGAGCTGACTATGCAACTTAGCGGTGAATGGACTATGGATATTGAGTGTGCAGCGGACTCACTATATATTGAGTGCCTGAAAGCCGGATCCGTTATCACGGCGCCAACTCCATACGGAGAAGAAGAACAATTCCGAGTGTATGACGCGGAAAAGGAGATGGGTGGACTTGCCGCAAAGGCACGGCCCATTTTTTTTGACGCATCAAGAGAAACACATCTAAAGGATGTGCGAGCGACACAGTGCACAGGTACGGAGGCGGCAGAAAAACTAAGCGTTGGAAAATATCATGTTACTTCGGATATTACGGATATCAACACGGCGTATTATGTCCGCAAAAACTTGATCGAGGCACTGCTTTCGGATGATGAAAACAGTTTCATCAACCGGTGGGGTGGAGAACCAATTTTTCAAAATTATATGTGTCAAATGAGAAAAAGAGCCGGAGGAGACTATGGAACAGAAGTGCGGCTCGGATTCAATATGGCATCCGTCAAAGCGAAGGTAAACATGGATAACGTGGTTACAAGAATTATTCCGGAAAGCTATAATGGCCACACACTGCCAGATGATAGCTACTACGTAGACAGCGCGAATATTGGAAAATATCCAATCGCCTACACGAAAGTTGTGCAGTACGAAGACGTGAAGATGCAGGCAGACTGCGGAAACAACGAAACGGGATGCGCAACGCTAGAAGAGCTGCACAAAAAATTGAGGGAAAAGGCAAAAGCGGACTTTGAGGCAGGGTGCGACCTGCCGGAAATCACGTATGAAGTGGATCTTATCAATATCGAGAACACAATTGAGTACGCAGATGTGGAGAAACTTGTGAAAATCGGCCTCGGAGATTACGCGAAAGTGGAGAACAAAGATCTGCAGATATCAACAAGGGAACGTGCTGTGAGCGTGGTGTGGGACTGTATCATGAAAAGAAATAAAACCGTCACGCTCGGATCCGCGGAGAACGATTATCTGGATCGGATCAGTGCGGCAATGAAAATGGCAGAGCTGGCGCTGAACAAAGACGGAACCGTAAAAGGCGATCAGGTAACCGGAATGATTAACCTGATGAAAACAAGACTGAAAGCAACTGCAGAGAATGCGGAAAAACAGGCGGCAAAAGCAATCCTTTTCGAAGAATTGGACAAGAACAGCGACCTGTACGGAGCGATGGCACTCGGCACAACGGGATTTTTGATCGCATCCGAAAGAACGCCGGACGGCAGAGATTGGGACTGGAAAACGTTTGGAACGGGTCAGGGATTTCTGGCAGATTATCTCATTGCAGGCGTGCTACTATCACAAAATTACAAAGATGGAGAACAAGGATTTAAACTGGACTTGAACAGCGGAAAAATTTTTGCATCGCTGTTGGAAATTTTTGGAAGAGAAGCAGGGAAACCATGCTCGGTTGCTTTGGAAAATGGAAGAATCCTGGTGAAAGAATCCAGCGGAAAGTCAGTTATCCAGATATCACCACTCCAAAATGTGGATATCGTGACCGGAAAAAGCACATGGTCGGGAATGATCGGAAAAGGAAATACCTTCATCGAAGTAAATCCGCAAGATGATTATATCAGGTTCCGAGCAGGGGCTATCTATGAGGGGTATTCCGGATCAGCGGGATTGAGCGGAAAACTCGTGTACTCGGACGAGAGTTATCTGGTTGTCCGAAACGGAAGAATCACAGGAGGAAGGATCAAGAAATCAGATGGAACGTGGGAGGAGTTAAAAAATGGCACTAATTAGCTCAAATGCTTATCTGAGTATGGAAAATGCCACAGATAATGCGCAGTACATCTACAATTTCATGGTCCGAAATGGAGCGTCGCAGAACGCGGCGCTTGCCGTGCTGGGTAATATGTACGCAGAGTCAACCTGCAATCCAGGGATCTGGCAGAATCTCGACAGCAGTAGAACAGACCTGGGATTTGGGCTGGTGCAGTGGACCCCATCCACAAAATATACGAGCTGGGCCGCGGCCAAAGGATATGAAAGCAAGAACATCAATGGGCAGCTGCAGCGGATCCTCTACGAGAAAAACGCAGGGATCCAGTGGCAGAAAAGAACCACATCAATGTCATTCGCAGAATTCTGGAGTTCCGGAGCAAGCCTGGAAACGCTGGTAGAATTATTTGAACTCAATTATGAGCAGCACGCCGGAGCAGTACAGCCAAAAAGAAAAGAGTATGCGAATTATTGGAAAACGCATCTGGCGTTAAACGACGACTCAGCAGAAAAAATCGAAAAGGCGATTGCGTGGATGCTGAAAATTGCTGCAGATAACTCGCACGGGTATGATCAGGGTTATCGGTGGGGACCAGATTACGACTGCTCGTCATTTTGTATCACAGGGTGGCAGGAGGCTGGTGTGCCGGTGAAAACGTATGGAGCAAGCTACACCGGAGATATGCGGGCGGTATTCCTGCGCTGCGGCTTTTCGGATGTGATCGGGAATGTAGACGTCTATTCCGGATCAGGTCTGAGACGCGGTGATGTACTGCTGAGCGAGGGCTATCATGTGGCTACGTACATAGGCAATGGAAAGATTGTGCACGCATCTCAAAATGAATTCGGCGGAGCAGTGGGAGGACAGACTGGGGACCAGACGGGAACTGAGATCTGCACAAGGAGTTATTATTCCCATACGCCGCCGTGGGATCATGTATTGAGATATAAGCAGGGCGGCACAGAGGAGACACCAACACCGGAACCAACGGCAACAGTGTACCCGGTGCAGTGGATACCGGCATAGAGAGGAGACAGAAAAAATGGACATGACAATGTTTGAGTGGCCGACGAAAGCCAAAGTCGAAAGCACAGATTATGTAGCAATTTGCGACGCAGACGGAAACGAGAAAAAAATTGCCGTAGATGATTTGAAAAATATCCAGAAAACGGAAACAACAGGAGGAACTGTGGAGGAGTGGCTTAAAGCCAAACTGAAAAGCTATGCAGGTTTTTCGGACGGATTTTACCCGGATATGGGCGGATGGTCCGGAGGAACGGATGCGTTCGGACTGATCACAAAAAAAGGAGTTAAGGTGCAGTACGTAGGATTTATGGCAGATGGAAAAATCCGTATGGGATCCTATGATACGAGCAGCGGTGCGTACAAAATCTATATGCACGGAGATACTCTGGCGGATCATCCAGTTGGATCCGTGTGGATCACGGAAGAAAAAACTGCAGATCCGAATACAATTTTTGGCGGAACGTGGGAGAGATACGCAAAAGGAAGGACACTGGTTGGCGTTGATGAAGAAGACACCACGAAAAAATGGAACACAGCTGGACTGCAGGCCGGTGTTACGACAAATAACATCGACCACAAACACTACGAGACCAACGGAGCCGATGAGGGATCGATGTATCAGGTTTTCGGAGAAGATGGAGGACCGTATGGCTCTACGGTCCAGGCGAAAATGAATAATGCATCATGGAAAGCACAGACATCGGTTGGAAATATTAGAGTAAATAAAGTATCCAATATTATTGATGGATCAAAAACTATCAATAACATGCCGCCGTACATCACAGTCTATATCTGGAAACGTACAGCTTAGGAGGGAAAGATCATGAGAGTACTTGAATTTTCAGTTATGGGTCAGCAAATCGAAAGGAGAGGGGATTTTTCCGGCCTGGTGGCGGGCAGTGAGCAGTATATGACAGCGAAATTTTGTTTTGACCGGGAGTGGGCCGGAAAAGTAAAAGTGGCAGAGTTCCGCCGAATTGATTCGAAGATCGCAGAATGCTTTTCGGAAAAAATCACTGGAAACTGCTGCATCGTGAGAACCGAGGTGCTGCACGGAAAGAAATGGTACGTGAACGTAGTAGGACTGGGAAAAGATGGAATGAAACTGTCAACAAACAGGGTAGAGGTGAAACAGGAGGAATGACATGAGTACAACAGACGAATTACTGGAAGAGATGCTGGAAGATGTGGAAGAGTACGCAACACCAGTCACGGACGATGATCTGCAGTTCTGGATTGATGAACATCTGAGAGTAATTTCTATCCCGAAAAACGGCGTAGTGGCTGGAGTTGAAGGAGATAAAAATGTAAATAAGATCAAATTCGGCATGAACCGGTACTACCACGACTTCGATATGTCCACATTCTCCGGAAGAATTTTGTACTCAAACGCCAAAGGAAATAAAAATTACTACAACATCACAGATATGCAGGCAAGCGGAAATACCATCACCTTTTCCTGGCTTGTAGATGCCGACGCTGTGCAGTACATGGGCAAAACCGCGTTCGTGGTGTATTTATTTAAAACACATGGATCGGAGCTACGGCAGAAGTTCTATTCGACACTTAATACTCTGAACGTATTAGAAGGAATGGAAGTAGATTCTGCCGTGCCGGTTGAAAAACAGACGGACATCATCGAGCGAATGAAAGAGGAGATAAGCGCCTACGCAGAAGAAGTCAAGAAAAGCCTGCCGGCCGACTACACGGCGATGACGGAGCAGGTTAATTCCCTAAAGGAAGATATTGCGGATATTGATTATATTGTATTTAAGGATAAAATAGATGAATTGACATTTAATTCTGAAGGCTCATCAAGCGATATAACGCTAAATGGTAATACAATTACATCGATAAATGCTGCAAAGGAACAATACAAAGCCTTTATAAATACATCTCTGTTTGAAAATGGTAAAAAATATATTGTTGTAATTAAATTCAAAAATAATAGCAGCACCGATATATCAGTATATGCCAATGCTTTTTCATATAAATTTGAGGGATCAATTGGAAAAGCACAGAGTCTTGGAATAGGAAAATTTGAAACATCAGTAATGTCATATACTGCAAAATCAGACATTAGAGGATTTTCTATATATTCAACTACTGAGAATGCATCATATGCAGTTGATATTTATGTTTACGATGTAACAGACAAAGATTCTTCAAATATTGATTTTTCTATTGGAGGAAAAAAAATTAAGATTTTAAAATCTGATTTAGCAAAGCTTTATGTTGGCAAAATATTGTGCACTTATGGAGACAGCATCACTGCTCAACAGACATGGCAAGATTATGTACAACGAGAATTGGGATTTTCTAAATATTATAATCATGGAGTTGGTGGCAGACGTTTGATGGCAATGGCTACAGATGAATGCCTTGCCGAAATCACGGAAGATTTTGATGTCATGCTTGTTATGGGTGGAACAAATGACTGGGCACAAGACAGAACAATAGGCACAGAAAATGATATCAACACAGATGACCAAACATTTACTGGAACATTCTATGGCGGACTAAATGCTCTTATGAAAAAGCTAACAACAAAATACCCAACAAAAAGAATCGTTTTTATGACACAAACACCGGCAAAAAATAGTAATGGTGAAAATTTCTTTTTGAAAAAAGGTAGTGCTGATGGGTTAAAAAATTCTAATGGTAACACAACTAGAGATTTTGCAAAGGCAACTTTAAATGCGTGTGGGAATAATCATGTTCCATGTATTGATTTAAATAGCTTGGTTGGTTGGAACGAAAACAATATTTCTTCATTTGTACTAAATGAAAATGATATGTTTTTTCATCCCACATCTATTGGCGGCAAAAGAATGGCAGAATGTATTAGTGGGTTTCTAAAATCTATACAGAGTATCAACTAATTAACTAAAGTGTCATTTAAAGGCTCAGACAGATTGGTATAATGCAGAAATAGAAAAATTAAATATACATTTAAAAAAAGCAGGATATATCACAGATATTAACGGAAATAAATACAAACTTATTATAAAGAAGGGCAATCTTGTTTTTGAAGAATTTTATGAAGAGGTTAAAAGTGATTATTTGCTTGATTTTGATGTACGAGATATTGAGGTAACAAGTGAAAATAAACAGTATTATACTGAAAAGATATCTCGAAGAAAAATCACAATGAATAACGTAAAAATCGAAAATGCGTTTGAAAATGGTATTTTAAACGCCTCTTATGAGACTAATGAAGATTGGCCTATTGACTTATCGGCCGGATATTCGATAGAAATGGCGTATCGTTGTAAACCTACGAGCGGATGGTATAACGTTTTTGGTATTTTAAAACGTAATATTTTACAGCGCCATTTTATGAATTTCTATTGTGATATACCATATTACACTACGACCGAGTTAAAATTTGTTTCTACTAAGTTTAATTTGTCTGATATTGTAAACGAAAACGGGGTTAAATTATCTGAATTAATAAATGAATCCACGGACATTATATACGCTGTAATTACGGTATCGGCTACGTGCGAAATAAAAGTATATATAAATGGTTATTTATATAAAGAAATTGATCCGCCGGAAGATTTTATTAAACATGTTGATAACTTAACAAAAAATACGATCACTGGCATAGGATACTATATGCGTTTTGGAAATCCGGGAAACAATATGCCGGATGATAATTTATTTTCATACTGCAAAATATCACGAGGAGTTTTAAATGAAAATGAAATAGTAACCAACTATAAGGCTAGATATTCATTTTCAGGAATTAACGATTTAGAAGTTAATCCCGGAAATATTCAGTTATATCCGTATTCAAAATCACCGATCATGTTAGAATCGTCTCCAAGTAAAGCGGAATATGAGGTCGATATAAAGACGACTAATGAGGGAATTGTAGAAGTATCGGACAAATATGTAAAGGGGAAGAATATCGGATCAACAGATATTCATTTTAAAGTGAGTGGTACGGAAATCTCTAAAAATATGAAAGTAAAAGTAACCGAAAAACTTGAAAATATAGAGATTGAATCTAAAAGATTTGATTCACCTGAAAAAGTTATTGTTGTCAATCCGCCTGAGACTTTATATGTGGGTGATTCTTGGGTATTACTTGGCTATTTACTTCCGTATGAACCGAAAAACGATAATCTTATTGTATATACGTCCGATAATCCAGGAGTATGTTCGGTGGAATTTGGGGTATTAACCGCAAATTCTAAAGGAACCGCTACAATTACGGCGACTGGGGTAAATACCGATATTTCCACTTCTTTTGTCGTAAATGTAAGTAAAAAGATAGAAGAAATATCCACTCTGAGTAATACTTATTATGTTCCGCTGCCAATAACAACGGATAACGGATTTTTAGATCCGAATAATGACAATGCTATAGAGACAACACATGCTATCATTGACCTATTAGCATGGGCGAAAGAAAAAGGATACAGAAAAGTTGTTTTCCCAAAAGGTGAATATCTTGTAACGCCCGAAGTATCGGAAGTAAAAAACGGAATAACGGGTACTATATTTATGCCGGATAATATGATAGTAGATTTTTCTGATTCCATCATTAATGTAAAACCTACTGATATATCAAAAGATCCCGGTTATATTCTTTTTGTTTTTGATGGAAATATCAAAAATACAATATTGTGTAATGCGGATATCAGAGGCGACCGATATACAAATACCACAGAAGCATTAGACGAACAATGTAAAAATATATATATTCGTGGTGCTATTGGATGTGGAGTGGAAAATTGTTCGATAGGTAATTGCGGAGGATTTAATATTGGATTTGGAAGATCGGCGATAAATAAAGTCTCTGATTCAGTAGGCATTTATAACGATAATATAGAGGCCGGAACCTTCACAGAAACCGGTGAAAAAGACGACGTTAATGTTTCTAATAATTGGAGAACGATTAATAAGTTAAATATATCGCCGTTACACGGATATTTTGAACTCGGTACAGTGTGGGGTTATGCAGGATATCCGATTATGGCTAGATTATACGATATGTGGATTTATAATCAGTCTAACGAATTATTAGAAGTAAAACATAATTGTCGAGTATTTTATCGTTACAATTTACCGGATAACTATTATTATGCCGATGTTGTATTACATCAACTAGAAAAACCGTCCGGAAATTTAGATTCTGGCGGAATGATTAGATTTTACAGTTTATATGAACCGTATAAGTGTTTTATGAAAAATTGTAAAATCCATGATAACTATAGTTGCGGTATTGCCGCTTGTGGTGGTAAACATTGGACATTAGACGGATTAATATTCGAAAATAACGGAGTCAGAGATCCGGCTTGTCATGTAGATTATGAGGACGGGTGGGAGTCTGCTATAGGTGATGTGTGGCGAAATTGTAGTTTCGATGATGAACGAAGTGGAGGTATTATTTTAGTATCCGGAAATAGTGCTACATTTTACAATAATGAAATTAAGTGTAAATTCGATCCGAGAGTACGTTCGGAAAATTGGAGAGTATATCATAATATCATATCAAAATCCGTTACAGCTAATTGTCAGACAGATACTGTTATCGCACAAAATATTTTATTGAATAATGCTCAAATAACCGACGGATCTCATTATCATGATTCGGATACTCAGTATGAAGTAAGAGATATTGATAATTATAAAATATAAGTGAGGTGATAATATGGCCGGTCAGAGACAACCGATCGAGCTTGTTCTTGTTAAACGAATGGTAGATTTTATAAGAAAAGATTAGAGGATGAGGCAAATAACATATATGTTTGCAGCGGACATTTGGTACAACATCCTGTAAAAAGTTATCCATCGGTTGATAATATTTTGCCAGAAACAATAGGTGGGGAAATCGAATACTATGGAAATCATAGTGATGGCTCTGCACCAAATTACCATCCAAATAACATCGCCCATAAATCATGGGGATACCAGTTGTATTCACTGATAAAATACACACTGGCAAAAGATTAAATGGGTATTATACATTAAATCGGATGACATCATTTTGATGATGGCTGATCTTATAGGAGGAGAAAAATGAAAACTTTAAACCGCTTAAAAATGAAAATCATGGTAAGAGCTTTTAGGATCCGAATCAAAGACGGAGAGAATTTTGAAGATATCGCAGCAGATTACCCGGCCTTGACGGCCGATGATCTAGAAGCAATCAAGGCAGAGTTGGAGAAATAAGGGGTGCGAATGAGGATAAGAGGAAGACCAGTACACATCGTAATAAAGATTAAAATAATTTGAGCAGAAGGACGTGCATCTTTTTGGAAAGGGGGATAAGCACCGTACATCGTGCCTTAATGTACGAGCCGAACTTGCGCTGAAAAATTATCTTGCGACAAGAAATGATGATAACCCAGCCTTATTTGTTTCAGAACGCGCTCCTCACGGCCGGCTGAAGAAGCCGGCGATTGAGAAAAGGGTGCGGCAGTTGGGAGAGATGTCTAAAATCGGGCGGAGAGTGTATCCGCATCTGATCAGACACACGACTGCGACAGATGGATTGGATCGAGGAATGCCAATCGAAGAGGTACAGCAGTTTCTCGGGCACGTAAATATTAACACCACCATGGTCTATGCTCAGGTATCAAGAGCCAATTTAAAGCGGGACCACAGACGGTACATTGTATGAGAGCGGATTTCCGCTCTCATTTTTTGAAGGAGAAAACATGACTGAGATTAGAGCAGGGCCCGCGCGGAGGTCCTATTTTTGCCAATAAAATAAGAAGAGAAGGAGAAAAAATCATGAAAATTATTGACTCTTATAACGCTATAGTAGGCAGCGTGGTAGCGGTGCTGTCGTATCTGCTGGGGCCGCACTGGATCCTGTTTGCACTTTTCCTCGGCCTGAATGTGGCAGACTGGCTCACGGGCTGGATGAAAAGTAGAATCGCCCACAAGGAGAGTTCCAGCGCGGGCTGGAAAGGGGTACTCAAGAAACTCGGGTACTGGCTTATGATTGTAGTAGCCTTTGGAGCGAGCACGGCTTTTATTGAAATTGGCAATACAATCGGGATTGACCTCAAAATCACAACATTGCTGGGGTGGTTCGTTTTGGCATCGCTACTGGTGAATGAAATCCGGTCGATTATTGAAAATTTTGTAGAAGCTGGATTTGATGTCCCAGTTATTCTGACGAAGGGCTTGGAAGTCGCAGATAAAGCAATCAACCAGGAACAGGAAAAGAAAACAGAGTGAGGTTTTGCGCCGGCGCAATTTGCCTGGCAGAAGGAGAGACAATGAAGATTGATAGATCATACACCAGCAGCCAGAACACCTATCCGTACAACAATCCACAGTGTATCGTTGTACACAATACCGACAACTTCGAGCCAACCGCCAACGCTCGCGCCCACGCAAGAGCGCAGCATGACGGGAATTTCGAGAGTATGTCAGCTCATTACTACGTGGATGACGGAGACACCGCTTATCAGGCAGCACCGCACAATCTCGGGTGCTGGCATGTCGGCGTTAACTACGGAAACGGAAATCTGTTCGGAACTTACGGGAATCGAAACAGTATCGGCGTAGAAATGTGTGTGCAGAGCGGATATGACTATGAGAAGGCTTTCCGTAATACCGTTGCGGTGGTCAAGGAGATCATGAGAGAAACCGGAATCCCGGCATCCAGGGTATATCGGCACTATGATATCTGCAGCAAGCACTGCCCTAGCCAGATCATTGCAAAAGGCGACTGGACGAGATTCAAGAAGCTGATCAGCGGCGGTAGCTCAGAGTCTTCTGGAAACAATACATCCGGCGAGGAGATATATAAGCCAGGAGTTTACAAGGTCAATGATACGGAATTAAACATCCGTATCGCGCCGAATGCAGACAGTAAGATCGTCGGAGTAATCCGGGATCAGGGCAGCTATACTATCACCAAAATCCAGAATGGAAGTTGGGGAAAACTGCTCTCGGGCGCAGGATGGATCAATTGCCATAAAAAATACTGTACCTACGGCGGTACAGCATCCGTTCAGAAGCCGGCCGCAAAAGCGATATCAGTTGATGGAGTATGGGGACCGGAGCTGACCAAACGCTTGCAGGAGATTTTTAAAACCGGAGTAGACGGCGTGATCAGCGATCAGCCAACAGCTAACAAAGAATACTGCGCCGGCATCGCGGCGGCCGAATGGTCTGACGAACTGTCCGGCGGCTCTGACCTGATCAGAGCTATGCAAAAATGGGCCGGAACCACAGAAGACGGCTATATCGGGCCGCAGACCATCTGCGCGCTCCAGAAAAAACTCGGCACACCGGTAGACGGCGTGATCAGCTACCCGTCTGCGATGGTCAAGGCTTTGCAGGAATGGTGTAACCGCCAGTAAAAAATATAAAAGATATCAAGAGGCGTGGGGATTTTCCCTACGCCTTTTTTTATTGCAAAAAATAAAAAAACTAAAATAACCTATTGACGTATACGTCAATGAGTGGTATTATATAATCAAAGTTAAGGCATAACAAAAATCAAGGAGGAAATTAAAATGGAAAAAGCAAAAAAAATTAAAAGTCTGGAAGGAATCCAGAGAGTAAGATTCAACGATTTCTCGGAGTACGAATCCGAGAAATCCGCAAACGGCGGAGCGTACGGCTTCTGGACGGACTACACCCGTCAGGAAGACGGCCGCTGGGAAGTTTCCTACGGCACTACGGCAGAATTTGACTTCTGCCCGGTGTGCGGAAGCTTCGATGATCACAGCCTGGAAGACGGAACTTACGAGTGTGGTGAGTTCCAGACGGTCAGCGAAGAGGAACTGATCGAAGAAATCAATAAATTCGTTGAGACAGACGACGAATTTATTGAATATAAAGGAGGAAAATAATGAAAATAAAAGAAATCCGGAACGCCTCCGGCTTAACACAGGAGGCGTTCGCAAGAAAATATAACATCCCCAAGAGGACTCTTGAGGGATGGGAGGCGGGAAAAAGAAACCCGCCGGAGTACGTACTCTCACTACTCGATAGAGTAGTGAGAGAGGATACCCAAAAAGCAGAAAAGGAGAAAACAGAGATGAATGAGTTTTATAACACTATAATTTTAAAGCATGGAGTAGGCAGCTACTCCAAGAAACAATTTAACAACTTTACCGAAGGCGATTGCATCTGTGGAGAAAACGCAAGCCCGGAAGAACTGAAACGCTGGACGGGCGACCAGTACGACTTGGCAAAAGCCGAGCTTGCTAAATATAGCTGCTCGTACCGCAAGTCTGGTGGGTACGTATTTGCAGACGAATACGCGCTCGAATACTGTAATACGGGCGAGGACGGGGAATTTCTCGATGGATCAGACCTCGATCTCGCGGAAAAAGAAGCATGAGAAAAAAATGAAAGAAAAACCGTGTCAAAAATTGACACGGTTTTTTATTTGACATGATGGCCGCAATATGCTAATATCTGAATGTGTCATTTTCGTGTCATGGGATTGTTGGAAAATGGCGTATTTTCGGGCATTTTATGCGGTAAGGATACTTGACTTTTAATCAAGTTGTCCGGGGTTCGAATCCCCGATGCTTCACTAAATAACCCATAGAAAACGCCCATGGAGGTTTTCTATGGGGTTTTTCTTTTTCGAAAAAATAATATGCGGTTATGACGGAATTGGCAGACGTGCAGGATTTAGGTTCCTGTGCCTTTCGGCGTGTGGGTTCGAGTCCCACTAACCGCAGAAAAATCGTTACAGTTCACAGGTTCCCTGCGAACTGTAACATTCGCAGCCCTCATTTAAAGTTTTGCTTCGCAAAAGGAGGGCTGCTCACACCTGAATCACTTTCTTACGCAGCGAAACAGCAAGTGTTTCACTGCTGAGTGAACAGTAACGAAAAATCCACAGCAGTAAAATGATAAAAATCAGATTCTAAATAATTGCAGCAAAAATATTCGCGCATCAAATATCTTAAAAACTCCAAACAGAACCGAAAATCAAATAGAGAATAGATAGAGGAAAAATGGTATGACAAGAGAAAAGTATGAGTCATTGCCTTTGAGCATGCTGAAAGCGCTGGCAAAATCCAGAAACATGAAGGGGATTTCCACCCTGCGGAAAGAAGCGCTGATTGAGCGGATGCTGGAAGAAGATCAGAAAGAAAACCAGAAAAACATGGAAGAGCCGGCGGTTCTAAAAGAGGAAAAAAAGACGGAAACTGTACAGGATCAGAATCAGGAACCGCAGGAAAAGCGGGAGGACGGTATGGAGTGCCAGAATCGGGAAACCTCGGAAAACGGCACCGCGCGCCCGTACCAGAGACCGCGGTATGTCCGCCGGGAAGAGCGCAGTGAAAACGGAGAGCGCCAGGAGTACCGTCCAAGAGCGCCGCGTTTCAATGAGCGTAGATTTCAGGAACCACGGAATTATAATCAGAATAACCGTGAGGAAGAGCAAAGACAGGAGCCGCGTCAGGAAGCAGGGCAGGAAATGAGACAGGAGCCGCTGCGTCAGGAAGCAAGACCAGAGACGAGACAGGAACCGCGTCAGGAAACCAGCACGCTCGACAGCGGCCAGGAGGCCTGCGGCATCCTCGAGGTCATGCCGGACGGATTTGGATTTATCCGCTCCGACAACTATATGCCGGGCGACAGCGATGTCTATGTTTCCCCGTCCCAAATCCGCCGTTTCGGACTGAAAACGGGAGATATCATCCGTGGAAACACGAGAGTAAAGTCCGCAACCGAAAAATTCAGCGCCCTTTTATACTTAAAGAGTGTCAACAATCTGCCGCTCGACCAGATCATGCGCCGCGGCAATTTCGAAGATATGACACCGGTATTCCCGGATGAGCGGCTGCGCCTTGAGCGCCCGGGCGGAAGCATGGCGATGCGGATCGTGGATCTTGTAAGTCCGATCGGAAAAGGCCAGCGAGGCATGATCGTCTCCCCGCCGAAAGCCGGAAAAACGACGCTTTTGAAGGATGCGGCAAAATCCATCCTGCGGAACAACCCGGAGATGTATCTGATCATCCTTCTGATCGACGAGCGTCCGGAGGAGGTCACCGACATTAAAGAAGCGATTCAGGGATCGAATGTGGAAGTCATCTATTCCACCTTCGATGAGCAGCCGGAGCACCACAAACGCGTGTCCGAGATGGTCATTGAGCGCGCGAAACGTCTTGTGGAGAGTAAAAAAGACGTTACGATCTTCATCGACAGCATCACACGTCTCGCCAGAGCTTACAACCTGACCGTTCCGCCGAGCGGCCGTACCCTTTCCGGCGGTCTCGATCCGGCAGCACTCTACATGCCGAAACGGTTCTTCGGCGCGGCCAGAAACATGCGCGAGGGCGGAAGCCTGACGATTCTTGCAACGGCGCTTGTGGACACCGGAAGCAAGATGGACGATGTCGTTTACGAGGAATTCAAAGGCACCGGAAACATGGAACTCGTGCTCGACCGGAAACTGCAGGAACGCCGCGTCTTCCCGGCCATCGACATAGCCAAATCGGGAACAAGAAGAGAAGATCTGCTTCTGACACCAGATGAGCAGGAGGCCGTTTACAATATGCGGAGGGCATTAAACGGCATGAAATCCGAGGAAGCCGTGGAAAATATTCTGAACATGTTTGCCCGCACCAGAAACAACGGCGAACTGATTCAAATTTTAAAGAAACAAAAAATAGTATAAGGCTTGCAATTTTCAAAATTGTGTGATACAATGAGAAAGCTGTGCAAGGTTGATGAGATTTTGTCAGCCTGAAATACGAAATCATCAGAGTAAATCTGAGAAGATAACAATATTAAGAAGAGGTGAATAAAATGAGAGAAGGAATCCATCCAGAATACCATCAGGCAACTGTTACCTGCAACTGCGGAAATACTTTCGTAACAGGTTCTACCAAGAAAGAGATCCACGTTGAGATCTGTTCTAAATGCCATCCGTTCTACACTGGCCAGCAGAAAGCTGCTGCAGCTCGTGGACGTATCGAGAAGTTCAACAAGAAATACGGCATGAAATAAGAATTGAATCAAGCAAGATGAAAAACGGGCTGAGGTTGGAAGATCTCAGCCCGTTCTTGCGTTACGGATGCAGAAAATCCCCTTTGAGGAGGTAAACGTAAATTATGAAATCATCCAATATTGGCGGCCAGGCCGTGATGGAAGGCGTCATGATGATGAACAAGGACCGCTATTCCGTCGCAGTACGCCGGCCGGACGGGGAGATTGAGGTTAAAGTAGAGCAGCACAAGCCGCTGACGAAGCACAAGGAGCTCTTAAAAGTTCCGATTCTGCGCGGTGTCTTCAGCTTTGCCGATTCGATGATCGTCGGCATGAGTTCCCTTATGTACTCCGCTTCGTTCTATGAGGACGAGGAGGAGGAAAAGAAAAAGCCGGCGACGAAAGAGGAAGAGGAGCAGCAGAAAGCGAAAAAAGAAAAGACAGACAAGCTGATGATGTACGGAACCGTCACATTTTCCGTTGTCATCGCCGTCGTTCTCTTTCTGATGGTGCCGTATTTCCTGTCCGAACTGCTGCACAAAGCGGGAGCCGGAACGACACTGACCGCGGTGGCAGAGGCCTTTGTGCGTGTGGCACTGTTCCTCGGCTATCTGGCAGCCATTTCCCGTATGGAAGACATTCAGCGCGTGTTCATGTACCACGGCGCCGAGCATAAATGCATCAACTGCGTCGAGCACGGTCTGGAACTGAACGTGGAAAACGTCTTAAAGAGTTCCCGGGAGCACAAGCGCTGCGGAACGAGCTTTCTTATGTACGTCATCGTCATCAGCATCATCTTTTTCATGTTCATCCGGGTCAATTCCCCGGTGCTGAAAATTGTGATCCGCCTGCTTCTCATTCCGGTGATCGCGGGCGTTTCGTATGAAATTATCCGCCTGGCGGGAAAAAGTGACAATAAACTGGTCAACCTGATCAGTAAACCGGGCCTGATGCTGCAGCACCTGACGACGCGCGAGCCGGATGCCGAGATGGCAGAGGTTGCGATCGCCGCTGTGGAGGCTGTGTTTGACTGGAGAGCGTACCTGAACGAAAACTTTGGTTATACGTACCCGGCCAAAACCGAAAAGAAAGAACATGAGGAGCCGTGACCGATGAGTGTGCACGATAGAAAAAACTTGAAATCTGCACTGGAATCCGCTATTCTGTACTTACAAAAGCAGGGGGTGGAGGAAGCCCGGCAGGACGCATGGCTTTTACTGGAGCATGTCTGCGGGATCAGCCACAGCACCTACTTTGTACACAGTGAAGATGAAATGCCAAAAGAACAGCAGGAGCAGTACGAAGCGCTGGTCAGAAAGCGCGGCGAACACATTCCGCTGCAGCAGCTGACCGGAGAGGCGTGGTTCTACGGAATCCCTTTTTTTGTGAATGAGCATGTACTGATTCCGCGGCAGGACACCGAGATTCTTGTGGAGGAAGCGCTCCGCGGCCTTCCAAAAGATGCACGGATTCTCGATCTCTGCACCGGTTCGGGATGCATCCTCATATCGCTTCTTGTGACGAGAGAGGACTGCACTGGAATCGGCGCGGATCTCTCCGAGAAAGCCTTACAGGTTGCGGAAAAGAACGGCGCACAGGCGGGCGGACGGGCATCGTTCGTAAAGAGCAACTTATTTGAAAACATCGAGGGAACCTTCGATGTGATCGCAAGCAATCCGCCGTATATCCGCACGGATGTGATTGAAACGCTGATGCCGGAGGTGCGCGACCATGAGCCGCGGATGGCACTCGACGGCAGTGCGGACGGTCTTGTCTTTTACCGGAAGATTACAGAGCAGGCAGGAAGCTATTTAAAAGAGGGCGGAAAGCTCTGTTTTGAAATTGGATACGATCAGGGAGATGAAGTGCGGGAGCTGATGGAAACCAACGGCTTTGCCGATGTACAGGTTCTGAAAGATCTGGCAGGCCTGGACCGCGTGGTGACCGGTATCTGGCACAAAAAACCCTGACAGAAATGAATTTTAATTTTGACACCATAATGATATCATAAACAGACGAAAACAGCAAAAAGGAGCAGTCATTTTATGTTTGATAAACTTGATGATATCCTCATGCGTCTCGAGGAGGTACTGAATCAGTTAAGCGAGCCGGACGTCGCTGCCGATGCGGCGAAGTTCCAGAAGCTGATGAAGGAGCAGGCAGAACTCCAGCCGATCGCAGACGCATATAAGGACTATAAAACACAGAAACAGACCATCGAAGAGAGCCTGATGCTTCTTGAGGAGGAATCCGACGAAGAGATGCGCGAAATGCTGAAAGAAGAGCTCTCCGATGCGAAAAAACGCGTAGAGGAGCTGGAGCAGGAGCTCAAAGTCCTGCTTCTGCCGAAAGACCCGAACGATGACAAGAACGTTATCGTAGAGTTCCGCGCAGGTGCCGGCGGAGACGAGGCGGCACTCTTTACCGCAGAAATCTGCCGTATGTACATCAAATACGCAGAGAGCCGCGGCTGGAAAACAGAGCTGACCAGCGCCGATGAAAACGGAATCGGCGGCTTTAAAGACGCAACACTTCTGATCAACGGAGCAGGCGCGTACTCCCGGATGAAGTACGAGAGCGGCACGCACCGCGTACAGCGTGTGCCGGAAACCGAGTCCGGCGGAAGAATTCATACCTCAACCATGACCGTAGCGATCATGCCGGAGGTGGACGACGTCGAAGTACAGATCGACCCGAAAGATTACAAATTCGATGTATTCCGTGCTTCCGGAAACGGCGGCCAGTGTGTCAATACGACCGACTCAGCAGTCCGTCTGACCCACTTCCCGAGCGGCATCGTCATTTCCTGCCAGGATGAGAAATCACAGTTAAAGAATAAGGACAAGGCACTGAAGATTCTGCGTGCCCGTCTGTACGACTTAGAGCAGCAGAAACAGCACGACGAGATGGCCGAGCTTCGAAAGAGCCAGGTCGGAACGGGAGACCGCTCCGAGAAGATCCGTACGTACAACTTCCCGCAGGGACGTGTGACGGATCACAGAATCAAACTGACCTTATACAAACTGGACGCCATCATGAACGGCGATCTGGATGAAATCATCGACAGTCTGATTGCAGCCGATCAGGCCGCAAAGCTGAGCAGCATGCAGGAAGAAGCATAATAATAAACGCTGCGAATCACGATTGGTCTACAGGATCGATTGTTGATAGAATAAACAAGAGAAAAAAGGGGAAAAGAGAAAGGGAAAACGCTATGAAGAAAACAGCACTTGTGATCATGGCAGCCGGAATCGGCAGCAGATTTGGAAAGGGAATCAAGCAGCTTGAGCCAGTAGGACCAAACGGGGAGATCATCATGGATTATTCCATCCACGATGCACTGGAAGCCGGCTTCAACAAAGTAGTCTTCATCATCCGCAAGGATCTGGAGAAAGATTTCAAGGAAGTCATCGGCAACCGCATCAGCAAAATCACAGAGGTGGAATATGCATTCCAGGAGCTCGATGATCTGCCGGCAGGCTTTGCAAAACCGGAAGGCCGTACCAAACCGTGGGGAACCGGCCAGGCCGTTCTTGCCTGCAAAGGTCTTGTAAAAGAGCCGTTTGCTGTTATCAATGCTGATGACTATTACGGAAAAGATCCGTTCGTAAAACTGCACGACTACCTCGTACAGGAGCATGATGTGGATGAAGTTATGCCGATCTCCATGGCAGGATTCGTGCTTGGAAACACCTTAAGTGACAACGGCGGTGTTACAAGAGGTGTCTGCGTCGTTGATGAAAACGGAAACCTGACCGGTGTCAACGAGACGAAAAACATCGTAAAGACCGCAGAGGGCGCAGGCGTTGAAAAAGAAGACGGAACGGTTGATCCGATCGACAAAAACTCCCTTGTTTCCATGAACATGTGGGGACTGCAGCCGGAGTTCATTGATCTTCTGGAGAAAGGCTTTGTTGAATTCCTTTCTGCACAGAAAGAGGGAGATGTAAAAGGCGAGTACCTCCTTCCGATCTACATCGACGAGCTGCTGCACGCAGGAAAAGCAGAAGTAAAAGTTCTTCCGACCGACGCAGAGTGGTTCGGCGTAACGTATCAGGAAGACAAAGCTTCCGTAACAGAAGCATTCCGCAAACTGATTGCGGACGGCGTATACAGCGAGAAGCTGTACGACTAATTACGATATTTTGTTATTTGAGTGAATAACCAGAAAAAGCGTGTTTGAATGATTGCAAAAAATTTCAGACACGCTTTCTGCCCGAAAGGGGAAAGGAGCATACCATGGGTAAATATTTTGGAACAGATGGATTTCGCGGAGAAGCAAACATTGATCTGACGGTTGAGCATGCATATAAAGTGGGAAGATTCCTCGGATGGTATTTCGGAAAAGACCACAAAGCACAGATCGTCATTGGAAAAGACACCAGACGCTCCAGCTACATGTTCGAATATTCGCTGGTAGCAGGACTGACCGCATCGGGAGCAGACGCTTATCTGCTGCACGTAACGACCACCCCGAGCGTTTCCTATGTTGTCCGTACCGAAAACTTTGACTGCGGAATTATGATCTCCGCCAGCCACAACCCGTTCTATGACAACGGAATCAAAGTCATCAACGGCCTGGGACAGAAACTGGAAGCCGACATCGAAGCGCAGATCGAAGCCTACATCGACGACGGAACACCGAAGATCCCGTTCGCAACGAGAGAAGACATCGGACGCACCGTGGATTTTGCAGCCGGAAGGAACCGCTACATTGGACACCTGATCTCGATTCCGACAAAATCCTTTAAAAACATGAGAGTCGGACTCGACTGCTCCAACGGAAGTGCCTCTTCCGTAGCCAAGAGCGTGTTTGATGCCATCGGCGCCAAGACATATGTGATCCACAACGAGCCGGACGGAACAAACATCAACTGCGGCTGTGGTTCCACCCACATCGAAGAGCTTCAGAAATATGTAAGAGAGAAACATCTCGATGTCGGATTTGCCTACGACGGAGACGCAGACCGCTGCATCGCTGTCGATGAGCTGGGAAATGTGGTAGACGGAGACCTGATCATGTATGTCTGCGGTAAATACTTAAAAGAAAAAGGCCAGTTAAACGGAGATACGATTGTGACCACGATCATGTCAAACCTCGGTCTTTACAAAGCGTGTGACCGCGCCGGTATCCGGTATGAGAAGACGGCAGTCGGCGACAAATACGTGTGCGAGAACATGATGGCAAACGGCTATTCTCTCGGCGGAGAGCAGTCCGGCCACATCATTTTCAGCAAGCACGCGACGACCGGTGACGGAATCCTGACCTCCCTGATGGTGATGGAAGTGCTGATAGATAAGAAACTCCCGCTCAGCACCCTGACAGCCGAGGTAGTGATTTACCCGCAGCTCTTAAAGAATGTCCGCGTGGCAAACAAAGCAGCTGCAAAGGCCAACCCGGCAGTACAGAAAGCAGTAGAAGACGTAGCAGAGGCCCTGGGCGATGACGGACGCATCCTCGTAAGAGAGAGCGGCACCGAGCCGGTGATCCGTGTCATGGTGGAAGCACCGGACGACGCAACGTGTGCAAAATACGTAGACCAGGTTGTTTCTGTGATGCATAAAGAAGGACTTGTGACAGAATGAAAAAAAGACTGGTAATCTTTTTTCTGGCGGCGGCAGTGGTGCTTGGCGGCTGTGAAAATAAAAATTCAAAGCTTTATAAAAAGGGCATCGAGGCGCTCGAACAGAAGGACTACGTAACGTCGATTGCGATGCTGGAGGGAGCCGTAAAGGCAGGCGACCGACTGGCGGAGAGCTACCGGTCGCTCGGCATCGCTTATCTGAAAAGCCAGGAGTATGACAAGGCAAAAGAGGCTTTCAAGAGCAGTCTTTCGAGCATGAAGCACAAAGACGCGGAGTTTTCGCGCGATGTCATGTATTACGAGGCGGAAACCTGCGTACAGGCCGGAGATCTGGATGGAGCCATTGAGATCTGCACCAATATTCAGGAAGAAAAGGTCGATGCCGATGCGCTGTTCCTTAGGGGACGCGCGTACTTCCTGCAGAAGAATTACGAGCAGGCGAAGGTGGATTTTGATGCGGCAGTGGAGACGAAGGAGAGCTATCAGCTCTGCCTTGACATTTACGAGCTGTATCAGGAGAGCAGCATGAAGGCGGACGGAGACCGTTACCTCGAAGCGGCAGTGAAGATTGAGCCGAAAACGACCGAGGATTATTATAACATCGGCTGCGCATACTACTATCTGGAGGAGCAGGACGAGGCGGTCAAAGCGTTCTCGAAGGCAATGAAAGACGGCAGCAGCGCGGCGATGGAAATGCTCGGCGAGGTTTACCTTTCCAATGGTCAGAACGACGAGGCGAAAGCACTGTTTTCTTCGTATCTTTCGACAGATGGCTTTGCGGCGGCAGCAAACAACGGGCTGGCGCTCTGCGCACTTGCGGAAAACGACACGGACAGTGCACTCTCGTATATCGAGGAAGGACTCAAAACGGCAGAGGATTCCGACCGGGAAAATCTGCTGTTCAACCAGATTGTATCCTATGAAAAACGGGCGGATTTTGATACCGCGAAGTCGCTGATGGCGGATTTTCTGGCAGCATACCCGGAAAACACCGCGGCGCAGCGGGAAAATACGTTTCTCCAGAACCGATAACAGACGGAGGAAGTTGGATTGTTTGATTTAAGAGAAGAACAGGAGCGCGTGATTCTGGTCGGCGTACAGGAAAACGGCGGCGCAAACGCAGAAGAATCGCTCGACGAGCTGGCGGAACTGGCCAGCACCGCCGGTGCGAAGGTGGAGGGCCGCCTGGTGCAGGTGCGGGAGGCCATTCATCCGGGAACGTACATCGGAAAAGGAAAATTAGAGGAATTGAAAATTCTGGTGCGCGCCTGCGATGCGACGGGCATCATCTGCGACGATGAGCTCTCCTCGATCCAGTTAAAAGGGCTGGAGGAAGCACTGGAATGCAAGATCATGGACCGTACGCTTTTGATCCTGGATATCTTTGCGGCGCGCGCCGTGAGCAGCGAGGGTAAAATCCAGGTTGAGCTGGCCCAGTTAAAGTACCGTGCGTCCCGACTTTCCGGCCTTGGCACATCGCTTTCCCGTCTCGGCGGCGGAATCGGTACGAGAGGACCGGGAGAGAAAAAGCTGGAAACCGACCGGCGCCTGATCCGCACGCGTATTACGCAGTTAAAACGTGAGCTTGAGGAAGTACGCCAGCACAGAGAGCTCCTTCGTGAAGGCAGAAAACGTTCCAAAATCCCGGTAGCGGCGCTCGTAGGCTATACGTCAGCGGGAAAGAGCAGTCTTTTAAATGCACTGACAGGATCGGAAATTCTGGCAGATGCAATGCTGTTTTCCACGCTGGATACGACGACGCGGTCACTGACCCTTCCGGATGGACAGGAAATCCTGTTGACCGATACGGTTGGATTTATCAATAAGCTGCCACATCATCTGATCGATGCATTCCGCAGTACGCTGGAGGAAGCACGGTATGCCGACTATATTCTCCACGTTGTGGATACGTCAAATCCGCAGATGGAGCTGCAGATGCAGGTCGTGTACGATACGCTGCGGGAACTGAAAGTTGAGGACAAAAAGATCGTCACCCTGCTGAACAAGCAGGATAAGCTTCTCGCCCCGATGGTTGTAAAAGATTTCCGGGCAGACGCGAGCCTTGCGGTCTCTGCCAAAACAGGACAGGGACTCGAAGACCTCAAAAATTTACTCTCCTCGTGGATGATGGAGGGAAAAATCTATATCGAGCGCCTCTATCCGTACGATAAGGCGGGAACGATTTCACTGATCCGCGGATACGGAATTCTGCTCGAAGAAGAATATCTGCCGGAAGGCATCCGCGTAAAAGCCTATGTACCGAAGGATATCTATCCGAGGGTATAGAGGTATGGCAAGCGGGCTTAAAAACGGCAGTACATCCCTTTAAGCGCCGTACAGCGCCGAAAAATGGAAGGGACAGAATACAAGTAAAAGTACCATATCTAGTGATGTTAGAAAATTTCACACTAGATATGGTACTTTTTACTATTGACGGGAGAAACATGCTCTGCTATCATATGGTTCAGACACTGCAAAGAGTGGAACCTTAAAAAGGCCTTGCAGAAACGGTTGAATTAACAGGAGGGATTCCATGTTTCAGGTAGAAAAGAGAGACGGAACGATTGCAGAGTTCCAGATGAAAAAGATTACCGATGCGATTGGAAAAGCATTCGGCGCAAAAGATATGCAGTTCAGCGATGACATGCTTCAGATGCTGGCACTGCGCGTAACAGCGGACTTTCAGTCCAAGATCAAAGACGGAAAAATTTCAGTGGAGGCAATTCAGGACAGCGTGGAGAACGTGCTGATCCAGTGCGGCTACGCAGAAGTGGCAAAAGCTTACATTCTGTACCGCAAGCAGAGGGAAAAAATCCGCAACATGAAATCGACGATCGTAGACTACAAAGAGATCGTGGACAGCTACGTAAAAGTAGAGGACTGGCGTGTCAAAGAGAACTCGACCGTAACGTATTCTGTCGGCGGTCTGATCTTAAGCAATTCCGGCGCGATCACAGCCAACTACTGGTTATCAGAGATTTATGATGACGAGATCGCCGAGGCACACCGCAACGCGGATATTCACATCCACGACCTGTCGATGCTGACCGGCTACTGTGCAGGATGGTCGTTAAAACAGCTCATCAAAGAAGGACTTGGCGGCATCAACGGAAAGATTACTTCTTCTCCGGCAAGACATCTTTCGGTTCTGTGCAACCAGATGGTCAACTTCCTCGGCATTATGCAGAACGAGTGGGCAGGTGCGCAGGCATTTTCTTCATTTGATACGTATCTGGCGCCGTTCGTCAAAGTGGACAACTTAAGCTACGGCGAAGTGAAGAAGTGCATCGAGGCGTTTATCTACGGCGTCAACACACCGAGCCGCTGGGGAAGCCAGGCACCGTTCTCCAACATCACACTCGACTGGACCGTACCGGATGACCTCGCGGAGCTTCCGGCGATCGTCGGCGGCAAGGAGATGGACTTCAAGTACAAAGACTGTAAAAAAGAGATGGATATGGTCAACAAAGCGTTCATCGAGACGATGATCGAGGGAGATGCCAACGGAAGAGGCTTCCAGTACCCGATCCCGACCTACTCCATCACATCCGATTTTGACTGGTCCGATACGGAGAATAACCGTCTGCTGTTCGAAATGACTGCAAAATACGGTACCCCGTACTTCTCCAACTACATCAACAGCGATATGAAACCAAGCGACGTGCGCTCCATGTGCTGCCGTCTCCGCCTGGATCTGCGTGAGCTTCGAAAGAAAACTGGCGGATTCTTCGGTTCCGGCGAGAGCACCGGATCGGTCGGCGTTGTCACCATCAATATGCCGCGTATCGCATATCAGTCCAAAGATGAGAAAGAGTTCTACCGCCGTCTCGATCATATGATGGATATTGCCGCACGTTCGTTAAAGACGAAACGTGAGGTCATTACCCGCCTCCTGGACGAGGGACTGTATCCATATACGAAACGGTACCTTGGAACGTTTGAGAACCACTTCTCAACCATCGGTCTGATCGGTATGAACGAGGCCGGCTTAAATGCCGCATGGCTCGGAAAGGGTCTGGAGGATCCGAAGACACAGCAGTTTACGAAAGAAGTTCTGAACCATATGAGAGAGCGTCTTTCTGATTACCAGGAGGAGTACGGCGATCTGTACAACCTTGAGGCAACTCCGGCGGAGTCGACCGCATACCGTCTGGCAAAACACGACCGTGCAAAATGGCCGGATATCAAGACCGCAGGCCATGAGGGAGATACCCCGTACTACACCAACAGCTCCCATCTGCCGGTGGACTATACCGAGGATATTTTCTCTGCGCTTGATATTCAGGATGATCTGCAGACGCTGTACACCTCGGGAACTGTCTTCCATGCGTTCCTTGGCGAAAAACTGCCGGACTGGAAAGCAGCAGCTTCCCTTGTGCGGAAGATTGCAGAGAACTACAAACTGCCGTACTACACGCTGTCCCCGACGTATTCTGTCTGTGCGAACGACGGCTATCTCGCCGGCGAGCACTTTACATGTCCGATCTGCGGAAAAGAGGCAGAGGTTTACAGCCGTATCACGGGATATTACCGTCCGGTCAAGAACTGGAACGACGGAAAACGCCAGGAGTACAAGAACAGAACTGTATATGATATCATCCACTCCAAATCGCCGGAGCAGAAAATGAAATCGTACGGTGCAGCAGAGAAACTGGCAGAGCAGGCCGCTGGAAAAGAAGAGCCGAAAGCCGCTGCAGCAGCAGATAAAATCGAGGAAGACGGCATGTACCTGTTCACGACAAGCACCTGCCCGAACTGCAAAATGGCAAAAGAAATGCTCGCCGAGGAGCAGTATGAGGTGATCGACGCAGAGCGTCACCCGGATCTTGCCGCACAGTACGGCATCATGCAGGCACCGACTCTTCTCGTTGTGGAGGACGGCCAGGCGCAGAAGATTGTGAATGCTTCCAATATCCAGAAATATGTGGATGAATATCTCTCCTAAATCTGTGCGCATATAGTTGCAGGAAAGAACAAACAGAGTTATAATAGGAAAAAGTGATACCCTCGCCCGGGCATCCCGGGTGGGGGTATTATTATGGCGCTGAGCACAGCAGAAATCGGCCCGGTGGACCGGTTTCACTTACAGAAGGGAGAAAAATTATGGGATACAGCCAGGACACAATCTGTGTACAGGGAGGATGGCAGCCGAAAAACGGTGAGCCGCGTGTACTTCCGATTTACCAGAGCACAACATTCAAATATGCAACCAGCGAGGAAATGGGAAAACTGTTCGATCTGGAGGAGGAGGGATATTTCTATTCCCGTCTGCAGAACCCGACGAACGACGTCGTAGCACAGAAAATCTGCGATCTGGAGGGCGGCGTGGCAGCCATGCTCACATCTTCCGGCCAGGCGGCAACGATGCTTGCTGTTACCAACATCTGTGAGGCAGGCGACCACGTTGTCTGCGCGGCAAAGGTTTACGGAGGAACCTCCAACCTGCTCGCCGTTACCTTAAAACGATTCGGCATCGAGACTACTCTCGTGGACCAGGATGCGCCGGCAGAGGAGCTGGAAAAAGCATTCCAGCCGAACACCAAAGCTGTCTTTGCCGAGACGATTTCCAACCCGGCAGGTGTTGTACTTGACATTGACAAGTTTGTTAAACTTGCACATGAGCACGGCGTTCCGATGATCTGCGACAACACCTTTGCAACCCCGATCAACTGCCGTCCGTTCGAGTTCGGTGTAGATATTGTCACCCATTCCACCACAAAATACATGGACGGCCATGCAATGGCGCTCGGCGGAGCGATTGTCGATTCCGGAAACTTCGACTGGGATGCGCATGCAGACAAATTCCCGGGCCTTACTACACCGGACGAATCGTACCACGGCGTGATTTATACGCAGAAATTCGGTAAAAAAGCGTATATCACAAAAGCAACCGCGCAGCTGATGCGTGATATGGGAGCGTGCCAGTCCCCGCAGAATGCATTCCTGACGAATGTCGGTCTGGAGACCCTGCACCTGCGCGTGGAGCGCCACTGCAGAAATGCCGAGAAAGTGGCAGAGTTCCTGAAAAATCATCCGAAGGTAGCGTGGGTTGAGTACGCAGGCCTTGCAGACAGCAAATACCATGCGCTGGCAGAAAAATACATGCCGAACGGAACCTGCGGCGTTCTCTGCTTCGGACCAAAGGGCGGAAGAGACGGCGCGATGCGCTTCACGAACGGCCTGAAAATGGTAGCAATTGTAACACACGTTGCCGATGCAAGAAGCTGCGTTCTGCACCCGGCAAGCCATACCCACCGCCAGCTGAACGATCAGCAGCTCATCGAAGCCGGTGTTCTGCCGGATCTGATCCGTCTGTCGGTCGGCATTGAGGATGTGAACGATATCATTGCAGACCTTGATCAGGCGCTTGCGAACGTATAAAGATACAAAAAACAGGATGTGAAAAGGAGCGTATTGGTAAAATGGAAGAAATGGCAAAGAAACGCGTAAAAGATTCTGAGACAGAGCAGTCGTATCTTCTGATGCACCGCCATATCAACGGCTATGGCCGTCTGTTCGGCGGCCAGCTGGTCGCGTGGATCGATGAGCTTGCCGGTCTGGTGGGACGCCGCCACTGCGGCCACGAAATCACCACCGCGTGCATCGACAATCTGAACTTCAAGCATCCTGCTTTTCTGAACGACACCGTCGTACTGGTCGGAAGAGTGACGTATGTCGGACGCACCTCAATGGAGGTGCGCGTCGACACGTACGTGGAAGAGCTTGCGACCGGCATTCGGAAAATGATCAACCGTGCCTACGTGGTGATGGTGGCCATCGACGAGAACGGCCGCGCACTTCCCGTCCCGGGCCTGATTCTGGAATCCCCGGAGCAGGAGGCCGAGTGGGAGGGCGGAAAACGCCGCTATGAACTGCGAAAAGAGCGTCACAGAGAGGGGTTCTAAGTTGACGTTCACCCACACATTTGCAGAATCCACCGGGGCGTTTACCGGAGCTGTCTTCGTGCATTCTGAAAATTTCATTTAAAAAAATCCCGCCGTGTCCCTTGACAGGCGGGATTTTCCATGTTAAGGTAAAGGCAGTTATACGACTGACGGAAGTGGAAATGACCACAGGGAGTATAGCGTGAGAAGAGGCCGACCGTCTGGGCAGAAGAATGCTTGGGGGAGTGGGTCTGTTTTTTTATCCAAAAACAGAAAATCCCATTCCAGCCACCTTGAAAAGGAGAACAGAAGATGAAAAAAGTATCACTGGAACAGGAATTAAAAGGAAATGCATATCCAGGAAGAGGAATTGTGATCGGCAGATCCAAAGACGGCACAAAAGCCGTTGCCGGATACTTTATTATGGGCAGAAGCCAGAACAGCCGCAACCGTGTCTTTGTTGAGGAGGGTGAGGGAATCCGCACACAGGCGTTTGATCCGTCGAAGCTGGAAGATCCGAGCCTGATCATCTACGCACCGGTACGCGTTCTGGGAAATGATACGATCGTAACAAACGGAGACCAGACCGATACCGTATACGAAGGACTGGAGCAGGGAAAAACGTTTGAGGTATCCCTTCGAAGCAGAGAGTTTGAGCCGGATGCACCGAACTACACTCCTCGTATTTCCGGTGTGATGCACGTAGAGAACGGAACGTACGGCTACCAGATGTCGATCTTAAAGAGCAATAACGGCGATCCGTCCCAGTGCAACCGCTACACCTTCTCCTATGATAACTGTGTAGCAGGGGAAGGCCATTTCATCCACACCTACATGCACGACGGCAATCCGCTGCCAAGCTTTGAGGGTGAGCCAAAACTGGTCGAGATTCCGGATGACATCGATGCTTTCACCGAACTGCTCTGGAGCAGCTTAAACGAGGACAACAAGGTGTCCCTCTTCACACGCTATATCGACATTGCAACCGGCAAGTATGAGACAAGAATCGTGAATAAAAATAAATAAGAAATCGAGTGTTTTGCGAAAGGAGAAAATCATGAAAGAATTAGCGTTAAAATACGGATGCAACCCGAACCAGAAACCTTCCAGAATTTACATGGATGATGACAGGGATCTTCCGATCGAAGTATTAAGCGGCCGTCCGGGCTATATCAATTTTCTGGATGCCTTCAATGGCTGGCAGCTGGTACGTGAGCTGAAAGCAGCCACCGGTCTTCCGGCAGCAACTTCCTTCAAGCACGTTTCCCCGGCAGGTGCAGCCGTAGGTCTTCCGCTGGACGAGACCCTGCGTAAAATTTACTGGGTAGACGATATGGGAGAGCTTTCTCCGTTAGCATGCGCTTATGCAAGAGCCAGAGGCGCAGACCGTATGTCTTCTTTCGGCGACTTTATCGCACTTTCTGATGTCTGCGACAAAGACACCGCATCCCTGATCAAACGCGAGGTTTCTGACGGTGTCATCGCTCCGGGATTTACCGATGAAGCACTGGAAATCCTGAAAGCAAAGAAAAAAGGTAACTACTGCGTCATCAAAATCGACGAGAATTACCGTCCGGCTCCGCTCGAGCACAAACAGGTCTTCGGCATTACCTTTGAGCAGGGCCGCCAGGAGCTGCCGATCGACGATGAGCTGCTCTCCAACGTGGTAACCGAGAACAAAGAGATTCCGGAAGCAGCAAAACGCGATCTGAAGATTGCACTGATTACCTTAAAATATACCCAGTCCAACTCCGTATGCTTCGTCAAAGACGGTCAGGCCATCGGTGTCGGCGCAGGCCAGCAGTCCCGTGTGCACTGCACCCGTCTTGCCGGACAGAAAGCCGACAACTGGTTCCTGCGTCAGTGCCCGAAGGTGCTGGATCTGCAGTTTGTAGACGGCATCCGCCGCGCAGACCGTGACAATGCGATCGATGTTTACATCGGCGAGGAGTACATGGATGTTCTCGCAGACGGCGCATGGGAGAAGATCTTCAAAGTAAAACCGGAAGTCTTCACAAGAGAAGAGAAACGTGCATGGCTCGACCAGATGAAGGGCGTAACCTTAGGTTCCGATGCCTTCTTCCCGTTCAGCGACAACATCGAGCGCGCACACAAGAGCGGCGTCCAGTACATCGCAGAGCCGGGCGGATCGGTTCGTGATGACGCTGTCATCGAGTGCTGCAACAAGTACAACATGGCGATGGCATTTACAGGAATCCGTCTGTTCCATCACTAAAAAGAAATGCGTTTTATATTATTTATATAAGAAGAAAGAATCCGGTCTCTGGGCGGCCGGATTCTTTCTTTTTTTCGCACATGTATCATCAAAGAGAGAGTAGCACTTTCTGAAGAATAAAAAATAAGCAGGAAGAGGGCGGTACCTCCCTTTTTCTGTCGAAAACCCCTGTTCTTTTTCGGAAAAGTGTGATAAAATACCCCATGGGCGTATCTTTTGCCCGCTGCAAAAAGGAGGATGAGGAATATGCGGCAGATGGAATTTAAAATGGAGCGACAGGGACTTCTCGAGGAAGGCCAGGAAGTCAACGTGACAGAAAGCGCACTGCCTACCTCCTATTATTATACGATTACCCCGGCAGTGGCCATGAGCAGGAATTATCAAGCGTATGAGAGGCTGCAGTCCCGGAAGGGAATCGTAAAAGAAGTAAAAGAGACACCGAGAGGATTCTATACGGTAGTGGAGTTTGATGAAGATGAGCCGACCTGACGAGAACAAAAATGAGCACCCGGTGGTGCATCCGATTCCGCCGGTTTACCGCGCCGATTCCCGGATTCTGATTCTCGGCAGTTTTCCGTCCGTAAAATCCAGGGAGACCGGATTTTTTTACGGCCATCCGCAGAACCGTTTCTGGAAAGTGACGGCAGCCGTGTGCGGGGAAGAGGTGCCGCAGACCGTGGAAGAGAAGAAGGCGTTTCTGCTCCGGAATCATATCGCTGTCTGGGATGTGATCGCGTCCTGCGTCATCACAGGCTCGAGCGATGCGAGCATCCGCGATGTTGTGCCGAATCCGCTGCAGGACATTCTGGAATGCGCCGATATCCGGCAGATTTACTGCAACGGGGCGACCGCGTGGAAGTATTACCGGAAGTACCAGGAGAAGCAGCTGGGACGGGAAGCGGTTCGCCTTCCGTCGACGAGTCCCGCGAACGCCGCATGGTCTGTGGAGCGGCTGCTTGGCGAGTGGAGCCAGTGCGGAGAAGTCTTACGAAACGGAGAGTGACAGGATGAAAAAAGAGTACGAGACCGTCTGGGAGATTTTTAATGAGTGTGCCAATAATCAGATGCGGGACGTCTTTTTCGACGAGATCGAGACGGATGACCCGGAGGCGTATATCCGTCAGAAATTTCCGGACAAAAACTTAAAATATGAAAAAACGGTGGAAGCGGACGGATCTCTGGTCTTTGACATTGAGACCTCCGGCATCCGCCAGCGGTTTACGTTTACAGAAATCTGAATCGCGCAGAAAATACCAGAAAAGCGGAGAAAAAAACGATGAGTGAAGAAAAACACACGCATGTGCATGTGCTGGAAGACGGCACCGTGATCGAGCATTCCCACGATCACGCCCACGGGCACCATCATACAAATACAAAAGCAGTCTTAAACCGCCTCTCCCGCGCGATCGGACACATGGAGTCGATCAAGCGGATGGTAGAGGAAGGCCGGGACTGCACTGAGGTTCTGATCCAGCTGTCTGCCGTGAAGGCGGCCATTAACAATACAGGAAAAATTATCCTGGAGGATCACATTGAACATTGCATCGTCGATGCAGTCGAGCATGGGGACACAAAAGCGATTCAGGAGCTGAATAAGGCGATCGACCGCTTTGTCAAATAAGCAAGAAAAACAAGAAAAGAGGAAAGAAACATGGCAAAAGAATGCAGCAATTCGAGCTGTTCCAAAGAAAGCTGCGAAGGATGTCCAAGCAAAGCAGGACAGGGCAAACCGGATTTTCATATTGATCTGAATGCCGATTCTTCGATCAAACATGTCATTGGCGTTGTCAGCGGCAAGGGCGGTGTTGGTAAATCCATGGTAACCGCATCTCTGGCAAACCAGAAAGCAAAAGAGGGCTACAAGGTTGGTATCCTCGATGCCGATATCACAGGACCGTCCATCCCGAAAATGTATGGCCTGAAAGGACCTGCAAACGTAGATGACAAGGGCGTTTACCCGGCAGTTGCAGCAAACGGCGTAAAGGTAATGTCCATCAACCTCCTGCTTCCGGGCGAGGAAGAGCCGGTCATCTGGAGAGGACCTGTCATCGCAGGAACCGTAAAACAGTTCTGGACCGACGTCATCTGGGGCGACCTGGACTATCTCTTCGTCGATATGCCGCCAGGAACCGGTGATGTTCCGCTGACCGTTTTCCAGTCTCTTCCGGTAGACGGCGTAGTGATCGTATCTTCCCCGCAGGATCTGGTGCGCATGATCGTCATGAAAGCCTACAAGATGGCACAGATGATGAGCGTTCCGGTGCTCGGTATCGTAGAGAACTACAGCTACCTCGTATGTCCGGACTGCGGCAAAAAGCTGTCCATTTTCGGCGAAAGCCACATCGACGAGATCGCAGCCGAGATCGGCGTGCCGGTTCTCGGCAAAATGCCGATTCATCCGGAGTTTGCCGAGCTGGTGGACGAAGGAAGATTTGCAGAAGTGGATAACACCGATATTGCAAAGATCAACATCTAATCATTAAATATAGAAGCAAGTAATGGCATGAAAAACTCGTTTTTCCTTGATTTTACAAGGAAAAGCGGGTTTTTTTGACAAGATTTTTACGTTTCTTTTGGCAAAAACTATTTTATTTTAAACGGATTTTGTGTAACCGGTTACACACGACTGCGCAAATGAGACAAAAAGCGACAAATATGAAGGGTTAATGAGAAAAACTTGCATAAAAAACATGCATAATATGGCAAAAACAAGGAAATAAATTCAATATTGACATTTAAAGAGAAAAAGTGCATAATCTACCTCAACGATAGGAAAACAAACAGCTATTGATTAAGAAAGAGGTGAATCGTATGTCACACTGCGTAGTAAGACTCAATGGAACTGAGGAAGTAGAGGAGTTTGTAAAAGCAGCTTCCAAATGTGATTTTGATATTGACATTTTTTACAACCGCGTTATTATTGATGCAAAATCCATTCTTGGCATCCTCAGCATGGATCTGAACCGTGATCTCACCGTACACTGCTATGGTGACAGTCCGGCATTCAATAAAACCCTGCAGAAATTTGCTGTAGCATAAATTTTATTAAGGGAAACGAAAAAAATTCAGCCTGCGCCGCCAGCGAGAGTAGAGACAGAATTTGCGCAGGGGACTTTCTGAAGAAAAACTAATCACACGAGACACATAGCTTCAGAGAGAAAAAAAGGAGACTGTTGCGGCAGTCTCCTTTTTTCTGTATAATGATAACTATTCAGAGCTATGCGAAATTCCAGAAAAGGACACGAATCATGCTTGCATGAATGAGCGTTCTTTTCTGGAATTTCATATGGCGAGAAGCCACATCGAGATGCAGCGCAGCGGAATCGAGATGGGGCTCTGAATAGTCTGGTTAGAAAAGGAGCGGGCTAGTGGAAGAGAAGAAGAAAGAGATCCGGATTTCCGTGCGGAATCTGGTGGAGTTTATTCTGCGCAGCGGGGATCTGGACAACTCGTCGGGCGGTTTTGGCGAGCGGGATGCCATGCAGGCGGGAACGCGGGTGCATCAGCAGATTCAGAAAAAACGGGGCGCCGATTACCGTGCGGAGGTTCCGCTGGTTCACGAAAAAGAATATGAGCATTTCATCCTGCGCGTCGAGGGAAGAGCAGACGGCATGTACGAGGACGGAACCACGACCGTGATCGAGGAGATCAAGGGAACGTACCGTGACCTCGAAACGATGGAAGAGCCGGTTCCGGTACATCTGGCACAGGCGAAGTGCTACGCTTACATCTACGGCCTTCAGAACCGCAAAGAGGAGATGGGCGTGCTGATGACGTACACCCTGCTCTCCTCCGAGGAGGAAGGCCTTCTGCGCCCGCTCACCAAAGAAGAGGTAAAGCCGGAGCACTCTAACTGGCGCATCCGCCATTTTCTGCAGACGTACAAGCTCCCGGAACTGGAGCAGTGGTTCGATGAGCTACTCGACGCCTGGTTTATCTGGGCGGAATTCCAGTACCAGTGGCAGAAAGCGCGAGATGCCTCAATGCAGCACCTCGAATTCCCCTTCCCGTACCGGAAAGGCCAGCGGGAACTGGTGAGCGGCGTCTACCGTACCATTCTGCGGAAAAAAGAACTCTTCGTCCAGGCGCCGACCGGCATCGGAAAAACAATGTCCACGGTCTTTCCGGCCATCCGCGCGATCGGAGAGGGCTGCGGCGACCGTCTTTTTTATCTGACTGCGAAAACCATCACCCGTACCGTGGCAGAGGAGGCGGTCTCCATTCTAAAAGAGAAGGGACTGCAGTTCAAAGCAATCACGCTGACCGCAAAAGAAAAAATGTGCATCCTCGATGAGCCCGAATGCGATCCGATCCACTGCCCGCGCGCGAAAGGTCATTTTGACCGGATCAACGCGGCGGTGTACGAGATGCTGACGGAATGTGATTCCTACACAAGAGAGGAAGTCCTGCGCCAGGCGGAAAAATGGAACGTCTGCCCGCACGAGTTCCAGTTTGATGTGGCTTCGTGGGTGGACGGCGTGATCTGCGATTACAACTATGCGTTTGATCCGACCTCGAAATTAAAACGCTTTTTCGCAGAAGGAACGAAGGGTGACTACATCTTTCTGATCGACGAGGCGCATAACCTGGTCGAGCGGGGCCGCGATATGTTCAGTGCCACGCTCGTCAAAGAGGAGATTTTAAAGGTCCGCCAGCTCCTCCGCCCGTATGCACCGGGCAAAAAGCTCGAGAAGGCGCTGAATCGCTGCAATCACCAGATGCTCGTCTACAAAAGAGAGTGCGATTCCTGCACGGAGCTGGAAAGCGTATCGACGTTTCTTATGATGGTCAATCAGCTGCTGGAAGAACTGGCGGGCTGGCTGGAAGCGCATAAGACAAGCGAAATCCGGAAGCAGGTTCTGGAATTTTACTTTAACTTGCGAAATTTTTCCGAGATTTACAATTTAGTGGATGAAAATTATCTGATCTACACGAGTTATCTCGATAACGGCGATTTTGCACTGCGCCTGTTCTGCGTCAACCCGGCGGAGAATCTGCAGCAGTGTATCAACCAGGGGCGGTCGGCCGTCTTCTTTTCCGCGACGCTGCTGCCGGTGCAGTATTATAAGAAGATGTTCAGCACGAATACGGACGATTACGCGATTTACGTGGAGTCCCCGTTTGATCCCACGAAGCGGTGTCTGGCGATCGGAAGCGAGGTCAGCACGAAGTATCAGCGGAGAAACCGCGCAGAGTTTGAGAAGATCGCCGCCTATCTGAACGAGATGATCCAGAGCCGGAAGGGCAACTATATGGCGTTCTTCCCGTCATACCGCCTGATGCAGGATGTCTATGCGGTCTATGAGGAACTGTATGCAGATGAAAACGTGACCTGCCTGATCCAGGAGTCGGCGATGCGGGAGCAGGAGAGAGAAGCGTTTCTGGAAGCGTTTGCGAAAGACAACGAGAAAACGCTGGTGGGATTCTGTATCATGGGAGGCATTTTCTCGGAGGGAATTGATCTGGACGGGGAAAAGCTGATCGGCGCGGCCGTTGTGGGAGCCGGAATCCCGCAGGTGGGGCCGGAGAGAGAACTTTTAAAGCAATATTTCGACCGCAGCGGAGAGAACGGTTTCGACTACGCGTACCGCTATCCCGGCATGAATAAAGTATTGCAGGCGGCAGGGCGCGTGATCCGTACGACGGAGGACACGGGTGTGATTCTGTTGCTCGACGAGCGGTTCCGAAACCGGGAGTACCGCGAGCTGTTCCCAAGAGAGTGGGAGGACTGCCGGATTGTGCAGCGCAGCAGCCTCCCGGAGGTAATCCATTCGTTTTGGGAGAGGGTGGATTGTGAGAGCGGATCAAAAGCCGGGCAGCAGGAAATGAAATCTCGGTACAGCGCTGAACGTTACGTGTGATCCGCGCGGTTCCGGTATTCGCTCGGCGAGCAGCCCATCTGATGCCGGAAAATTTTAGAAAAATAGGCAGGACTGGAAAATCCGGTCTGTTCCGCTACGGAAGTGATACTGGCCTGGCGCTCGAGAAGGAGCGGCAGGCTTTTTTCAATACGGTAATCGAGAAGATAGTCAAACAGGGATTCGTTCATGCATTTCTTGAAAAAACGGCAGCATTCACTGCGGCAGATGTGGATCTGTGCGGCGAGATCCTCGAGCGTCAGATGCTCCATATAATGGCGGTGGATGTAGTCGAGCAGAATGCGGAGCCGCTCAACATCACGCGCTGCCGCCGTGTTCTGGGATTCACCGGAAAACGATGCGTGGCGGTAAATCTCAATCCAGATTGACAGCAGAAGCTCCTGGATTTCCATCTCAAACGCGGACGGCTGTGAAAGCGAGAGGTCGTAGATGCGGTGCATACAGGCAAGTACCTGGTTCTGCCAGTCGATCTCCGGCGAAAAGACGATGGAGGCGAGCTGCATATCCGTCAGCACCGGTTCGACGTAGCGCGTCTGGATCACACTGTTTGAAAAACCATAGAGAAAGCGCGGGGCGAACGTGGTTGAAATATAGACGCAGTCCATCCCGTCGATCATGTGGCCGCTGTGAAGCGCATTCGTGTTGCAGAAAATGCCGTCCCCTTCTTTTAAGACATACGATTTGCCGTTGACCTGATATCCGATCTGCCCCGAGAGGACAAACGTCAGCTCAATTTCCGGGTGCCAGTGCCAGGAAAAGGAGCCGCGCTCGTAGCGGGAGAGCTGTTCGTAACTGATGTTGACAGGAAATTCATAGCTGCCGTGGGCCTTCAGCTCACGGTTTTCTTTATCCATGCGGATCTGCATGAAACGTACCTCCAATCCATAAAATCCATTAAAAATCATACGATAAGTAAAGTATGCGGCAAAAAGGGAAAAAAAACAAGAAAAAATCGAAGATCACCTCAATATAATTATCGTTTGCCCCAATATTGTTGTTGCAGATGGGCGTACGGCTCACTATAATGATACTTAAGAAGATAAGAAAAAACACACAAACACACAAACACACAATACACACACAACACACAAAACGAAACCATGAAAACAACACACCAAAAAGAAAAGGAGACAACAAAATGAAACAGCAGGTACTGGATTGTTTTGCAAAACTGTTCGGGGGAGAGGGCGACATCCGCACCTACTTCGCACCTGGACGTGTGAACCTGATCGGTGAGCACACCGATTACAACGGAGGCCACGTATTTCCATGCGCACTGACCATCGGAACCTACATGGCAGCAAGAAAACGTGACGACAGAAAGCTTCGTTTTTACTCTATGAACTTTGAAAAACTCGGCGTGGTAGAATCTTCTCTCGATGAATTCCTGATGGGAAAAGAAGGCAACTGGACCGCATATCCGAAGGGAATGATGTGGGCATTTTGCCAGAAGGGCTTCCCGGTAGAGCAGGGCTTCGATATCGTGCTCTACGGAAACATTCCGAACGGCTCCGGCCTTTCCTCTTCCGCATCCGTTGAGACCGTAACCGGCGTAATGCTGCGTGACATGTTCGGCTACGACACCATCTCCATGATCGGCATCGCTCTGTACGGCCAGTTCTCCGAGAACAACTACAACGGCGTCAACTGCGGTATCATGGATCAGTTCGCCATCGCCATGGGCAAAAAGGACTGTGCGATCTTCCTTGACACCAGCGATCTGAAATATGAGTACGCACCGGTTAAACTGGAAGGCGCAAGAATTGTCATCTCCTGCAGCAACAAGAAACGCGGCCTTGGCGACTCCAAATACAACGAGCGCCGCAGCGAGTGCGAGACTGCTCTGGCTGAGATTCAGAAAGTCAAAGACATCAAGAGCCTTGGCGAGCTGACCGAGGAAGAGTTTGAGGCAGTGAAAGATGCCATCAAAGATCCGGTCCGCCAGAAACGTGCAAAACATGCTGTTTACGAGAACCAGAGAACCGTTCAGGCCGTTGCAGCTTTAAAGGCAAACGACATCGCAAAATTCGGCGAGCTGATGAACGCATCCCACGTTTCCCTGCGTGATGACTATGAGGTAACCGGCATCGAGCTGGATACTCTTGTGGAAGAAGCATGGAACTGCCCGGGTGTCATCGGATCCCGTATGACAGGCGCAGGCTTCGGCGGATGCACCGTCAGCATCGTAAAAACAGAAGATATTGACAACTTCATCGCAAAAGTAGGCGCAGCTTACAAAGAAAAAATCGGCTATGCCGCAGACTTCTATGTCGTAGACATCGGAGACGGCGCAGGCGTATTAAAATAAGAAATAAAAAAGCTGGATCGGCAGCAGGGAGGAAGCTACAGTGATTAACGAGAGTATTGCAAAACTGGTAAAATATGGAGAAAATGCCGGTCTTGTTTCGGGACTGGATAAAATCTATGCGACAAACCGGCTTCTGGAAGTCATGCAGATTTCCGATTACGAAGAGCCGGAGCAGATTCCGGAGACCCCGGATCTGGAAGAGACTTTAAATGAACTGCTTGATGATGCAGCTAAGCGCGGTCTTCTCGAACACAACAGCGTCGTTTACCGCGATCTGTTCGATACGAAACTGATGGACTGCCTGATGCCGCGCCCTGGAGAGGTGGTAAAGAAGTTTGAGGAACTCTATGCGAAGAGCCCGCAGGAGGCAACCGATTACTTCTACAAACTGAGCCAGGATTCCAACTACATCCGCAGATACCGCATCGCAAAGGATATCCGCTGGAGCGTACCGAGTGCCTACGGCGATATCGATATCTCGATCAACCTCTCCAAACCGGAGAAGGACCCGAAGGCGATCGCGGCTGCAAAACTGGCAAAACAGAGCGGTTATCCGAAATGCCTGCTCTGCAAGGAGAATATGGGCTATGCGGGACGCGTCAACCACCCGGCGCGCCAGAACCACCGCATCATTCCGCTGACGATCAATCAGACGGAGTGGGGATTCCAGTACTCGCCATATGTGTATTACAATGAGCACTGCATCGTGTTCAATTTCCAGCATAACCCGATGAAGATCGAACGCGCGACCTTTGTGAAGCTGTTTGACTTTATCAAGCTGTTTCCGCACTACTTCATCGGTTCCAATGCGGATCTGCCGATCGTGGGAGGCTCCATTTTAAGCCACGATCATTATCAGGGCGGCCACTATACCTTCGCAATGGCGAAAGCGCCGATCGAGCGCTATTTTACCATCAAAGGATACGAGGATGTGGAAACCGGCATTGTCAAATGGCCGCTGTCCGTCATCCGGATCCGCCACAAAGATGAGAAACGGCTGATCGATCTGGCAGAGCATATCCTGAACTGCTGGAGAGGTTACACGGATGAGGATGCGTTTGTATTCGGCGAGACTGACGGAGAGCCGCACAACACGATCACGCCGATCGCAAGAAAAGTGGGCGATACGTTCGAACTCGATCTGGCACTGCGCAACAACATCACGACGGACGAATGCCCGCTCGGTGTTTACCATCCGCATGCACAGTATCATCACATCAAAAAAGAGAACATCGGCCTTATTGAGGTTATGGGACTTGCGATTCTGCCGGCGCGCTTAAAAGATGAGCTGGAAGAGCTTTCCAAATGCCTCGTAGAGGGAAAAGATGTCCGCGCTGTCGCAGAGCTGGAGAAACATGCCGACTGGGTAGACGAATTCCTGCCGCGCCATCCGGAGCTGAACAGCGAAAATGTGATGGATATCCTGAAAGAGGAAGTCGGAAAAGTCTTTGTCGGCGTACTCGAGGATGCCGGCGTTTACAAGTGCACCGAGGAAGGCAGAAGTGCATTTGCAAAATTCATGGAAACGTTGTAGAATAAACTAAATGCTTCAATTAACCCGCTGCGGCAAAAAAGCAGCAGCGAAGGAAAACATGGAGGATACCAAAATGAAAATCTTAGTTACTGGCGGTGCAGGCTATATTGGAAGCCACACCTGTGTGGAACTGCTGAACGCAGGCTATGACGTTGTTGTCATGGACAACCTTTACAATGCAAGCGAGAAAGCCATCGAGCGTGTAGAACAGATTACCGGAAAGAAAGTAACCTTCTACAAAACCGATATGCTGGACCGCGAAGGCGTAAAGAAAATTTTCGACAACGAGAAAATTGACGCTGTCATCCATTTCGCAGGCTTAAAAGCAGTCGGCGAGTCCGTACATAAACCGATTGAATATTATCACAACAACATGACCGGAACCCTGATTCTCTGCGATGAGATGAGAAACCATGGCGTAAAGAACATCATCTTCAGTTCTTCTGCAACCGTATACGGCAATCCGGCACAGATTCCGATCACCGAGGAGTGCCCGAAGGGAACCCCGACCAACCCATACGGCTGGACAAAAAGCATGCTCGAGCAGGTTCTGACCGACATCCACACCGCAGATCCAGAATGGAATGTTATCCTGCTTCGTTACTTCAACCCGATCGGAGCGCATAAGAGCGGCCTTATCGGAGAGGATCCGAAGGGCATCCCGAACAACCTGCTTCCGTATGTCGCACAGGTTGCCATCGGAAAACTCGAGTGCATCGGCGTTTTCGGTGATGACTACGATACTCCGGACGGAACTGGTGTCCGCGATTACATCCATGTTGTTGACCTGGCACGCGGCCATGTAAAAGCCATCCAGAAACTGGCTGACAACGAGGGCGTTTCCATTTACAACCTCGGAACCGGCAAAGGCTACAGCGTACTCGATGTGATCCACGCATTCGAGAAAGCATGCGGCCATCCGCTGAAATACGAAATCAAACCGCGCCGTGACGGTGATATCGCAACCTGCTACTCCAAATGCGACAAAGCAAAAGAGGAGCTTGGCTGGGAGGCTGAGTACGGCATCGAGGAGATGTGTGCCGATTCCTGGAACTGGCAGCAGAAGAATCCGAACGGATATAACGACTAATGTAATGTGAGTGTTATCTGGCGGTCCGCCGATACTTGAAAGAGTGTCGGCGGGCCGTTTTTGTATAGATAAATTCAGTCTTTTTTCACAAAGTCCGGCTTGCTAATTAAGAGGGAATCCGATATAATGTAAGAGTTAAAGTGTCCGTAAAAAAGAGGGGCGGTTTGACATACAAGGAGGAAAAGCATGGACGATAGAAAAAATCAGAACCGGGAACCAGAAAAAGGCTCCGGGGGAGGACCGAAAAACAGACAGACGATACTCATTATCCTGATCTGCCTCCTCGTCAGCCTGATGGTGATGGGACTTCTGAACAATGCCCTTGGGGGAATTACTTCCGAGGATCTTGACTATAGCAAATTCCTGGACATGGTAAACAACGATGGAGTGCAGGAAGTTGTCTTGAAATCGGGAACACTGACCGTAACGCCGAAAGACCAGAAATCGGAGGGAATCACCTATCAGGTAACGATGATGGGAGATGAGCAGGAGCTGGTCGATCTGTTACAGGAGAAAGGCATTACGTACCACAAAGATCCGCCGGATTCTACCGGAACGATCATTTACACATTGCTGACCGTCATTCTGCCGGTTGTAATGCTTGTCGCTGTCATGGTATGGGTGATGCGCAGCATGAACAAAGGCGGCGGAGTCATGGGCGTAGGAAAGAGCAGAGCAAAGGCCTACGTACAGAAAGAAACCGGCGTGACATTCCGCGATGTTGCGGGACAGGACGAGGCAAAAGAATCGCTCCAGGAGGTTGTGGATTTTCTGCATAACCCTGGAAAATACACGACAATCGGTGCAAAACTTCCGAAAGGAGCGCTTCTTGTAGGTCCTCCTGGAACCGGAAAAACACTGCTTGCCAAAGCCGTAGCCGGTGAGGCGCACGTACCGTTTTTCTCGATGTCCGCTTCGGAATTTGTCGAGATGTTCGTCGGTGTCGGTGCATCGCGTGTGCGTGACCTGTTTGAGGAAGCAAAGAAAAACGCACCGTGCATCATCTTTATCGATGAGATCGATGCGATCGGAAAGAGCCGTGACAACAGCTACAACAGCAACGACGAGCGGGAGCAGACGTTAAACCAGCTCCTCGCCGAGATGGACGGATTCGACAGCTCCAAGGGTATTCTGATCCTTGCGGCCACAAACCGCCCGGAGGTTCTTGACCCGGCGCTGCTGCGTCCAGGCCGTTTTGACCGCCGGATTATCGTAGAAAGACCGGACCTGAAAGGCCGTGTGGAAATCCTGAAAGTACACGCCAAGAACGTATCGCTCGATGAGACGGTTGATCTCGACGGCATCGCACTTGCGACATCGGGAGCCGTTGGTTCTGATCTTGCAAATATGATCAACGAAGCAGCGATTCTTGCGGTCAAGAACGGAAGAAAAGCTGTTTCCCAGAAGGATCTTCTCGAGGCAGTCGAGGTTGTCCTCGTCGGAAAAGAGAAGAAGGACCGCATCTTAAGCCAGGAAGAGCGAAAGATCGTTTCCTACCACGAGGTAGGCCACGCACTTGTTACTGCATTGCGGAAGGATTCCGAGCCGGTACAGAAAATCACGATTGTGCCGCGTACGATGGGTGCGCTCGGCTACGTCATGCAGGTGCCGGAGGAGGAGAAATACCTTAACACGAAGAGCGAACTCGAGGCGATGATCGTCGAGTGCCTCGGTGGAAGAGCGGCAGAGGAGATCGTATTCGGCAACGTGACAACGGGAGCTTCGAATGATATCGAGAAAGCGACGAAGATTGTCCGCGCGATGATCACGCAGTACGGTATGTCGGAGAAATTCGGTCTGATCGGTCTTGCGACCCAGCAGAATCAGTACCTCGACGGAAGAATGGTCTTAAACTGCGGCGATGCCACAGCAACCGAAATCGACCACGAGGTCATGAAGATCCTGAAAGAGTCGTATGAGCAGGCAAAAGAACTTCTGGCAGCTAACCGCGATGCGATGGATGAAATCGCAGCTTACCTGATCCAGAAAGAGACGATCACCGGAAAAGAATTTATGGAGATTTTTCATCAGGTGATTGCAAAACGGAATGGAAACGTGGAAGAAGCGGTTGAAAATCCAGAAAATACAGAAACAGAAAATACAGCACTTCCGGAGGCGGATTTTACCGTAAATCCAGAAGTATAAAAAGAAAGCGAAAAGGCCCGGCGGGAGCAGAGAAAACGATCTCTGCACGCTGGGCATTTTCAACATTACAGTCCCAAAAAGAGGAGGGTCATATGGCGTTTGATATCCAGGAAGAACTGAAAAAACTGCCGGGGAAACCCGGCGTCTATCTGATGCACGACGCGGACGATACAATTATCTACGTAGGAAAGGCGATTTCGCTGAAAAACCGTGTCCGCCAGTATTTCCAGACGAGCCGCAACAAAGGGCCGAAGATTGAGCGGATGGTCACGCATATCGCCCGCTTTGAGTATATTGTGACGGATTCCGAACTGGAGGCGCTCGTGCTGGAGTGCAACCTTATCAAAGAGCACCGTCCGAAATACAATACGATGCTGAAAGATGACAAGGCGTACCCGTACATTAAGGTGACCGTGAACGAGGATTTTCCACGCATTCTGTTTTCCCATCAGATGAAGAAGGACAAGGCGAAATATTTCGGCCCGTACACGAGCGCCGGAGCTGTGAAAGATACGATCGAACTGTTGCGGAAGCTGTACGATATCCGTTCCTGCAATAAGAGCCTGCCAAAGGAGATCGGCAAGGACCGCCCGTGTCTTTACTATCACATCCACCAGTGTAAGGCGCCGTGCCAGGGATACATTTCCAAAGAAGAGTACGGCGAGCAGATCAAAAAGGCGATCAGTTTTCTGAATGGAAATTACAATGACATTATCAAAGAGCTGACTGGAAAAATGACGGAGGCGGCTGAGGAGATGCGGTTCGAGCAGGCGGCGGAGTACCGTGATCTGATCGACAGCGTGCGCAGGATCGGCGAGCGGCAGAAGATTACGAACAGTGACGGCGAGGACAAGGATGTCATTGCGCTTGCGATGGACAAAGAGGATGCGGTGGCGCAGGTCTTCTTTATCCGGAACGGAAAGCTGATCGGGCGGGAGCATTATTATCTGCGGATCGGCGAGGAGGAGCAGAAAAGCGAGGTGCTGCTCACGTTTATGAAACAGTTCTATTCCGGCACGCCGTTCATCCCGCGGGAAATCATGATTTCCGAGGAGATTGCCGAGCAGGAGCTGATGGAAGAGTATTTAAGCAGCAAACGGGGCCAGAAGGTCCGCATCCGCGTGCCGAAAAAGGGCAGCAAGGAAAAAATGGTGGAACTGGCAGAGCGGAACGCACAGATCGTTCTCGACCAGGACCGCGAGCGGATCAAGCGGGAAGAGGGTCGGACGGTCGGTGCCGTAAAAGAGATCGCAAGATGGCTGAACCTGCCGTCGATCGACCGCATCGAGGCGTACGATATCTCCAATATCAGCGGTTTCCAGTCGGTCGGCTCGATGATCGTCTACGAGAAAGGAAAGCCAAAGCGCGCCGATTACCGAAAATTCAAGATCAAATCCGTCGAGGGACCGAACGATTACGCCAGTATGAAAGAGGTCTTAAGCCGCCGTTTTCTGCGCGGCATCCAGGAGGACAGCGGTTTCGAGCGGCTGCCGGACCTGATCATGATGGACGGCGGACGCGGCCAGGTTAACATTGCGCTTGAGGTGCTTGAAGAAATGGATCTTGCGATTCCGGTCTGCGGTATGGTAAAGGACGACAAGCACCGCACGAGGGGTCTGTATTTCCGAAACGTGGAAATTCCGATCGACCGGAACAGCGAGGGCTTCAAACTGATCACACGCGTGCAGGACGAGGCGCACCGCTTTGCAATCGAATACCACCGCCTGCTGCGGAGCAAGGGCCAGGTCCACTCGATTCTCGACGACATCCCGGGCATCGGGCCGACAAGAAGGAAAGAACTGATGCGCCACTTTCAGGGAATTGATGATATCAAGGCGGCAACCGTGGAAGAACTTTCCGGACTTCCGGGCATGAATAAAAAGGCGGCGGAGCAGGTTTACACATTCTTTCACGCACCTGCACAGGAGGAAAATGAGGATTCGTCAAAATAGTTAAATTTCTAGGTTGCCCGTGATGCTTTATTGTGCTAAAATCATAGAAGAGACGGATTTAAAAAGACGTCGAATGAAGTCGGAGGACAGGAAAATGAAAGAAATTGAAATGACCAAAATGGTGGAGGAAATGGATCTCCGCAACCTGACACCAGAGGTTGATATGACAGATCTTGTCATTGCCACACCGGATATCAACCGTCCTGCACTGCAGCTGACCGGTTACTATGAGCATTTTGCCAATGAGCGTGTGCAGATCATCGGTTATGTAGAGTTCACGTATCTGCAGCATCTTGAAGAGGGCGAGCGCGTCCGCGCGTTTGAAGAGTTTGTAAGCCGCAAGATCCCATGTGTCATTTTCACCACGAAGATGATTCCGGGACCGGAAATTCTGGAGCTGTGCAATCGTTATCAGGTACCGGCCTTTGCGGTAGACAAATCGACTTCCGTTTTCATGGCTGAAATCATCCGCTGGCTGAATGTCCAGCTTGCCCCGATGATCTCCATCCACGGCGTGCTGGTCGATGTATTCGGCGAGGGCGTTCTGATCATGGGCGAGAGCGGAATCGGAAAGAGCGAGGCTGCACTGGAGCTGATCAAACGAGGCCATCGTCTCGTCAGCGATGATGTGGTTGAAATCAGCCGTGTCAGCGACATTACGCTGGTCGGAACGGCACCGGATATCACGCGTCACTTTATCGAGCTGCGTGGTATCGGTATCATCGACGTCAAGACGCTGTTTGGTGTCGAGAGCGTAAAGGATACCCAGTCTATCGACCTTGTTATCAAGCTTGAAGAGTGGGACAAAGAGAAAGAATACGACCGTCTGGGCCTGGAAGAAGAGTATATTGAGTTCCTTGGAAACAAGGTTGTCTGCCATTCCCTTCCGATCCGTCCGGGCCGTAACCTGGCGATCATCGTAGAAACCGCTGCTGTCAACCACAGACAGAAGAAGATGGGCTACAATGCCGCACAGGAGCTGTACCGCCGTGTACAGGCTAACTTAGTGAAAAAAAGAGAGGAGAAGTAAGAAAATGGCAAACTATGTATTTGGAATCGATGTTGGGGGTACTTCAGTAAAATGCGGACTGTTCCAGACAGACGGAACTCTGCTGGACAAATGGGAAATCCCGACCCGCACCGAAAACGGCGGAAGCGAAATTCTGCCGGATATCGCAAAAAGCGTAAAAGCAAAAATGGGTGAGAAGGGCATCGCAGCAGATGATGTTGCCGGTGTCGGCATCGACGTACCTGGCCCGGTTAATGACAAAGGTGAGCTTTCCATCGCAGTCAACCTGAACTGGGGATATAAAAATATCGTAAAAGAGCTTTCCGACGAACTCGGCGGAATGGCAGTAAAAGCAGCAAACGACGCAAACGCAGCAGCTCTCGGTGAGATGTGGGCAGGCGGCGGAAAGGGAAGCAAGAACCTGGTTATGGTTACCCTTGGAACCGGTGTCGGCGGCGGAATCATCGTGGACGGCAAGATCGTAGCAGGTGCTCACGGCGCAGGCGGCGAGGTTGGTCATGCATGTGTTGATCCGGAAGAAGAAGCGGTCTGCAACTGCGGAAACCACGGATGCCTCGAGCAGATGACATCTGCAACCGGTATCGTTCGTCTGGCAAAGAAATATCTGGCATCCCATGATACTCCGTCTTCTTTAAGAGAAAGAGGAGAGTCCATCAGTGCAAAAGCTGTCTTTGATGCATTAAAAGAAGGCGATGCAGCAGCAGAAGCAATCGTTCAGGAGTTCTCCGCGTACCTCGGAAGAGCACTTGCAGTATTCGCATGCGTTGTTGACCCGGAAGTTATCGTAGTCGGCGGCGGTGTATCCAAAGCAGGCCAGATCCTGATCGACGGCGTAGCTAAATACTACCGTGAAGCAGCATTCATCGCATGCAAAGATACCCCGATCGTACTCGCTTCCCTTGGAAACGATGCTGGTATCTACGGCGCAGCAAAAATGCTGATTGACTAATTGATTCAGATGGAAAAAGAAGTATAGAAAAACCGGTCCTGCTGGCATATGCCAGAGGGCCGGTTTTTTGTGCATAGACTGACTGAAAAAGCTATTCGGAAGAGCCGCTCTCTTCGGACTGCGGCTGTACTTCCGATGTCTCCGCCGGGGTATCCGGTTCTGACGGTGCATCAGGGGTATCCGGTGTGTCGGGAGTTTCTGGTGTATTAGAAGGCGGATCGGCAGGTGTTTCGGGCGGAGCCGGAGTTTCCTGCGGTGCCTCCGTCGGTGTCGGGGTTGCCTGCGGAGTTGATGCTGCAGAAGGGGTTCTGGTCGGCGTCGGTGTTGAGGTCGGCGCGGTGTAGTGGCCCTTGCAACGCTCGGTCGGCAGATCGGATACCGCAAAGTATTCGGTGATGGACGGGCAGCTTGAGCGGGCGAGCAGGCCGGTCTTCGTACAGATCGTTGCCTCCTGTACTGTTGCGGAAGTTTCGAAATCCATATCGGCAAGGCCTTCGTGGATTTCATTCATGACCTTTGCCCAGAGACGTTTGTGGAATTCACGGTCGCTCTCCGGAAACTCCGCGTGTGTATCATACGTTGCCCAGATGGCAGCGGTATAATATGGTGTAAAGCCTGCAAAGACGAGATCCTTGGCCTCGTTCGTCGTACCGGTTTTTCCGGCTGCGTGCATATTGTCGAGGCGGGCGGCAACACCGGTACCTTTTTCCAGAACATCCTCCATGGCATTGGTGAGGAGGGAGGCAGTGCTTGCCTTGAAGACCTGCGTTGCCTTGTTTTCTGTGTTGTCAATTAAAACATTTCCCTTGCTGTCGGTAACCTTTGTGTAGAACACCGGCTTGCGGTACTGGCCGCCGTCTGCGATTGCCGCGTAGGCTGCCGTCAGTTCGAGATCACTGACACCGTAGGTGATACCGCCGAGAGCCAGCGGCTGGATCACATCGTATTCCTCGGAGAGTTTGGAAAAACCAAGCTTCTTCAGATAATCAAAGCCGACCTTCGGCGTAAGCTCGGTCAGTACCTTGACGGCCGGGATATTGATGGAATTGATGATCGCCTGGCGGACGGTAACATCACCATGGTAGGTAAGATCCGAGTTCTGCAGCGGTGTGCCGTCGCTGTAGTTGAACGGCTCATCCTTAATTACCGTAGCGAGTGTAATCTTTCCAAGGTCGAGCGCCGGTCCGTACGCGGAAAGAATCTTAAACGTGGAACCCGGCTGGGAATAATTATCGGTTGCGCGGTTAAAGGTAAGACTTGCTGTTTTTTCGCCGCGTCCGCCGACGATGGCTTTCACGTAGCCGGTGCGCTGATCCATAACGGTCATGCACGCCTGCGGCTGCGGGGTGAAGCTGCTGCGCTCGGCAACAATCGTATCGCCCTCCTGCATGATAGCGGCTTTGTACTGGTCGATATAGCTCTGTGCCTCCTCCTGGGAGTCAAAGAGCAGATCGAAATTCGGATCGCTGTTGCGGAAGTAGAGCTGCAGCATCTCTTTGCTGTAGTTCTGTACCTCGCCGTCTGCCTGCTCTACGGTGAGCGCCCAGTCGAGACCGATCTGCGTGTTCGCCGGGAAGTTCTCCGGATTCTGGAATTCCGTATCGAGAATCGACTGCATGTAGGAATCCTGTGTGGTATAGATTTTGAGGCCGCCGCTGTAGACAACGTTCTTTGCCTGCACTTCGGTGTAGCCTTTCTGTACCATCAGATCGTTGATCAGGTTGGTGATGACTTCATCGATAAAGTAGGAGTACGGCGCGCTCTCCGCCTGGGACTGCGTGTGCATGGCGATGCGGTCGTAAACATTGTCGTTCATGGCAATGGTGTATTCTTCTTCGGTGATGTAGCCCTGCTCTTTCATGTTGTTCAGGATCTTGTCGCGGCGCTGCTGGTTTTTCTCCGGGTGGTTTTTCGGATTATATGCCGTCGGCGCCTTTGGAATTGCGGCAAGAACGGCGCATTCAGAGAGCGTCAGATCTTTTGCATCCTTTCCGAAATACGTCTGCGCTGCCGTCTGGACACCGTAGCAGCCGGAACCTAAGTTGATCGTATTCAGATAATTTTCCAGAATAACGTCTTTGGCGTTTTCACCCTCTGCGGTCAGTGTTTTTTCCAGCTTCAGCGCCAGGTACTGTTCCTGGATCTTCCGCTTGAAGCTCTGCATCCGCGTCTCTTCCATCCAGTCGGTGAAAACATTGTTTTTTAAGAGCTGCTGTGTGATCGTGCTGGCGCCCTCGGTAAAATGAAAGCCGTGGCTGACGCCGACAACGAAAGCACGGATGATACCGCTTGGATCGATGCCGTTGTGCTCATAAAAACGGGCATCCTCAACCGCGACGATCGCGTGCTGCATATCGAGCGGAATTTCCTCAATCGAAATCGAGACACGGTTTCCCTGAGCCCCGGTCAGCTTCTGTACCTGGTTGCCGTCAGCATCGTAGATAAACGACGCGTTGCCGAGCGGCATGATATTTGCCTCCGAGATATCAGGGGCACTGTCGATCACGCCGCGGACAGCGCCGATCACAAGCCCGGCACCGCAGACGAGAACGACAAGAAGAAGACAGAACGCGATGCGCAGCGCCGTCACGCCGGCCGTCTTTTCAATCTTTCCGTAATGGGACCGCAGATCTTCACGTTTGTCTTCCAGATGACTTTTTCCAAAGTGCATATAGAAAATCCTCCTTATGTCATGTTCCTGCAAAACTGATTCAGTTCAGTAATTAATGGTGTTCCTGCCCTGCAAAAAGCAGGGTATACTTATTTTTATTATACCAAACAAAGGGCTGGAATAAAAGTATTTCTGAAAAGAATGCTGATTTTTCAGAAATGATATGGTAAGATAGGTACATATTTGGATGAAGGAGTAAGGACATATGATCGATCAGTTTCGGACGGTTTACCGGGGTGGAACCGGGGAAATCGTGGAGAAGAAATCACGTTTTATTTCGACGGTGCGTCTGGTGGAATCTGAGGAGGAGGCACTTTCCTGCCTGGAAGCTCTGCGGAAAAAATACTGGGATGCGCGGCATAACTGTTTTGTGTATATTATTGGAGAAAATCAGGAGACGGTGCGCTGCAGCGACGACGGGGAGCCTTCCGGCACGGCAGGGCGGCCGATGCTCGATGTGGTACAGGGAGCAGGCCTCCGCAATGTGCTTGTTGTGGTGACGCGGTATTTCGGCGGTACGCTGCTGGGAACGGGCGGCCTGGTGCGCGCGTACTCGCAGGCGGTGCAGGAGGGGCTGGCAAACAGTGTTCTGATTGACGAGATCTGCGGCGTGTGGCTGTTGATTGAGACGGATTACAACGGCATCGGTAAAATCCAGTATCTGCTCGGCCAGCGGGGGATTCCGATTCTGGAATCCGAGTACACCGATCAGGTGAAAATCCGCGTTCTCGTTCCGAAAACGGAGGTGGACCGTCTCTGCGCGGAGATTACCGAGGGGACGAACGGAAAGGCAAAACTGGAAAAAGAAGAGGAGCTGTACTTTGCGCAGAACGACGGAGAGCTGATCTTCGGGGATGAGCTGACGCAGTATAAAAATCTGGAGGCAGAAGAATTAGGATAAAGGAGGATGCGACATGAGGTTTCCGGAAAATCTGAAAAAGGGCGGAACGATCGGCTTTGTGGCACCATCGTTTGGATGCACAACAGAACCATACAAGTCCGCGTTTGCAAATGCACAGAAAAAATGGAAAGAAATGGGATATGAGCTGGATCTTGGGCCAAACTGCTATGCAGAGCACGGCATCGGCATCAGCGCGGCGCCGGAAGAATGCGGAAAAGAACTGACGGAATATTATGTCAGTGAGAAGAATGACTGTCTGATATCCTGCGGAGGCGGAGAGCTGATGTGCGAGGATCTCGATTACGTGGATTTTGAAAAGATCAGAAAGGCACCGGCGAAATGGTATCTCGGCTATTCTGACAATACGCATTTTACGTATCTTCTGCCGACCCTCTGCGATACGGCGGCTGTTTACGGTCCGTGTGTGAGTGATTTCGGCATGGAGCCGTGGCATAAATCCGTAGCGGATGCGTTTGGCGTACTGACGGGAGAAGTGCGTACTGTCCGCGGCTATGAGGGATGGGAAAGAGACGATGCGAAGGGCAGAAGCGAGGAAAATCCGTATCTGCCGTACCAGATTACAGAACCGCGCGTTCTGCGCCGCTTCCCGGATGCGGACAGTGCATTTGAGGGACGGCTCATCGGCGGCTGTCTCGACTGTCTCGTCAATATTCTTGGAACGAAGTACGATGGAACGGTTGATTTTGTGGAAAAATATAAAGAGGACGGTTTTGTCTGGTTTCTGGAAGCGTGCGATCTGAACGTCTTTGCGATCCGCCGCGCAATCTGGCAGATGGAGCACGCCGGCTGGTTCCAATATGTGAAAGGCTTTCTGATTGGCCGCCCGCTGCAGTTCGGACAGAAATTCGGGGAACTCGACCAGTACCGCGCCGTGACGGATCTGCTTGGAAAATACAACGTGCCGATCGTGATGGATCTCGACATCGGACACCTTCATCCGGCGATGCCGCTGATCGTCGGAAGTTATGCGAAGGTGGCCGTGGAAGGAAATGAGATTGAAATTAAGATGGAGTGCCGTTAGAACGCTTTTGAAAAATATTTTCTCGAGCGGCAGGGCAGAGCCTGTGGGAAAATGTTTGCGCGCGTAGAAGAACTATCGGCGCATCCGGCAGATGCCGAGGAGCTTTTTGACATCGAGAATCGTGACCGTGCCGCGGGAGAGTGCGACGATGCCGTCTTTCTCGAACGACTTTAAGGTGCGGGAAACGACCTCTCTGGCACTGCCGAGGTTCCGCGCGATCTGCTCGTGCGTGGTGGAGAGCACCGGGGAACCGGTGCGGATGCGTTCATCCTCGAGATATCCGGCAAGGCGCTGGTCAAGCCGCGTAAAGAGAAGCTGGCCCATCGCCCACATGACTTCGGAAAAATGCTCCGTTGTTTCCCGGTAAATGTAGTTTTCAACGTAAATATTCTGATTCATCAGTCTGCGGAACGTGCTGGCCGGAGTGATGAGAACTTTCGTCTCCTCCTCGGCCTCAATCAGAATATCAAAGCTGATTTCCTGCATCGCACAGGAGGCAGACAGCGTGCAGACTTCGCCGGGACCGGTGGTAAACAGGGTAATTTCCCGCTGCTCGCCGGACTGGATAAAGATGCGGAGCTTGCCGGAGAGGACAAGCAGAACGCCGAGACAGTCATCGTCACAGCTGTAGAGAAAATCGCCGCGCTGATACGTCGTCAGGACGGAAGAGAGCACGAGTGTCTGCTGTTCATCGGCGGTAAGCTTTGAATAAAATGGATAATGCTCCTGAAAACAGGATTCCAGAAAAGATGACATAAATAAAACTCCTTTCGGAAGAAGAACGTTCTTTTGTAAACTACGGCAGCAGCCGTTTCTTCCATGATAGAAAAGAACAGAAAGAAATGCAAGAAAAAACGTATCGGTTTTTGTGCCGATACGTTTTTTCTGCATTTCCGATATTACGCTGTTTATTTTACAGAGTTAATCAGCTCTTCCAGCTCCTCATAGGAAACGGCGCCGACGTTTTTCTTTACGAGCTCACCGTTTTTGAAGAAAGCGAGGGTCGGAACGCTCATGACTTTAAAGGATCTTGCCAGCTCCGGTGCTTCGTCAACGTCTACTTTGTAGAACTGGATCTCCGGCATATCCTCAGCTGCCTCTTCGATGACCGGGGCGAGCATTTTGCACGGTCCGCACCAGGTAGCAAAGAAATCAACAACGGCAACGCCAGGTGCTGCCTGCAGAGCTTTTTCGAAGTTTTTGGATGTAACATGAATTAATGACATAATAGAAGTCCTCCTTTTTATTGTACGGGTAATTCCCGGTAACTGTTTTTTTGTTGTGACTGTAGAATATCACAGCAGAACGGGAAGTTCTGTGACTAAGTCACAAAGTGATTTCTTAGTTCTGTTTCGGTTCTTTCCCCTGGCGGAAGCATTCGATCATCTCGCCGGTCAGGCTGATGAGGTTCGGGGTCTCCGGGAGGGAAGCACGGTCAAACCATTCGGCAACGGAGAGTTCCTCGCGGTCGAGGGTAATGGACGGATCGCCGTCCACATCGCAGTAAAATCCGGCGAGCAGCGAGCCGCTGAAGGACCACGGCTGACTCTTATAGTATCTCAGATTTTTGACCTTTAATCCGACTTCTTCCATGACTTCACGGTGCACCGTCTGTTCCAGTGTCTCACCGACCTCGGTATAGCCGGCCACGAGGGCGTACTGGCGGTGGCTGCTGTGGGAAGGTGCGTACTTCGTGAGCAGCAGACGGTCTCCGTCGGTGATGGCAACGATGACGCTCGGGCAGATGACCGGATAGGAGAGTGCGCCGCAGGAAGGGCACTGCATCGCGCGTTCATTTCCAGGCGCATGCATCTTCGTTCCGCAGCGGCCGCAGTAGGTGTGGTCGGTATACCAGGTGTGGATCTGGTAACCGGTGATACCGGCAAACCCGAGCCATCCCGGAACGGCGCTGCGAAGAATTAGTGTATTTTCGTATTTCCAGATGCCAAATTCCGGAAGCTGCGGACTGCGCAGTTCATAATAGTCCGTCTCATCAATGCGGAACAGAAATTTTGCCTTTTCTTTAATCTCCGGAAAAACAGCTGCAATTTCCACAATGGAAGGGTAGCGGATCTCGGGATCTTCGAAATTGCACAGAATTGTGTGATGACCGTAAATTAAAACAAGATCCGTATCGTTCGGAACAGAAGGCTGGTAATCTACATAATATTTATGCGGAGCAATGTCCTGAATCATAAGAATTCCTTTCTTTGGTAAAAAAGTTTTTGGAAAAACAAAAAACCGAAATTCCTGTGAAGAAATTTCGGTAATAAAAAGAGCGCGAGACGGGATTCGAACCCGCGACCCCAACCTTGGCAAGGTTGTACTCCACCCCTGAGCCACTCGCGCATATTCATCCTTTAGGATGAAGCGGGTGATGGGAATCGAACCCACGTATCCAGCTTGGAAGGCTGGTGTTCTACCATTGAACTACACCCGCAGATGATTGGCACTGATTTTTTTCTCTGTCTTGTTGACTGCCGTGCCTCACTGACAAAACGTATTCTACAGGAAAGCCGGAGAAAAGTCAACCCCTTTTTTAAAAAAAATTGAAAAAAATTTTAAAATACTGAAAAAGGTGAAAATTCAGGGCAAATGGCGCGAGTGAACGTCCGGTGAATAGTACATAAAGATCAGTCTTGTTCCGGGAAGGAAAGTGTACTATAATAAAAAAACGGAAAACAAAGAAAAAGGGGGAACTTCCCTATGCAGGAGAATGGAGCAGAACCTCTGGTCAACTGTACCGGCTGTCAGAACTGCATGCCGTGTATGGTAAAGATTAACATCCCATTGCTGTTCGAACTCTACAACCGGACGGAGACGGAAGGCATCGAGGCCGTCCGTGCAGAATACGAGAGTCAGGAAAAACGCGCCGACGACTGCATCAACTGTTACCGCTGTGAAAAACAATGTCCGCAGCACCTCGGGATCGGCATTCTGATGCAGGATATTGCAGAAACCTTCGAAGAATAGAAAAACCGGTATCTGTGCAATTTAAAGAAAAATTCTAATCTTTCTATAAAATATTTTGGGAAAAACTGGACTTATCTGAAAAATTT
>OLPN01000108.1_pt1 | contig 82987 bp, 109 predicted proteins | sample 1672601 | NCBI WGS metagenome assembly OLPN01 (sample SAMEA3136704, study PRJEB25190) | human gut metagenome | reverse complement strand
GAAACACAATAATAGCAAACTACAACAAATCAGAAAAAGAAATAAAAGAACTACAGAAAGAACTAGAAAAACAAAACATCAAAATAGACATATTCCAAGCAGACATATCAAAAAGAGAAGAAGCCAAAAAAATAGTAAACTATACAATACAAAAATACGGAAAAATAGACGTACTAATAAATAATGCTGGAATATCACAAATAAAAGAATTCACACAAATAACAGACCAAGACTGGAACAACATGATAAATACAAACCTAAACTCAGTATTTTACATGACACAAGAAGCATGTTTGAATATGATACACAACAAACAAGGATGCATAATAAACATCTCATCAATATGGGGAATAACGGGAGCATCATGTGAAGTACACTACAGTGTAAGCAAAGCAGGAGTAGATGCACTAACAAAATCACTAGCAAAAGAACTAGGACCATCAAACATAAGAATCAACTCAATTGCACCAGGAATAATAAATACAGAAATGAACTCACACCTAACACCTGAAGAATTAGAAGAATTAAAAGAAGAAATACCATTAGAAAAAATAGGAAAAACACAAGATATAGAAAGATGTGTAGAATGGTTAATAGAAGACGAATACACAACAGGACAAATAATATCAATAAATGGTGGATGGAACATATAAAAAATCAGAATTAAAGGGCAGAACTAAAAATTTATATAAATAAAAAAATCAGGATTAATGTGGTAACCTCACAATCCCGATTTTTTATTAATTTTCGCTTAATTTTCTTTTATAATTTCCAGAAAGAATCTTTGGAAAATATGTAATAATCTTATAAACAGCTAAACGAATCTTTTTGCTCCACAAATAAGACTTTCTCAATTTTCTTGCGCTACCTAGAGAAACAGGTTCATCTTCTAGAACCAATAGCTCATTTTGTTTCTTTTCAATCTCAAAAGAATAATTTTGACCATTATTATTATCCCATTCATTATTACCATTTCTAAAACAGAAATTAAAAGAATCACCTTCACCTAAAAAGATTTCAGCTTGAAAACCTAATTCTGTTTTTTCCATTTTAATTTCATTTAAACCATCCCAATTAAGACCAAAACCATAATGAATAAAAACTTCTTCAGAATTCTCCTGAAAAAATTTTCCTGTATAAGATATTTTTATATTACTATTTTCAACTAATTTATCAGTATTAAAGAATATATTTTTAACTAACTCCATTGATACTCTCTCCTTATTTATCTTTTGCTACAAGTATTATAATATTAAATTCAATATAGTGCAAGAGTTTTTTGTAAAAAAATTAGAAAAATTGTAAATTTTTGTTCTCAATATAAAACATACATATTGTAAAAGCAAAAAGAATATGATATTATTTAAGTAATGAAAATAAGGAGAAAACATATGATGAAAGAGAAAAAATTAAGTTGGGAAGAACTAGAAGCAAAAGCAATATACACACCAGAAATAGAAGATGAAGAAATAGAAGAAACAAAAAACAATAAAAAAACAAAAATAAGCCTAAGACCAAGAAAAGGCACACCTAAAATACATACAAAAAAAGAACAAAAAACAAAAGGCACTACCCAAGAACCAGAACAAAAATCAACAAACAACAAAACTAATAATTTCAAAAAAACAACAAAAAAAATAAACATAGAAAAAACAACACTAATAATCATAAGTGTAATAATAGCAATAGCAATAATGATTTTTTCAATAATTTTTGCAATACTAAACATAAACAACAGCAACATAATAAATGGAATAAAAATAGAAGGAATAGACGTTTCAGGGCTAACAAGAGAAGAAACAAAAACAAAAATAGAAGCTGTATACAATGATAAAAAACAAAAAGATATTACACTAAAATACAAAGACTTCGAAACAACACTAAGCCAAGACATATTAGAAACAAACTATGACATAGAAAAAGCAGTAAATGAAGCAATAACAACAGGAAAAAACGGTAATATAATAACAAATAACTATAATATACTATTTGCATTAATAGGAAAAAAGAACATAAAAATAGACATGATAATAAATGAAGAACAAACAGAAAAAGCAATAGAAGATATACAAACAAACTTACCAGAGACTATAGAAGAGCCAGACTATTATATAGAAGAAAACAAATTAATAATAACACCAGGAAAAGAAGGACTAAAAATAAGCACAGAAAATTTAATAAATAAAATCAAAAAAAATCTACAAAGTATGACAACAAATGAAGAATATGTAGAAATACCAGTTGAAAAAGCATGGCCAAACAAAATAGATTTAGAACAAATACATAGTGAAATATATAAAGAAGTGCAAGATGCTTATCTAACAAGAGATCCAATAACAATACATCCAGAAGTAGAAGGAATAGACTTTGACATAGAAAAAACAAAAAAAATACTAGAAGAAGACAAAGAAAAATACGAAATACCACTAAAAATAACAAAACCAAGTATAACAACAATAGACCTAGGATCCGAAGCGTTTCCAAACAAATTAAGCACATATACAACAAGATATGATGGAGGAGACAAAAACAGATCAACCAATTTAGAAATAGCATGTGAAAAAATAAACGATAAAATAATATTACCAGGCGAAACATTTTCATATAACAAAACACTAGGAGCAAGAACAACGACAGCAGGATACAAAACAGCAAAAGTATATGAAAATGGAGCAGTAGTAGATGGAATAGGAGGAGGAATATGTCAAATATCTTCCACATTATATAATGCAGTATTAAAAGCAAACCTAGAAATAGTGGAAAGAAGAAATCATCAATTTATAACATCATATGTACCAGAAGGAAGAGATGCAACAGTAGCATATGGAATAACAGACTTTAAATTCAAAAACAGTAGAAAATATGCAATCAAAATAAAAGCAACAGCATCAAATGGAGTAGCAACAATAGACATCTACGGAATAAAAGAAGACACAGAATATCAAATTACATTTGATACAAAGACAATTTCAACAATACCATTTACAACAAAATACACAGATGACAATACATTACCCGTAGGGACAGAAGAAATAAAACAAAAAGGAGCAAACGGAAGTGTTACAGAAACATATATAATAAAAAGCCTAAATGGCCAAGTAGTTTCAAATACATTACTTTCAAAAGACACATACAGTGCTATGCCAAGAATTATATTAAGAGGAACAAAAAAATAAAACAAAAAGATTAGAGAAAACACAATATCTCTAATCTTTAATTTTACACAAAATTAAAAATATTTATATTTTACTCAATCTTAATTTTGCCAAAAACTATTGACATATAGGCACAAAAAGGCTATAATAAAAAAGTAGTTTTGAGTTGTTAAAGCTAAACTTAATGCATCATTAGCTCAGCTGGTAGAGCAGCAGACTCTTAATCTGAAGGTCCTCGGTTCGAAACCGAGATGATGCACCAAACAAAGCAAAAACAAAAAATAAAACATCTCCATTAGTCAAAATAGAGATGTTTTTTACATAATATAAAAAACAAAAAACATATTCCCAAAGCAAACTAAAATTATGTAAATTTTTTAAAATAAAACAACACAAAACACCTATAATATAAAAAAATAAAAGGGGTGGGTTATATGCTAAAAATATACAATACAAACTTAGAAACAAATAAAATAGAACAAATAAAAGAATTCAAAAAAGGGAGCTGGATAAGTTTAGTAAATCCATCGGAATCAGAAATACAAAAAGTATGTGAAAGCGTAAAAATACAAGAAGACTTTATAAGAGACGCGCTAGACTTTGAAGAAAAAGCAAGAATAGACTACGAAGAAGACGATGAAACAACTCTATTTGTAGTGGACGTACCAATAATAGAAAAAAACGAAGAGAATGACGTATACACAACAATGCCACTAGGAATGATAGTAGTAAGAGACGACTTTTTTATAACAATATCACTAAGAAAAAATAAAGTAATAGAAGACTTCGAAAAAATGAAAATAAAAAACTTTCAAACATACAAAAAGTCAAAACTAATATTTCAAATACTATACTTAAACTCATCATACTATTTAACATACCTAAAACAAATAAATAAGGAAACAGAAATTGCAGAATATATACTAAAAAAATCAATGAAAAACAAAGAATTATTAAAATTACTAAGTTTAGAAAAGAGTTTAGTATACTTTACAACATCTCTAAAATCAAATGAACTAGTCATGGAAAAAACAATGAGAGGAAAAATAATAAAACTATATGAAGAAGACGAAGACATCCTAGAAGACGCAATAACAGAAAACAAACAAGCAATCGAAATGGCCAAAATATACAGTGACATCCTAACAGGAACTATGGATGCATATGCATCCATAATATCAAATAACCTAAATGGAGTAATGAAATTCTTAACATCAATAACAATAGTACTTGCAGTACCAACAATGGTATCAAGCTTCTGGGGGATGAATGTAAATCTACCATTCCAAGACAGCAAATTTGGTTTTCCAATAATGATACTAATATCAGTAACATTAACATTAATAGTAACATGGTGGTTAAAAAGAAAAGACATGCTTGATTAAAAATTAACATAAAAATCGTAGCTGAAACATAGCTACGATTTTATTATTAATTAATCTCATCACCTAAAATACTCTTAATTTTTTCTAGCTGAACCTTAAGCTTACTATACAAAGACGCATCAATATAAGAAGTATCACCAGAATCATATTGAGCAATACACTTCTCAATATCCAAAATCTTAAACTTATGAGACTTTGCAGAAGAATTCTTATACATATAAATAGGAACATAATCAACCTTATTAATAGAAATCTTACCATCCAAATCTTTAGTAATATTCAAATTCAAAATAGCAGAATCCCTAGTAATTTCATCCCTCTGGTCAGCAGTAAAATTACCCAAAGCATAAACAACAAAAACATCTTTAGTAGAACCATCATCCAAAGTAATGGTTTTCTTTTCCATAGGTTCTAAAACATGAGGATGATTACCAATAATTATATCAACACCATTCTTAAATAAGAAATCCGCAAGTTCTTTTTGCTCAGAGTTAGCAGAAGTCTTATACTCAGTACCCCAATGCATGCAAGCAACAATCATATCAACATTTTGTTCTTTAGCTTGTTCAATTTGTTTAGAAATTAAATTTTTATCAATCAAATTCAAACAAAATTCTTTGCCGCTTGGAACAGGAATTCCATTAGTGCCGTAAGTATAATTAATAAAAGCAATCTTTACACCCTTAACATTCTTAACCAATACCTTATTTTGATCCTCAGCAGTTTTATAAGTACCCAAATGAGAAATATCAGCATCATCTAGAACATCAATAGTCCTGCAAAGACCAGAATAGCCATAATCTAAAGCATGATTACCAGCCAAAGAAATAACATCAACCCCAATTTTTTTCAAAGCATATGCCAAACTATCAGGAGAATTAAAAGTAGGATAATTACTATAGCCTCTATCTTCACCAGCAAAAGTAGTCTCCAAGCTACCAACAGTAATATCAGCAACCTTTGTATAATATTTTATATCATCATATACATAAGAAAAATCATATTCCTTAGTATCACTATTATAAGCATCCCAATATTGAGTATTATGGCACAAAGTATCACCAATAGCAGTAAGAGTAAAATTGATAGGTTTATTTTCTTCAACCTCAGAAGAAGTAGAAACACTAGAATTATCAGCATTTTCAATAGTATTATTCTGAATCATATTTTCTGAATTAGAGGCCATGTTAAACTCATTTTCAGAAGAAGTAGATCTTGCAAAATCACTAGTTGGTTTATGTAAATTCTTAAAAATACATATGCAGAAAATAATTATTAAAACAATTATAATAAATTCAATTATTCTTGCAATCTTTTGATACTTAAAATTTCTTTGTCTTTTAACTCTTTGGTTTCTTCTCATATAAAAATCTCCTTTTATTAAAATAATCCGTAATGTAATTGTTACAATTCACAGCCACAAAAATGAAAGTGAAAAAAATTGTAAATAATAACTATAAATTACCACAAAACGACAAAATTTTCAAGAAATAAATTGAAATAAAAATTATAAAATGATATACTTATAAAAAAGATATTAGGGGAGAAGAATATGAAAAAAATAATAATAAAAGATAAGAAAAAAATGCTTACAACAACAAGTATATTAATTACTATAATATTAATAATAGCGCTAATAACAGCAATAAACATTAGAAGAAATATAAACCAAACAACACAAACAGATGGACAAGCAATAGAAGAAACTAACATAGAAGATAACAAAGAAGAAACAGTTGAAAATGAAATATTAGAAGAAACAGAACCATTAGATGAAAATGTGATAGATGAGAATGCAATAAAAGAAAGCAAAGTAACAAATGAAAATCAAGTAAAAGAAAGCACAAACAAATATTATGTAAAAGTAAACAACCAAGCAAATGTAGTAACAATATACACAAAAGACTCAGAAGGAAATTACACAGTACCAGTAAAAGCAATGATATGTTCAATAGGAACATCAACACCAACAGGAGGAAAATACAAACTAAACGGAACAAAACATAGATGGCACACACTATTTGGACATACACCAGGAACATATGTATATGGTCAATATACAACAGCAATAGTAGGAAATATATTATTCCATTCAGTACCATATACAACAAAAGGAGATCCTTCATCATTAGAATACTTAGAATATGACAAATTAGGAACAAAAGCATCAGCTGGATGCATACGACTAACAGTACAAGATGCAGCATGGATTTATAACAACATAACAACAGGAACAATAGTAGAATTTTACTATGATTCAAACCCAGGACCACTAGGAAAACCAGGTGCAGCAAAAATTTCAGGAAACAATGTATGTAGAGGATGGGACCCAACAGACTCAAATCCAAATAACCCATGGAAAAACAAAAATAATACATCAGCACCAGCACAAAATCCAACACCATCTCAAAATAATGAAACAAACAACAATACAGAACAAAACAAAAATGAGAATCAGGAAGGAAAACAAGAAGAAACAAAAAAAGACAACGGAAATAAGCAAGAAGATAACAAAAAAAATAATATAAATCCAAATGATGCAGGAACAAACAAAACAGAGAATAAAACAAATTTATCAAATGAAATAAAAAACAATTTAAGCAATAACATAAAAGGAAATACAACAAATACAATAACAAACAAACTTAAATAATATAAATAAAACAAGATTTTATATAAAAAATATATATGAAATCTTGTTTTTTATTATATAAAAGGAATAAATCAAAAAAGATAGCATATAATACTAATGGAAAAATTAGAGATATAGGAGGATTAGTATGAAAGTTGTGGACAAGATAGCATTAGTGCTAATTATAATAGGTGCCATAAATTGGGGATTAATTGGATTTTTTAAATTTAATCTAGTTGATACAATTTTTGGAAGTATGTCTGTAATTTCTAGAATTATTTATGCACTAGTAGGTATTTCTGGAATATGGGGTATCAAACTATTATTTGACGACTAAAATATTGACAAATTACCATAAATATTATATACTTAACATAAGTACTGGCAAAAAACAAGAAAACTATATCATTCAAAAGGAGGAAAAAAGCATGAAAAAATTTTGTATAGTTTTAATATTTTGTATGGTAATTGTTGGAGTGGCCGGATGTGGAAGCAACTATGATCCTGAAGTAGATCGGGATATACAGTCAACCACAAATAGTACGTACACAGACGTTAAAGAAATGTCAACAGAGGTCACAGAAATAAGCAAATCCGTCGAAGAAATCAAAGATTCTATCAACAATTCTTCTCAAGAAGAGATTGAGGCGTATAAGAAAAAAGCAGAGAGTCTTCAGAAACAGTTAGACAAAGTAACTGAAGAAAAAAAGGCAATTGAAAAGTCTGAGACTCCAAAATATCAGGAATACATTGATGCTATATTTCCAAAAGACGGAACATGGGTATTAAGTGAAGGTTCAGATGTGCAGTTTTATAGCGATGTTACATGTACAAAGGAGATAAAAACTCCTAAATTTTCATCGTCAACTGTGAATGACAGTGCAATCGACAAAAATAATCGCAGGCCATATAGTTTGCGTACAACGGATAACAGAATTGTCTATTGTGTAGACTGGCCGGACCTAGTTGACGAATCAAAGCATTAATCTTGTTTCTCTGGTAGGGTAATATCCTGCCAGAGTTTTTAAATAAGTTTTAATTATTGTAGTTAAATTTGTATATTTTATTTTTATATTTCATAACAAAAACAAACTGTGATTATATTATCAGCCTATTTTTATCTATATATTTAACTTACTGTCACAAACTGTCGAAATTTGTCATCAAGTTGAAAAATAAAAAGCCCTAAAAATAGGGCTTTTAAAAGATTTTTGTTACTAATATGTTACTAACAAGATGAAATTAGAGGGAATTTAAGCTCTTAAATATGTAATTTTTTCATGTTTTTTCTTTCTATAATTTATCAGTTCAATAGTAGCTTTTAATTCCTCAAATGTTTTTTGATTATATACTTTATTTCCAGCATTTCCACTTTGATGTCCCATTAAAAGATCCATACATCTATCGTCTGCTCCCATTCTATCAAGTTCGGAACGGAAAGTATATCTCGTTTCATGTGTAGTATAATCATCTTTTAAGTGTAAATTATCCATAAATTCTACATACATTATTCTATATTTGTCATAATATAATCTTTTTCCGTTATTCATCATAAATAAATACTTATTGTCTTTATTGAAATATCTTTTTACAATTGGTACTATTTCATGATGCAAAGGTATTAATCTATTCTTACCAGCTTCTGTTTTTAATCCACAAATCCAATATTCATCTTCCATATTTATGCTTGCTGTATCTAAAAATAAAAGTTCTTCAATTCGCATACCTGTGTAAAGAAGAATAAGTTGTATATCTGCGATTAGTTCACCTTCATGTTGCCAAATTCTTTCAATTGTATCATATGTATAAGGTGCTCTTTGCCCATCAGATTCTTCGTATTCGACTTCTAATAGTGATCCATATCCTTTTATTATAATATCTTCTCCTAGGGCATAATCATCTAATTTCATTATAAGATTACGCATATCAACAATTTTAGTCTTTTTTCCATCAGTAGAATAAATAATTTGCTGAAAATCATTCTTTTTTATTGAAGAATATTTCCTATTATATAAGGATTTGAATTTTTTTGCTGCTGCTAATAATCCCATGGAATTTGATAGTCCAAGTTTTCCTTTTATAGTTTCGTGTGTTTTTCTCATTCTCTTTCGTTCTTCCTTTGTAGGAATAAAGATTTCAGACCACTCATCAAATAGTTGCTTAAAAGTATAGGTTAATTTATTTACATTTAAATTACCATGATTTTTGTTCCACCAGATAAGTGTTTCTTCAGCTTCTGGTCTTGATTCAAAATATTTTTCTCCTTTTTCATTACATACTGCTTTTTGAATAGGCTGTCCATTTTCTTTATATCCTACTGTTGCTTTTGCAAACCAAGGCTTTCTACGATTTCCTTTTAATTTAACAATCGTGCCTGTGCCATTTGCTCTTTTCATAATAAAAAACCTCCATTTTTTCAATATAATTTTGCAAATCACTTGAAAAAATTAAGGCTTTTGTATATAATACAAAAGTAATCACTTCAAGTGGTTGCGTCCTTGGATAGAGTGTGTCGTCTCGCAAATGAAACACTTTATCCTTTTTGTTTTATAATTTATTTATTATTTTCTATACATTTGTCTAAAAAACTTATAAGGTTAGTTGACGGATAAGGGACTGATACTTGGAAAGGACCTGATGGAATAGTTAGGTTAATTATTAAAATTGGAATTCCACCAACTGTTTTTGTTTCTTCCTTTGCAGTGGAAGCACCAACTATTGCACCAACTGGACCTGCAACTAAATTGCCAACTAATGCTCTATTAATAGAACCTTTTTTGGTTGTAACAATTTTCTCACCTTTTTTCTCTAAACTATAATTTTTTATTTCGCTAAAAGAAAAAACAATATCAGTAAGTTTTTTAGTTTGCTTACCTATAATAAGTAATTCATTTGTTGAATCAATATAAATAGGTGTTGATCCTAAATTTTTTAATGTAGTTGTTGGAGTAAAAACCGATAATCTTGATTCATTTATACTCCAGTATTTTTTTAATTCTTCAATAGTATTAGTTTGAAAAGAATTTGAAATTCTTATACAATTTAAGCATACTGAACCATCTAAAACTTTATATTTATTTAGGATACTGATTTTATTATTGCAGACATCACATTTTGACATAGTAAATCTCCTTCCTTATTTAAAAGCACTTTCATTTTCTGCTTTTACTACTTTACCTATTATTTGTACTGTGTCATAAAGATTATCAGCAGGAATATCTATTGTTTTACAACAGGTATTCTTTGCAATTAGTTGATATACATTTTTTTCTTTATCTAATACAAATTTTCTTATGGTATTTTTTCCATTTAATTTTATAAGATAGGTTCCTTTATTTTTGTTGTCAGTCTTGTCAATTACATTTTGCTTGTATATTAAGGCAATATCTCCAATATCGAGTATAGGATACATAGAATCGTCTTCAGATATAAATTCAAAATAGTTATTATTGTCGCAACTACCTTCTATTAAATCAGAAACATTTATATTTAAATAATCTGCTAATAATTGTACTTTATTCATTCTAGGAAGTCGTGTTCCATTGCACCAGCTAGAAATAGCAGACTTATTTATATCTAAATCATTTATAATATCCGTTTGAGTCTTATTCTTTAATGTCATATAATAATTCAAATTTTTTGAAAATAGTTTTTTGTATTTACTATCTTTGTCCATATAAAAACCTCGCTTTCTTTACATTTGACTATATTATAATACTAAAAGTAGAAAAAATCAATAAAAAAGTTTAAAAAATTCTACTTTTAGTATTGACATTCTACAAAAAGTAGAATATAATGTGAACAAATCAAGAAGGGAGTGAATAAAAATATGGAGAAAAAATTACAAATAACATTAACTGCAGCAAGAGTTAACGCAGGTTATTCATTAGATGAGGTGGCCAAGGAAATGAAGAAAACAAAAGGAACTATTATTAATTGGGAAAAGGGAAGAACATCAATTAAAATAGCGGAGTTTGAAGAACTTTGTAATTTATATAAAATTTCAAAGGATTATATTATTTTACCTACTACTCTACAAAAAGTAGATTAAAAGGAGGAAAAATATGAAAAAATTAAAAGAATGCGAGACGACACACCAAAAACAAGGAGGAAAAAATGGAAGTAGAAAAAATGTCACCAACTGAAGTTGGAAAAATTATAAAAATGAGAGCACAGTCTGTTAGGCTTGGTCTACAGCAGGGAAAATTCCCTTTTCGGAGTGGCAATACAAAAACCGGATGGCAGATGGACATACAATATAATAGCATCAAAGGTTTATGAGTATGCAGGAATTAAAGTAGAAGGGGGAAAAGAAAATGAAAATTACGAATAAGAAAAAATTTATAGTAAGAATATTAGAACTTATTACAATAATAGCAACAGTTATTTTAACAATTGTATCAATCAAATATGCCACTAGAACAAGAGGTTATAAAGCATTTGGAGGGGAATACTTAATACTTGTTTTTGGCTTAATTATAGTATTAGTTTTAGAGAGTTTTTTAGATGAAGATCAAAACTAATAAAGGAGGATTTTACAATGGAAAAAAGTGCAAATTTAAAGGATGCAGAAAGAGAGCTACAGAAAACATTTGAAAAAGAAAAAATGAATGACAAAGATACAAAATTACTATATGCGATAGGATATTTAAAAGCAAGTAAATTAGATAAGGACGATACAATAACAGTAATAAAACATATATTTTTTGAAGAAATATAGGAGGGTACAAATGATTCAATATTACCAGGAGTTATTAAATGAATGTATTGATATTGCAGAAGCTAAAACAAAATATAAAAATATGTTATTAACATTATTAAAGATGAAATATAGATTAAAAAGTTTGAAAGGAGGAAAAAGAAAATGCCAGGGAAACATAGTAGAGAAGCAGTAGAAAATAAGAAACTTCAAGAAATAATTGCAAGAAGGGATAAAGAAATTAAAGATATAAAAACAGAATGTGCAGAACAATTTAAAATGATTAAGGACTTATGTTTTATAAATGAATACAATAATAAAAATATCAAATTAAAGAAAATCTACGAAATTGCTTCAGATAACTTTTCAGCACTAGTAAAAGACATAGTGATAAATGAAACAGATGAAACCGCAAAAATAATAGAACTACCAAATACCGACCAAAGTAAATAAATAGTTCTAAAAAACACATATATAAATGTTTCTTTAAATATTGTAGCATACATATCTAAAGAAATCAAGAGAGGAGTAATATGGAAATACATGAATTAAGGCAGGATTTAATACAAAGGACAAATAATAATAGTTTTTATAATAGGGGAACCAACACTGAACAATGCTACAAAGCATATGCTAATGAAGTTATAGAATGGCCAATATCTGAGGTTAAAAAGCAAAAAATATTAGATAACTTATATAAAAAATATTCAAAAATATTAGAGTATGAATCTCAACATGTACCAGTTATGGTAGCAGGGCCAGCAAAATATAATTCTAAAAGACTTGATAAAAGTGAACAAATATTGAAGGCTTCACATGAATTGAGTGAATGGTTCGAGGACTTAAGAAAACAAGTAGAAAATGCCAAAAAAGATGATTCCAAAGAAGAAAAAGTAAAATATATTATTGATGGAATAAAAAGGCTTATTCAATTAAATTTAGATCCAACAAAAGATATTATGAACCTAGCAACCATTGATAATAAAAAGTTTATAGAGGTATATGAACAATTACAAGAAAAATATAAGTGGAGAAAAAACAGTAATATATATAAATTATACCAAGCATCAATAAATGGCGAAGTAAAAGAAATAAGAAAAGAAATTATTTATGAAGATGAAAATTTTACATCTTATATTGAGGGAGACAGAGCGTATATAAAATTTACTATGAAATGCAAAAGACAATTAATATATGCTTTAAAGAAAAAAGGCTGGTGGTGGAATTCTTATAAGTCAGCGTGGAGTACATATCTAGATAGAGTAAACACAGAATGGATTAAAAATATAAGTGAAAAATACGAAGAGTATTTGTAAAAGAGGTGACAAAAATGAGAATATGCCCTAGATGTAAAGGAATACTTGGAGAAAGGCCTGCATTGTCCAGAAGAGATGGAAAAACTGATATATGTTCCCAATGTGGACTTTTGGAAGCGTTAGAAGATGTAGAAAAGTTAATGAAAATAAGGAAGGAGAATAAAAATGCAAATAAAGATATCTAATTTAAAACTAAAAAATTTTAAGGGAATAAAAAATTTAGAGATTAATTTCGAAGGAAAAAACGCAAATATATATGGAAAAAATGCAACAGGAAAAACAACAGTATTTGATGCTTTTAAATGGCTATTTTTTGATAAAGATAGTAGCGATAGGAAAGATTTTAATATAAAAACATTAGATGAAAATAATAAACCAATTCATTTTTTAGAACATGAAGTTGAGGCCATTTTACTAATAGATGGAGTGGATATGACTTTTAAAAAAATGCTGAAGGAAAAATGGGTTACTAAAAGGGGAGAAACACAACAAGAATTTTCTGGACACGAGACAAGTTATTGGATAGATGAAGTACCAGTCAAAAAGAAAGATTATGAAGAAAAAATCAATAGTTTAGTTCCAGAAAGTCTATTTAAATTAATAACAGATCCTTTGTATTTTAATAAACAATTAAAATGGCAGGAAAGACGAGAAATATTGACTAATATATCTGGTAATCAAATAACAGATGAGGAGATATTAAACGCAAATGAAGAATTTAAAACATTACAACAAAACTTAAATGGTAGAAGTATAGAAGATTATAACAAGGTTGTAGCCTCTAAAATTAAAGACTTGAACAACGAGAAAGAAAAAATACCAATAAGAATAGATGAGCTAACTAATACATTAATTACAGAACATGATATTAATTATGAAGAACTAGAAAAAGAAAAGGCTAATTGTAAAGTAGAAATACAAAAAATAGATGCAGAAATGATAGATATTCAAACTAGAGCTAAAGAAAATATGAAAAAAGCTGACCAATTAGCAGCAGCAAAAAACGAGTTAAATGCATTGAAACTAAAACTAGAAACAGAACATAGCAAACAACAATCGGAAGCTACAATAAAACTTGAAAGTGAAAAGGCCATATTAGAAAGTAGAAAAAGAAATCTTGCTGCAGAACTAGAAGAAAGAAAACAAAAGGTAGAAAATGCGGAATCTAGTAAACAAGAATTATATAAAAAATGGGATGAACTATTAAATACAAAGTTAGAATTTGATCCAAACTCATTTATTTGCCCTACTTGTAAAAGGGAATATCCAGCAGAAAAGAAAGAAGAACTAAAAGGCACATTTATAAATAACTTTAATGAACACAAAGAGAGCGAAAAGCAACGAATAAACAAAGAAGGACAGGCTTTAAATAGTGTTATAGAAGAAAATAGAAATAAGATAGAAGAAATACAAGAGACAATACAAAAAACAGAAAAAGAATTATTGGATATAAATACAAAATTAGAAGAAAATGCAAAAGAACAAAGCAACATTGGACCTTTTGATGTAACTAAATTGCCACAGTACCAGGAGAAAATAAAGCAGGTTGAGGAACTACAAACGGCAATATCTAAAATCGTACAAAGTGATACTACAGAAATTAGCAATAAAAAAGCAAAATTAGTGGACCAAATAAATGAAATAGATAAAAAACTAAATGAAAGGGATACACAAGAAAAAACGAAAGCACGAATAGAAGAACTAGAAGCGGAAGAAGAAAGCATATCACAAAAAGTACAAGAGCTAGAGGCACAACAATATCAAATAGAAGAATTTACAAAAACAAAAGTAGAACTATTAGAAAATACAATAAATAGTAATTTTGAGATAGTACGATTCAGATTATTTGATACGCAAATTAATGGCGGACTTGTTGAGTGCTGCGATACACTTGTAAATGGTGTACCATACGCAGATGTAAATAATGCACATAAAATCCTAGCTGGATTAGATATTATTAAAACTTTATCTAGATTTTACAATACATCAGCACCAATCTTTATAGATAATAGGGAAAGTATAAACAGCTTACATACAATAAGTGCACAAATAATTAGCTTAATAGTAACAACAGATTCTCAATTAAGAATCGAGGTGATATAGATGGAGAAAAAAGTATATTCATCATATGCATTTAAAGAAAATGAAAAAGAAATGATGAAAATAAATAGACAAATATATGAAGAATTAGAAGAAAGATACAAAATATTAAAAGTTAGTGATATTGACCATAAAGCACCTACAAGCGAAGAATTAGAACAAAACGATATAGTTTATTCAAGAAAAGCTTGTTATGCACATGGAGAATATAGAATTTATAAATGTCCTGATGAAGTAACATTAGATGAATTAGCTTTAATATGTGATGGTGGAAATTTATGTTTTGGATACAGAGGAGATAAGAAATTCCTATCAGTATCTGAAGACTAGGAAATGAGGTGTAGTATGGCAAGACTAAATATATTTGGAACATTTGCGGATAACTTTATATCATTTGCAGGAGGAAATCCAGGTGCATTAAATACACTTTTTGAATTGCAAAAAGAAGCGAAAGACAGAACAGCATTATTTTTATTAACACTAGATAGAATGGAACTATATGAAAGTCACTTATATATGCTTTGGAATGATTGCTGCAATAGAGATATAAAAAAGGTAATAAAAATATTAGAACTATATGAAAGAGAAATAATAACACAACAAGATATTGATGAAAGAATAAAAAATGTGGGTTATGGAAGAAATTTCGATGATCTAATAAAAGAAAGTGAGGAAATAAAAAAATGAATAGTGAAATGTTAAAAGTATCAAGTAAATCAAATCCAAATGCTGTAGCAGGGGCAATAGCAGGATTAATAACAGAAGATAAGAAAACAGAATTACAAGCAATTGGAGCAGGAGCAATAAATCAAACAGTAAAGGCAATAGCAATAGCAAGGGGATTTGTAGCACCATTAGGAATTGATTTAATTACAATACCTGCATTTGCAACAGTAGTAGTAGAGGATCAAGACAGAACAGGAATGAAATTTATTGTGAAGGGGATAAAATAATATGAATAATGCAGAAGAATTTGTAAAAGGAAAAATGAAAAACATAGCTCAAAAAGTTGAAAATGAATTACCTAATGGATTTGGATTTGTAGTTTTAGCATTTTCATTTAATACAGAGCCTAATACTTCACAAATGATGTATGTATCAAATGCAGACAGACAAGATATTGTAAAGGCAATGAAAGAATGGATAGATAAGACAGAAAAAACATATGGAAATGATACAAATAAATATTAAGAAAGGAATTTGAAATTATGAAAAATGAGAAAATAAATATAACTAAATTAAAAAGCGAATTAGCGTATTACAAAGGATTTTATGAAGGGGTAAAGGAAATGACAACATTATTAGGAGATGGCCCAATAGATATAAATCATAACTTTAATGTAAGTGAAGAAAAAAAAGAAAGACCTAAAATGAAAGTAACAGTAGGAAGCATTGATGGAGAAGCAGTAGAAGCATTTAAGAAAATGTTAAAAGAGATGGGGGTAGAAGAATAGTATGGGAACAGAATTAGTAAATAAAGAAACTGGAGAAATAAAAAAAGCAGAACCAACAGCAAGCGAAAGATTTACAGCAATGGTAATAAATGAATTTAAGGGAAATGTTGGAGAATTAAATTTGAATGACTATCAAAGACAATTAGTTAGAAATTATTTCATAGGAATAGATAATTCTTTAAAGAGTGCAGAAGAAAGAAGAAGTTATAGTAAGAAAAAGGCAGCAGACCCAGCAGTAATATGGCAAAATGTAAATATGAATAAACTAGCCGTTGATGTAGTACAAAATGCAAAATTAGGACTAGATATGGCTGTTGCAAACCATTTAAGCGTAGTACCTTATCTAAATGGAAAAACCAAAAAATATGATTTAACGCTAATGCCAGGATATGAAGGATTAAGATATGTTGCTATTAAATATTCAATATATCCAATAGTTGATATTAGAGTGGAATTAGTACATAAAAATGACAATTTTAAAATGATTACAAAGAATAATGTTGATTGTTACGAATTTGATATATCAAACCCATTTGATAGGGGAGAAGTAGTAGGTGGATTTGGATATATAAGATATAAAGATGAAACTAGAAATAAACTAGTTACAATGTCAAAAGCAGAACTACTAAAAAGAAAACCAAGTACAGCAGCAGCTGAATTTTGGGGTGGAGAAAAAGATATCTGGGAAAATGGTAAAAAGGTTGGAACAGAAACTCTTGAAGGATGGCAAGAAGAAATGCTTTATAAAACAATGGTAAGAGCAACTTGTAAAAAGGTACCATTAGATCCTAAAAAGATAAATGAAAGCTATGTATATGTAATGGAAAATGCAGAAGACTATTATGTAGAAAATCAAGAAGACAAAGTAAAGCAAGAAATTGAAGATAATGCTAATAAAGAACTAATAGATGTTACACCACAGGAAATACCAAGTGAAACATTGAATGAAAGTCAAGAAATTTCTCAACCTGTATCTGAAGAAGAAAATATTGATACAACAGAAAGACCATCATTCTAATGAAATTAAAAGTATTAGGTAGCAGTTCAAGTGGTAACTGCTATCTAATAGAAGCAAATGAAAAAGAAAAGTTAATATTAGATGCAGGTGTTAACTTTAAGAATGTGCAAAAAGAACTAAATTTTAATTTTAGCGGAATAAATGGAGTATTGATAACACATGAACATATGGACCATTTGAAATATGCTACAAATTTTGCCCTTTATGGAATGGATATATATGCTTCAGCAGGAACTTTTGAAAAGCAACATTTAAAAGGACATAGATTTCATGTAGTAAAAGCATTAAAACAATTTGAAATTGGAAATTTTATAATACTTCCTTTTGATACGCAGCATGATGCAGCAGAACCATTAGGCTTTTTAATTCAATATAAGCCAACTGGTGAAAAATTATTATATGCTACAGATACATATTATATAAAATATAAGTTTAATAAATTAAATTATTTATTATTAGAGTGTAATTATAATCAAGAAATAGCAAAAGAAAATGCAAGAAATGGAGTAATAAATAAAACTAGATATACGAGACTATTAGAAAGTCATTTTAGTTTAGATAATGTATTAAAGTTTTTAGCATCAAATGATTTGAGATATGTAAAAAATATAATATTATGCCATTTATCAGATACTAATTCAAATCAAATGATAATGCAAAATAGAGTATATGAACAAACAAAGATAAAAACAACTATTGCAAGACCAGGATTAGATCTAGAATTAAAATTATATCCGTTTTAATGTGGAGGGATATTATGAATAGTATAAAAGCAATAACACAATTAGAAGAATTGAGAAGAGATAGATTAAGCTTCATACAAAATAGTGATTCTGATGAAATTTATTTGAATGATATAAAAGCAATAAGTCTAGCAGTAATGGCATTAAAAAAGTGTCCTGACATAAAAGATAGAACATTTAATTGCCGAATGTGTGGAAAAGAATTAAAAACTTGGAGAAGTATTCAAAAAGGATTTGGTCCAGTATGTGAAAAGAAATATATAAATGATGTATATAAAAATCAACAACTAACTATGGATGTTATATTACAAAAGAAAGGAGAGGTAACCAATGGCCAACAATAAAGATGTTTACTATTTTAGCCATGATGCAAACGCATTATCGGATCCAAAAATATTAGCAATGAGATGTGATTATGGGTTAGAACGGATATGGTCTGTTTTGGGCAATATTAGAAATGCTTCGTAATGAGGCAACATATAAATTACCTCTCGACAAAACTACATATAGAGCAATAAAAATGCATACAGGAACAACTATTGATGTCGAGGCGTACTTGAAAGACTGTATAAGTGAATATACAGATGGCGAAAGTGGAAATGGCTTATTTAATTCAGATAAAAAATTCTTTTGGTCTGCAAGTTTATTAAGAAGAATGGAAAAGTATGAGACACTGAAAGAAAAAAGAAGCCAAGCAGCAAACGCAAGATGGAACAAAGAAAGAAAAAAGGAAAGCAAAAGCAATGCAAAAAAGGAACAAAAGCAATGCAAGTGCATAAAAGGTTATTGCATAAGTAATGCAAATGCATACAAAAAACGATACAAAAGCAATACAAAATTATGCAAATTAAATCAAATAAAATCAAATAAAATTAAATTAAATAAAATTAAATTAAATGAAATTACATCTATCTTTCCATCTAGTTACAAAGCAAAAAAAAACAAGACTTTAGATGATATGATGGACGAGACTGAAAAGATGGAATATGAATTGATGATACATAATTGCGAAATGAATATATTTACTCCAGAACTTGCTATTGAAATTTCAGAGATTTTGAAAGAAATGTATATGAATCCAGATACAAGAGAAAAAGTGCAAGAAATCAATTCTAAAAAATTGTGTTATGCTTTGAAAAACTATACTATTGCGAACACTCAATCACAAATAAAAATTCCAAAAGCATATTTTAAAAAATGTGTATTATCGGCATTAGAGCAAACAGAATTAAGCACACAGTATGATTCAGATACAATAATGATGCAGATATCAGAAGCGGAGGAGTAAAGAAATGGGATTTATTAGAGAAGATGAACTAATATCTAGAGGATTAAAGACATGTGAAAATTGCGAATGGTGTATTCCTGTAATAGAAAAACATAAGAAATTTGAGATAGAAGTACCACGATGCTTATTAAAAGGCAAGCAAACAGGTCTATTTGAATATTGCGAGCTTTTCAAAAAGAGAACAGGAATGCACATAAGTATGTAGGAGGGGTTATGAAAAATATTGAAGAAATCAAGAAAACACCTGGAATGATAATAAAAAAACAAGGAAAGGATGGCTTCGGAGGTACCGTATTTCCAATAGAATACAAAAACGGAAAAGTAAAAATAATAAATGATATTGATAAGGCATTACATTTTATATTTAGTTGGGGATGCGAATTTGAACATTTAAGTGTATCAACACCAGTAAAAACACCAACATGGGAACAAATGTGTTTTATGAAAGATATTTTTTGGAATGAAGATGAGGTATGTATGCAAATACATCCTAAAAAAGAAAATTATGTAAATATTATGCCATACTGTTTACATATATGGAAACCAATTAGTAAGGAAATACCAACTCCACCTAATATAATGGTTGGTTTTAGAAGAGGCAAAGAAAAAGAGGATATACAAGAACTAATAAAATTTTATAGGGATATGCCAAAGTGGTAATTTCAAAAACAAACACAACCTAGAAAAAATATACAAAGGAAGGGCGAGAACGATGGTAATTGAGGATATGCAGCAATCGTTAGAATTGTTGGAAAATATAAAATATTTTTTCTATAACATAGAGGAAATAGAGAAAAAATTAAATACAGATTTGCGAAATAAGGAATACGAAAGGGACGATTTGTTACACGAAATAGAATTGAGTAAATTAAATGCTATTGAAATAATGGCAGTTTATAAAAAACTAGAAAAGGTACTACAGGAAAGAAGAATAATAAAAGATAAAATAGATCTAGTAAGTACAATAAAACCATATACAAGTAAGTTTATAACAAAGGGGATTTGTGCTGAAACTGATACGACTATAAAAAATATAGAAACATTAAAAAGAAACCAGGAAAATAGGCAATATACACCAAGAGTATTACAAGATTTAAAGTGTGCAAAGAAAAGGAAGGAGAAAGAATAAGATGAATTTCGATGAAATTAAGAAAATGTCAAAACAGGAATTTGAACAATTCATTTTTAAGGTTCAAAATACTAATCAAAAGTTTTGTGCAAAATGTGGAAACTTTACTTTGAACAGAATAACTATATCGGTTGCAAAAGATGGTAAATCGCCAAGAAAACTCTGTAATATGTGTAAAAACTGTTATACTGATATGTTGGATCACTTGGGAATAAGTGATATTAAAGATTAGGGAGAAGAGAATATGCAAGAACATTGGAGTATTGAACAATATAGAGAATATCAGAAAAAGGGTAATAAAAAAAGTAAATATGGGGCAGTAAAGACTTCCGTAGATGGACAAACATTTGACAGTAAAAAAGAAGCGGACTATTATTGCAATTTGAAGTTAAGGCTGCAAGCGAAAGAAATAAAAGGGTTTTGTTTGCAGCCCGTATTTATATTAGCACCAGGACTGAAATATAAAGCTGATTTTATAATATTTCATAATGATGAAACGGCAGAAATTATTGATACAAAAGGATTTAAAACAAAGGAATATATTGCTAAAAAGAAGGTATTTGAAGATAAATACAACTTAAAAATAAAGGAGGAATAGGATTATGAATCCAGTAAATTTTGAAGATATGAATTGTATATTTAAGGCCGAAGGGTGTGGAGATTTACCAGCATTAAAAACAGATAAACATATAGTTTCGTGTTGGGAAATGACTGAAAAAGAAAAAGAAGAATTTATAAAAACAGGAAAAATATATTTGTCTGTATTGGGAAATATACAGCCACCAGTTGCGTTATATATAGATAGACCATATATAAGACAATAGAAAGGAGAAAAAATGGGAAAACCAGTACAAAGAAAAAGGTATAAAATCAAGCAGAATGTTACTTGCGAACAATGTATAAATTGTATGTATATTGAACATGGAGATATGTACTGCGATGAAAAAGAAGATATGCCACTTGTATATGATGAATTTTGTCCAACTGAAAATTATATGTGGTGTAATGGAAGAAAATTTATTGAAAGGTAGGAACACTTATGAAAATTTATGATAAAGAAATATATATGAAAACTGAAAAAATAAAAGCAACTTTAATGGTTATTTTATGTTTTGTTTTTGGATTTGTTGTTGGGTGTATAGCAATAAACCATGATCTAAAAAATGAAAATACCAAGCTAAAAGATAAAATAGGTGAATTAGAAAGAACAATAGATAGGAGACAGGCAATAATAGATGAACAGTATGTTGAACTGGACTCATTAAGAGAAACAGTATATATGTATGAATTAAATGGAAGGTAGGTGTTACAAATGATAAAGTATTTAATAATAGGGCTTTTAGTAGGCTTTTTTATAGGAGATTTTATAGGTATGGCAATAATGTGTATATTGCAAGTAGCAAAGGATGGTGAGGAATAATGCCATCCTTAGAAATAAAAGGAAAGAAAACAGGAATTATATTCGGTTTTAGGGGTAAAAATCAACTTCCATTATTTATGATTATAAAAGAGTACTTCGATGAAAATGGAGATGTCGATTTTGCAAAAGTATTATTTGAAATTGAAGGAAAGAAATGCAAAGAAGAATATAAGAAAATATTTGAAAAGGAGGGATAATATGTCAACAGATGAAGTAAAAAAGTTAATAGTAGATGGCGATATTTTGATGCAGGACAAAGATGGAGAAATTAGTAAAATAGCAGAAATACAAAATTTTGAAAGTGTGCAGGAAAATAATCAAGATGATGCTGCAGATGCAGTAAGGTACGCAATAGAATCTAAAAAAGAAAATTCAAAAGGAGTATCAATTACAATTACAAGAGAATCATCAATACATTTGCAAAAAATGTTAGGTATTGAAAGAATTTCAAGAAAAAGATTTATTAAATTACTTATGGGATGCAGAATTCAAAGAAATGATGCTAACATATTTGCAGATATAGTTAGAAAAAATGAATATGGATATTGTCCGATTATGGTACAGGCAGTTATAGAGTGGGTTATAAAAGAAATACAAAAGGGGGAAGAATAATGAAATGTACAGATAAAGAATGGGATACTTGCCAAGTTGAAAAAATGGGATGCAATGGTTGTTATTATGATGAAATAGAAATTGGAGACTATGTTAGAACTAGAGGAACTATTGGAAAACTTACAAGAATAGAATTTGACAAAATAGATGTTTCACTAAAATGGTATGTACTGGATACAGGGAAAAGTAAAGAAGTTTATGTAAATAAACCTTATATAGAAAAATGGAGCAAAAATCTAATAGATTTAATAGAGATAGGCGATGTGGTAGAGTGTGTTATAGAAGTAGTAGCAGGAGAAGAAGACACAGAGAAATTTGAAGTAGCAGCTACAGGGGTAAAAGATATAAAAGGAAGTAGCACAAACGAAATTGGAATATGTGGAGAAAATGGAGTTAATTTAATATCATTTGAATTTGTGAGAAAGATATTAACACATGAGCAATACCAGGAAAACTGTTTCGAGGTGGTGCAGAAATGAGAAAATTAGGAACAACAGAAAATCCATGTAGAAATAACTATGAAATAAATAAAATAATGCCAGGAATGCTGAACTGTATAATATATACATTAAATACATTTAAAATATCTGAAGAAAATCTAGAACAAGCAAAGGCAAGAAATATTATATTTATAGGATTAGCTGTAGCATATTTAAAAACACCAACAATAACAAAAGCAATGGCAGATGCAGTAAGGAAAGAAAACATATCTCAAATTGGTATAGATGCAAATACTAAGCTACCAATAAATCTGGATGAAATTGCAAAACAAATAACCAGTCAATTTGGTATTGATATAAATTTAGATGAAGGATTAAATAAAACGGCTACACAGTTACAGCAAGAATATAATAATAAATATTTAGGAAGGTGGACATTATGAGTATAGAAGGAGATTGCAAAAAAATACATAAAAAAATCAGAAAATTTTATGAAAAATACAAAGATAAAAGAAATATTTGTTTTAATTTGAAATGTGATAAAGAAAACGATTCTTATGATATATGTCTATATGTAAATCCTAAAATAGAAGAACTTAATGTAATGAAAGAAAATATTCAACTTGAAAGGAAAAGAATATGCAAATAAAAATAAATGGAAAAACAGAAGATTTAAGTGCAATGCTAATTGGAGCAGAAAGATATGCACTAGGAAGAAAAACATATATTGTGCAATGGACCTGTGAGTTTATAGGCAGTAACTTACACTTACTAACTGAAAAGGATAAGCAAGTAATGATAAGAGATATAGAAAATCCAATAAGTTATGGAGATGAGTGCGACAAAGTGTGTTGGATTCAGTTATTAGAAAAATTGAGAAAGGAGAACAGCAAAAATGAACGAAAAGATTAGTAATACAATAGCACTACATCAGATGTCAATAAATGAACTGAAAGAAATAAAACATCGAGTGGAAACAACTGAATCAGAAGATGTAAGATTTAGAATAGAAACAAAACATTGGTATGGGTATTCAGAGCCTTTTATTGCTAAAAATAAGGATAAACTAGAGATATCTGTATATACAATGAAATTGATATTAGATGAAGCAATAAAGAAAGAGAAAGAAAGAATAGACAAATTAATAAATATTGAAATAGAAAACAAATGTAGAAAGGAGAATATAACAAATGAAAAAGCAAAATCAAGAAAAAGCAGAAAAAGAAAACAAAGATGAATCACAGCAAATGTTGAGTTGGTTTCAAATTATAATGTTGATAGGCAGACCACTGTGGGATAAGACAAGAAAAAAATGGAGAATTTTAAATGGCTATCAATCAGTATTAGGAAATACCAATAATTTATTTTATGAAGTAACATTTACAGACACACCATACTGGGAGAATTATGCTGATAAACAATTATACTTAAGTGTTCCAGTAGAAAAGGAGAAACAAAAAGAAAGTGGAGATAAAGGAAGCAATAACAAAGACAAATGAATTAAAACGAAAAATAAAAGATAAACAATATATTCAAGTAAGAAAAGATGGTACTGATAGTTATGGATATATTGAAGCTCTAAATACATTAGTAAGAGCATTGAAAATGTATATAAAATAAATAGGAAACATTGTATTATAGAATAAGAAATAGAGAATTATAATTTACTAAAGCACAAAGCATACAGTTTACCTAGAAAGAGAGGTTTTGTATGGAAAAAATTGAAATATCTGAAAAAGAAAGCAAAATATTAGGTGTAATAGAACAACTAATAAATTCTGCAGTAGAGAAGGGAATTGAAAAAGGAATTGAAAGGGCAAGAAATGAGGAAAGATTAAGAGAAAAAATAACATATGATACAAAATTAAAAAATACCAGGCTTTTAATAAAAAATTATAGAAGATTTTTAAATGCTTGTCAGCAGGCAACATGGACTGAATGTGAACTAGAAACAGCGACTGTTGATGAGGTATTAGATAAATTATATTGTACGACATCTGATGAAGTAACTGTAGTTCAATCTATATTAGCATCTAAAAAAAGAACAGAAATTATTATAGAACATATAAAAAGAATTATAAAATTTTATATATATGAAGCTGAAAGCAGTAATAATACAGAAAAAATAAGGAGAGCTCATATTATTGATGATCTATATATAAAAGGAGATAAGAAACCAAAAACAAAAAGTATGTCCGAAAAGTATCATATTAGTGAAAGACAAATTAGTAGAGATCAAAATACTGCAATCGAAGAAATAGCAATACTTATGTTTGGAATAGATGGTATAAGAAAAATGTTCTAATAATACAATGTAAGTTTGTCCATAATTTGTCCTTGACATGTCATAATCAAGGAACTATAATGATATTGTGAAAAAATATAAATTACAAAATATTCAATCCCCTAAAAGACCTATTATGGTCTTTTTTTATTTTGAGAAAGGAGTATTATTGAAACAATTTAAGAGCTTTTATAAGGAAGTAGGCGGAAATGAAGGCAGCAAGTGTAATTATCCTATAAGATTAGATACTTATCGGATGTCGGTTGCAGCCACGACTGTAAGTATTGCTATGCAAAATCCCTATTAAGCTTTAGAGGTTTGTGGAATCCTAAAAATCCAAGCGTTGCTAATGTTGAAAAGCTAAAAAGGAAAATTGATAAATTAAGGAAAGGAACAATAGTAAGACTTGGAGGAATGACAGACTGTTTCCAACCAATAGAGTTGGACAATAGGATAACCTATAAAATTATTAAATATCTAAACAAAAGAAGAATTGGATATTTAATAGTCACAAAATCAAGTATTGTTGCGAATGATGAATATTTGAAAGTTTACGACAAGGATTTGGCCCATTTTCAAATTACCGTTACTACCACAGATGATAGTAAATCAGTAAAATATGAAAAAGCCACAGTCCCTAGTAAAAGAATAGAAGCTATTGAAAAATTATATAAAAATGGGTTTGATGTTCAAGTAAGATTAAGCCCTTTTATTTATGAGTATATAGATTTTGATATATTGAATAACATCAAATGCAATAAGATTTTAATAGAGTTTTTAAGAGTGAATCATTGGATAAAACAATGGTTTGATATAGATTATTCTAAATATACAGTAAAACATGCCGGATATGAACATTTGCCTTTAAGCATTAAAAAGCAATATCTACAGAAAATCACAGGCTTTGAGCAAATAAGTGTATGTGAAGATGTAGATGAACATTTTGAATATTGGAAAAGCAACATAAATCACAATAAAAAAGACTGTTGCAATTTAGGAGGATGAGAATATGAAAATTGAAAAAGTAAGTATTGATAGTATTAAGGTATATCCTAATAATGCTAAAATTCACACAGCAGAACAAATTGAAGAAATAAAGAAATCAATTCAAGAATTTGGAAACAATGATCCAATTGCTATTGATGAAAAAGGTTTTATAATTGAAGGAGAAGGAAGATACCTGGCACAAAAAGATATGGGACTAAAAGAAATAGAGGTTATAAAACTTACACATTTATCTGAAGAACAAAAAGTAGCATATATGCTAGTCCATAATAAACTAACTATGAATACCGGATTTGATATTGATATCTTGGAAGAAGAACTTGCAAAAATATCTAATATTGATATGCAGGAATTTGAGTTTGATATAAAACAACTTGAAGAAGAACTGGAAAACGAAGTGAATACTTCAAGTGAAAGCAGTTTTAATTATAAGGAACAATATGGAGTAATTGTAATATGCAAAAATGAAGAAGACCAAGAAAAAGTATATAACAAATTACTTGACCAAGGTTATGAATGTAAGGTGGTGACAACATAATGGATAACAAAACAAAAATAGAAATTCATAATCGAGTTCAAGATTTCAATAGTTATAGAGCAGCAAGGGTTAAATCATTGTTTAATGCAGAAAATGGTTGTAATTTTGATTTGGAAGCAGAAATAGATTTATCTGGAGAATGGCAAATTGGAGTTGTAGTTGGCCCTTCTGGAAGCGGAAAGTCTAGTATAGGAAAAGTTATATTTGGTGAAAACTTAATATATGACTATACAAAAGGCTGGGCCACAGATAGACCAATAATTGATGAAATTGCTCCGAATGGTGATTTCAATGAGGTCACAGGAGCGTTAGCAAATGTTGGGTTAGGTGATGTACCTGCCTGGTTAAGACCATTTAGGGTATTATCAAATGGTGAACAATTTAGAGCAGGGTTAGCAAGACTAATTTGTGAAAAACCAGAAAAAGTGGTTATAGATGAGTTTACATCTGTAATTGATAGACAAATAGCAAAAATAGGTTCACAAGCATTTCAAAAAGCTTGGAGAAGAACGAATCCAAATGGGAAGGTGGTGTTGTTAACCCCACACTATGATATTTTAGATTGGGTCAAACCGGACTGGGTATTTGATACAAAAACAAAAGTATTTGAGCGTGGGTTGGCCAGGCAAAGACCTAAAATTGACCTCCAAGTTTTCAAGGTCAACCAAAGTTACTGGAAATATTTTAAGCCACATTATTATTTAAATTTACCTATGCCGCCTTGTGCAGAGTATTTTATAGGGGTTGTAGATGGAGAACTAGCTTGTCATGTAGCAGTTGCTCCTTTTTTTACATCCAATGGATACAGAGCAACAAGATTAGTTACTATGCCAGAATGGCAAGGTGCAGGTGTTGGAATGAAGTTTTTAGAATGGATAGCACAATATCATTTAGAAGGTAACGGAAGATGCAATAAAAAATTTCCAACTTATTTTCATACATCGCATCCACAGTTATGTATGGCATTGAGAAAAAGTAAAAAATGGGTGCAAACAAGTGCGAATTTGTATGGTGGAAATAAAACACGAAGTTCAAAATCTATTATGAAATCAAGAAAAAGACATAATGGTGGAGAAGCAAATGCGTGTGCATCTGGATACGGTGGACATTTTAGAGCAGTACAGGGATTTAAATATATAGGGGGTTAGCAATTATGAATATATTTATATGTGGGCAAAAAAGTTTTGGAAAAGAAGTCCTAAAAGCATTATATGAAAAGGGACACAATATTGTTGGTGTAGCACCACCACCACAAGAAAAATACTATGATAAAATGCAAGGATATGCAATAAAACTAGGAATACCTGTGATAAGCGATTGTGATAGATTAGTTTCTAGGGATATACCTGAAGAAACAGACCTTGTAATTGCAGCACATTCACATTGGTATATATCAACTAAAATTATTGAAAAAGCAAAATATGGAGCTATTGGTTTTCATCCTTCATTGTTACCTAGACATCGTGGACAAGATGCTGTTAGGTGGACCACTGCTATGAATGACAGTATAACAGGAGCAACAGTATTTTGGCTTGATGATAGTGTAGATGGAGGAGATATATTCCTTCAAAAAACATTATTTGTTGATAGAAAATGGAACTATCACGATTTATGGAGAGAAATATTCCCAATAGGTGTAGAAATGATTTGTAAAGCAGTTGATCTAATAGAAGAAGGCAATATTATAAAAATTCCACAGGATGAAAAATATGCTACCTGGGAGCCATCTTTTACTAATACAAGGCTAAAAAGAAATGAATTATTACAAATAGGTAATGGAATAAATATTTGAAAAGGTAGGTGGGTGATATGATGTGATAGATGATAATAACAAAATTTCTAAAATAAAAAAAGACTATATGGCAGGAAAAACCTATAAACAAATAGCACAAAAACATGATGTCACTTATAACGAAGTTCTTTATTTAGTAAAAAAGAAAAATTGGAAAAGAAAAAGCAACTTAAGTAAGGTAAAGAAAGGAAATCAAAATGCAAAAGGAAATAAGGGTGGACCAGGAGCAGAAAAAGGAAACACTAGAGCATTAAAAACTGGAGAATATGAAACAATATATGATGACCTATTGACAGATGAAGAAAAGGCTATTATGAAACAAACAGAACTATACGATAAGAAATATCAAATAATGTCAGAAATAAAAATGCTATCTATACGAGAAAGAAGAATGATGCAGAGGATAAAAAATGTAAAAGAAGGCAAAGATTTAACAATTGTGAGAATGTCTAAAAGTACATCAAAAAATATTTCATACAAAAGCAATGGATCAACTACAACAACTGAAGCAGAAAGTACAACAAATATTATTCAAAGACTAGAAGAATCACTTACAAGAGTGCAAGAGGCCAAAAGGCGATATATTGATAGTTATCACAAAATAGAAACTGATGATAGAAAACTTGAATTAGATTTGATTAGATTAGAAATAGAAGCAGCAAAGGATGATAGCTCAAATAATGAAGATATGAAAGATGACAGTTTTATACAAGCGTTAAATGATTCGACAGAAGGTGCATGGAATGATTACACTGAAGAATAATAGTAAAAGTTTTGATGAAAGAATATCTAATCTAAGAAACAAAGTAATGCAAAATGCTATTACTTTAAGAAAAAAAATAAAGAATGGTACATTATTCAAGTTTAAGCCATTTAGTTTAAAACAAAAGAAGATTTTGACCTGGTGGACAGATAAAAGTCCAGTAAAAGATAAAAATGGAATTATTGCAGATGGAAGTATTAGAGCAGGTAAAACATTATGTATGTCATTATCATTTGTTTTATGGGCAATGACAAGATTTAATGGACAAAATTTTATATTGGCAGGAAAAACAGTAGGAGCATTTCGTAGGAATGTTCTTTTTTGGTTGAAGCTAATGTTAAGAGCACAGGGATATAAAATAAAAGATAGGCGTGCAGACAATATGTGTGAAATATCCAAAGGAGAAATAATAAATTATTTCTATATCTTTGGTGGTAAGGACGAAAGATCACAAGATTTAGTACAACGGAATTACTGCTGCAGGGGTATTTTTAGATGAAGTTGCATTGATGCCACAATCTTTCGTAAATCAAGCACTTGCTAGATGCTCTGTAAAAGGTTCAAAATACTGGTTTAACTGCAACCCAGAAGGACCAAATCATTGGTTTAAAGTTGAATGGATTGATAAAAAGAAAGAAAAAAATATATTACATTTACATTTTACAATGGATGATAATCCAAGTCTTGATGAGGAAACAAAAGAAAGATATCGTAAAATGTTTGTAGGAGTTTTCTTTCAAAGATTTATATTGGGGTTGTGGGTACTTGCTGAAGGTATTATATATCCTAATTTTGATAAGATTAAGCATTGCATAAAACCTGTAGATATTCCTAAAAAGTTTGATTTCTTTTATGTATCATCAGACTATGGAATTACAAATCCACAGGTATTCTTATTATGTGGAATAAAATATATTGATGGAAAGCCACAAGTATGGATATTAGATGAATATTACAATAAAGGAACTAAAAAGAACAAAAAAGGACAGGAAGAAAAAATAACAAAGACTGACACAATGTTTTTAAATGATTATAAAAAATTAATTGGAGATTTGGAAATTAGAAAGGTTATTATAGATCCAAGTGCTACATCTTTAATTAATTTATTTAAGCAAAATAAAATAGCCGTTAAGGAAGCAGACAATGCGGTTATAGATGGTATAAATTTGGTGTTGAATTGGTTAGATGAAGAAAGAATCCATATTGTTGAAGAAAAGTGTCCTAATATAATAAGAGAATTTAATTCATACATTTGGGACGAAAAGGCACAGGAAAAAGGAGAGGATAAACCAGTCAAACAAAATGATCACGCATTAGATGCATTAAGATACTTATTACAAACATTATACCCTAATAAGAAAAGGGGAGCATATTTTGTGCAGTAAGGAGAGAAAAATAATGATAACAGAGATGGATAGAATAAAAATGATAATAGCAGAAGGAGCAAAAAAAGGTCTGGTATTGTCAAAATTTATAGATTTACAAATAGATGATTTTAAGCAATCAGATACATTTAAGGAAATGGTAGAAGGAAGTAAATACTACAAAAATCAAGGTGATATTGAAGATAAACAAAGAATTATTATTGCAGAAAATGGAGAAGAACAAGTAGCACCACACGCAAAAAACTATAAACTAAAACATCCGATTATATATAAAATGATAAATCAAAAAGCGGGATATCTTTTAAGAAAAAAGCCAACAATAAAACAGGTTCTAGCCAAAAATGAAAGTGAAGATGAAGAATACAAGGACTTATTGAAAGATTTATTTAACAATAAAATGCATAAAAGACTAAAATATACACTAATAGAAGCAGTAAAAAGAGGAATTGCTTGGTGGCAAATATATATCGATGAAAAGGGAGATTTAAAAGCAAGGTTAAGATATGCAACTAGAATTATACCATTATGGCAAGATGAAGAACACGAAATATTAGATGCAATTATAATGACATATGAAGTTGAAGTATATACAAGTGAAACAGAAAGAGAAAAGAAAACAAAAGTAGAATATTGGGATTTAGAGGGTGTAAGATATTATATTTATGATGGTTCTACATTACAAGAAGATGTGGAAGAAGTAGACAAGAGAAGTAAGTTAGTAATTGGACAAGATGGAGAAGGAACAAGTATTGTTGCACATTTTGAACTTGATGGAAAACCACAAAGATGGAAAAAGATACCTTTCATATATTTCAAGTATAATGGAGATGAAATGCCACTAATTCATTTATTGAAAAGCCTTATTGATTGTTATGATGAATTATGCTCTAGAACAGGAGATTCAATTTATGAAGCACCAGATGGAGTTAATGTTGTAAAAAATTATCAGTCGGAAGCAGGAACTTTTCAAAAAAATCTAGCAACATATAATACAGTATTTTTAGATACTGATGGAGAATACGATCGTAAAGATATAACTTTAAATATAGAAGCATTTAAAAGTTTTATCGAACAATTAAGAAAAGATATTTATGAGGGTGGCTCTTGCGTTGATACTCAAAGCGAAAAATTTGGAACACAGGAGTCTGGTGTAGCATTAAAACAATTATATGCTGACCTAGATTTAGACTGTAGTAACATAGAAACAGAATTTAAAAGCAGTTTGGAATATTTTATGTTTTTCTATAATAATTGGGTTGAAATGAGCACAGGCAAAGATTATTCTGATAAAGAAGTAGAATATGTATTTAATAAAACAATGACTGTAAATGAAAAAGAACTAATAGAAAATTGCCAAGCAAGTATAGAAATGTTAAGTCAAGATACAATATTATCAAGACATCCTTATGTTAATGATGTTGAAGATGAAAAAGAAAAGATAGATAAAGAAGAAAAAGCAGAAGCGGAAAAAAATGAAAGTGATTATAACAAAATAATAAAGGAATTAGGGAACAAAACAGAAGATGGAAGTTCAAAAGTTGGTGATAAATAATGGGAAATAATGCAGAATATTGGACTAAAAGATTTGAAGAACTTGAAAAAGCACAATTGCTGAATGAGGCTAAATATATTACAGAATTAAAAGAAACATACGATAAGGCATTAAGCACCGTAAAAAAAGAAATAAATAATTGGTTAGTAAGATTTGCAGTAAATAATCAAATTAGCTTAAAGGAAGCAAAAAAGTGGCTGAATAGTGATGAACTGAAAGAACTGAACTGGGATGTACAAGAATATATAAAATATGGAGAAGAAAATGGAATAGATCTAATTTGGAAAAAGCAATTGGAAAATGCAAGTTCAAAAATACATATTTCTAGATTAGAGGCATTAGAATTACAAATACAACAACAAGTTGAAAAGTTGTATTATGATGAAAGCAATAATACAAATGATTTTATACTAGAAACATACAGAGATAATTACTATAAAACAGCCTATGAGCTCCAAAAGGGTTCAAATGTAGCATTTAAATTTGCAACATTAAATTTAGACATAATACAAAGTATAATATCTAAACCCTGGACTACAGATGAACAAACATTTTCTGATAGAATTTGGAAAAATAAAAAAGCACTAATTAAAACATTACAAACAGATTTGACACAATCAATAATTTTGGGAAATCCACCAGATAAAGTAATAGATAAAATCTCAAAGGATTTTAATGTTAGTAAGAATAAGGCTGGAACACTGGTAATGACAGAATCTGCTTTTTTCTCAAGTGCATCAAGGCAAAAATGTTTTAATGAGTTAGGGGTCCAAAAGTATATAAACATAGCAACATTAGATTCAAGAACATCAGATATATGTAGAGAAATAGATGGCACAGTATATGAAATGAAAGATATGAAAATAGGAATTACGGCCCCACCGTTTCATGTAAGATGTAGAACAACAACGGCACCATACTTCGAAGATGAATTTGAATTTGGAGAAAGGGCAGCAAGAAATACTGATGGAAAAACCTATTATGTTCCAAGAAATATTACTTATAAGGAATGGCTAGAAAAATATGTTTATTCAGATCCGGATACAAAGAAAGCATTTGAAACAGATATAAAAATGAATAAAAACAAATCATCGGATTATGAGCAATATAATAGATACAAGGATATTTTAGGTGATGAAATGCCTAAAACATTTGATAAATTTCAAGAAATGAAGTATAATAATATTGATGAGTGGAAGAATTTAAAAGCACAATACTCTGATGCGTTGGGAATAACAACTGAAGAAAGAGCAAAAAAATATATTGATAATGTAAATAAGACCATAAATCAAGGAAAGCAAGATAAACATATAATTGGAAGTAATAATTATATAGACGGAAAAAGCTATTTAACTATTTCAAAAGAAAAAGCACAAGAGCTAATAAATCAATACGCGGGAAAGGGACAATTAGAATTTAGCGACAGTGGTAAGTGGAACAAAAAAGAAATAATAACAGTAAAAGAAACAATCGGAGTTGTAAAAAATAAAAATAATGAGATAAAGACAAATAGCTTCAAAATACATTATAGTAAAACTGGAACGCATATTGTTCCTTATAGGAAAGGTGGAAACTAAAATGAAAGGAAAAAATTTAGAGGAATTATTAAATAAAAAAGTTAATATAGAATCATTTAGTGGTAAAAAGTATGAAGGAATAATAGTTGGTTATGTACCAGCACAAGATAATGATCCAGAAATTGAAGAAATAAGTATAAAAAATGATGCAGACAATAAAGTCTATTCATTATTTGAAAACGAAGTGAAAATCATAAAAATACTTGAAAAATAGCCAAAAAACGACACATGAAAATGGAATATAAGGCTATTTAAATTTAAAGGCATATAGTTTTATATGTCTTTTTTTGGTGTCTATAAATAGCGGTGGATTAAATGGATTCTTAAACAGCCAATAAGAAGTTATAAATGTAGGTATGTTATTTAACATACTTATTTTTATATATTACGATTTTGTAAGTTGTTCGAAAACAACACCAGGTCGGAGGCGTTGCTCCGTATAAAAACACGAAAGCCTGAACGAAAGGAGAACTCATGAAAAGAGAAGAACTAAAAGCAATGGGATTAACAGATGAACAAGTAGAATCTGTTATGGCCAAAAATGGTGCAGAGGTTGCTGCATTAAATACTCAGATTACAACCTTACAATCTGAAAAATCACAATTAGAAAATGACAAAAAAGTTATTACAAAAGAAAAAGAAGATAAGGAAAAAGCAATTGCTGATTTACAAAAAAATAGTATTTCAAAAGATGAATACGACAAAAAAATCAAAGAAATTGAAGAAAATGCTAAAAAAGAAAATGAAGATTATATCTATAATGATTTATTAAATAAAGGACTAGATGATGCTAAAGTGTTAAAAGATGATTTGACAAGGGAAGCATTTATTTCACTATTAAATAAAGATAAAGATAAAATTAAATTATCAGATGACAAAAAATCCCTAATCGGATTAAAAGAAATAACTGATAATTACAAAAAACAAGCACCACATTTCTTTGAAAAGAAAAAAGCCAATGGTTATGAACCAGTAAATCCAGAAGGAGACAAAGGCGATGATGATGGTGAAATTAGTATGGCTGCTAATTTTGCTAAAGAGGCTAATAAAAGTGAAAGCCAAAATACAAAAAGCCAATTTTTTAATTAAATTTTTTAGGAGGTAAAAATTATGTATGTTAATAAAGAAAGTGTAAAAGAAAAAAATTTTTTAGCATCAGCAAAATACCAAAACTTTACTGAGCAAGTAGATGATACAGGTATAGAAGCGGATGAAAAAGGTAGAAAAATAGTTCAAGCAGGAACAGTGTATAAAAAAGGTGAAAAGGCAATAGGTTTAGTATTTGCCGATGTTGATGTAACATATGGACCACAACCTGCAGCAATAATGGTTGAGGGATATGTTTTAGAGGCAAGATTACCTGCAGTTGTATCTTCAGAAGATAAAGCAACAATGACAGGAATTAAATTTAGATAAAATATAATGATAAAAAATAATAAAAAAGGAGAGTGTGTTAATATGCCAAAAAGTGTATTAGAATTATTTAGTCAAAAAGAAGTTTTAAATTATTTAAAAGAAAGAAAATTCCCAGCTTTAATGGGTGAGGAGTTATTTCCAGAAACAAAAAAACAAAGTCTTGAATTCGATGTTTTAACAAATGCAAGTAAAACACCAGTTATAGCAAGTGTTCATGGTTTTGATACAGAATCAGAAATAGGACAAAGGGAAGCAGAGAAAAAAGCTGTTGAATTAGCTTTAATCAAAAGAAAAATGCAATTAAAAGAAAAAGAAATTATTGCATTAGAAAGTCCAAGAAATGATGCTGAAAGACAAGCTTTAATGAAAGATGTTTATAATGATTTTGATAATTTAGTGGAATCAGTAAGAGCAAGAGTAGAAAAAATGAGAATGGATGTTATTGCTAATGGTGTTATAACATTAGATGAGAACGAATTGAATGCTACTATTGATTATGGTGTACCAACTGAAAACAAAGTTGCAAATGTTGATTGGTCATTAGAATCATCAAACCCAGTAAATGATATAATTTCATGGGCAAATAAATTAGATCAAATGCCAGGAAGAATAATAACTTCAAATACTGTACTTGCAAAAATTCTATCAAATAAAAATGTTGTAAATGCATTATTTGGAAAGGATAGTACAAGAATTGCAAGTGTTGGGGAATTAAATACATATTTAAATTCTCTAGGACTACCAAGCATTTATACATATGACAGAAAATATAGAAAATTAGAAAATAATGGTACATATACAAAACATAGATATTTCCCAGAAAATAAATTTGTTATGATTCCTAATGAAACATTAGGAGAAACAGTTTATGGACCAACAGCAGAAGAAATAAGATTACAAAGAAATCCTGCTATTGATGTTAGAACTGTTGGAAAAATCTTTGCTTGTATGTATGAAGAAGGATTAGATCCTGTAAGCACTTGGGAAAAAGCAGTTGCTACAGCTTTACCAACATTAAGTTGTGCTGAAGATATCTTCCAAGCAGAAATAAAATTATCATAAGGTAAGGACATTAGTCTTTACCTTATTTTTGAAAGGAGAAAGGATTTATGAAAAGAAAAGTAAGAGTAACAGGTCCTGGAGTTAAATTAAATAATATATGGTGCTATATCAATGAGGAAGCTGTAATTGATGAAAAACAATATAAAGAAAATGAGAAATATGTTGAAGTTATAGAAGAAATTGAAGAACCAAAAACAGAGCCAGAAAATCCAATAAATCCAGAAGGAAAGCAAAATGATGGTACCGACATAAATGACGGTACCAATGATGAAGGAGAAAATTCTGGAGAAAACAAAAATGAAACTAGCGAAGATGAAGAATTAGAAGCATTAAAAGAAAAAGCTAAAAAACTTGGAATAAAAAATGCTCATAATATGAAAAAAGAAACATTGATTGCTAAAATTGAAGAAGCAAAAGCAGGAGAAGGCCAAAATCCAGAAGGAGAGTAGGTGAAAATATGGTTGATAAAATAAAAAATAAAACTAATATAGATGTAGATAAATTTATAGAAAGACTGAAAAAAGAATTATCTATAAATACTATTTCAAATGATGAAAAGAAAAAAGAAGCAAATGAACAATTAGTTTATTGTATATATGATGTTTTAGTTATTATATTAGATGTAACACACCAAAATATAATTTCAGAGGGATTATATACAACATGGCTAAATATGGTAAAAGATTATTGGTACTTAAATAAGTATGATGATCAATTTGTAAAAAGTATAGATGCTGAAGAAAATGAGGACAAAAATGTCAAAGTTAAAAGTATTCAAGTAGGAGATACAACAACTACATTTGCTGATACAACCTCACAAATTGAAATAAATGGGACAACATACAATACCGGAACAATAGATTTTGATAATGATATTCTAATAGAAAAGTATAAAAAGGCTTTATATAGGCATCGAAAGATGAGGTGGTAATATGAACCAATATACATTGATTGCAAGAAAAAATATTGAAAAACAATATGACTCGGAATGTACGATTTATGAATTAAAACCTAAAGTAATTAACAATATAACAAAAGATGTTGAAACAGAAGTCTTTAAAAATAAAAAATGTAGGATTTCATTCGAAGACATTTATGTGAATACACAAACAGATACGGAAGCAAAAAAAGTACAGAAAATAAAGTTATTTATTGCACCAGAACTAGAAATTAAACCAGGAAGTCTAATAATTGTTACTGGCAGAGGAAGAACTACGAAGTATAAAAATAGTGGTGAGCCAGCAGTTTATGATACACATCAAGAAATAATTATAGAATTATGGAAAGGATGGGCATAATGGCTAAATGGGGAAAATGTGATTTTAGTGAATTTGAAAAATTAGAAAAAGAATTTGAAAAACTAGCGAAAACAGATGTAGAAAAATTCTGTAAAGATGTAGCCAAAGAACTTGCAGCAAGGTTGCTATCAAAAGTTATTCCTAGAACACCTGTTGGGGAAGGAACCTTTGAAGTAATAAATGAAAAAAAATATACAATAAAAAGTGGTGGAACTTTAAGAAGAGGATGGACAGCGAATACAGAAGCAGAAGCGGAAAGTGGAAGTGTACCGGATCCAACTACATATGCAGATTCTTTAAAAATTTTTAAGTTTGGTAACAACTATATTGTCATTGTTGAAAATCCAGTTAAATATGCATCCTATGTTGAATATGGACATAGACAAGAACCTGGCAGATATGTTCCTGCGTTGGGCAAACGACTAAAACAAAGTTGGGTTGAAGGAAAATATATGTTGACTATATCTGAAAAGGAACTTGAATCACAGTTGCCAGCAATATTAGAACAAAAAATGAAAAAATATATAGAGGAGTGTTTAAATAATGGTTAAAAGTGTAGTAAATGAGATTATACAGGGAATAGCAAATAAAATCGCACTACTATATAAAGATAAAGGCCAATATCAAATATATACTGATAGAAAGTTACAAAATCTTGAAAAACCTTGTTTTTTTATAAAAGTTCTTAATGGAGAAGAAAAAAAAGAAATAGGATTGAAAGATAGATTTTATAGAGATTTATTAAGTATAGTAATTATTGGGTATGCAATGGATGAAGATACCGAAGTATTAAATGATATGAGTGATACATTATATGAATTAGAATATATAGAATTATCAGATAAATCAAAAATAAGAGCAGATAAATTGAACCATAAAATAGAAGATGGAATTTTACATTTCTTTATAGATTATAAATTATTTATAAAGAAAGATATTAACGAAACAACTAAAATGAATGATTATAGTTTGAGTGGGGAGGTAAAAGAAGATGAAAAAAACTAAAAAGGAAACGATAAGTGAAGAAAAATATACAAAAAGTCAAATAGTTAATTCAAAAATCTATATTAGTAATAGAGATTTATTAAATGCAGTTTTAAGAGAAAATAAGAAATATACTAAAATAGAAATTGATGAAATAATAAAAAATTATATGAAAGGAAAGGTGAACTAGTTATGCTAGGAGGAGGAAATTTTATAAGTCAAAATAAAAAGTTACCAGGTACTTATATTAACTTTGCATCAGCACAAGCCACATCTTCTAAAATAGGAGAAAGAGGAATTGCTGCAATGGCAATAGAAATGGACTGGGGACAAGATGAAAGCATTATTGAAGTTACATCAGAGAATTTTACAAAAAATTCATTAAAAATATTTGGTTATGATTATTCAAATGAAAAATTAAAAGGAATAAGAGATTTATTTAAAAATATTAAAAAAGCATATTTTTATAGATTAAATTCTGGAAATAAGGCTACAAATGACCTTGCAACAGCAAAATGTAGTGGGGTTAGGGGTAATGACATAAAAATAGTTATAGCAAAAAATATTGATGAAGATAGTAAATATGATGTAAGTACATATTTAGGAACAAAAGAAGTAGATGTTCAAACAGTTAAAACAGTAAATGAACTAGTAGATAATGACTATGTTACATTTAAAATGCAAACTCTTGCTGTAACAGCAGGAAAAGCTCTAGCTGGAGGAACAAATGGTGATGTAAGTGGAGAAGCACATCAAAAATTTTTAGATAAGTTAGAATCATATGAAATAAATGCCGTTGGATGTACTGCTAAAGATGAATCAACTTCTAATTTATATGTTCAATATGCTAAAAGAATGAGAGATGAACAAGGAATTAAATTTCAAGCAGTTGTATATAACAATTCAGCAAATTATGAGGGTGTTGTAAATGTTAAGAATACAACTGTTGAAGATGATTCAGCACTTGTTTATTGGGTTACAGGAGTAATTGCTGGTTGTGAAATAAATAGATCAAATACAAATAAAACATATGATGGAGAATATACAGTAAATGCTGATTATACACAAGCACAATTAGAAAATTCAATAGATAATGGAGAATTTATACTTCATAAAGTTGGAGATGAAGTTAGAGTGTTGGTAGATATAAATAGTTTAGTAGATATTACAAGTGAAAAAGGCGAAGAATTTAAATCTAATCAAACAATAAGAGTTCTAGATCAAATTGCTTCTGATGTAGCAAGTGTATTTAATTCTAAATATCTTGGAAAAATAGCAAACAATGAAGCCGGAAGAACATCACTTTGGGCTGATATAGTTGCTTTATTCAAAGATTATCAAACTTTACAAGCAATTGAAAATTTTGAAGATGAAGATATTAAAGTTGCAATTGGAAATGATAAAAAATCAGTAACAATTGAAACAAGTGTACAAGTAATAAATGCAATGGAAAAATTATATATGACCGTTGTTGTAGAATAAAAGAGAGCTTTTTAAGTTCTCTAATTTTTTTATAAGGAGGAATTTTAAATGGCAAATATTACAATGAATGCAAAAGATGCCGTTAGTGCAAAATTAGCAGAATGCTATGTTACTATTGAAGGCAGAAGATATTTACTAATGCAAGGTAAGGATTTTGAAGCAAAATTTGAAAAAACAAAGAAAGAAATAAATGTGTTAGGAAAGACTGGTTCTGGTAATAAATCAACAGGTTGGAAAGGAACTGGAAAAATAACAATATATAAAAATACATCAATATTTGATGAACTAATGGAAAGATACAAAAATACAGGAGAAGATATATACTTTGATATACAAGTATCAAATAGTGATCCTACATCAGCAGCAGGAGTTTGCACAATGGTATTTTCAGGATGTAATGTAGATGGTGGAGTGTTAGCTTCATTTGATGTAGATGGTGATTTCCTAGAACAAGAAATTGACTTTACATTTGAAGATTTTTCAAATCCAACAAAATTTACACAATTAGCAGGTATGCAATAAAAATAAAATAAAAAAATAGTTAATGAAAGGAAAGATAAGATATGAGTTTAGAAAGTTTTATGTTGAAAGATGAAGTAAAAGAAGTTGAATATGTTGCTTCTAATAGATTTGTAGATAAAGAAGGAAAAGTAGAAAAATGGAAACTGAAAACCATTACTGCAGATGAAAACGATGCAATAAGAAAACAATGCTATAAACAAGTTCAAGTAGGAAAAAGAATGAAACAAGAATTTGATACTGTAAAATATTTAGAATTATTAGCTGATAAATGTGTTGTTTATCCGGATTTGCATAATGTTGAATTACAAGATTTCTATAATGAAATGGATTCAATAAAATTGTTGAAAAAACATTTATTAAACCCAGGAGAATATGATGATTTAATGCAAGAAATACAAGAAATAAATGGATATAGTTTAGATGATGCGGTTGAAGAAGCAAAAAACTAATTAATGAAGGCGATAGTGAGGCTGTATATGCACATTTTTGCCTTCAAAAACTTCATAAATTTCCGCATGAATTTCTAAATCTTCCGTTTAAAGAAAAGGCTTTTGTTATTGCATCTGTTCAAATAAGAGCAGAAAATGAAAAAGAAGAAGCCAATAAAATTAAAAAGAAATAATCTTATTTTTCTAAAAGGAGGAAAATATGGCTACTATAAAAAGTTCAATAGTGGTACAAGATATGGCTTCCTCTGTATTTGCAAAAATACATTCTAATGTAAGTAAAACAACAGCAGGATTTAAAAACTTGAATAGTGAAATGTCAAACGCTCCAACAAAAGCAATAAATAATGCTGAAAGGTTAAATGCATCGGCAGTAAAAACTGAATTAGCATATCAAGCAGAGTTACAGGTTCTGAGACAAGTTGAATCTGAAGCTAAAAAGATTATTGCAGCAGAAGGAACACAAAGTGCAAAAGCACAAGATTTAATTTCTAGTGTGGTTGAACAGAGAAGATTAGTAGAAGGTTTAAAGAAAGATTATGATAATGTTTCTAGTAGTATTAAAAATTCTCAAAATAGTCAAGAAAGCTTTAATAATAGTGTGAAAAAGACACAGGTAAACCAAGAGAGACTAAATAATAGTATAAAAAATTCACAAGAAAATCAAGATAAATTTAGTAATAGTATAAACACATCATATAGTAATGGAAATAAACTTCTTTCTACTATAAAAAAAGTTGCATTAGCAGTTGGTGGTATATCTGCAATAAAGGGATTGCTTAATTTGTCAGATGAAATGACAAATAATAAAGCAAGATTAAATTTGATTGTAGATGATGGTGGTAGTGTAGAAGCATTACAAAATAAAATTTTCGTATCTGCAATGAATGCTAGGGCTTCATATCAGACTACTACAGATATTATTACAAAGCTAGGTTTACAGGCCGGCAAGGCATTTAAAGGAAATGATGAATTAATTGCGTTTGCGGAACAATTAAATAAAACATTTGCAATATCCGGAACTGAAGCAACAGGAATAGAATCTACAATGTATAACCTAACACAAGCATTATCAACAGGTGTACTTAGAGGGCAAGATTTAAATGCGGTATTTTCAAATGCTCCGCAAATAGTTCAAAATATTGCAGATTATTTAAATGTTCCAATTGGTAAGATTCGTGATATGGCAGCGGATGGAAAGATTAGTGCACAAATTGTTAAAAATGCTATGCTAAAAGCTGCAGATGAAACAAATGCAAAATTCAATAAAATGCCAATGACTTGGAATCAAGTTTTTACTAAAATGAAAAATATTGCAATAAAAGCATTGGATCCGGTACTTAATAAAATAAATGCATTAGCAAATAATCAGCAAGTGCAAGAAATGTTTAATATGTTTATAAACGGTGCTAGTTTAGCAGCACAGGCAATATTAAACTTAATAGAAGGTATATCATGGTTGTTAAGTGTATTAGAACCGGTAGCACCAGTTATACTTGGATTAGTAGGAGCCTATGTTGGATTTAATATAGTCTCAATGATTGCAAGTGGACTTTTAGGTATGTTGTCAATAGCACATGGAATAGCAGGAGCAGCTGAAATGTTACATTCTGGGCAAACTATGGCAGCAACTGCTGCACAATGGGGGTTGAATTCTGCATTATTAGCCTGTCCAATTACTTGGATTGTGATTTTAATAATGGCCTTAATTGTTGCACTAACATATTTATGGTTTACTAATGACAAAGTGGCATACGGAATACTTTATGTTTGGGATGCATTGAGACTAGGAATAATGGTTGCTGGACTTGGAATTCAAGGTGTATTTTATGCGATAGTTTTAGGTGCTATGGCATTATGGTTAGGAATTCAAACTTGTGTACTTGGGGCAATGGCTGCTTGGTTTGCTTTTCAAACAGGAGTAGAGGCTGTTTGTTTAGGTGTTTTAAGCATCTTTCAAGGTTTATACAATGGGGTTGTTTGGTTAGTAAACCGGAATAATTCAAGCATTGAATAAAATACCAGGTGTTCAAATAGATACTGTTGAGGCAGCACACTTTGCTGATGATTTTGCAAGTAAAATGACAAATAATATAATAGATAGAAATGCAAAATTACAAGAAATGGCTAGTCAAATGGATGGAACTGTAGATAAAATAAACCAATTAAAAGGAGAGTTTGGAACAAAACTTAATGCATCAGCAACTAATATACAGAATACAGCAATAGATATGAATAATACTCGACAAGATAGAGTAGACCATCGAAATGACTGGATAAATGGTGCTGGAAATGCAATAAAAAATGTATTAAGTGATAAGAGTTTCTCAATAGATCCATCACAATTTGGAAATGGTACACTAGGAGATATTGCTGGAAATACAAAGGACATAGCCAATAATACTAAAGAAATAACAGATGAAGATTTAAAATATTTAATAGATATAGCAGAAAGAGATACTATAAATAGATTTACAACGGTTCCATTAACTATAAATATGACTAACAATAATAATATTGATAGCGAAACAGATATTGATGGAATAGTTAACTCTTTAACCAAAAGGTTAGAGGAAGAATTAGAATATATTTCAGATGGAGTACATGAATAGGAGGAATTTTTATGGCATATTATTTTTATTTAGGCAATGTACTTCTTCCCATTCCTCCTAGCAAACTTGAACTAAAAATAAGTAATAATAATAAGACATATGATTTGATAAATTATTCACAAATAAATGTTTTAAAAAACCCAGGATTGTCAAGTCTGGAATTTGAAGTTGTATTACCAAATACAAAATATCCTTTTGCGATGTATAAAAATAATTTTCAAAATGCTAAATATTATTTAGGTGTATTAGAAAATTTAAAAGTCAATAGATCTGCATTTCAATTTATAGTTGTTAGGAAATTTCCAAATGGTAAAGACATTTTTAATACTAATATTAAAGTGGCGTTGGAAGAATATACTATAACTGATACAACAGAAGAAGGTTTTGATACAAAAGTAAAAATAAAACTAAAACAATATAAAGAATATTCAACAAAAAAGGTACAAGTAACAATAAAACAATATAGACCACCAGCAGTTACAAGAACAGTTACAACTAATAATACCGCAGTAGCAAAACCAAGTGGGCAAAATTATACAGTAAAAAGAGGAGATTGTTTATGGAATATAGCAAAGAGATTTTATGGAAATGGTGCTAAATATACAACTATTTATAACGCCAATAGAAGTAAAATAAGAAATCCAAATTTGATATATCCAGGTCAAGTTCTATGGATACCATCATAGGAGGAAAGAAAATGAGCCAACAATTATTAATTCAAAATGGAAATACTGTATATGAACCAGTTGTTCAAGATGAAATAACTTGGACAACTGAAAGAAAAGGTGCTGCTGGAAAACTAGAATTTAAAGTTGTTAAGGATGAAATAATTAACTTTGAAGAAGGAAATCCAGTAGCATTTAAAGTTGATAATACAAATTTATTTTATGGGTTTGTGTTTAGAAAAAAGCGTGATAAAGAACAAATAATTAAAACAACAGCATATGATCAACTTCGATATTTAAAAAATAAAGATACTAGAGTATATGTAAATAAAAGAGCAGATGAAGTAGTACGCTCTATTGCTAGTGATTTTCAATTGAATGTTGGAATGCTTGAAAATACAGGATATGTGATAGCAAAAAAGACTGAAAGCAATCAGTCTTTATTTGATATTATATTAAATGCACTAGATGAAACAATAAGAAATAGAAAAGAAATGTATGTTCTATATGATGATTTTGGAAAATTGTGTTTGAAAAACCTAGAAAGAATGAAAGTGGGATTAGTCATAGATGAAGAAACTGGAGAAAACTTTGATTATGAAAGTTCCATAGATTCAGATACATATAATCAAATAAAGCTTACATACGATAATTCCGACACAGGAAAAAGAGAAGTTTATATGGCAAAAGATTCAAGTAATATTGAAAAATGGGGAGTATTACAATATTTTGATACAATAGATGAAAAAACTAATGGAGCAGTTAAAGCAAGAGCACTACTAGATTTATATAATCAAAAAACACGAAGCCTCGAAATAAAAAATGCATTAGGAGATATTAGGGTTAGAGGTGGTTCGCTTATAATAGTAAATCTGAATTTAGGAGATGTTAAGCTTCAAAACTTTATGTTAGTAGAAAAAGCAAAACATACTTTTAAAAATGGAGAACATTTTATGGATTTAACATTAAGAGGCCAAAACTTTATATCTCAATAGGGGGAAATATGAGTAGTTCATTAGGAGAAGTAATAAAAAAAATGGCAGTAGGAGCAAATGATGCAAATGCTCCTACTTCTGTTTTATTTGGAACTGTAACAAGTGTTGAACCACTTGAAATAACAGTTGAACAAAAATTAAAACTAACAAAAGAATTTTTAGTACTTACTAAAAATGTTAAGGATTATACAGTAGATGTAACTATGGACTGGAGTACAGAAAAAACATCATTAAATGCTAACCATAACCATACTGCAGATGTTAACTCAAATATAAGTGTTTCATCTGATATATCTCCAAATGACAATAATCAAAAAATAACTAATAATGTCACAGGAGAAATAGGTGTATCAGTAAAACAAAAAGATATAAATTTAACACATAAACATAGTATAAATGGGACTAAAAGTATAACAGTACATAATGCATTAAAAATTAACGACAATGTTATTTTAATACAACAGCAAGGTGGAAATAACTTTGTTGTACTAGATAAATTTTAAAAGAAAGGTGGTAATAAGATGACACCTAATACAGATAATATTGTAATAAACAATGTGCAAGATACAATAGAACAAACAAGCAAGACATATTATTTGAATATAGAAAAAAATACTATTTCAAAATTTTGTGATGGTATTGATGCAATGAAACAGGCTGTATATTGTATATTAAATACAGAAAGATTTGAACATCTTATTTATAGTTGGAACTATGGAATCGAACTAAAACATTTAATCGGGGAAAATACAACTTTTGTAATTCCTGAATTAGAAAGAGTAATAACCGAAGCATTATTACAGGATTTAAGGATAACAGAAGTAAAGGACTTTGATTTTGAAATAAACAGAAATGAAATAAAAGTGAAATTTACAGTAGTTACAAATATAGGAAAATTTGAAGCGGAAAAGGTGGTGAGTGTTTAATGAGCGTAGTTGATATAGATAAAATTGAGAATTTAGATGAATATTTTGACTATGACACTATTCTACAAAGAATGCTAGATACAGTACCTACTCAAATTGATAAAAGGGAAGGAAGTATTATATATGATGCTTTGGGACCTGCAGCAGCGGAACTAGCACAAATGTATATTTTGTTAAAAAATAATATAGATTTGGTTTTTGCAGATACTGCTGTAGAAGAATATTTAGATAGATTAGCAAACCAAGTTGGTCTTACAAGAAATGAAGCAACATATGCAATAAAAAAAGGAATATTTTACGATGAAAATGATAAGTTGATGGACATAGATGTAGGAGAGCGATTTACAATAGAGGATATAGTATATAAAGCGACCGAAAGAATTGAAAAAGGAATCTATAAAATGGAATGTGAAACTGCTGGAGCAATAGGAAATAATTATGTTGGGAATTTAATACCAGTAAATTATATAGAAAATTTAGCAAAAGCAGAACTAACAGATATTTTAATTCCTGGAGAAGATGAAGAAAGCGACAATTCTTTGAGAAGTAGGTACTATGAGACCACAAGTGAGCAAGGGTTTGGTGGAAATATAATTGATTATCAAAATAAAACAAAAGAGATAGCCGGAGTTGGTGGTGTAAAGGTTACTCCAATATGGAATGGGCCAGGAACCGTTAAACTTACAATATTAGATAGTAATTTTGATAAGGCCTCACAAGTTTTAATTGATAAAGTTCAAAAAGAAATATGCCCTGATTTTACAGATGAAGGATTAGGAATTGCCCCAATTGGACATGTTGTAACAGTTGATACAGTTAAGGAAATTGAAATTTCTATAACTTCTACTGTTACAATATCTGAAACTACAACTATTGAAAATGTAAGAAAACAAATAAAACAATTAATAAATGATTATTTCTTACAATTAAAGCAAAATTGGGAAAACACAGAAACCATTATTATAAGAAAATCTCAAATAGATACAATAATTCTAAATGCAGATGGAGTTATAGATGTAGCAAATACAGTTATAAATAATAAGGCTTCAAATATAGAATTACAAAAATTTGAAATTCCTACATTGAAAGAGGTGACATTAAAATGAAGTTAGTAGAATATATGCCACCATTTCTAAAAAATGTAGTTGAATTTAATAAGATTTTTGATGCAGAAGATGTAGAAATCGAAAGTATGAGGTATTTGATAGATAGTATATTAAGAGAAGTAATTGTAAAATCTGCTAGGACTTATGGATTAGACAGATATGAAAAAATATATGGAATTACAAACAAGGCAGAAACAATAGAAGCAAGAAGGATGAATATTCTTTTTAAAATGAATAATAAAGTGCCATATACATTAAAATGGTTGATAAATACTTTAAATGAAAGCATTGGAAAAGATAACTATAAATTAGAAGCCAAAGATTATGAATTACATATTACTATAAATTTGGTATATACCGAAGCAGCAGAAATGTTAAAAACTAACTTGGTAAAACAAATACCTGCAAATATTATGTTGGACTACAAGTTGGAAACAAAAGCAAATGAATTTATAGGTGCAGTAATATCAAGTCAAGATTATATAAATCTAAATGCAATAGCATTTGAACGAAAAGAGGATATAACAATTATACAAGAAAATAATATTGGACTAGTTGTTTCTAATATGGAATATATGAATGTTGATCCGAACACAGATATAATACTAGAAGATACTATATTAAATGCAGATGAAAGCATAGGTTCTAAAGTGTCTAGGCAAGATTACATTGACTTAAATATAACTACAGAAGAAAAAAAGGAAAATATAAGTATAAATCAAAATACTAATTTAGGTTTACAATTAGCAAGCCAAGATTATATTGAAATAGGAGGTAAAGATTAAAATGGGATTTGAAAAAGTCTATATAACAAAGCAAGGTGCCCTATTGGCAGCAAAAACATTGCAGGGAAAGAAAATACAATTTGACCATGCTGAAATAGGTAGCGGAAATTTGAGTGGTAATGCTGCAGATAAAACAGCGTTAACTACAAAAGTATTAGATTGTCCAATTGAAGAAACAAAAATAACAGGGGATACACAAGCAAGTGTATCTTTTATTTTTAAAAATACTGATGCAAAAAGTGCATTTTATTTTAGAGAAATTGGATTATTTGCAATTGATCCGGATACAAAAGCAAAAGTATTATATGCTTATGCAAATGCAGGAAGTAATGCAGAATATATAAATAATTCTATTGCTGAAAAAATAGAAAAACATATTCAAATAAATGTTATTGTTGATAATGCTAGTAATGTTACAATTACATTAGATTCTACTCAAATATATGTAACTGAAAAAGAATTACAAGAAGCAATAACTGAAGCTAGAGAATTTGTTGGGAAAAATTATGGTATTAGAAGAAAAATTGTAGATAATGTTCTTTCAAAATGGGAGAGAATTTGTGATAATACAGGTTTGGTTGCAAATGCAACAAAAAATGGGGATGAAGTTCAAAATGATTTTGATAATTTATATCCATGGTCTGATATAATTACATATAATTATGATACGAAAAATAAAAAAATAACAGCATTTTATGGAGAACCAGGTTTTAAATTTGATGGATCAAATGGAGAAGTACTTACAAGGATTCCAGAATTTTGGTTCAAAAGAGAAGTTAAAGGTGATTATGAATATATCTATATATCTGATTATAATAGAGCAGGTTATAAACATAGTAAAGAATTTTCTGTTGGTAGATATGGAATTAGCATAGATGCCGAAGGAAATGCTCACAGCATTAGTGGAACAATTCCTGCATATAACAAAACAATAGCAGCATTTAGAACTTTAGCGACTGCAGTAGGCGAAGGATTTTGTCAAATGGATACTAGATACTTTATATTACAATTGTTGTATTTAGTTGAATATGCTGACTATAATTCTCAAAGTAAACTAGGTAGAGGAGTATCTGAATGGTTTAATCAAAAAGCCTTAATTGCTGAAAATAATGTTAACAGAATAATTGTAGCAAATTCAAGTAATATGTATGTTGGTAGAAATGTATCAATAGGAGCAACTGATGCTTGGAATAATTCTGTAGCATCAGAAAGAACAATAACCAAAATAGAAGAATTTTCTAATGGAAGTGTAACTGGTAAGGCAGTGTATTTTGATGGAGCTGCCGTTAATATAGCAGTAGGAAATGCTTTGTGGGGAATAGGTCAAAAAGCAGGACAATGTGATGAATTAGGAATGAAATCAGGTTGTCTATCAAATGACGGATGTCATTCAGTTATATATAGAGGAATTGAGAATGTATTTAGTAATATGTGGACAGCAATAGATGGACTTAATATCAAAGATTATGTAGCATATGTTTGTGATGATCCTACTCAATATGCTTCTGATAAATTTGTTGCTCCTTATAAACAGGTTGGATATACAAATTTAAAACAAACAGATTGTTATCCAAGTAAATTGGGATATGATGAAAATTATCCGGAAATTGAAATACCGATAGAAGCTAATGGAAGTTCCGGAACTGGAATCTGTGATTATTACTGGTGTGGAGCAGGAAACAAAATAGCGTTTGCTGGGGGTACTTTCCTCAATGGTGCTAGTGATGGGTTCTTTTGCTTGTTTTTGCACGATGGTTCCGGCAATTCGTACTGGAATTTCGGGGCTCGCCTTCTTAAATACCAGTAATAAGCAGGGGTATGGGGGCGGCCAGCCTCCATTATAAATACCTTAATTCAAGAGTAGTTAAAATCTTGAAAAAAAATATATATAATATCCTACAGGGGATTTGATGTGTGCGATCCTGTAATTGTCGTTTTGCATTTTAGCGTTTGCTGGGGGTAATTTCAACAATGGTGCTAATGATGGGTTCTTTTACTTGAATTTGAACAATGGTTCCGGCAATTCGAACTGGAATTACGGGGCTCGCCTACTTATTTTAAATTATTTTTACACATCATTTTCCATAGCACTTGCTAAAAATTGAGTCGAGACTGGACTGGTCTAGTAGCTCCTTTTGAGCGAAAAATCGGTAGACGAAATAAGAAAACCAGGAGGAAAAGTGAAAAGAGTAGGAAATATATATGAAAAAATAACCAAAAAGGAAAATATCAGAAAAGCTATTATAAATGCATCAAAAGGAAAAAAAGATAGAAATGGTGTAGTTAAAATATTAGACAATGTCAATTTTTATGTAGATGAAATATATAATATGCTTATCAATAAAACATATACACCAAGTCCGTATATAAAAATGCTAATTCACGATGGTGTAAGAAAAAAAGAAAGAATTATATATAAACCTAAATTTTATCCGGACCAGATTATTCATTGGGCATTGATGCAGCAGATACAACCAATAATTCAAAAAGGAATGTATGAATATTGCTGTGCTTCAGTTCCAAATCGAGGCATACATTATGGGGGAAAATATATAAAAAAAATATTGGTAAACGATAGAAAAAATACAAAATATGCTTTAAAACTTGATGTGAAAAAATTTTATCCATCGATAAATAAAGAAATAATGAAAAGAAAGTTTATGAGAGTTATAAAAGATAGAGATACTTTAGATCTTATTGAAAAAATAATTGATAGCTCCGAAAGTGGACTTCCAATCCGGAAATTATACTTCACAGTGGTTTGCAAATTTTTATTTGCAAGATGTAGACCATTTTATAAAGGAAGAAATGAAGGTAAAATATTATTTAAGATATATGGATGATATGTTACTTTTTCACAGAAATAAGAAGGAATTGAAGAAAATAAAAAATGAAATAGAATTGAAGTTGAAAAAGGAAGGCCTAAATTTAAAGGAAAACTGGCAGCTATTTAGAGTTGATAGTAGGCCAGTTGATTTTATTGGGTATCGATATTACAGAGGATATACAACTTTAAGGCGTGGAAATTTTTTAAGGATAAAGAGAAGGGCAAAAAGAATATATAAAAGAAATAAAGTAACCTTGACAGATGCTTCAGCAATGATAAGTTATTATGGTTGGCTTAAACATTGTAACAGTTACAATTTTAATCAAAAATATATAAGACCATATATAGATATAAATAAGTTAAAAGGAGTGGTGAGCTATGCAAACAGAAAATTCAATAAAACCAAATAAATTTGAAATAAGCAAACATCAGAACGGTAAATGTACCGTTCTTTTTTATGACAATATAATAGAGGAAAAAGTTACAGATCCAGATGGAGTAGAAACAACAAGATATTTATACGATATGTATGAAGTAGAAGTAAATAGTAGAGATACACTTGCAGAAAGTATTGAAGCAAATTATGATGAATGGTTGAAATTTGCAAAAGAAGAAAATGCAAAAAGGGTTGTGGCAATTCCGGATGTAGAAAGAATTTCTGCATTAGAACAGGCAATTATGGAAATTGGGGAGGTACTTGGCAATGGTTAATTTTTATGTAATTCAAATTAGAGATTTAAAAACAATGACAATTGAAGATGTTCCAAAACTATGGAGAAAAAAAGTAAAAGAAAAATTGGAGGAGGAGTCTAGATAGGGCTCCTTCTTTATACTAAAGAAAGTGAGGAACAATAATGGAAACGATAATAGGTTGTATAATAACAGGTGGACTATCTCTTGTAGGAGTAGTCCTTTCTAATTTATCCAATAATAAAAAAATTGAAAATACATTATCAACACAACAAGCAGTAACAGATACAAAATTGGAAGAACTTACGAGAGAGGTCAGATCACATAATAATTTTGCACAAAGAGTTCCTGTTTTGGAAGAACAAATAAAGGTGGCAAATCACAGAATAGAAGATTTAGAAAGGAGGGAAAAGTAATGACAGTTCAATTATTAGTATATGTTATAACAACATTATTTACTTATATTTTAGGTAAAATATCAAAGCATTTTGGATGGAATGAAACATTACCTATTCCAATACAAAATATTTTGATAGGAATTATAGCGACAATAATAGGTTGTATAATTCATATTGAGGGATTAGATGCAAATAGTATAATACAAGCAGTTGTTACTGCATTAGGTGGAATTGGTACCGCTACTGTATTATATGATGCTAAAAATCAATAACTTAATACAAGAACAAATTTCTTGTAATTTTAAAATACTGGAAGAAAAATAAAAAATCTTCCAGTATTATTTTTTATAAGGAGGTAATGCAATATGGAAGAAGGCAAAGAATTAGCAATAGAATTAGGAAATGCAGAAAATTTAAGAAATTATGAAGAGGAAGGTGAGGAATAATGGCTTATAAAGGACCAGATATATCTGCCTGGCAAGGAGATATAGATATAAAAGCATTAAGTTCACAAGTGGACTTTTTTATATTTAGAGCTTTTGCTTGGAAAAAAGATAGTAAAGTTGATAGAAATGTTAATTTAGCAATTCAAAATGGAAAGCCATATGGCTTATATGTTTATTCATATGCATTAAATGTTGAAAAAGCAAAAGAGGAAGCTCAAAAATTGGTTGAACTTGCAAATAGTTATTCAATAAAACCAGCGTTTTTATGTATTGATATGGAAGATGCAGACGGATATAAGGGAAGAAATGGTATGCCTTCAAATGAAACTCTTAAGGCTATATGCACAGCTGAAGGAGAAATATTTGAGAATGCAGGATATTATGCAATAGTATATGCAAATTCTAGTTGGTTTAAGAATCAATTGGCAGGACTAACAAGGTTTGATAAATGGGTTGCTCATTGGCCAGTTTCTGCTGGAAAACAAAAAGGAAATGCAACATCTCCTGATGGAGAAAATGCAAATAATTGTGGTATATGGCAATTTACATCAGAGGGAAAATTGAATGGATATAGTGGAAACCTTGATATGAACTATGCATATAAAGATTTTGTACTAAATAAAAATGGAAATACTAATCCTACTCCTGCTCCAACTGAAGGCCCATCTGATAATTCTGATACAACGACTTCTATATACAGAGTAAAAAGTGGGGATTGCCTATCAGCAATAGGAAGTAGATTAGGAGTTAATTGGAAGGATATAGCAAGTGCAAATGGAATAAAAAGTCCATATATTATTTATGTTGGTCAGTCTTTAGTTATTCCAGGAGCAAATACAACAAATACAAATCCAACATCTAATAATGGCACAACATATACAGTAAAGAGCGGAGATACACTATCAGCAATTGCAGCAAAATATGGCACTACATATCAAAAAATTGCATCAGATAATGGTATATCAAATCCAAATAAAATATATCCAGGGCAAGTTTTAAAAATAAATGGAGCAACGAATAATACAACAAATACACAAGATGTTTCAAAAACATATACAGTAAAATCTGGGGATACATTGTCAGCAATTGCAGTAAAATATGGTACTACATATCAAGAAATTGCAAGAAAAAATGGAATTGCAAATCCAAATAAAATATATCCTGGACAAGTTTTAAAAATATAAAGTAGAGGAAAAAATCCTCTACTCTATATTTTTTAATTTAGTTTGAATATCAAGTAAAATATCGAAGGCTTGATGAAAAGTTATATTATCCATATCCGTAGTTGTAATTTTATTTAGTATTTTCTTAATTTCAATATTTTTCATATAGTCATTGATATTAGAATTATTAGGTAAATTATCTATAATTTTGTACTTTATTTTCATTTTATTTAGTAGTATGATATATTTATCTAATTGAGAAATAGGAAAGCCACATTTTGAAATATTAGGCCCCAAATCTGTGAGCTTTAGGCCTAGTTTCTCGTTGATGATTTTAGCATCTTCATTTATTATGTTATAAAAGATTCCAACTCTGAACAAATAAATTGAAGATGCATCTTCTTTTTTTAGTTCGTTATACTGCTTCATTAGTTTGCTCATCCTTTTTTACCTTCTTTCTAGTTTTTTTCCTTACAATGACATCTCCAGGTTCACATTGAAGAACATCACATATTTTTTCTAAAGTTTCAAAATGAATAGCAATAGTTTTGTTATCCATTAGGTGACTAAGTGATTGGTAACTACATTCCATATTTTTGATAAACCAATACTTCGTTTTTTTCTTTTCTTTTAATATTTCATTTACTCTTACATATATCAAATAAATCACCTCCTATCTAATATATCTATTTTACTATGAATGTATCTAGATTTTAACTATGCTTGTTTTGAGTGATATGTAATATAACTATTGTGCAAAATAGGTAAATTTGGTATAATTTCATTGGTGATTATATGGAAGAATTGAAAATGTGTGAAGAAATCATAAATAAAGTAAAATGGTTTATGGAGAGAAAGGACTATAATGGTTTAAGGCTATATATAGATGAAAAGGAGAAAAACATAGAAACATATACTAATAATTTAAATTATGCGGAAGAAGAATATATGGACAGTTTAGTAAATAACCTTAAATAAATATAGTAAATGATAGTAAAAAATAGTAAAATGTAGTATTTTGTCAAAATTTGTCGAATTTTGTAACCGAGTAGTGTCAATAAGTTCAAAGGTATATACCTATCATAGAGAATAGTTATTTTTGGTAACATAATGTGGTAAAATAGAATAAGAGATATCTCCAAAAAATAAAAAAGGAGGTAAAGTAGAAATGAACATTATCGATAAAATATTATTACATATATTTAAGAAATACTCAGCTAAAGTTTACCAACAAGGATTAAAGGATGGATTTAATTGGAACTTATAATAATTGTTACTAATATGTTACTAACAGGGTGAATTTAGTTGAAACTAGATGGAATTAAAAACAGGTCGCAAAGTATTGAAAAGACGGGAAAATGTTGGTATTTTGCGACTTGACAAATTTTTTAGTAAAATATACAAAAGTCGAAATTTGTCGGAATTTTCTTGTTGACAAAACATAAAAAGCATAGTAAAATGTAAAAAGAAAATCAAAGACAAATACAAATAATTTTATTTCAAATAAAAATTTACATAAAGGAGGTCTTATGATTTTTAAAATAATATTATTTATTTCAATTTTTTTAATAATCAAAAAAGTGATTACCAAAATATTAGCAATCACAATTCTAAAAAAAATCAAATAATAAAAATTAATTAATGTTTTTAATTTTGTAGGGAAGATATTATCATCATATTCCCCCAAATATTGATAAATAGTTGAAAGTTTTTTTATTGTCCCACACAATTTTCTTTCTAAAATAATTTTAATATTTTCCCTACAATTATATATACAAAAAATTGAATCAAAACAAATATATAACGCAATTTAATACAAATTATCTATGATAAGTTTCACCATTTGAAATTTTAAAAGCTCTAAAAATTTGCTCTAGCAAAAATACTCTAATTAATTGATGAGGAAAAGTCATTTTAGAAAAACAAATTTTTTGATTGGCTAAATTTAAAATTTCTCTATTCAAACCTAAAGAACCACCAATTACAAAAGTAATTTGGCTAGACTGCATAGAAATACTTTCAATATCTTTAGAAAATTCTTCAGAAGAAAATTCTTTTCCAGCTAAATCAAGGCAAATAATATAAGAATCTTTTTTAATATGATTTATCATATTAGTACATTCTTTAGATTTTATATCATTTTCAAGATTTTGATTTAATTTATCAGGAATTTTTTCATCTGGAAGTTCCAAAATATTTAATTTGCAATATTTTGAAAGCCTTTTTGAGTATTCATCTATTGCATCTTTAAAAAATTTTTCTTTTATTTTACCAATACAAACTACATTTATTGTTAACATATATTTTTCCTTTCAAATATTAATGTAATGTCCGCTTTTGTTCTTGCAAATAATAAAAAATAAAAACTTATACTAGAGTTTTGTTTTCAATATCATTTTCGAAGTTACAACGAGTTCCAGGAATATCACGACTTGCAACACTTAACTTTAATGAATTTTCGTTATAATTACTATTAGAAATAATTTCATCAACCACTGTTTTATATGCAAGCTCTGGGAAATTGCTTTCTTTACTTAGATGTCCAAGCATAGCTTGCTTAAGTCCAGATTGTAATAAGTGTGCAATAGTCTTTCCAGCAGTTTCATTAGGCAAGTGACCATTTGGACCTGCAATTCTAGATTTTAATATGTATGGATATCTAGAAAATTTTAAAACCTCAGGGTCATAGTTTGACTCTAATAATACAAAAATACTATCTTCTAGATTTTTCAATATACCATTTGTCATATGTCCAATATCAGTTGCAATACTTATTTTTTTATTGTCCTTAAATATGTTAAAACCGCATGGATTTGCCGCATCATGTGGTATTGCAAATGGCTTAATTTGCATATCACCAATCTCAAATTTTTCTTCTATTCTGATATTGTTAATATTTTTTTCTGATATTTTTTCTTTTTGTTTAGGCATAGCATCTAAAGTTTTTTGATTTACATATACAGGTAAATCGAATTTTTTAGCAAATGTTCCTAAACCTTGAACATGGTCTGTATGTTCATGAGTGATTAATATTCCATCAATAGAAGCAGGGTCAATATTAAGATTAGTCAATGCTGTTTCTATTTTTTTACTACTAATGCCTGCGTCAATTAATAATTTTGTATTTTCTGATTCTACTAATAAACTATTACCACTACTTCCACTGTATAAACTACAAAAATTAAACATAATGTATTCTTCCTTTGATTCTTTTGCTTTTTATTCAGATACTCTTTGAATGTTTGCACCTATTTTTCTGAATTTCTCTTCAATATTTTCGTATCCCCTATCAATATGTGATAGATTATAAACTTCAGTAACACCATTTGCAGAAATACCAGCAACAATTAAGGCTGCACCTGCACGTAAATCTGTTGAATATACAGGAGCCCCAAATAATTCATCTACACCTTCAAATACAGCAGACTTTCCTTGAGCTGTTATTTTAGCTCCCATTTTATTTAGTTCAGCTGTATATTGAAATCTAGATTCCCATATACTTTCATTTATAATGCTTGTACCATTTGCAGTAGATAAAACAACACCCATTTGAGGTTGTAAATCTGTTGGAAAACCAGGATATGGTAATGTTTTAATAGTTGCTTTGTTAGGTCTTTTACTATACCAAACTCTAATACTATCTCCATTGTCTTCAACATTTCCGCCAATTTCAAGTATTTTAGCAGTTAATGGTTCTAAGTGTTTTGTTATACAATTTTTTATAAGTAAATCACCCTTAGAAGCCATAGCAGCCAACATAAATGTTCCTGCTTCTATTTGGTCTGGAACTACAGAATATGTAGCATTTCCATGTAATTTTTCAACACCATTTATTTTTATAACATCTGTTCCAGCACCCCTAATATCGGCACCCATAGTATTTAAAAAGTTTGCAACATCAACAATGTGAGGCTCTTTAGCAGCATTATCTATTGTAGTAGTTCCTTTGGCTAAAACACTTGCTAACATTACATTTATAGTTGCTCCAACTGAAACAACATCCATATATATATGAGCACCTTTTAGGCAATTTGCTTTTGCAGATATTGTACCTTTTCCAATTTCAACATTAGCTCCTAATAATTCAAAACCTTTTATATGTTGATCAATAGGTCTTGCACCTAAGTTACAACCACCAGGCATACCAACTTCAATTTCTCCAGTTCTACCAAGCATTGCACCTATTAAATAATAAGAAGCTCTAAATTTGCTTGTTAAATCTAAAGGTGCTTGTGTTGTAGTTATATTTCTTGTATCTATTGTTAATTCATTTTTATTATTCCATGTTATTTTAGCACCCATTTTCTCTAAAATAGTGCATAAGATTTGGACATCACTTATGTTTGGAATATTGTTTATAGTACAAATTCCATTTATTAATAAAGTGGCCGGTAGTATAGCTACTGCCGCATTTTTTGCTCCGCTTATTTCTACTTCACCTTTTAAAGGTGTTGGTCCTGTTATTACTAATTTTTCCAAATTAATTCCCCCTGAATATAAATTGTCTGCATAAAATATACCATAAAGAGTGAAGTATTGCAATAGCTTAAAATTAATTTTTAGCTGTTAATAATCCATTATTAGTAAAGAATTCAATCAATTTAAATTTAAACTTAATTTCTGAATTTGAGTTATCTGAAATTATTGAATATTCTTCATCTGATAATACATTTTGAAGTTCTTCTTTAGACTCTTCAGGGACAATTCCAGAAGATACATCAACAAAGCAAAGAGAAGGGAACATTACACACCACCAATTTCTTCCTTCAGCTTTTCCAATTTCAACTCGTAAGGCATCATAAAATCCAGCTGGAAGAGAGATATCACCATAATTTTTTGTTGGAAATTCAAAATTACCAATATTTATTTTTACATCATATGAATAACCTTCACTTTTAATAGTATCTAAAGCAACTTGCCTAAATTCTTCTTGGTGTAGAGTAACTAAATTGATAGCCTCTTCTTTAGTTGAACAATTAGAACAAATGTCATTCATATAATTTAATAAATTATCTCTAACCTTATATTTCAATGCTTGATCTTCATCACTGTTGCTATTCGCAATTACATGCAATCTGAAAACACTGTTACTTATATCTGTTGAAACAGCTTGTACATAGGAAAATGCACATAAAGTAGTATATATAAATAATAGGAAAAGTAGTGTTAGTATAATTCCTATTTTGGAATTTTTTTTGCTCTTTAAAAAATTTTTCATGTGTTACCTCCAATAAACTTTTTTGTAAAATATTCTTTAAATTAATTATTTACATTTAATATAAATTTATACATTTTTTGAAATTTTAATAGTATGATTCTTTTTAATTCAAAAGTACTAAAATCTACAAGTCTAATTTGAATTATAAAACAAAAATTGAAATATAATTGAAATATTTCTGAAATATTTTTGAAATATTATTGACATGCAAAAAAATAAATGGTAAAATTTACCAGTACTCAAAAGTAAGACTATTCTAAAGAAAAAACTTTAAAAATTGAAAGGGTTGATATTCTTATGATAAAAGAAAACAAAAGAGAAGAAAAATTATGCTTGTTTTTTGCAAGTGATTATCATTTTGAAATGATAAGTTTACCTTATATTAATGAAAGTTTAAAAGAAAATAAAAATGTAATAATAATGACAGAAAATAATTTAGATAGTAGTGTAGATAAAGTTTTATCAAATGTAAATTTGGCTAAAGAAGAAAAAGATAGAATAACAAAAATTGATTGGAAAAATGACAACTTAAATAAATTTAAAGAAGTAAAAAAAGCTAGCAAAGATGGAAAAGATACATTAATTTTTGTAAAAGGAAAAGAAAATTATATAGAAAATATGAATAGAAATATAGAAAATTGGATAGATATAAATGAAGTAAAAGTTGTAGACTGTTACGATATTAATGAAATTAAGGATGATGTTAGTAATATAGCAAAAAAATATAATGGAATTTTATCTACATCAGGTGTAGAAAAATTATTGTAGTAATCATAAAAGGTATAAGTAGGTTACAATTCAGTAAAAATAATATCTGTAATACCTGAGTATGATAGTTTGAATTTGTAAAACTATCATACTCGAGTATTACAGACGTTATTTTTTTTGAATTCAAACATAAACATAAAAAATTTTAGCAAAATACTTGATAAAATTGAATAAATAGTATAAAGTATAAAGTACATAAAAAAATGTAGTATTAAAAATACTATCGAAAGGATGAAAAATATGGATAATACATTAGAAGAAGCAAAAGCTATATTAAAAAAGTATAATCAAGAACACCTATTAAATGGGTATGAAAAATTAGAAGAAAAAAAACAAAAACAATTATTAAACCAAATAATGAATATAGACTTTGAACTAATCAAAAGTTTATATGACAACACAAAAAAAGAAAACTCAACAAACGATGATAAAATAGAACCAATGGAATACTTAGACAAGTATAAATTAAATGATAAATATAAATATTATGAAAATATAGGAAAACAAGCAATAAAAGAAGGAAAACTAGCAGCAGTTACAATGGCTGGTGGACAAGGAACAAGACTTGGACATAGTGGACCAAAAGGAACATATGACATTGGATTAGATTCACACAAATCATTATTTGAATTATTATGTGACTATCTAAAAGAAGAAGGAAAAAAATATGGTGTTACAATACCATGGTTTATAATGACAAGTAGAGAAAACAACAAAGAAACAGTAGAATTCTTTGAAAAAAATAAATTCTTTGGATATCAAAAAGATAAAAACATATTTTTCTTTATTCAAGGTGAACTACCAATGGTAGACACAGAAGGAAAAATATTAATAGGTGAAGATGGCCTAATCAAACAAGCAGCAGATGGACATGGTGGAATATATGAATCACTTGTAAAAAACGGAATGACAGAAAAAATGAAACAATTAGGAATTGAATGGGTATTTATAGGTGGAGTAGATAACTGTCTTGTAAAAATGGTTGACCCAGTATTAATGGGTATTGCAATTGACAAAGGAGTTACAGTTGCATGTAAATCAATAGTTAAAGCAAATCCACATGAAAAAGTAGGTGTATTCTGCAAAAGAAATGGAAAACCAGGTGTTATAGAATATTCTGAAATAACAGATGAAATGGCAGAAGCAGTAGATGAAAACGGAGAACTTTTATATGGTGAATCACATATACTTTGTAATTTATTTAATATAAAAGCAGTAGAAAGAATGGGAGTAACACCATTACCTTATCATAGTGCTTATAAAAAAGCTAAATTTATTAATAAAGATGGTAATTTAGTAGTTCCAGACTCTCCAAATGCATATAAATTTGAAGCATTTTTATTTGATGCTTTTGGTGAAGTTGATGATATGGCAATTCTTAGAGTAAAGAGAGAAGAAGAATTTGCACCTGTTAAAAATGCAGATAGTGCTGGAGTTGATTGTCCAAGTACAGCAAGAAAATTATATGAAGATTTTCATCATTTGAAATAAAATTTTAGTGTCAAAAGTTGTCAAAAGGGACGCCCCTTTTTGACAAGAGAAAGAATTGTTGTCAAAAAAGGGCGTCCCTTTTGACAAGAAGAAAGGATTGATAAAATGAAAAAATATTTAGAAGAATATCAAAAATGGTGCGAAAGTCCAGACTTTGACGAAGAAACAAAAAAAGAATTATTAGAAATAAAAGATGATGAAAAAGAAATCGAAGACAGATTTTATAAAGAATTAGAATTTGGAACAGCAGGACTACGTGGAGTTATAGGTGCTGGAACAAATAGAATGAATAAATACACAGTAGGGAAAGCAACACAAGGACTAGCAAATTATATTATTGAACAAGGAACACAAGATAAAGGTGTTGCAATAAGTTATGACTCAAGAAAAATGTCAAAAGAATTCAGTATGCAAACAGCATTAATTTTAAATGCAAATGGAATAAAAACATATTTATTTGAAAACTTAAGACCAGTTCCAGAACTATCATTTGCAGTAAGAGAACTAAAATGTACAGCAGGAGTTATGATTACAGCAAGTCATAATCCACCAAAATACAATGGATATAAAGTTTACTGGGATGATGGAGCTCAAATAGTTGCACCAAGAGATAAAGACATAATTGCAAAAGTAAGAGCAGTTGCAGAATATAGTGAAATAAAAGAAATATCAAGAGAAGAAGCAACAGAAAAGGGATTATTCAATATAGTTGGAACAGAAATGGATGACAAATATATAAATACATTAAAAGCATTAATATTAAATCCTGAAATTGTAAAAGAACAAGGAAAAAGTTTAAAAGTTGTTTATACACCATTACATGGAACAGGAAACACAGTAGCAGAAAGACTTTTAAAAGAAATAGGAATACAAAACTTATATGTAGTTCCAGAACAAAAAGATCCAGATGGTAACTTCCCAACAGTAGATTATCCAAATCCAGAAGACAAAAAGGCATTTAAATTAGCATTAGAATTAGCAAAAAAAGTAGATGCAGATGTAGTTCTAGCAACAGATCCAGATGCAGATAGATTAGGAATATATGCAAAAGACTCAAAAACAGGTGAATATATGACATATACAGGAAATATGTCAGCATTATTAATAGCAGAATACAGAATTTCACAAATGCAAGAAAAAGGAATATTACCAGACAATGGAATGATGATTACAACAGTAGTTTCTTCTAATCTAACAAGAGCTATAGCAAAAAATTATGGACTAGAATGTATAGAAGTTTTAACAGGATTTAAAAATATAGGTGCTATTATGAAAAAAGAAGAAGAAAAAACAAACGGAAAAAAATATGTATTCGGTTTTGAAGAAAGTTATGGTTGCCTAATTGGAGACTATGCAAGAGACAAAGACGGAATAGCAGCAGTAATGGCATTATGCGAAGCAGCATGTTATTATAAATCAAAAAGTGAAACTCTATGGGATCAAATGAATAATATCTATAAAAAATATGGATATTATGAAGAAACACAAGTATCAATAGTATTAGAAGGTGCTGAAGGTGCTGAAAAAATACAAGAAATGATGACAGATATGAGAAATACTCCAGTAGAAAAAATAGGAGATTATAAAGTATTAATGTTTGAAGACATAGATAGAGACTACGTAAAAGATATGGTAACAGGAGAAGAAAGAACAACAGGTCTTCCAAAATCAAATGTTTTATATTATGAACTTGAAGACAATAACTGGTGTTGTGTTAGACCTTCTGGAACAGAACCTAAAATTAAATTATATATGGGTGTTAAAGGTGCTTCAAAAGAAGAAAGCAATAAAAAACTAGAAGATTTAAAAAATGCAATGGTAAAATTAGTTAAAAAAGATTAGAGATTAAGGGACGAAAATCTGTCCCTCAATCTCTATTTTTTTTCCAATCAGGTAAATTTCTTTTAATAGCTCCAAACAAATTAGCCCTAACCATAGGAATCTCCTTTTTAAGAGAAAAAAGCATTTGTTTCATATCTTCTCTTTTAGAAGTACCATCCATAGGACACACCTTAGGCATAACAGGCAAATTATTTTTCTTAATAAACCTTTTAGTTTCCTTTTCAGGAGTATATATAAGTGGTCTAATTAAAGTAATACCAGACCTATCCATAAAACTAACAGGCGAAAAAGTACCAATACTTCCAGTATAAAGCAAATTAAGTAAAAAAGTTTCTAAAACATCATCTTCATTATGACCTAAAGCAATCTTATTACAGCCCTCTCGTCTAGCTATTGAATTAATAGCACCCCTTCTCAAATTTGCACATAAAGAACAAGGATTTTTCTCCTTTCTAATTTCAAAAACAATTTCTTGTGCATGACTATTTTCAATAAATAAAGGAATTTCTAATTTGTCACATATATTTTGTAAAAGCTTAGTATCAAAAAATTCAAATCCAGGGTTTATACTTATTGCAATTATGTCAAATTTTTTAGGGTAAAATCTCTGTAATGCCTTAAACGCATGTAACATAGTTATTGAATCTTTTCCACCAGAAAGACAAATTGCAATTTTATCATTTTCTTCTATCATATTATAATCTTCTATTGCTTTTCGCATATAACTTAAAATTCTTTGCATATTAACCTCCATATTAAAATTATAACATACTCTGTCAATCTATTATAGTATTAATTTTAAAAAATTCTTATTTTGAAACAGTTTCAAACAATAAATAACATATTGTAACAAAAATGTAATATAATCTTAATTTAAATACTAAAAAATGTAGAAAATGACCTTCCCTAGCAAGATAGACACAATTTTTTGTAATATTACAAAAAATAAAAAATACACATATTGAAAAGTAGAAAATAAATTTATACAATTAAAATAAGGTAAATTGGCAGAAATATAACAATTTATAAAATCACATTTAAAAAAATGAGGAGTGGTATGTATGAAAGAAATATCTAAAAAAATTATTGCAATATTTGTCATAATGTTAATGATTATTAACAGTTCATTATTGACAATAATATCAGTTGCAGCAGAAGATATAAAAAATGTTTTAGATAAATCAAAAGCTGAAGTAAAAAATGAAATTAATATTGAAAAATATGTTAATTATTCATTTGAAGATAATAAGGGAATTTTATTAAAGCTTGATTTAAAAACAGGAATAGAATATAAGGAAGACCAAGAATATAAAGCAATAAAACAAACAAAAACAGAATTAACAGCTCCTCAAATAAATGGAGAATTTCCTGAAAAAGTAGAATTACAAGCAATATCAACAAAGGCAACAAATGGAAGTGATACAGCAAAAGATTATGATTATAAATATGACTCAAATACTGGAAAAATTGCTATAGTCGTACAAAACAAAGAAGATGATAACCACAATATTTATACAGAAAAAGTTGATGGTGCAAGAGACAACTATAAGCTAAACTTATATTATAGTTCTAATTGTTATAATGAAAATAATGAAAAGAGAACAATAGAAGTTACAGGAAATGTTAAAGAAGTTTTAAATACAGATGATAGTGCAGAAATATCAGGTGATATAAATGCAAGTGGAGAAGTAACGGAAAATATATCAGGTTTAGTTTCTGCGGATATAGTATCAGGACAAATTTATAATGGAAATATAAATGCAAATATCAATAATGGAACAAAAAATCCTACAACATATTCAGAAACAACTAATATAAATGTAGATTATGAATCAATTTCAGATAAAATTGAGATTACAGAAGATGATAAATTTGTAGATGCAAAAGATAAAGAGATAAATACAGAAGAAATCAAATATAAATCAACAAAAGTAAATAAAAATAATATATTAGATATATTAGGAGAAGACGGAAAATTACAAATTCTAAATGCTAATGATGATGTATTACTAGAAGTAAATAAAGATACACAGGCAAATGAAGATGGAACAATAGAAGCAAACTTTGAAAATGAAGAAAATTCTTTAAAAGTAAAAACATCTAAACCTATAAAAATTGGAACTTTGAAAATAGAAAATACAAAAGAAATAAAAGAAACATATTTAAATTTAGATGATAACACAATAAAAACATATACAAATGTAAAAGCAATAAATGACATCCAAAAAACAGAAGAAGAAGACAATAATACAACAGATAATATAGAAGAAAAAGAAATCTATAATTTCTCAAATAATTATGTAACTAAAATAAATGACTCACAAACAAGAGTAGATTTATCAGTAGATAAACAAAACTGGACAAACAATACAGTAAATGATGTTAATTTTACATTAAAATTAATTTCAAATGATGTAAAATACAATCTATTTAAAAATCCAGTAATAGAAATGAAATTACCAGAAGATGTAGATAAAGTTATTTTAGGAAATACATCATTATTAAATAATGACAGTAATTTTATACAAAATACAGAAGTAGTAGACAATGGTACAAATAAAGTTATAAGAGTAACTTTAAGTGGAACACAAAATAATTATTATGCAGATTCAATATATGAAGGTACATATGTTGTTATACCAGCAAAAATAACATTAAAGAGTGATTTAACAGCAAATGATTCAAACATAGAAGTTACATATTCAAATGAAAATGGAAAATTAATTGATTATGTAGTAGATGGTGCAGAAAATAAAAAAGTAAACATAAAAGAACTAGATGAAAAACAAGATACGAGATTAAGTACAGCAAGATACCAAATACAAACGAATGAGCAAAATACAGAAGAGACTCAAACACAAGAAGAAAATTCTGTAAATAATACAACACAACAAATACAAGGACTTAATTTTTCAGTTGATGCCCAAGTAGGTAATAAAGTATTAAAAGATAATGATGTTGTATATGAAAAACAAATAATTACTTATAAAGTAAAAGTGCAAAACAATACAGGAAAAGAATTAAAAGACATAAAAATTGTAGGCAAAATACCAGAAGGTACAACATATGTAACAGTTTCTAAAGGTGAAGATGACATTGAAGACATGGAGAAAATGTATAAATATGTTGGAGATTCAAGTGTTAAACAAAAAGAAATAGCTATAGAAAGTGTAGAAGCGGGAACAACAGCAGAAAGAATATATGAAGTAGAAGTAAATCAATTATCAGAAAATAGTTCAGAAGCAAATATTTCATCAGATACAACATTATATGTTAACAATAAACTAAGTGGAGAAGTAAAATTAAGCAATATTGCAAAAAAATCAAACATTTATGCAAGAATGGTTTCTACAATGGGAGGTTTTGAAAACGAAGATAATAAATGGGAATATCATTTATTAATTACAAATAATACACAAGAAGCTTTAAAAAATGTAGATGTTTCTGTAAATATTCCAAAATGGATGGAAGTGTATGAAACTGGTCCATTAACTCCAGATATTACATTAAATGAAGAATCAACAAAAAATGGATATTATAAAGCACAAATTGCAGAATTACCAGTTGGAGAAGAAGTAATACTAAGAATCTATATGCAACCAAAAAATTTAGACAAAAATGTATATCAATATGAATTAGAAGTTGCAGGAGAAATAAGTGGACAAGGAATAGAAAACTATAATACAAACTTGAATTATCAAATTATGCAAACAAGAGAAGTTGTAGTTACAATGTCATCAGAAAGTGAAGGAAAAGAAGTAAAATATGAAGATGACATAGAATATAATGTAAACATAAAAGTTAATGGAAACAGTTCAAAATTTAAAGATTTAAGTATAAATGTTTTAGATTATTTACCAGAGGGATTATTACCAGAAGAAGTAGAATATGAAAATTGGACATATAATGAAGAAAAACAAACTTATGAATGGTCAAAAGAAACAGAAGATATAAGTTCTAAAATAATAGAAGATGGAGAAGAAGGAACAAATCCTGATGTCAAATTATATATAACAATACCAAATGGGGCAGAAGTTAATATAAAAATAAAGGCAACAGTGGATTTAGTTTCAGAAAACAAAGAAGTTTCAAATAGCGTATCTGTAACAACAGGAGAGTCAGATACAATAATTTCAAATACTGTAAAATTCACAATAAAAGCAGGAACTTCCGATGATAATAAAGGAGATAATCCTTCAGATGACGGAAAAGATGATGACAACAATAATAATAACAATGGGGATAAAAAAGATGATAATAATGGAAATAACAATGACAACAACAGTGGAAACAATAACCAAAACAATAGTACATATGAAATAAGTGGACAAGTTTGGTTAGATGCAAATAAAGATGGACAAAAAGGTGAAAAAGAAGAAAAAATATCAGGAATAACAGTAAAACTATTTGATACAGCTACAAATGCAATAGTAACATCTTCAAATGGTCAAAAATATATAATAAAAACAGATAAAGAAGGAAAATATAAATTTTCAAATCTTGCTAATGGAAAATATTTGGTAATATTTGAATATGATAATAAAACATATGAACTAACAGATTATCAAAAAAATGGAGTATCAGAAAATGTAAATTCTGATGCAATAAGTAAAGAAATTAGCATAGACGGAAAAGAAGAAACAGCAGGAGTTACAGATGTAATTACAGTAGAATCAAAAAATATACAAAATATTGATGCAGGACTTGTAAAAGGAGAAATATTAGATTTAAAATTAGACAAATATATAAGTAAGATAACAGTAACAAATTCAAAAGGAAGCAAAGACTATGATTATCAAAATCAAAAACTAGCAAAAGTTGAAGTGGCTGCTAAACAAATATCAAATACAACAATTACAATAACATATAAACTTGTTGTAACAAATGAAGGCGAAAAATCAGCATATATAAGTGAGATTACAGATTATTTGCCACAAGGCTTAGAATTTAATAGTGTAGACGGAAATTGGGAAATGCAAAATGATGGTAGCATAAAAATTCATGGTTTAGCAGGGCTACTATTAAAACCGGGAATGAGTAAAGAAATAGAAATTACAGCAGTAGCAACAGATGTAGGAAAATTTGTAAATGGTGCAGAAATAACTTTAACAAAAAATGATAGTAATACAAAAGATATAGATTCAGTAGAGGGAAATAAAGATAAAAATGAAGATGATTATTCTGAGGCAACAGTAATTGTATCTGTAAAAACAGGTGCAATAATAGGAGCAAGTGTAAGTGTAATATTAGCAGCAATATTAGTAATATTATTTGTAATATTATCAAAGAAAAATAAAAAATTTAGAAAATTTACAAAAATGAGTTTTCTATTATTGATTACAACATCTACATTAACAGCTATGACAACATATACTCAAGCCAAAACAACAGCTGAGAAAAAACAAGAATTAAAAGATAAATATACTACATCAACAACATACAATATTAATTCAAGTTCTTCACATTTTTATACACATGATACACCTCAATCAACAGTAATCAACAGTGGAAGATTGCATTGTACAAATGGAAGTAAATCTATGTGTGGATCCGGAGATCACTGGTATAAACAAAAATCAGTGTCTGTTACAAAGTTTGATGTAAAAACAAATAAATCAACAGCCAATAAATATAAGGCAACTAAAAATAAATCAACTGGTGAAAAACTTGATAGCACATATAATATTTATGGACCATATAAAGTAGAAAGAACAAATGATAAAAAGATTACAGAAGATAGTATAGAATCTATAAATTTATATAATACAAATGGAAATAAGATAGGTAGTAGCAAGTGGGAGATTTGTGATAAAAAAGGTAATGCAAAAGAATTTTCATTTAATAAAGAATTTTATGTAAAAGTTTCTCAAAAATCAGAACCAGCAAATATGAAAATAAAAATAAAAAATAATGCTGTTACTGAATACAAAGCAAATTGGAAAGTTGTAGAAAGCTGGATTTGTTATAAAACAAGTGGTGGAACACATAAAACACATTCAGGTAAAGTAGTTGGATGTAGTAATCATAAAAATGCACAACCACTAGAAAGAGTTTGGACAGGAAGTAGCGAATGGAGCGATACAAAGCCAAATTCAAAAACAATAACATTATATATGAAAGATATACCACAACCACCAGAAGGCGGAGCAAAAATACAAAAAGTAGATGATAGAGATGGAACACCTCTAAAAGGAATAGGATTTCAATTTTCAACTACAATAAAATCATATGATTTGTATGATAGCACTCCTGTATATCATTGGGTAGATCATGGACATAGAGAGTATTGGTATAGTTCTTGGACAGATTCAAAAGGAAATACTCATTATTCAAGTGGATCATATTGGGTTTCAGATTGGCAATATGATTATTGGTATACTATAAATTATTATCATTGGGTTGAACATACAGTATATTTAAATAGTAGTAGAAATTGGGGATACTCATCAAGTACATTCTATACAGATGAAAATGGTATAGCTAGTGGAGAGGGAACACTAAATATAAAAACAGATGCATGGAATGATGGCTCAAGAGGCAACAATCATACAGTATATGCACAATTTGTTGGAAATACTGTAACAGCAACAGAAACAGAAGTACCAGAAGTTACAGAAGGAGAAGAAGGATACTATGGTTACACTGAAAATATAGGTTCTTCATGGTCAATACCAAGAGATGGAGGAACAACTGTTACAGCTAAAAACCACCAATATAGAGTAATGGTTTCAGGATATGTATGGTTAGATAAAGAAAATGGAAAACTTTCAATGACAGACTCAGAATTTAATGGAGAAGAAGGTTGCAACTGGGTTTTAGTAAAATTAAAAGACAGATATGGAAATACAATACAATCAACATACACAAATGAATATGGAATTTATGATGAAATAGAAGGTGGAGAATACAGATTTTATAATGTTAGTCTAGATCAAATACAAAGTGGAAATTATCATATAGAATTTGAATATTGCGGTATAGATTATCAATCTGTAAATCCAGAAATAAATAGTAATGAAGGCTCAAAAGCATCAGATACAACATCTAGACAAGAACTAGATAGAAAATTCTCAAGTGTAAATGGAAATGGAAGTCAATCATTAAATGTAAATGGTGTTCAATTAAATTACAATCAAACAAATCAATATCAATCAAATATAATTGGACACACAGGATGTGAGGTAACTGCATCAACAGATGAGACAGGATATGATTTATATAGTAATTTTGTACCAACAGCAAAAGAAATAAGATATGTAAATTTAGGATTATTCAAAAAAGAACAAACTGATTATGCACTAGCGCAAGACCTATATAATGTAAGAGTAGGAGTAAATGGATTCCAACATGTATATAGATATGCAAGTGTAAGATATCAAGGATGGGGAGACTACACAGACGAAGAATCAGCATGGAATGTTGGTGTAAAATTCCAAAACAATAGAGGATCTTACTCGAGAGCAATATACAAAGCAGATTATGATTATGTAAATAATTTAGATAAAAGTAAAGAAATAAGTGTATATGTAACATACAAAATTGCATTAAAAAATGAAGGAACATATTTAGGAAGAATAAACAACATAATTGATTATTGTGATAGTAACTATAACATTCAAGCAGCGGGATATTCTATAAATGATGAAGACTTTATATCTGATAATGTGGCCGTTTCAGAAGATACAAATGCAAATATAAATGGTTATAAAAAGTATATAATAGATACAAGCGCAAGAACTATAGATGCAGGAGAAGAACAATATCTATATATTCAATTCAAGATGGATAAAGAAGCTGTAAGAACAATAATGAATAATGGTGAAACAAAACATAATATGGTAGAAATTAACTCATATACAACATATGATGATGACACTGGAAATCCATTAGCAGTATATGATATCGATTCTGTCCCAGGAAATGCAAGAGTTGAAGACTTTAGTACATATGAAGATGATACAGATTCAGCAAGATCATTACAATTAGAATTCAAAAATGAAAGAACTGTAAAAGGAATTACATTTGTTGATGGTACAAATAATCAAAAAGATCTTGACACTGGAAATGAAAGACTTGGTGATGGAAAATATACTGAAAATAGTAAAGATAAACGATTAGCAAATGTAGATGTAACAATGACTGAAGTAGACAGCCAAGGAAAGAAAATTCAAAATGGACTAGTATACACAGCAAAAACAAATGACAAAGGAGAATTTACAATTAATAATTACGTAGCTGGATACTATCAAATAACATATACTTGGGGAAGCAAAGAATACAAAGTACAATACTATAAAGGAACAATATACACAGATGGAACAAATAAAAATAGCACAAGATATCAAAAAACAAAATCAGATCCATATTGGTATAGAGGTTCAGAATATGAAGATGATACAACAAGTAGAGATGTACGATTAACAGATGCCTTAGATAACTCAGACACAAGAAGAAAAATAGACAGTGAAATGGAAAGTATTACAAAAAATACTCTAGAACAAGAAATAATAGATGCATATGAAGATGGATATAATTCACAAGGAAAAACTATTAAAACAACTAAAATGGACTCAACAACACCAATAATGGCATTTAGTGTAGAATATGAAACAGTAGTAACAAATGGAGATGACAGCGACAGAGTAGAATTTGTTGTACAAAATGTTGATTTTGGTATAGTAGAAAGAGCAAGACAACAATTAGAATTATTAAAACAAGTATCAGGATATAAAATAAAATTAGCAAATGGGCAAATATTAGTTGATGCAAAAATTGACGAAAATGGAAAAATAACAGGAACATATCCATATACTATATTTGAAAATACACCAAAATCAGTAGATAATACTTCACCAAGAGGATTATTAAAAACAGAAATGGATAATGAATTAATAGAAGGTGCAACAATAGAAACAGAATACACAATAAAAGTTAAAAATGTAGGTGAAATGGATTATACATCACAAGACTATTATTACTATGGTGATAGAGGAAATGGTTCAAGTGTAGTAAGAACATCAGTAACTCAACTTTTGGACTATGTTGATGGAAGATTAGCAGTGCTAGATGAAAAAGGCGATTGGGCAGATGCTGAAAAAGATTATGAGAAAACATATAATGTATCTAAAAACAATGATTCAACATATATCAAAGGAATAAAACAATATGTAACAAAGAGTCTAAATAAAGCATTAGCTCCAAAGGAATCCAGTGAAGTAAAATTGAATACATCTAAATTACTTACAAGTACAGATGACAATGAATTTAATAACCAATCAGAAATAACAGAGGTAAAAAAAACAAACGGATTTAGTACAGGTACACCAGTTAAGATGAGATGGGATAATGGTCAAAATCGATTTAATGTAGCAAATGCAGAAGTTGTTACTATTGTACCAAGTACTGGTGAAAATAGAAATTATGTGACACCTATAATGATAGGAATTGTAACAATTTCTATGTTGGGTGTAGGAATAGTTCTTATTAAAAAATTTGTAGTAAAATAAAAGGTTATTATATATGTTTAAAATAAGAAATTAGAGATTTTCTCTAGTTTCTTATTTTGTGGCTGATTAAATTTGTTATACCTTAGTATTATAGTTTGAATATATTTTCTCGGTTTTCCTACATACGTTAACAAATTCTAATGTAAATGATTTAACAAACCCTGGTTGCAGGATCCTTTAAATCATTTCCTTAAGAATTTGTAAAACTATTTCGGTCACATTCGAAAATATATTCAAACTATAATACTAAGGTATAACAGATATTATTCTATAAAATATAATAACAATTAATAATACTTTACAAAAAGGAAATAAATGTGTTAAAATAAGGAATGTAAAGCATGTGCTCATAGCTCAGCAGGATAGAGTAGTCGCCTCCTAAGCGACAGATGGGGGTTCGAGTCCCTCTGGGCACACCATTAAAATTTAAAATATTACAAAAAATAAACGTAATTTTAGTGTAAAATTAGTAAGAAAAAATTGTTATGGATGCTTTACAATGGAGGAAAACGTTGAAAGAAAAAATAAAGCAAATAACAAACACAAAACAATTTCATATGTGTATGGTATTAGTAATAATAGTAGCAATAATATTTGTAGCAGGAGTAATTTCATTAAGATACAATGTAGAAGGAGAAGGAACACCACCATTTACAATATCAAAAGTATCTATAATAAGTAGTGTAGATGGAACTGATGTTGAAGGTTCAGAAGAAAAGTGGAATTTAAAAGTTAATCAAAATAATGATATATATTTGTACATAAAGAAAAATGAAGACTACAAATACACAGAAACAATTGCAGATATAAAACTTGAAAATTTCAATATTACTCAATCTCCAAAAGTAGGTCAAATAAAACTATTAAAACCTGATGCTGATGCAGAAAATGTTATTTTTAGAAATAGTACTGAAAATGAAACACAAAGTATAATCTACGGAGGAGATATAGAGTCAAATATGAAACTAATGAAAGTTTCTAACCAAGGTGGATTAGTAGTGTTTAGATATGCTATTAGTGAACTAGGAAATTATACATCAAATGAGGATGAACAAATAAATCATAATGAATTATTAAAAAAATTATCAATAAGTAATGATGATTTAAAGTTTAAAGTTTCATTTGATATTAGTATTAATTTAGATTCTAATAAAAGTTATAAGGCTAATATGAGTTTAGAATTACCAGTTGGAAATGTTGTTGATGACGGCATTCAAAGTCAGGAAAATACTGATTTTAAAAATTTGGTATTTAAGAGAATGTAAATATATAGGTACTAAATTTATTTTGATACTTGCTATATGATGGTATTTGTAATTAACTTCAGTTCAATACACAATATAACAATTTCTAAAATATTTTTTGGACTCCCTTCCACATAAGTGAACTCTTGTCCAAAAAATATTTAATAAATTTTAATATTGTTCCAATCACATTCAGTTAATTACAAATACCATCATATAGCAAGTATCAAAAATCTAGTAATATTATAAACATTTTTACTTAAAAGTACTTGATAATTTTTTTATATCAGTATATAATACAAAAGGTAGAAAATTTAATCTCTGTATAGAGAGCAATCCAATAGAGACCTATGAATCTTGTCAGGTCCGGAAGGAAGCAGCAATAAGTAGCAAATCTTTATGTGGAGTGTTCTCTATAGAGGGATTAAATTTTTTCAAATTTGTTCTATATAGTATAAAGGATGTGATAATATGGGGTACACAGCTCTTTATAGAAAATTTAGACCTATTACATTTTCAGAACTTGTTGGGCAAGAACACATCACAAGAACATTAAGAAATCAAATTATAGCAGATAGAGTGGGACATGCGTATTTATTTAATGGTGGACGTGGTACTGGAAAAACATCATCTGCAAAAATTTTGGCAAGAGCAATAAATTGTTTAAATCCAAAAGATGGTGAACCTTGTAATGAGTGTGAAATTTGTAAGGGAGCTTTAAATGGTTCACTTACAGATATTGTTGAAATGGATGCTGCTTCAAATAATAGTGTTGAAGATATTAGAAGTATTCGAGAAGAGGTCAATTTTTTACCTACAAAAGCAAAATATAGAGTATATATAATAGATGAGGTTCATATGCTTTCACCAGGGGCATTTAATGCACTGTTAAAAACATTAGAAGAACCACCTGAACACGTAAAATTTATTTTAGCAACAACAGAACCTCAAAAATTGCCAGCAACAATACTTTCAAGATGTCAAAGGTTTGATTTTAAAAGAATTTCAAATGAAGATATTATAAAAAGGCTAGAAATTGTTTGCAAGGAAAGCAACATAGAAATTTCTGAAGGAGCATTAAAAATAATTGCAGTTCTTGCAGAAGGTGCAATGAGAGATGCTTTATCAATTTTAGAAAGATGTGTGCAAGACGGAGAAAACAAAATTGACGAAGATAAAATAAAAGATTTAGTTGGAATTCCTAAAATAACATATGTTCATAGCATAGTTGAAGCTATTGCCGAATATGATATTGATAAGGCTTTATCAAGTATGGACGAAATACTAAATCAAGGCAAAGATTTAAATAATTTTTTATGGGAAATTATTAAATATGTAAAAGATGTTTTAATATACAAATCTTCCGGAAAAGCCGATTTATATAATGAAGAAGAAATTTCTAACATCAAAACTTTAGCAGATAAAGTCACAAAAGAAAAATTAGTAAATTTGATTTATGAATTGTCAAATTTAGAAAATGATATGAAATGGTCAACACAAAAAACAATAGTATTCCAAGCAGGTATCATAAAATTATGTAGTAAAGAAATTGGTACTGGTGGAGATGTTGAAGAAAGACTTGAAAAAATAGAAAATTACTTAAAATCAGGAAAAATGAATGTTACACAAAATAACAATATCAATTATAATGTTGGACCAGCAAACTATAATGGTTCTAACATTGGCACTAATTCAGTTGTTAATAATGGAGTTGGCCCTAAAATGAGTATGGGCGCAAATGCTAGAATGAACACAAGTACAATGCCAAACAATATTGGTAATAGTAAGTCTACAACCGTTAGAGCAAGTACAACAACAAAAAAATATTCAAATGATTTAAGTAAAAGTTGGCCTAAAATTGTAAATGATTTAAAACAAAATGGAAAAATTGTTTTATATACAAATTTGATGAACACAAGTGCAGAGCAGTTAAATGATACAACTGTTGCTATAAATTTTCCAAAAGGAATGACTGCTTTTGGAAAAACTGTTTTGAATAAACAGGAAAATATTGGAGAATTGTCTAGTTTGATTTCTATGGCTTGTGGTAAGGATATGCAAATTAAGTATGTAGAAAATATGCAAAATCAGGTTCAAGAATATAGGCCTGAGGATGATATTCAAAAATTAGCAAATGAGTCTAATATTCCATTTAATATTATGTAGAAAGAGGAGGAATTTATAATGTCAAAAAGAGGAGGATTCCCAGGAGGTATGGGAGGATTTGGCGGAATGAATATGAATAATTTAATGAAACAAGCCAAAAAAATGCAAGAAGAAATGCAAAAATCACAAGAGGAATTATCAAGCAAAGAATTTGATAGCACAGCAGGTGGTGGAGCAATAAGTGTAAAAGTTACAGGTGAGAAAGTTATAAAAGAAATAAAAATTAAACCTGATGTTGTTGACCCAGATGATGTTGAGATGTTAGAGGATTTAATTTTAACATGTGTAAACGAAGCATTAAGAAAAGTTGATAGTGCTCAAAGTCAAGAGTTTGGAAAATTTAATATTCCAGGATTAATGTAAAAATGATGAGATTATAAAATTATAAAAATTGTAAGAATTGAGCATGTTTTGCATAAAAAATCATGCTCTTTTTGTAATAAAAAAGGAGAATTAAGGATGTCACTATATTCACCATCAATAGAAAAATTAATAGAGAGCTTTGAAAAGTTACCTAGCATAGGACATAAAACTGCGGCTAGGCTTGCTTTTTATATATTAAACTGTTCTGAAGAGGAAGCAAATGAATTTATAAAATCAATACAAGATGCAAAACATAATTTAAAATATTGTAGTAAGTGTTTTAATATTTCGGATACGGACCCATGCCCAATATGTGCAAGTCCAAAAAGAGACCAGTCATCTATATGTGTTGTAGAAGATGTTAGGGACATTATTGCTATGGAAAAAACACATGAATTTAAAGGTGTATATCATGTTTTACATGGTTCTATTTCACCAATGAATGGAGTTGGACCTGATGATATTAAAATTAAAGAATTGCTTGCTAGACTTATGGATGGAAGTGTTAAAGAAGTTATACTTGCTACAAATCCTAGGGTTGAAGGCGAAGCAACTGCTATGTATTTGTCTAAACTTATTAAGCCTTTAGGTGTTAAAGTTACTAGAATTGCTCATGGTATTCCTGTTGGTGGAGACTTAGAGTATACTGATGAAATTACTTTGACTAAAGCGTTAGAGGGTAGAAGAGAAATTTAACACATAAAAATAAAGCACATATAATATTTTAGAGGTGTATTTTATGTGCTTTTCTGATTTTTCTAGTTGTAATTTAATTGGTTTGGCAAGTTCGCTTGCAATTAGTGTTGGAGAAAATTTAAGTGCAGATGAATTAGCCGTACTTGCGGCGTTTTTTACTTCATTTGCCGATAACCTTGCAATAATTGCAACTAAAAAGTCTATGGAAGAAAAATAAGAATATGTAGAAAAATTATTATTTAAAAGAAAAAAAGAGGGCTTTGTTGAGTTTGATTAAAATGGATTCTCAACATTGTTCCTCTTTTTAGTTTTTTAAAAGAATTTTGCAAATATTTTCAGTAGAATGTTTCTTTGCCAAAATTTCAGTATTTTTTTTCATTGCACTTAATTTTTCAGGATTATCAATAACACTCTTTAAAACCTCACGAGAAGAATCATCTTTTCTAAGCCAAATGCCAGTACCCTTACTTTCCAAAAATTCCGCATTTTCTTCTTCTTGCCCAGGAATAGGATTAATAATTATCATAGGCAAATTTGAAGCCAAACTTTCCGAAGTAGTTAATCCGCCAGGTTTTGAAATTACCAAATCAGAAATGGACATTAATTCAGGAACTTTGTTTGTGAAGGCTAAAACTCTTACACAATCCTGTTTATTGTTTTCCTTAACAATTTTTTCAAATTCAGATTTCATTTTTTCATTTTTCCCGGCAATAGCAATAATTTGAATATCATTAAAATTCTTAACCAAATTATTAAAAATTTCAACTGTCCTCGCTTTTCCAAGACCAAATTCTCCACCACCAAAAAATAAAATATTTTTTGTGTTATCTTTTAAATCAAACTCTTTTAAAATTTCCTCTCTATTATATGTTCGTAAAAATCTAGAAGAAATTGGGATACCAGTTACAAAAACTTTGCTATCAGGAATGTTTTTTGAAACAAGATAATCTTTCATTTTATCATTTGCAACAAAGAAGAAATCTGTTGTCTCATTTCCAACAAGCCATTGGTCATGTGGCGAAAAGTCTGTCATTATTGTTGCAATTTGTGCAGTTATTTTACCTTTCCTTTTTAGGTATGCACACATTTGACTTCCAAATGGATGTGTTGAAATTATTAAATCTGGTTGTCTTTCTCGTAACAACTTTAACAATTTAATTGCCAATAATTGATTTGACTTTGACGAAATGTGTGCTAATGGACCTTTTTGTGAATCTGCATAAATTTTACCCCATGCCCATGGCATTTTTTTTGCCATTTCTCTATATGCGGCTGTCGTAACTATTTCAATTGGTTTATTTACATATTTCATACAGTCTATTAGTTCTGTTTCACAGTTTTTATAATTGTTATCAAAGTATTCTTTTATTGATTTTGCGGCATTTAGGTGTCCGCCTCCATATGATGCGTAGAATATTAATATCTTTTTCATAGTTTACTCCTTTATTTTGATATATTAATTTTAGCATATGTGTTGCTTAAATAGCAATGTTTTTTAAAAATTTGTATAAATAAAAAAAAATGGTAAAAAATAAAAATAAAAATAAAAAGAAAAAATTAAACAAAAGGGTGATAATGTGAAAAAATATTTAAAGTTCATAATAGCAGCAATTTTAATAATGTTATCCACAATTTGTATATTTATTGTGGATAAAAGTTCAACAAATAACGTATCAAAAGCAAAGTCAACAAGCACATCAGACATACAACTAATGGCAAGAGCCATAAACGGAGAAGCAAGAGGAGAACCATACGAGGGACAAGTCGCAGTTGGAGCAGTCATTTTGAATAGAGTAAAGGACTCAAGATTTCCAAATAGTATATCAGGGGTAATATATCAACCAGGAGCATTTACCGCTGTATCAGACGGGCAGATCAATGCTGCCATAAGTGAAGGCTCAACAGTATATAAAGCAGCACAAGACGCAATTAATGGATGGGATCCAACAAGTGGATGTGTGTATTATTTTAATCCTAATACTGCAACCAACAAATGGATTTGGTCAAGACCGTTGGTAAAAACAATCGGGAAACACAGATTTTGCAAATAAAAAATCGGGATTGGGGGACGGGTCTTCAAATCCCTAAAAATAAATAAAAAAATAGGGATTCGAAGACCCGTCCCCCGATCCCTAAAAAATAAATAAAAAAATTAGGGATTTAAGACCCGTCCCCCAATCCCTAAAACTTATAATATGAAAGGAAGATATTTTTATGAAAAAAGAAAAAAGGATAAATAGTAGTAAAGTATATAGCGTTCTTGCAACAATAGTATTTGTAGCAATAATTGCAGTTCTTGGGTATATGCTTGTAAAAAACAATAAAGAAACAAAAACTGCATCAGAAAACACCTATAATATGGCATTTTACGAAGTCGTAGACTATGTCCAAAATGTAGAAACATATTTAGCAAAATCATTAATATCAAGTACACCAGAACATGGAGCAGAAACATTAACAAATGTATGGAGAGAAGCAAATTTAGCACAAGCATATTTGTCTCAATTGCCAATTGAAAGCCAAGAATTAGAAAATACAGAGAAATTTTTAAATCAGGTTAGTGACTACAGTTATTCATTATCAAGAAAAAATATTTATAATGAAAGTTTAACAGATGAAGATTTAAAAAATTTAAAAGATTTACATTCATATAGTTTAGAATTAGAAAACACTTTGAATCAACTTTCTGAAGATATAAATTCAGGAAGAATAAAATGGGGGGAACTTTCAAAAAAAGGAGCAAATGCATTTGCCCAACAAGTCAGCACAAGTTCAATGGATGGATTTAACAATATGGAAGAAAATTTTCATCAATATTCAGGCTTAATTTATGACGGAGCATTTTCAGAGCACGTTACAAATGGTGAAAAAAGAGGACTTACAGGTGATGATATAGATGAAGAAACAGCAAAACAAAAAGCAATTGAGTTTATAGGAAAAGATAATGTTAAAAGTGTAGAGAACTTAGGATTTTCAGAAAATGCAACAATTCCAGAATATAACTTTTCAATAAAAACAAATTCAGAAGATAGTATAAACATTTCAATTTCAAAAAAAGGCGGACACATTGTTTATATGAATTCAAACCGAGCAGTTAATACAGAGATAATATCTCAAGAAGAGGCAAATGCTAAAGGTAAGGAGTTTTTGGATTCGCGTGGTGTATCTAATATGAAAGCAACTTATTATTTAAAACAGGATGGAATTGTAACTATAAATTATGCTTATGTTCAAAATGATGTTGTGGTATACTCAGATTTAATTAAGGTAAAAGTAGCGTTAGATAATGGAGAAATTCTAGGTATTGAAACATCCGGATATTTGAATAATCATACTCAAAGGGATACATCAAAGATTAAAATTAGTAAGAAAGAGGCTAAGAAAACTTTGAATAAAAATTTGCAAATTTCTTCGGAAGGGCTTGCTATAATACCAACTGAGTTTAAAACTGAAATTTTGTGTTATGAGTTTAAGGGCAATGTGGATGGAAAGGATTTTCTTGTTTATATTAACGCAGAGAATGGAAGAGAGGAAGATATTTTAATTATTACAAATACTCCTAATGGAACTTTAACTATGTAGAAAAAATCGGGATTGGGGGACGGGTCCCCCAATCCCTAAAAATAAATAAAAAAACGGGATTTAGAGACCCGTCCCCTAATCCCTAAAAATAAATAAAAAAACGGGATTTGAAGACCCGTCCCTCAATCCCGATTTTTTTAATGTCTTTTATAAGTATCTTTTGAAAGTAATGTAGTGCTCACAACATTACCATTTTTCTTTAAGATTTTATATGCTTCTGAGTATATTGCAGTTGAAGTTTTACCAGTAGTTCTAGAAGATATTTGAACCTCATAATCATTGTCAGATTTTAAACCCCAAATTTTGAAATTGGCAATACCTCCAGAAACCGAACAAGCAATTTTTATAGGGTAATCCCTATTATTTTTAAACTTAAAATCAATTGCACCATAAACAACTGTTGCGTCACGGCTAGGTCCTGCATAAGAAGGAACAAATTGATGATTACTTCTTTCCACAATATCTAAATTTGCATAAACAACTGCATTATATAAAGTTGTTGTAATTTGACAAATTCCACCGCCGATGCCATCTTCTACCCTACCTGAAACGTATATTGGAGCCTCTTTATAGCCGGCCTGAATTGTTCTTGCACCAACTACTTTATTATAAGAGAAAGTTTCACCAGGCATTAAAACAGTTCCATTTATTTTTTTTGCTGCAAGTATTAAATTAGTTGTACGATTTTTGTTACTTGCGGCATATTTTGTTGAAAATTCAGATAATAAATCCGGAAAAGCCTCTGTACCAATCATGTTTGTTGTAACACTTGGATACAATACTTTTAAAGGAACTACATATTCGTCTTTTTCTTCTTTTAACATATTTTTTGCTTCATCAAGTGTAATACTAAAGTCCATACCATTTTCACTTGGATGCACTACATATGGATTTTGTGAATAGTAGGCATTTACTGGTTCTTTATGTATTTCATTGTAAATGGCATCCAAATCAATTTCTTTTGGAGTGCTATCTTCAGTTATTAATTCTAAAGAATTGTTTTCGATTTTTAAATCATTTATTGCCTGTTTAATATATTTTGCTGAATCGTCTACTTTTACGGTTTTGCCTGCTTTCCCCTTTGTTATAATTAATTTGTTGCCATCAATATAGCAACTGCTTTCTATTATTTTGTCAGGTAATTTAGAAGAAATATCTTCTAAATCTTTTTTCAATTGGTCCATGTCAATTGAAAATCCTGGGTCGATTGTTGTTTTTGAAAGTCTAGTTTGTAATATTGTTAAGTTCTTTTGAAAAATGTTTCCTGTTTTTCCAATATTGTAGGCCATATCAACTGCTTCATCTGTATTAAAGTATATTGAAAGTTGTGATGTTGAAAGAGATGTTTCAAAGCCATTATGTGTTAATTTTATTTCTTCTGGTATAACTGAACTTATGTAGTTGTTTATTTTTTCTTTTGCTTGTTCTCTTGTTAATCCGGAAACGTCAATGTTTTTGATGTATACTCCTTTTGCTATTGTTGTGCTTTTTTCTGTTATTATTGAGAATGTTCCATAGACTATAGTTACTAATAGTATTACAATTGCTAATAATATTCCAAAAATTACTAATACATCTGATTTGTTTGTTTTTGCTTCTTCGGTGTTTTCTATTGGTTTAAATTCTCTTGTATTTTCTTTTTCTATTTTTTCTTGCTCTTTTTTGGCATCTTTTTTTAGTTCTTTTTGCTTTTTTTCTGTTTCGACATTTTTTTCAGGATCTTTCTGTTTTTTTTCTATTTTAGCATCTTTTTTGATTTCTTTTTGTTTTGTTTCTGTTTCGACATCTTTTTCAAGTCCTTTTTGCTTTGTTTCTATTTTGACATCTTTTTTAATTTCTTCTTTAGACTCCGCCAAATTATCAGTGTTTTCATGCTTTGTTTTGACAATTTTATTTTGAGTCTCAACTTTTTTTATGTTTTTTTCTTCATCTTTTACTTTCATAAATTTCTCCTTTAAATGGTCTATTATAGTATATCATGAGTTTAAAAAATTTACTACA
>OLPN01000103.1_pt1 | contig 84367 bp, 95 predicted proteins | sample 1672601 | NCBI WGS metagenome assembly OLPN01 (sample SAMEA3136704, study PRJEB25190) | human gut metagenome | reverse complement strand
TGATATCAGCCTCACCGGCACCGACTGCAGTTACCAGACCGGTCTCATCAACTGTGGCGACCTCTTCGTCGGAGGAAGTCCATTCCAGCTTCAGCTTCGACGCGGCCTCGTTAATCTTCTCTTCGGTCGTTTCATCTTTTGCCCCATACTCAATAGTGAGCTGCTGAATTTCGCCCTTTTCCATCACAATATTGGTCGGCAGGCCAATGGAGGTGATATCAACGCCGCAGCCAACCAGACTGACAGCGAGTGCCATCGCAAGCATAATGCCTACGAGCTTCGTAATCTTTTTAAAAGTAGTCTTCATTGTATGTACTCCTTGTGCGAATAAAAGTGTAAATAGAATTCATATAAATTTTCTCCGTAGCGTCTGTTTGTGACCTGAAACGGAATATACCTCTTTCTGCTATTGTAGGATAATTTACAGATGGATTTCTTTCCATCTGTTCTAATTATATTATACCACATTTTTACAACAATTACAACTGCAATTGTAAAAAATCAGTTGTTACAGTTGTCATTTGCTGCAAGGTTAGTATACTGAATTTGTTCCTACAAATAAAACTTTTAGCTGATTATCGAAATATTACGTTTTAACCGTAACAATAACTATTACACAAGGAGAAATTATGGCCGCTGTTATCTATTTGGATGCCGTATTCACCGCTGAAAGTCCCAAACGCCTTTGCTTGCATAGCGTTGTCGTGAACCCGCATGAGGCCGGAGCAATCAGAGACATCTATACCAAGAAAAACCTGTCTGGTACAGGAAGTATCTTCGTCAACGCCGCAAAGCTGGAAGAATTGTATTGTATTCTTCGTGGGCTGTGCTTGCCGCACGGTTCGCAAGTCATCATTTATGCGGATGATGACGCTATCTGCGAAAAGACAGTTACCGGAGCAAACCAAAAAATCTGGAACAAAATTCAGGCTTTTTGTGATGAAGAAGAGTATCAAGTTGCCTACGCATATCAAGGTTTGATGCAGGATTCTATCCGCAAGGCAACCGCGCAGTACGCATTTAGTGAATGACGTAAATAAGAAAAGAGCAGTGGCTTCACGTTGCGTGAGGCTACTGCTTTTTCTTTAAAAGATAAAACACAAAGGGACTACCTAACACGGTAGTCCCTTTGATATAGGGTTCGCTATCTGCCGACTGTGCTTTTCTCCGCACTGAGCTTTTGGCCCTTCCAATGATTATCTACTACAAAATGTAGCAACGTAATTGGCATCTCCCAATCCCTATATAGCATTATATTATGCAGAGCCCTTATTGTCAATACCCTTTTTAACGATTACGGCATATACTTTACTCCGAATCTTTCCGGCAAATTTTGATTTCCATCATAGCGATAATGCTTTAGTGTCGAAAAAATATTGGGAGAAGCTTGTGCTTTTCCTGCGCAATCTCTTACAAACCCATTTGGGATAAAGTCTGCAATTTGGAGTCCAGTATTATTATCTTGCTTTTCAGTAAAGTCCATTCCCAGCAAATGCTTTTCAGCTGCCTTTTTAGACATGTACATCGAACCCATCAATTTCATGTGATAGTATTTGTTTCTTAAACTTTCGTTTCCAATCGACTCTCGTGATTCATACAATACTTTGCCTCTTGCATTTTTTGAGCATAAAAAGTGGCAGTAATTTTCCAGTATAAGCTGCATCGCAACAAGATATTGGTCCTGCGTATTTCTTCCTGAAACACCATAATATGTGTTCATGTTGTCTTCTGATAAGCTACTTCCAATAACCGTTATCTTGTCTCCAAGAAAAATCTTTTTAAATTCAGAATAAAATTGCTTTCGAACTTTCATTTTTCTGAATCTAGCATATTGAGGAAATTCTGTTACATCAAGCTTTCCATGTTCAGCCTTGTTAATTAGCATTTGGTGTAAAACGATTTTTTCAGGATTATCATAATCGTTCCAGATAACACTTTTCAATGCATTGAGTTTGTTTGTTACGTCTTCAATATCGTCATCAGCAATAATAACTCCCGCCATACAAAAGAACGGATTCGTGCGTATTCTTCCATTCTGCAGAGTGAAAGTCTCACTCTCATCTAAGTACAATGTGTAGCTATTCATTTTGATTTCGTCCTTATATTTTTCTTTATTATATCACAATGAATCATTTTAGTCTACATTACAGTATAATTTTGAGACACTCAATTTCCTACATTTAATTTGAACCATGCACTTTCTCATTTAATTTCTTTTTTATCAGATTTCGCTGATACCGTCCGTTTGGAGGTAAGTGAGCGTCACAGTATTTTCGGTCGCGATTACCGACAACGAAATAGGTATCGCAACAAAGGCACTTCCTGTATGAAAGACCCCGCTTCAAATCCCAAGAAAGATATGCGTACATTGCATCCACAATCGTGTCTGCCACAAGGAATTGCCTATTCTCGATACTGTCGATTTGCAGCCTAACACCTTGCAGATGGAAATTAACAATATCGTCTAACGCATCTTCCATTACCTGCGCCAAATTTCCCAGCACATAGTCAAGCATCGCTTCTGCATTCGGCCATTCCGGACCAACGCGGATTCTTTCTCCTCTTGAAATGGCATTCATCCAGTCACCGGGAAAACGTGTCAGGCTTTGAATTCCTTCGTCTTGCTCGCCATCAGAATACTTCCGCTTGTAGTAGAATAGGCTTTTCAAGATGTAATTCCGCCGTTCCTCCAATAGCTGCTTGATTTCATCGGTAGCTGCACTGTTTGACCACCACCGAAATATGCCTGCGGTTCCTTTTCCATAGTCTCTGGGGGTCACACCATATTTAGGCTGTAACTCTGCATCATGCTTTCGCTCAATATCTTTCCACATACAGGAGAGTACCATCGCGGCCGCAAGTGCATTCGTATACTGAGGCCATTTACCAAGCAGTAGATTTACTGCTTCGTCTGAGTAATCCATTCGTTCCGCAATAAAATCAGGCACACCGTCATCGATATATCGTTGTGTCTGTTGTTCCATTGTCTCGTTGGGAAGAAATGCGGTTGCCACCTCGTGAACCGCTTCGTAGATTTCACCATGCTTTAATGCAGCATAACAACGTTTAATCTCTCGATAATGCTCCAGTTCCTCATACATCGTAGCCACGAGCGCGTCATCACGGATGCCATCATAAGGGACAACGTAATAATCGGGCGGAAGATGCTTTCGGCCAAGCCACTTATACAGTTCGGTCACAGACTGAATTGTTTCTTGGCAGGAAAGCAGCATCTCTTTATCTAAACTGGTGAATTTGACTTTCTGCTCTTTTTTCGAATTGGTTTTGTCATCTGGCTTTTTATACCAACGGTACATGATTTCTGTCTCATAATACACTGGCATATGCTTCACTTCCTTCCATCTCGATTATACAATATCAAACCAAGCAGCGCAATATTTTTTGAAAAGGAACAAAGATTTGCATAGGAAGTACAATGGTATGCACACATTGTTGCAGGTATAATAAGAGTGAAAGAGTCTAAGCACAGTATACTGCAAATATGCGCAGAAAGGCATTCAGTGCATTTCTGCACGGTCCTAAAGGTGAAAGATGAGATATACAGTCGATTATGCACGTTATCCGCATGGAAAAAATAACTCTATTGAAACCCGCATGCGCCTTATTTTTGATGACGGCCTACCTGCAACAGAACTTAACAGGCATCTTGTCATGGCACAGTTCAATCGCAGCAAGCCCCTTGGTACCACGGTCTACCAGCTTTGCATTTATCTAAATTATCTGGATTTGCATGGACTTGAAGCTGTAGATGCCACAATGGATATTATCTATAACTTTCTGTGCGAACTCTATGTTGATGGGCTTTCCTATGCCGGAGATGGAACTCCTAAAAGCTATAGTACAATCTGCGACTATGTAGAAACCTTGTCCAAATTGTACGATGCGCTTTCTTTACGCGGATACCAATTGGATGAAAGTCTTTATACCCGCTCTCAAAAAATGATGCTTTTGCCTGAATCATCAACAAAATATCGCAAGGGACACGTCATCAAAAAATACGAGCATCTCACAATGGTCCACTATCTTTCTAAGATGTTTTCTCCAAATCAAAATGACATTCCGGAGTTCACTTATACCAAGTGGTATTCAGCCGAGCAGATTCGTGCTATCTCTGATGAACTTCCACTTACATACCGCTGCATCTTTCTCGATACCGTATATACCGGGCATCGGATTGACAGTGCCCTATCTTTAACCCTTGACACAGTAGACCTGTACAACGCACAGGTTACGCCAACCAGAACCAAAACTGGGAAGAAACATACTTCACTTATTCCGCCTAATCTTGTTGAAGATTTTCAAAGCTATATTATGGAGGTCAGAAACAGCATTGATACCGACAGCGAGTATTTCTTTGTTGGCCGCAATGGAACCCCTGTCACTTATGGTGCTTACCGCAGCGCCTTGGAGAGCGCCAGAATAAAGGTCAACAAGAAGTACAGCTGGAATATTAAAGCACTCCATACCCACGCAGGCCGCAGCACCTTTGCCGCTGCAATTAGGAGTTATCAGCTGGAGCAACAACGTAAAGGTATTCCGACTTTTTCTGATGTCGATTTCTGCAATCTGATGGACTGGAAGTCGTTGGATTCTCTAAAGCACTATGACTTGGTAAATCGTGTGCAGGACGCCGCTCCTATGTTGATTGATTTTTACAAGAACTATGATGTTCTTACTTCCGCAAATGCAGGTACGCCATGAACAGAAACATCAAAATTATTCGTACGGACACGCACTATTGGACAATCAGTATTGACGGTCAGATTCTTCAATTAAGCCGCTATCGGCACCGTATAGACTTAGGTGTTGCCGAGAATGTAGGGGATATCCTAAAAATTATCGAAGATGTCTTCATGTGGAGACGTACTTTTCTTGATGTTCGCGGACTTATCAACGGAAGCAATCTTTTAGTCCTGCTTGATGCCATTTATCCAGAAAGCACTGTCGAACTGTTCGAGAATTTATATCGGCAACAAATTTCCGAATCATACATGAATTTCAAAGCATTCTTTTTCCATATCTTCTCATTTACTTATGAAAGCCGTTACAAAAAATTTTCTATCTCCAAAGAGCTTCATTCCATTGTAACTGCAATTTCTAGTGAGGTAGCACAAAAAGTCACTCCCTTTCAAACCATTCAAACCGACAAATTTACAGTTACTTATATTTCTACAATCGGAAATGTTGCCTCTTTCATTGTTAACGATTCCACTCTTGAAATCTGCCTTAGCGGACAACCCTATATGTGCAATCCCGCAGAGGTTATGGGCGCAATCCTCAACATACAAGACGCTCTAAAATGCAATGACCGAACAAAATTAGAATCCATCATCGAACATATTGGTAGTATTGCCACTATTGGGATTATGCAAATATGCTATCCTGCACTGGCAATTGACTACTTTACAGATGTCTGTGATGGTATTGTTCAAAAACGTGAACCGCTTTATCCTCAATCTGTTCTGCGAGGGTATTTTCGTCAAGCACCTTATCGTGGCCCTGCACGTTCTTTCTTCTACACCATTCTTCAATCACTGGAGCGGAAAGTTCCCTACTGGAACAGGATACTATTCGAAGGAAATCATCAAGAAATTCTATCAGCAAAGAATCAGTGGACATTATTTTACTACAATGATTCCACTTTGTTATCGTTTCTTAGAATTCGTTTTATCGGTGCAGAATCATTACAATCAGAACTTCAAAAATACCTACTTCACCGCGCCACCATTGGGCGTCAAAGCCCTGACGTAATCGCACTCGGCCGCGAGTCTAGCGAAATAAACATTTGTATCAATATTCTTTACAATCATTTAGACATATACTTCGAATCTGTCCACTCCTTGACAAACTTCGATATACAACTATTACTGTCCTATTTCACTCAAAATACAAACTACAACTACAAAACAATCCTTCGCTGCTTAATGTCACTCCGCCTTTTTTATAGATTCATCACCTGCGTCGGAAACAACTCTCCTTCTTCAGCTTTTTATAAGATTAAACTTCAATCATCACTGCCCCATCCTACCATTCCAATGTCACCACAAGCGAAAGATGCAGTTTTCCAACGACTTTCAGAATTACCTCCTGTTGCTCAAATCGGCATTAAAATTGCTTGTTGCACAGGGCTTCGTTCCGGTTCCTTTGGCGAACTGCTGGCATCGTCACTTACCTATGCTGATGGAAAATACACACTTCGAGTGTTCTTGAAAAAGACTTATAAATACCGAATAAAGAACAGTCTTCCAGCTTTTATTGATTATGCTATTCCAAGTGAACTAGGTATAGAAATCAAGCAATTTATTGCAGATACACAAAGCCTCCGCATTATGCTAAACAAGCCCTATTTATTGGTTTACCAACCTGCTTCTCGACGCTCTGATACAAGTCGGCTTCCTATTGTTTTCGGTGGTAACTCATTAGCTTACTACTCATCAAAACTCCTTATGGAAGCACAACTTTATAACTCCGATGGTTTTTCTGAAAAATTATCTCTTCGAAACATTCGCGCAGAAATGGGACGTTCTCTCTTTGCAAGTGGCAAAAGTGCCCGCGAAGTTTCCAGTTTCCTTGGCAACTCTTCTATAGTAGCCCAAACGCATTATGACAATTCCCGTCCGATTGATGATGCCAAAATGTATGACGCTCTTTGGCAAGAAACTATTGAAAAGGGTATTGCCTCTTGTTCGAAGCCGAAGATTGCCCCACATCCTGTCATGTACGGAACATGCACTGCACAAAAAGAATGTTCTGGGAAAGACTGCCGCAAATGTCCTTCCCTAATTCAATGTAATGGTGGTGACGCTAATGACATCCGCTGCTCTCCAACTGCCAAATAATAATCCTCGTGATTATGAAGGATTACCAGAAGAACTCCGGCAAGAATACGCCAAAATATTGAATCTGTATTCCACAGACGATTTCTATTCTGCAATATGGCATATCCATCTTAACAAAGCCAAGCGAACTGGCAATATTCGTTTTCCACAATCGCAAACATTACTCGAATCCGACATCACCAGAATCACCGTTATCATCACGCTTACATCCGGCACCGCCATTGCTACATGTCAACGCAGAGTCCACGACTTCAATACCATTCTCAATTTCTTTGCTTCTGAAAATCTGAATCTTCACTATATAACACAAAATAGCATCGATAATTTTATCAAATATCTTGATTCCTCGCCCTATGATGCTTGGAAACGCAATCAATACATGCAATCACTCCAAGTCCTTACGGAATCTCTCACAACATTTGACGTAATACATATTCCCAGTAATCTGAATGCCACCTATCGTTTTCCTCAACAATGTGAACCCAAACGGGCTCCGGATACTATTACAATCAACCAACTCGACAGCTTTTTCTTTGACAATAAAGTCGATATTCCACTCGACTATCGTGCTATATATCTTCTCCTTCGGTTGCATACACATCGTTTCTCTGAAGTTGCTGCCACACCGCTCGACTGCATCAGTTATCCTGATGATAATGTGTTTGCCATTACCATTCCCAATTCTAAGGAAACGCCACTCCACATGCCCAATTATCAAAAATACAATTTCCTGCTTACCGGCTTCTGCGGCGGATTCTGCCATGATATTGTATATAAACAGCAACAATACGCAACTGACATGCAACAGAACATTCCCGACGAGATAAAAGATTATCTTTTCGTTTCACATAAAGGTCCGCACTTGGTTACGACATCAGAGTTCAATTCATTCCTTTCAGAGTTTTGTGCTCAGCACCAGATTGTCGATGCTGCCGGGAACCCTGCCAAAATTACTTCGCACGACCTTCGGCATATAGATGTTTGTGAGCGTTTCAAAAGCAATATCGTTTCTACAGAGCGGACCTCCGTTGAATGCAACCACGCCTGCGTTGAGGATACGATGGGATATGGCTATTATTCAAAGCACGATGAAGCAACCCATTTGGCTGAAATTGTGAAGCCTATCCTCCCGTTCGATTTTGACACTGCACCTTCTCCAAGGAAAGTTCCTCCACGCAAATACGAAACGCTTGCAAAGCAGCCCGCAACGAGGGTTATTCCCTACTACGGGCTTTGCCTCAATCGCAAGTGTTCACCTCAATTTGAGAAGTGCTTCCATTGCGGTTCATTCATTCCGGACCCGCAGTACAAGAAATATATAAAGGCTAATATAGAGCGCCTGCAAAAAGTAAATGACCAGATTTTGAAGAAACATGGAAATCCCACTGTACTTCAGCAGAATCTCAAAGATATTCAAACTTTTAACATCTATCTGGAAAAGATGGATGTCACAGAAGAACATCAGAAAAGGAGCCGCGTTGTATGAAAAAGCAAAATGAAGGCGTTCGTGCCTATCAAGAGGCGCAGCGCCAAGAGACACTTTCCAAAATTGATAACGCCTACGAATACCTCAAACAGACGCACCAAACCGTTACGAAAACTGCAATCAGTATGGAGAGCGGTGTTGCTATCAGAACAATACACAAACCCTATGTTCAGCAGCATCTTCTTCAATACCCTGAATTTAATCCGAATATCAGCCAGCATCCCTCAACGGTAGAGTTGGAGGATGCCCTAAAAGAAATCGAACGCCTCAAATCTCTCCTATCAAAATCTCGAAATCAAAACAATCGTCTGACGGCGGAACTTCTAACATGGAAAAGTAAGTGCAAAGAATTCCAAGTTCAAAATGAGCGCTTAGCTGGTCAATGCCAGAAATTGGGTGAGAAGAAACTCATCCGCTTGTGAGCATGTCCCTATGACCAAAAGTCATAGGGACTTTTTCTTGCAAAAAGAAATAGCGTGCTTTGTATAAAGATACAAAACACGCTATTAAATTGTCTGAAAATAACTTCTGCAAAGTATGCACGCTAGAAAGATTTTGCAAATCGCATAACGATAAGCTTTTTCTACGGTGCATTGTACCGTGCATCTTCTATTTTCAGATTCGCATGGCAGAGTCGGCGAGGGTCGAACTCGCGAATGCGGGAGTCAAGGTCCCGTGCCTTACCGTTTGGCTACGACTCTATACATAACATTCACCTTTATGAATGAGGGTGAACGAAAAGGTGAAAGAACGCAAAACAAAAGCGCCCATCAGACGATACTGTCTGACAGGCGCTCACAATGAAAGCTGGATTATGCGGTTTTACCCGCAGAACTTTCATGTTTACTCACCACATAGGTAAGAGCGATTGCAGACAGCACAAAGCCGAGCAGAACCCATAAGCAGTTCCACTTGTTTTGTTTATTAAGATTCTGCAAACGCTGTATAGACATGACGTGTTCTCCATTTGGTTTTTGTTTAATTTAAGGGCACGGTACAAGTTCCTTACCTCATACTTATATTATACCACCGAAATACCGTATAGTCAACAACAAATTTGCTATTTTTTAATTTTCTGAATTATGCGTATCGGATTCGCATTTTCCAACCTTGTAGCACCAATACATTGCCAACAGGAAGAAGAGCGACATCCAGTCATCTGTTGTACTAACGGTACGGCTGCCAGTTACGAGAATCTCTACGGTGGGCCACACAAAATAGCACAACACGAGCCAAACAAGAAATATCATATTCACATGCCCTCCACTGATTTGATTTTTGGGTGAAAAGATTTACATGGAAGATACCATACAAAACAAAACACATACGAACCAAAAAAATCAGCCCACAGAAGAAAGCAGAACTCGTCTTCTGTGAGCTGAAAATTGCTGAGAACAACGGAAACGGAACAGCAATCCTTTATTACGAAGTAGCCGCTTTCCCGCATCAGCAATATTCATGATAAAAGCAGGTATAACCATACTTCCCTGCTCACTCCTCTGTTGTTGCAAAGAAGAAGTTTTTCATCCACTAACGAAATAGAATGTCAAATATCGTTTTTTAGACGACAAGGCATAAACCTAACCATTTACCCTTACAGAACAACAAAACAAATAAAAGACATTGACAATTTACAATAACATCGCCTTTTAGCACGCTAATGTAATTCTTCTTGTGAAGAGAGTCAGTGGGTGTGGAATAAGATTTAGATGTCTACATCGAACTCGATGGACATATTCGCTTTATCGAGAGCCATTTGAAGACGAACGAGTTCATCAGAAGTCTTGCGGTACTCGGCTTCGACCAGCGTTGCATCATAGTTGCGCTTTGTGAACTCGGGTTCAGAACGGTAAACGCTGTTCCGGACGAGTTCGCGTACACCCTTCATTCTGAAAAGGCGATTTTTCTTCTCGGTCAGCATTGCCATGCGAACGAGGGACTCATCGACCGTGAAATCGAATCCTTCCAGCTTCGTGGTCGTGTTAAAAACGTTGATGCCATGACGCAGTTTGGCAATTTTGTCGTTCAGAGCATCCATTTCAGCCTGCGTGGACGAGAAATCGTAACCCGTCTCAATCGGTGTTTCGCTGGCACCGTAAATGGTCGTGCAGGTATCTTTCTCACTGGAAATAAGAGCAGCCAATTCCTCACGATACCCGCGAATCAGTTTGTTTGCGTATGCAGATGTTACTTTCATCCCTTGTTCTCCTTTTGGTTCTCTTCAGATTTTTTCGGCCGATAATATTCGTCTTTGTCGGACGCTGCCACTCGAACACACGCAACAGCAATCGCGACGCAGAACAAAACAATTACCGCAACAAGCAGAATGGAAAAGAATAGCACGAAATTCATAGGAGTCTCCTTTTTGGCGACTTGGGTGGGATTCGAACCCACGAACCGTCTCCGATTTCCAGTTTTCAAGACTGGCTCCATCAGCCACTCGGACACCAAGCCATACAAGAAGGGGCCTTTCGGCCCCAGTGCCGCAACCGTTTTCGCCACTCGGCACAATTTTCGGTTTGACAACGCCTGTAATCGTTGTGAACTCATTCGGATTTAATCGCTGTCTGTGTGATGCTATTAAGGAGGTGCAAACACGAATGAGGCGTGTGGAACAGGTCGTTATCTTCGTGGTGTAGTTTAAGAGGTCCACACTTATGGATTGTCACGTTCTCGGCGTGACGCTGCCAAATACCCGTCCAAGATACATGGCAGTCAATGCGGCAGAACACCGCTGGCGCATCTGAAGGGACTTGAACCCCCGACCCATTGCTTAGAAGGCAATTGCTCTATCCAGCTGAGCTACAGACACAAGTAGCTGCTTTCGCAGCAAAATGGCGCTTCCGGTCCGGCTCGAACGGACGACCCTCTGATTAACAGTCAGATGCTCTAACCAACTAAGCTACGGGAGCATGGTGGCAGCTTTTGCACTGCCGGATTTTTTATGGGTTAATTCTATGGGTGAACAGTATTTGTTCACAATCTCGTGGTGGAGCGAAACACGCTATATCCGAACACGAGAGCGTAGCGGTGTTTTGCCCTGATATGTTGAAGGTGAAGACAATTCTTCTCCCTTTGTCCCCTTCATCATAGACATACACCGAGTTCACCAGCGTGTCTATCACCCTACGCTTGTACTCGACATCATCTATATTGCCACTCTTGAACGAGTAGAGCCAGTACATTATGCGCTCTTTCGTCAGGAGTGGCTTTTTCATTTCCTCGCTGGCGATTCTTCCCTCTATCTCGTTCTTCTCAAGTTCCAGCTCGTCCATCCTCTCCTTGGTGGACGGGGTGATAATGCCCTGCTCGATGGCAGTCATGAGGTTCTTGATTTTCTTCTTAACCTCTTTCAGCTCGTTTCGTAGACCATCAATGTAGGTGGTGTCAGCAGACTCCTTCTCGATAATCTCCATGGCCTTGACCGCAATGCGCTCTATGTTTTCATCGGTCAGCACTTTTTGGACAGTGAAGCGAACCACCAACTCCTCCATCCAGTCTTTCTTCTCCACGGCCTTATTACACTTGTGCTTGCGCTTGCGCTCTATGCACTTGTAGTAGTGATGGAGCTTTCCAGACTTTGAAGTGCCGCTCTCTCCCACCATGGAGGAGCCGCAGTGACCGCAAAACAGCTTGGCGGTGAGAAGGTAATCGTCCTTGGCCTTGTTCCTTGCACGGGCTGAATAGTTGTGCTTGAGGGTAGCTTGAACCTTGTCAAACAGCTCCCGGCTTATGATGGGCGGGACACCACCCTCCACCACGACATCCGCAAACCGATATACGCCTATGTACCTGTCGTTCTTCAACATGGTGCGTAGGCTATTTTTGTTGAACGCATTTCCTCGTGCGGTCTTATAGCCACGCTTGTTGCACTCGTTGATGATTTGCGTAGCCGACATACCGTCAGCGTACATCTGGAAAATCTCTTGAACGATTCTTGCTCCAACGGGGTCTATCTTGTACCTTCTGTCTTCGCCTACCGTGTACCCCAAGGGCATACCGGCTCCACCGTTGGCAATGCACTGCAATGCGTTTTCCTTCATGCCCCGTTTGATGTTGCGTGACAGGTTCTCCGAGTAGTACTCGGCATACCCCTCCAACACGGACTCAAGGATAATGCCCTCTGGCGTGTCGGGCATTGGCTGTTTGGCATAGTAGACCCGCACACCGTTCTTTTTCAGTTTTGCTTTGTAGATGGCAGAGTCGTACCTATTTCGAGCGAAACGGTCAAGGGTATACATTATCACCGCTTCAAACTGCCCCTTCTCGCTGTCCTTTATGAGCCGTTGGAAGCTCGGTCGATTGTCGGTCTTTCCTGAGATTGCCTTATCGCAGTACTCACCGATGATGGTCATTCCGTTTTTCAGCGCAAAGTCGTGACACTCCCGAAGCTGTCCCTCTATGGATTCTTCCCTTTGGCTATGGCTCGAATATCTGGCATAGATTACCGCTTTCGTAGTATCACCTCCAACGCCTTTTTACGCATGAGCAATTCTATGGGGACTATCTTCTCCGTTCGCAGGAACTTCTTTATCCCCCTCCAATTCTTCACGGTTCTCATATTCATAGGCCATGCTCATGAACTCGTGTTTGCTCCGTCTGGAAAGCGAACGGTAGATTCTGAGCAAATCTTCTTCGTCCTCGTTCTGAGGGGTGTCCTTCGGAGCGAGGTCTTCTTCGTCCATGAAGAAGTCAATGACGGAACAGTGCAGGATTTTAGCCATTGCCACCATTTCTTCTTCCTTGGGCAGAGACCCCTTGTTGATTGCACTGGTGAACGAGGACGAACCCTTTACCTCTTTCACAACCGCCGTGAGGTTTGTCCCACGCTCAAGGCAAATCCGATTGATGTTCTCTTTGAAAGACATTGCAATTCTCCTTCCGCAAATTTTAATTCGGATTATTTGAATTACCCCCTTGACAATTCGCAAAAGAAGAACTATAATAAGACCAAGAAGTTCGGGAATGGCGAATTGACAATAAGAAGCCGACCCCCTTGAAAGTGGCAGTTTCGAGGAGGTTGAGGTTTGATTACTCCTATAAGAATAATAACATCAATTCGGCTTACTGTCAAGGCAATTCTCGTTTTCTGAATCATGAGAGGAGGTAAAAGCATGAGTCATATTCAGGAGCGAATGAAGCGGCTTGGTATTAAGCAGGTAGATTTGATTCTTGAACTGCGTAAGCGAGGTATCACAGTTCAGCCACCCGAAATGTCGAGCATTGTTCGTGGGGTCTATACCTACCCCAAGGCTAAGGTGGTTCTGGATGAATGTGACAAAATCCTCACTGAATACGAGTCTCAGTGACTCCCAAGTATCAGACCTCGCACGACCCTTGATGGGTCTCTTGGAGAAGTTCTATGCAGACCCGAAAAATGAGGAGGATTTTCAAAAATGGCTACGCAATGTAGAGAAAGCAAAAAGAGACCCAAGTACAACCTGAAAAAGCTCGGTGTCTTCCTTGCCGTGCTGGTGCTGGCAGGAGGAGCGGCAGGTTATCTGCTTGGAGTTCTCACCACACCGCACAAGACGGTGACTGTCACTAAAACCATCGAAGTCCCGGTTCACGAGACGGACGGTTTACCGCAGGAGACCGAAGTGTTCCTGTTCGATGTTCCCCTGTCAGACTCTTTGCAGAGGTACATCTACGAAATCTGCGCATACGAAGGTGTCCCGGTGACACTGGCTCTCGCCATGATTGAACATGAGAGCGGATTCAACCCGGAGGTGGTAAGCTCCACCAACGATTACGGTCTCATGCAAATCAATGCCATAAACCACGAGTGGCTTGAGGAGAAGTACAGAACGGCTGACTTCCTCAATCCGTACCAGAACGCTTTCTGCGGTATCACCATCATCGGTAGCTACATTGAGAAGTACGGTGATTACGGCAAGGCTCTCATGGCATACAACATGGGAAATTACGGAGCGCAAAAGGCATGGGAGAATGGGGTCACAAGCACCGCCTATTCCACCAAGATTCTCGGTCTTATGGACGAGTACGAGGAGGTGTTACGCAATGACAAACAAGAAGCTCGGAAATAGCTTCGAGTCCGTCTTCTGCGAAATCCTCTTTCGGGAGGGGTTCTGGTGTCACAACCTCGCTCAAAACCAAGCTGGGCAACCCGCCGATGTGATTGCGGTCAGAGACGGCAAGTCTTATCTGATTGACTGCAAAGTCTGTTCGAGAGGGAGATTCCCATTCTCCCGTATCGAGGACAATCAGCACACCGCCATGAGAGCTTGGCAGGAAAGCGGGAACGGAACTGGCTGGTTCGCCCTCAAGTGCGAAGGATACATCTTCATGCTCGATTATGACACGCTGAAACGCCTGTCCAAGACTCAATCGAGTATCAGCTTCAAGGACATGTGCTTCTATGGGCGAGTACTGGAAGCGTGGGTGGTGTTTGCATGATAATCACCGTCTCGAACACTCTGACCATCGACAACCCCTCGGCAGAACTGCTCGTGTGGTGCAGTAAGCACATGCGGATTGCGAACCCTGAGTACCAGAAGAAAGTCCGCATGAACTTGTGGCTCGGCAACACACCGAAGACCCTCTGCTTATACGAGCAGAGAGGAACCAGTATCGTTCTACCGTTCGGAACGCTGAGGTCACTCCCTGAGTCCGTCCGAAAGAACGCTGTCTTCATAGGCGATTTTAAGGCCGCTGAGGAGGTCTCTTATGGAGGGGTGGATATTCCCCTCTATGACTACCAAAAGGCCGCTGTGGACGCTGTGGCGGCTGGACAGTACGGTATTTTGCAAAGCCCCGCAGGAAGCGGAAAAACCCAAATGGGCATTGCCCTTGTGAAGCGGTTTGGGAAGAAAGCCCTTTGGCTGACTCACACGCTGGACTTGCTCAGGCAGAGCAAAGAACGAGCAGAACTGTACATGGACAAGCGGGTTATCGGAACCATCACCGAGGGCAAGGTCAATATCGGAAGCGGTATCACCTTTGCCACCATCCAGACCATGTGCAAGCTCAATCTGGCTCAGTACAAAGACCTGTGGGACACCATCATCGTGGACGAGTGCCACCGCTGTTCCGGGACACCGACCGCCATGACGCAGTTCTACAAGGTGCTGAACAGTTTGTCCGCTCGGCACAAAATCGGTCTCTCGGCAACGGTACATCGGTCTGACGGCATGATTGAAGCCACCTACGCCCTGCTCGGTCATGTTATATACACCGTTCCTGACAAGGCGGTGGGTGACAAAATCATGAAGGTTGGTATTCTCCCCGTTGCGACAGGGGTGGAACTTAGCCGAGATTGCCTGAACACCGATGGGACACTGAACTACATGAAGATGGTCACTTACCTCACCGAAAACCTACGCCGGGAGGAAGTGATTGTGAACACCATCAAGCTCAACGAGGGCAAGAGCTGTCTGATTCTCTCCGACCGGCTCAGTCACTTGGAACACCTCATGAACTGGCTACCAGCGCACATGAGACGGGACGCTGTGATGGTGAGCGGCAAAATGACAACGAAGAAGGGCAAAGCGGAGCGAGAGAAAGCCATTGAGGACATGCGCTCAGGTAGGAAAAAGTACCTGTTCGCAACCTACTCTCTGGCGAAAGAGGGGTTGGACATACCCCGCTTGGAGCGGCTGTTCCTCACCACCCCTCAGAAGGACTACGCTGTCGTGACGCAGAGCATTGGCAGAATCGCTCGTGTCTTCGATGGTAAGGCAGAACCTATCGCCTATGACTTCGTTGACGATGTCGCATACCTCGTGAAGTCCTACAAAAAGCGTTGTACTACCTACCGTAAAAACGGTTGTTATTTCGTGGAATAGGAGGTGAACCAGTGAGACTGATTGTCTACGATGTGGAGGTCTTCTGCGAAGACTGGCTTGTGGTCTTCAAGGACACAGAGACCGGCAAGTACACCATCGTCCACAACGACAACGAGGAGCTGAAACAGTGCATTACCGAGGACAACATCTATGTGGGTTTCAACTCCAAACACTACGACCAATTCATCATCAAGGCTATCTGCTGTGGCTTCGTACCGCAGGAAGTGAAAGCGGTCAATGACTACCTCATTGGAGGTGGTCAGGGTTGGGAATACCCCGCCCTGAGGGATTTCTTCTTCCGCTTCAACAATGTGGACATCAAAGACGATATGCAGATGGGCTTGTCCCTCAAGGCCATTGAGGGTCACTTAGGACTGTCCGTTGAGGAGTCCACCGTCCCCTTCGACATCGACCGGGCTTTGACCGAAGACGAGCTGAAAGAGACCGCCAAGTACTGTATGCACGATGTTGACACGACTGAGCGGCTTGTGGAGCTTCGGAAGGACTATCTCAAGAACAAAGTCCACATTGGCAAACTGGCGGGGCTGGACGATGTGAAAGCCATGGGCATGACCAACGCCAAGCTGACCGCCGCCCTGCTGAAAGCGACCAAGCAACCCCATGACGATGAACGCAAGTATGTGTACCCTTCGCACCTCAAGCGAGAGTACATCCCGCAGGAGATTTTCGATTTCTTTGACAAGATGTACGACCCGTCAATCTCGGACACGGAGCTGTTCAGCGAGAAGCAGACATTCTCCATCGGTGAGTGTCCCGGTGTCGTGGGATATGGTGGTATTCACGCCGCAATCCCGAACTACTTCTTCGAGGAGACCGATGAACGGGTTATCCGCAACAAGGATGTGGCGAGTTACTACCCGCACCTCATGACGCTGTGTGGTTACACCTCCCGCAACATCCCCTCGGCGCAGGTCTTCGAGGAAGTGCTGGAAACCCGTATGAAAGCCAAGGCAAGCGGAGACAAGGCCACCGCAAACGCCCTCAAGCTGGTTGTGAACACGACCTACGGCGCACTGCTCAACAGGTACAACGACCTGTTTGACCCCCTCATGGGACGCTCTGTGTGTATCACCGGGCAGTTGTTCCTCCTTGAGCTGGCTGAACACCTGTACGCTGACATTCCGGGGCTGAAAATCGTCCAGCTCAACACGGACGGTATCATGGTCGAGTGCAATCGAGCCGACCTCGGAAAGCTGGACGAAATCTGTGACGAGTGGCAGAAGCGCACCGGCTTTGAGCTGGAAGAAGACTCCGTGATGAAGATTGCGCAGAAGGATGTGAACAACTATATCGAAGTGCAACCGAGCGGAGAGGTCAAAGAAAAGGGCGGCTATCTTGTCAAGGGCATTTCCAGCGTGGGTGCTTGGAAAATCAACAATTCCTGCTGTATCGTTGCGACCGCTCTCCGAGAGTACTTCGTTCACGGTACACCCGTGGAAGACACCATCAATGGCTGTGACGATATTTTCCAGTTCCAGATTATTGCAAAGGCTGGGGCGAAATATCGTGAAGCATATCACCTTGTCGATGGCGTACAAGTCCCGGTACAGCGAGTGAACCGGGTATATGCAACGGCAGACGAGCGATACGGGAAGCTGTTCAAAGTCAAGGCTGAGAACGAGTCTACTGCCAAAATCGAAATGCTCCCGGAGCATTGTATCATCGACAACGATAACCACCTGACCATTGCCGATGTGGACAAGCAGTTCTACATCGACATGGCACGAAAGCGAGTCAATGACTTTTTGGGTATCAAGCCCGAAAAGAAGAAAACAACAAGGAGGACAAAAGCAATGGCAACGACCACTAAAACCGAGAATGTCTATCAGAAACTCATTAAGGCGAGAGAGCAGTTCCTCAACGCCGATGTCCAGAAGACCGGCAAGAACATGCACCTGTCGTTCAAGTACTTCGAGCTGGACGATATTGTTCCCCCGGCAATCCGTATCTTCTCGGCAATCGGTCTCGTGCCTGTGGTGAACTTCACCGCTGATACCGGCACTATGACGATTATCAACACCGACAACCCGGAGGACACCGTTTCGTTCGTGGCTCCCTTCAACCAGATTGCTCCTATCATGAGCAACACCGGCAAACAGGCCACCAACGAAATGCAAGCCCTTGGTTCGTCCATCACCTACATGCGCCGCTACCTCTACATGATGGCACTGGACATCTGCGAGAGCGACACCATTGACGCAAACGCTGGCAAGCCTGTCCCTGCTGACACCGCTCCCGCCCCCGCCGCTCCCAAGGCTCCCGCTACTCCCCAACAGCGTCAGGAGGTCAAGGAGGAGCTGACCGCACCGGCTGACAATGCCACCACCTTGCAGATTAAGGGTCTCAAGAGCGTCCTCAAGAAGCTCAAGGACAGCGACCCCACCAAGGAGGAGCTGATTGCTCAGATTGCGGTGCAGACCAAGGGGTTCACCGAAATCAGCAAGTCCGACTGCGAAGCCCTGATTACCCGAATCACCGCCATGCTGGAAGGAGGAAATGAGTGATGAAGTGGCTTGACTCCAAGCAGATTCAGATTACGCCGCCCAAGCGCACCAAGAAAGTCACCGGCACACGCTTTGCCACCATTCTCGGCCTGAACCCTTGGTCTACCCCGTTTGAAATGTGGTGCGCTATCACCAAGACCTACGAGAAGCCCTTCGAGGACACCATCTACACCATTGCCGGTAAGACCATCGAGCCGAAACAGGCCGAGTACATGAAGAAGTCCTACGGCATGGACTTGATTACTCCCACCGACCGCTACGGGCAGGACTATTTCAACAAGACTTGGGGCGATTTCTTCCCGGAGAACCCCTACTTCGGCGGCATGTGGGACTATCTCGGTGTGGACGAGAACGGCACGGTGGACACCGTACTCGAAATGAAGACCACCAAGCGTATCGAGGACTGGCAGAATGACGCTCCTGAGTACTACGCATTACAGGCGGCTCTCTACGCCTACCTGCTCGGTGTGGACAATGTCATTATGGTCGCTTCCTTCCTTGAGGAGAAGGACTACGAAGACCCGTCCAAGTTCGTCCCCAACATCAAGAACACCATCACGGTGGAGTTCAAGGTCAGTGAGCGTTACCCGGACTTCGAGCGCATGGTCGCTGAGGTGAAGTCTTGGTGGGGCGAGTATGTGACGGGTGGTATCTCCCCGGTCTATGACGAGAAGAAGGACGCTGAGATTCTGGCGGCTCTGCGCACCCACAATCTCACCCCGGACACCGACATTGACGCTCTCATTAAGGAAGCCGAAGGTCTCAAGAAGGAGGTCGATATGACCGCCGCCGCAATCGCCGACAAGGAGAAGCGGCTGAAAGAGATTTCCGACATCATCAAGGAACACGCTATGACGCAGTTCCGTGACGGTGACAAGAAGGTCGAAATCAAGGGTTCGACCTACACTTGGACGGTATCTCGTTCGGAGACCACCACCATCGACAAGAAAGCTCTGGAAGCTGACGGTCTGCTTGAGAAGTACCAGAAGAAGTCTGAGCAGTACCGCATGACTGTGAAATAAGGAGGATTATCATGAAGTTTCAGAAATTCGTAAAGGCTCTTGGGTCTGACGGTATCGTGTACAATCGCAAGAATGGTGAACGCTGGCTTGCTTCCGAGCGAGTGTTCATGAAAATCCCGGAGGACATCCGTAGCGTCACCTGTGCTGACATTGCCGACATGCCCGATTTCGTGGAGAACATCATCAACTACGACAGCTTCACCAACCCCTGCGACCTCGCCAAAGCTGTCATGCCGTATGCCGATGGGGTCATTAAGGACTGCGTCCGCATTTACGAGACCGAGGACAGGCAGAGCAAGGTTGCCATTGACAACGGCTCCTACGCCCTCATTGAGCGCAAGGACACTGTCGAAATGTACGCTCAGTTCGATACCGAGAGCGAGACCAGCGAGGGCAAGGCTCTGGTTATCAAGCGTCCCGCCTGTCTCGTCTCTGACGAGGAAGTAATCGGCCTGATTTTCCCGACCGATTACGAGGAGTGAGGTGAAGACCATGTATATCGACCCGTTTGTGGCTGGCGTGGTTTCTACCATTCTGGTTGAGCTGATTCTGATTGTGGGCTACGCCATGTATGTGAGCGCAAAGAAGAAGTAAGGAGGACAAAGACAATGGCACGAATCCCGATGACGAGTGGTTTCACTCTCATTCCCGAAGGAACCTATGTGTTCCGTGTGTATGCCGCTACCTATGACGAGGAGTTTGGCAAGATTGAGGTCAAGCTGGTGAACGCCGCTGGCATGACCCATACCGAGCGATTCTCCATCAAGGACAACAATGACGAGCTGAACGAAAAGGCTTTGAACGCCTTTTCCTACTTCGCCAAGACCGTGATGGGTGACTACACCTTGGAAGACATCGACCCGGCAGAGCTTATCGACCACTTCATCTGTGCTGAGGTGGTACACACCAAGCTCCCTTCCAACAAAGACCCGAACAAGATGGTCACTTTCGCCAACCTCGGCGAGAAGTCCCCGGCAGAGTACTTCGACACTGAGCCGGTTGCCCGTGCGCTGACGCTCGGTAAGACCGAAGCCGCTCCCGCCACTGCGAAACCTGCTACCGCCCCGGCTCCCGCCACCGCCGCTCCCGCTCCTGCGGCAAAAGGGCTTGACCTTGAGGCTCTGCTCAGCAGTCTGTAATTCGTGGCAATCAAGTGTTGCAAGGACTGTGTAGCACCCAAACGCCATGCTGGTTGTCATGCCACTTGCGCCCAATACCTGTCTGAGAAGCAAGAATATGAAAAGCTCAAGGAGAAGGAGCGCAAGTGGCGTGAAACCATGAATGGCCTTTACACGCAGAGGGAGCGGGCTTTACGCAGGGCTTTGCGGAGTAGGAGGAAATGATATGGAGATTGCAAAGGACGATATGGGAAAAGCGAAGCTCTCCCTCGTCCCGGTTCAAATCATTCGTGACATTGCGGTCGTTCGGGAGTATGGCACGGAGAAGTACCACGACCCCGACAACTGGAAGAAAGTCGAACTGCAACGCTATATTGACGCTTTTTACCGGCACTGGCTGTCCTTCATCGAAGACAACAACTCCAAGGACGCTGAGAGCGGTATCGAGCATTACAAGCACATGGCTTGCAACATGGCGTTCATCTGTGAACTGATGAAGGAGAAAGCCAATGACTGAATTAGAGCGAGTACAGCTTTTTGAAGCCGCAGGTCTGGACAGAATCGTGTCTCGTGAGTTCAAGACCTACCTGATGGAAAACGGCTTCTTTCACGCCCCGGCAAGCACCAAGTACCACGGGGCATACGAGGGCGGTCTGTTCGACCATTCGCTGATGGTAATGAACACGCTCGTAGACCTGTCTGCGAAGAATGGTCTGAAATGGCGCAGAGTGGAAAGCCCCTTCATTGTGGGTGTGTTCCACGACCTGTGCAAAATCGACCAGTACCGCCACCCCATCAAGGAGACGCTTTATGTCGGCTCCGAGGAGACCACCATCTATGACGAGCAAGCGTGGGAGTACAACCCCAACACGCTCGTCAAGGGACATGGAGATAAATCGGTCATTCTCCTGTCTCAGCACATGACGCTGACCGAAGAGGAGTCCATGTGTATTCTCTACCACATGGGTGCTTTCACCGACAAAGAGCATTGGAGGAGCTTCACTGACGCTGTTCACAAGTTCCCGAATGTACTCTGGACACATCACGCAGACATGATTGCGTCTCATGTGGTGGGTGTCTGATATGCCGATATTCAAGAAGAACCGAGGTCACATCTTTGCTGTGAAGTTCAGCGCAAAGGAGCAGAAAGCCATTGACGCTGAAATACTCCGTCAGTGCGCCGAGTTCGACAGAAAGAACGAGCTTGAAATGAACTCCGTCATTCTGTGGGTTCTGCATGAGCGGTTCGGCTTTGGGAAGAAGCGGCTGAGGAGGTTCTTTGAGAGCTATGCCGCCGAGCTGGACGCTCTGGAAAAGCGGTACGAAATGGGCAACGAGGACATGGCTTGGCTGTGTAGGCACAAGCTGGAACGATACGGCATTGACATTGCCGAATGGAACAAGGAGGGCAAACAATGAACTATAAGCTGAAAAGCGTGAACGGGAAAGTGACTTTCCTGCTTCGCACCGGCAAGGACTTGGTGAAAAACCAGATGGCGGTTGCTTCCGCTCAGCACATCATCGACCACGGTGAGATGAAAAAGTCCGATGTGGAGGGCTACCCCATCAACATCAACAACGAGTGGTACTTCGAGGGCGAGGTCTTTAAGCGCACCACTCCCAAGAAGACTGAGGACAAAGCGGAGGTTGAGGAATGAGAACTTTCTATACCGATTACATCCAGCACTGCATGAAGTTCTACGCTCGACACCCCAACCCCAAGTTCCGCTCTGACGCTGATAAGCAGAACTGGTACGCCTGTGAGAACGCCTTGAAGAGCTTCACCGACAGCGAAAGAGAGATTCTGCTGTTCATCTATCAGGAGGGCGATACCATTCCTGACAATGTCTACAAGGTCTCCGTGACCAAGAACATCAAGCAGGACAGAGTGTGGGCTTTGGTCAACGAGTTGGAGCGCAAGGTCGCTAAGAGGAGGAACCTGATTTGACACGCTACGAGAACATTCCCGAAGAACTGAAACAACTGAATCAGTGGGTCTGTACTCGTAGCGACAGCAAAGTTCCGATGAAAGCGACCGCACCAGAAGCCGCTTCCTCTACCAATCCTGAAACATGGTCTTCCTTCGACACGGCCTGCAAGGCCGTGTCGGAGGGACACTATGACTACTGCGGGTTCGTGTTCGATGATAATGGCTATGTGGGGATTGACATTGACGATGGGTATGACCAAGACGGTTTCCTCTCCCCTCTGGCGGCAGAAATCATAGGGCTGTGTGAGAGCTACACCGAGAAGTCCAAGAGCGGCAGGGGCTTTCACATACTGCTCAGGGGGACTCTCCCCTTCAAGGGCAAGAACAACCTCGCAGGGGTGGAGATTTACAAAGCGGCTCGGTACTTCATCATGACCGGCGATACGCTCCTGTACGACACCATTGTGGAAGACCAAGGAGCCATTGATTGTGTGGTGGAAAAGTACTTCCCTGAGACCAGAGAGGAAAAGGCCGGGGAGCGATACGGCGGCAGGATTTACTCTCCGATATGGAGTCTTCCTGAGAACAACCGTATAAAGCTCCGTCCCGTTTATCCTCGGATTCCCGATGGAAGTCGGAACATCTGTCTGACTTCTCTCGCAGGTATGCTCCACAATCAGGGGTACAGCAAACAGCAAATCTATGACGAGCTGTTGTACGCCAACATGGTGGCCTGTGACCCGCCCCTCGACCGAAACGAAATCCGAACCATCTGTAACAGCGTGACTCGTTACAAGAGATAAGATATAACACGGAAAAGATAAAAAATATTTCCGAGAGGGTTGACAAATAATCTTTTCCGTGTTATTATCTAATCACAACAAGGCAATAAATTATCTCATTCAGATTAAGGAGGATTACATCATGACTCAAGACTTTTACCGGGGGGACATCTTCTTCATTGCTCACTCTCCCGTCTCTGGCTCCGAGCAGGGTGGTCATAGACCCGGCGTTATCGTTTCCAACGACCTCGCCAACAGGTACTCTCCCAATGTGGAGGTTGTGTTCCTGACCTCTCAGGAGAAGAAGCCCATGCCCACGCATGTGCCGGTTCAGTGCAAAGTTCCTTCGACCGCCCTGTGCGAGAACATCCAGACGGTCTCGAAAGAACGGCTTGACGGCTTCGTCCGTTCCTGCACGGATGAGGAAATGAAGCAGATTGACTCCGCTCTGCTGTATTCGCTCGGTATCCGTTCTGCCAGCATGGAGGAAGCTCCGCAACAGGCGGCGAACACTCCCGACCCGAAAGCTGACATCCAGTGCCGGGAGGAAATCGAGAGAGACCTGTACAAGAATCTGTACGAACAGCTCTTGGAGCGAGTAATGAATAAATAAGGAGGTTCACCATGTTGGTCACACTCATTCAGGCAACGCCTGACCCTATCAATACCATTGCGGCAATCGCAAGTATCTGCTATGACAGCGACCCCAAGAACCCGCTTGGGCTGGTGAAGCACCTGTACCGCAACGGACACCATAGCGTGTTCGAGCATATCTACTTCACCTTCAAAATCGAGGGTATCTCCCGTTCCTGTTCTCACCAGCTCGTGCGGCATAGGCACTGTAGCTTCACTCAGCGGTCTCAGCGATACTGCTCGGAGGATGGTTTCTCGGCGGTACTGCCACGCTCTATTGAGGAGCTGGGCGGTAAATGGGATTACGGCTTGGTGCTGAATCATATCGCAGAGTTTTACGAGCTGTCCCAAAAGGTTGGAGTTCCCAACGAGGACGCTCGGTATGTCCTCCCCAACGCCTGTGAGACCGCCCTGTTCCTCTCCTGCAATCTGCGGGAGCTGATTCACATGAGCAACGAACGGCTGTGCCTGAGAGCGCAGTGGGAAATCCGAGAGCTGATGAAGCAGATGGTGTCCCTTGTAGACCCTGCGCTTCACTTCATGCTCGTCCCCAAGTGCAAGAGCGGTCGTATCGTCTGCCATGAGAAGTGCGGAGGTGTTGACGATGGCGAATAAAATGACGGTTAAGGGCTGGGACGAGATTCAGAGTGACTACGAGCGTATGCAGGGAATGTCGTGCGTTCCCGCTGTCATTCGCAAGGTGGCTCAGAACCATGTCTTCGATGAAAACCAGTCCGTGAAGTGGAACCGTGACAAGGTGGCTGAAAACAACGCCGCATACCAAGCGGAGGTTGCTCGTCTCAACACCGCCAAGAACAAGGCGAGAGACGCTATCCATGAGGACATCTACCGTGCTATTCAAAGCGAGGTCGGACACGGGCTGACTCGTGATGGAGCAAGAAAACTTTGGGAATACGCCTACGACAAAGGCCATGCGCATGGAAGCTATGCAATCATAAGCTACCTCGAAGACCTTCTCGTATTGGTATATGGGGTGCTGGACGATGTCAAACGATAACAAACTCTACTGTCCCCTCCTGCTGGCTTCTCAGGCAATCACCAACCCTGAGGGGTGGGTGTGTCGCAAGGATAACTGCGCTTGGTGGGTGGAGGACAAACAGAAATGTGCAATCGCAGTAGGAGGTGAACGCAACCGTGGCAAGTGATAGAGAGCTGTTCGAGCTTCGTAACGGCAGAGTCATTATGGACGAAGACCTGTCCGAGAAGATGTACACCATCAAGTCCTACCACCCTGAGAAAGCTGACGAGTACAGCTCCGGGTTCGAGTGGTCGGAAATGGGCATGGCGAACCTGTTCGGGATTCTCTACAACCGGGAAGCTCGTTACTGCACCGAGCATAAGAGCTGGTACACCTACTTCGAGGGTGCATGGCGCAAGGACGAGGGCGCAATCCTCGTCTCGGAGAAAATCAAAGACTTCGTGCGGTTGATGATTCTCTACTGCGGAGAAATCGTGGACGATGAAACCCGTAAGTCCTACACCTCCTTCGTGAACAAGATGGGTGACAGACGCATGAGAGACCGAATCCTCAAGGACGCAACCGGCGAACTGCGTATCTCTGCGACTGACTTTGACGCTGACCCCTATCTCATAAACTGCCTGAACGGAACCTACTCTCTGCGGGACTTCTCTTTCCGGGAAGCCAAGTGGGACGATTTTCTCACCATGCAGACCAACTTCCGTCACACCGTCCGCAGGGACATTCGCTGTGAGCGGTGGGAGCAGTTCATTGACGAGGTCACTCAGAACGACAAGGACAAAGCTGATTTCCTGCAACGCTCCCTTGGCTACTCCATCCTCGGCATGAGCAACGAGGAGTGCATGTTCATTCTGCACGGCAAGACCACCCGCAACGGCAAGTCCACGCTCCTCAACACGATTGAGACCATGCTCGGTGACTACGCCAAGGTTGCCCCTGTCGGTATGATTTGCCGAGGAGACCGGCAAAAGGACGCAGAAGCGGCTTCTCCTACCCTCGCCGGTCTCAAGGGCAAGCGGTTTGTCACCATGAGCGAGTCCAACGAGTACGGCAAGCTGGACGAGGAGAAAATCAAGCAGTTCACGGGTGGTGAGGAAATCTCCGCTCGTGCGCTGTACCAGTCGGCAATCACCTACAAGCCGCAGTTCACCCTCTGGCTGTCCTGTAATGACCTCCCGATGGTGACGGACAAGAGCTTGTTCGCTTCCGAGCGTATCAAGGTGATTGAGTTCAACCGGCATTTCTCTCCCGCCGAGCAGGACACTCACCTCAAGGACGAGCTGACCTCTCAGGAAGCCATGAGCGGCATTTTCATGTGGCTGGTGCGTGGGTATATCAAGTACAAGGAACACGGTCTCGCCATGTCTGAGTCCTTGAGGTCTGTCGTGACGAAGTACGAGCGAGAGAATGACCTTGTGCTTCAATTCCTCGAAAACCGCTGTGTGCGAGTCCCGGAGGACGAGAACAACCCCTTCGGTGAGAAGGGCAAGCGCACCAACATCAAGGCGAAAGACCTCTACCAAGCGTTCAAGATGTGGGCGAAGTCCGAGGGAGCCTATGTGCTGTCGGCGAGGAAGTTCAATTCCGAAATGGAGCGTCACCCCGAATGGTTTGACCGCAAATCGACTTCCAGCGGCTTCGTAATCTATTGGGGTCTGAAATTGAAGGAGATTGTTTGACATGACCAGATGGCAGTATGAGGATTTGCAGGAACAGCTCTCCCGAAAAATGAGGGACAATCCCTATGGCAAGAACGGGAACTACAAATACGAGGAGGGCTACAAGCAAGGTATTCTTGCGGCGAAAAGCGTCCTGTCGAACTTCTATCATCAGCTTGAGGAGGAAAGCGAAAATGTATGATGTAATCGACAAAAGCACCTTGAAGCCGGGTGATGTCGTGGGAGTCAGAATGAAAACTCAAATCGGGTGGGGGTTCTTCCGCTACCCGAAAACCATCCCCCTGACTATCGAGCGTATCACCCCGGCTCGTACCAAGTTCGTCATGACCAACGGGGCAGAGTTCGGCAGGAACAACATCTTCTATCCCGTTACCGCAGAGACGAACCATAGAACCCATGTTGCCAAGTGCGCAGAGAAAATCAGCTCCTCTCTCATGGCTCTCGAACGATTGCAGAGGGACGGCAAACTTTTCTCGCAGGACGATGATTTCATCGTGAAGTGCGCCGAGCGACTGGAACAGATTTTGCATGAGGTGGTGTAACAAAATGAGTGACCTTAAAATCTTCACTGACAATATCGAACCCGAAGCCCTGAACCAGATTTACACCCTCGTGAAGCAACCCGTCTTCGCTGACTGCAAGGTTCGTATCATGCCCGATGTCCACGCAGGAGCCGGGTGTGTAATCGGCTTCACCGCCGACTTGGGTGACAAGGTGATTCCGAACATCGTGGGTGTAGACATCGGGTGCGGTATGCGCACCGTGGAACTCGGACAAATCGACATCGACTTCGCCGCCCTCGACTCTGCCATTCGTGAGCATATCCCCTCTGGCAGAGAGGTGCGCAAGAGCGAGTATGTTCGTTTCGATATGCTGGACGAGCTTCGGTGCTACCGTCACCTGAAAGACATCGACCGCATTAAGAGAAGCATTGGCACTCTTGGCGGCGGCAATCACTTCATCGAAATCGACATGGACGAGTACGGCAACAAGTTCCTCATTATCCACACGGGAAGCCGCAACCTCGGAAAGCAGGTAGCAGAGTACTATCAGGCTCTCGCCGTGGAGACCATGTCGGGCAAAGACCTGCTGTACAAGCGGCAGGAGCAGTTGATTGCCGAGTACACGGCGCAGGGACGAAAGAAGGAAATCGAGAAAGCTATCCGGGAGCTTCACCGCAAGTTCAGCCCGAACCCTCTCGGTATTCCGAAGGAGCTGTGCTACCTCACCGGCGAGGATCGTGAAGACTATCTGCACGACATGAGAATCTGCCAGCGGTACGCCGCCCTCAACCGCTATGCCATTGCCGAGACCATTCTCGATGTGATGGGCTGGAACCATTGGGGTGGTTTCGAGACCATTCACAACTACATCGACTTGGAGACGAACATGGTTCGCAAGGGAGCTATCTCTGCCAAGGCCGGTGAACTCCTGCTCATTCCTATCAACATGAGAGACGGCTGTATCATCGGCAAAGGTAAAGGCAACCCGGATTGGAACTACTCTGCCCCGCACGGCGCAGGTCGTATCATGAGCCGTAGCAAGGCGAAGGAGCTGGTGAGTCTCGCCGACTTTGAGGACTCCATGAAGGGTATCTTCACCACCTCGGTCAGTCAGTCCACGATTGATGAAAGCCCGATGGTCTACAAGCCCATGGCAGAAATCGTGGCGAATATCGCCGAGACGGTGGACATTCTCATGGTCATTAAACCTTTGTACAACTATAAGGCAAGCGAGTGAGGTGTGACTATGGACGAACTTTTGGGGCTTATCGCAGACATCAATCCGACTGAAATCGCAAGCCACATTGAGCAAGGAAATCTCGCCGAGTGGTGCGAGGGCTGGCGGCAGGTAGCGACTGTGACGGTCGAAAACCTCAGATTATCCGAATCGGATTGAAAAATCATCAAAAATGACATTTGCGAAATAATCTTTGTAGGACTACTACTTGTCTTTTCGCAAAGTTATAGGAGAAGTAGTAAAAGTAGTTCAAATCTTGATTTTGCGTAAAAGTCTCCTATAAGGGGGTCTATATAGCGAAAGTTTACGCAAAAACTGATTTTCAACTACTTTAACTACTTTATAAGAATAAGAAGAAAGAGGACTCTTTTGAGCCGAAAGAGGACTCTCTGAGGAGGTAAGAACGACTATGGCAACAAAGAGAAACAACCCGAAGGGCATTGGATTGCCCACGAGTACCAGCTCTCTCACACTTGACGCTGGGGATAATGCCAAGTACACCAGCATGAACCTGCACTTCATGAACATGCCCAAGATTGATTTGCATGACGAGGTTGCGGTACAGAACAGGCTCAATGAGTATTTCGACTTTATGATACAGAACGATATGAAGCCCTCTGTATCTGGTATGGCTATGGCATTGGGACTTGACCGAAGAAGACTGTGGGAGATCAAGACTGGTAATACACAAGGTAGCGGAGCATTGGGAGGGCTGTCCTCGTTGCCGCAAGAGGTAACGGACTTAGTAAAAAAAGCATACCAACTTTTGGAGTGTTTGTGGGAGGACTATATGCTCAACGGCAAGATCAACCCCATGGCGGGTGTCTTCCTTGGTGTCAACAACTATGGCTATCAGGATGTTAAGAAAGTCGATGTTGCTCCTGTTTTACCCACAAACAAGGACAACGACTATGACGCTGACGCAATTCGAGAGCGTTATCTTATCGACTCTAACGACTCCGACCCTGACACCGAAAACGACTAACGACTTTCGACTATAAAACGACTTTCGACTATCAACTATAAAATCGCCGCTTGTGATCGCTGAATCTTGCCAGTGAGAAAAGCGGCGATTTTTCTGTCAGTTTTGCTTTTCAGCACTAACGCTTTACAGCGTTAAAGCAAAACGGGCGGGGTGCCTGTCCCGGTGGAGGTGGTACCGGGTTCGGTTTTTGCCTATACAATGTATAGGGGACAACAAACAATCTGAAAAAGATAAAAAATTCTCGAAAACCTATTGACAATTCGTAAAAGGCGAATTATACTATAATCACAGACAGACAATAAACAATCTCGAAAAGATTATAGGAGGTTTTCAGAATGAAAATGACAGTAAACGCATGGGATATGAAACAGGTTTTTGAGAAAATGGATCGTGATTATTATTCTATGAATGGGCTTGACGCTCTATTAGAATACTATGACGAAATTGACGAAAACATGGAATTTGACCCGATTGCAATTTGTTGTGATTGTTCCGAATTTGGGGAACACGGGGCGGCTCTTGATTTTGATAGCCTTATTTCCGATTATGGTTATTTACTTGATCGGGACGAATGGTTAGACGAAAACGCACTTTCCCCGGACGAATGGGAAGAAAACAAGGATTTATATATTGACGCTCTTATAGAGGTTTTGGAGGATTATACAACGGTTCTTCATGTGTGCAACGGCAATTATATTGTGTTCGCTTTTTAAGGGGAGGGGGTGCAATGAATGAAACAATACACCTTTACAGAAAACGGCTTTACTTTTGAACGGGTGAACAAAAAGCAAGCCCGAAAAGCCTATAACAACGGCTTGCGTGTTGTGGTTTGTCCTGTAAATTTGCGCCTCGGTTATCCGTGGCACCCGGAAATTAGCGTTAGTGGTAAATCCGGGGCAACATTTGAGGAAATGTTGAACGCTTTTATTTACTACAATATCCGGGGCAACGAAACGGGCAAATATCCAGCCTTTTATATCCCGGTTGTGGTGGTTGATCGATTCACGGGCGAAAAGCCCACGGCGGCAACAATAGGAACGGTTAAACAGTACGATTATAGCTATATGGAGGGTTGAAAAATGGGCGCTGTAAATTACGGCACAAGTGATTATATTACAATGGCGTATAACTGCAATACCGAATACGCCCCGGACGATTTTTGGAACGATGAAAACGAACAACGGGAATTTGAAATTTCCTTTTTACATGATGAAGTAAAAGCGGAATTGGAAAAGCACAGCTTCTATTATTATCATATCGCAATCAAGCCGGGATATTATGAGGGATTCACGCTTGATATTGAAAACAATTTCCCGGTTGCCCTTGACAGTTGGCAGGATAGGCGGGACGCAAACAAGGAAATAACCGAAATAAAGCAGTTTTTGATCGAATGCGCCGGATTAGGGTTGGTTGAATGTTTCCCCGGTTGGTGTACCGGGTATAGCGATTATAACGGCACTATTACGGCAATTAGAGCCGCTGTAAAGGAAATGCGGGACGAATTACGCACTATTCCAACATGGACGCAATACAACCGGGCTTGTTAAAATAGGAGGGTTTGAAAATGACGAATTACAATGAAATTGCACAAAATAACCTTGATGCAATCATGCAGGAATTGGCGCAATATACCCGAATGGCCGAAGAAATTGCCGCCACTGTGGACAGTTTGAAAGATATTCTCAAAAAGCACATGGAGGAAAACGGGCTTGACAGTATCGCCGGGAGCGAACACAAGGCAAGTTATAAGGCGGTCACCAGTTCCCGAATTGATACCACGGCGTTAAAACGGGATATGCCCGAAATTGCCGCCAAGTATACCAAGACCACGGAAACCCGGCGTTTCCTGTTCGTGTGAGGAGGTGTAGAAAATGGGCTTTGTGTTCCTGCTGGTTTTCCCGTTCGTGCTGTTGGCTGAGATTCTGAAACGAAATTGAAAGTACATACCCCCGCCCCTTGTGGGCGGGGCTTTTTTATGTCCTTTTTTTCGTGGCCTGTCCTGCCCTGTGTGCGGCGTTTTGCGCCGGGGGTATATCCCAATACCCCCGCACCCTTGCGGGGCTTGTGGGGCTTTATAGGGGCATTGTGGAGGGGGCTATATATTGGGGCTTGTTCTTGTGTTCCCTGTCCCGTGTTCCCGCTCCTGCTGTTGTGCGTGTGCGTTCCTGTTGGGCATTGCTGAGGGCTTGCCCCTTGCCCCGGTTCCATTGGGGCATATTTCATTGACAGCGGCGGGGGCTTGTGTCAATAGGGTTTCCCCGTGGGCTTGTGGTACTGGTTCCACAATTTCACCGCCCTATTGACACCGGGAGCGGGACGGCGGCGGGGCGGGAGCCTGTCCCCGTGGGCGCACCACCCGCACCCCCTGAGGGGGACGGCGCACCGGGGCAGGAGCCGCAGGGAGTGGCTTGAGTACGCCAAAAATCGAAAAAGAAACAAAAAGGATATAAAATTATCTTTTTAGTGTTGACAACAACCTTTTGAAATGCTATACTAATCTCACAAAGATAACGGAGGTGCATTATGGTACGCAACAACATTGAACTCGATGTGAAGGTCAAGTGCCTTGAATCTCACATGAGCCAGCTCAACCTTGCGGAGAAGATTGGCACGACAGGCCAGTATGTCAACCGCATTATCAAGAAGAAAGACGGTCTGGTGAACAAGACCTTCGTGGAAATCATGGAAGCTCTTGGCTATGACATCGAGCTTACCTATGTGAAGCGGGAGGAATGACCATGACCTTTTATGTGAACGAGGTCACATTGCCTGAGAGCGATTGGACTCATCGTTGCATAGGGCTGTTCGATAACGACGAATGGGACGGTAGAGGTAGCTTTTGTGGCTACTATGGAGCTGAGTATTATCTGAATACCACGCTCTTGGCCTACGGCGTTCAGTTAATCGAAGGTAACAAGAGATACAACCCCAAAGACCCCTTCGATGGTGAGATTTATAAATGCCACAAGCATTTTGACGAGGTTCTTATCGGAAGCGGTATGTGGGAGAAGAAAATCGAAGCCAACAGTGTCGAGGAAGCTATCGAGATTTTCATAGCACAAAGTTGGTAGCATGGAGGTGAGTACATGAGGGTCGGTTATGTACGAGTAAGCACCGCAGAACAAAATCCGGCGAGACAGATGGAACTCATGAAGTCCCTTGGTGTGGAGAAGGTCTACCACGAGAAGCGCAGTGGCAAGAACACCGACAGACCGCAGTTCAACGAAATGCTCTCGTTCCTGCGTGATGGTGACACCCTGTATGTGGAGTCGTTCTCTCGCCTGTCCAGAAGCACACGAGACCTCCTCGCCACGGTCGCAACGCTGACCGAGCGTGGTGTGAACCTCGTCTCCGAGAAGGAGAAGTTTGACACCAGCACCCCGCAGGGGAAGTTCGTGCTGACCGTGTTTGCGGCTCTCGCCGAGTTCGAGCGGGAAAGCATTTTGGAGAGACAGCGTGAGGGGATTGAGATTGCGAAGTCCGAAGGAAAGTACAAGGGGCGCAAGCCGATTCCCGCCAACGAGCGGTTCTTCACCGTGGCAAATGCGTGGGCGGCTGGCAAAATCCCGCTCAAGGACGCAATCAAGGAGTCGGGGATGTCCCACTCCACCTTCTTCCGTAAGTGCAAGCAGTACGAAATCAGCAGGAGAAGTAGTTAAAGTAGCGGAAAATCAGTTTTTGCGTGTAACTTCCTCTTAGTATGCGCATATTAGACGAAAGTTTACGGAAAAAGCGAAAATCAACTACTTTGACTACTTGATTGGAGGGTAAGACCATGGGGCAATACGATAATTTCCACAACACCAAGAACATCGAAAAGGCGCAGAGGAAGCTCGACAAGCTCCTGAAAAAGCGGAAACCAGACCAGTATCAGATTGATTTGGCGAAAGAAGCCCTCTCCCAAGCGAAGCTGTTTGAGAGCTGTCAGATTTTCAAGAGTTTCAGCGGGTATGCCCCGAACGAGAACATCATGTTCAGTGACGATAACCGAGTGATGTGGTTCGTCAAGTACCTTATCCCCTACGATGAAATCAGCTCCTACTCCATCGTGGAGAATGTGGTGCAGAAAGCTCAGACGCAGACCACGAGCAAGGGTGTTATCACACGGGCTATCATCGGCGGGGCTATCGCAGGTGGCGTTGGGGCTGTCGTTGGAGCGGCTTCGGCGGGGTCGAAATCTCAGACCACCTACTACAACGAGGGCGAAGGGTTTTTCATGCAAATCTTCACGAAGAACGGTGAGCGGTATAGCTGTCACATCGAGAACAGCGGGTTCATCGGGAACAAAGTTCACCCGAAGTGGCTTGAGCTTGGGACAAAGCTCCAATCCATCATTGACGGGAAAGTATAATCGAGATTATTGAATGGCGCATGATTGCGAGAGCGAAAAGCTCAAACAGTCATGCGCCATTTTTCTTTACGGAGGTATCTATGCGAAATCTACTTGAGACGATTTACAAAAAGGCAAAGGCGGCTCATGCCTATCAGCCCATGGAAGACCTGTACTTCATGTGCCGGGAAGCCATGAAGACCGATGTGGGTCTCGGTGTGGAGTATTTGAAGCTCCTCTCCGCTGAGTGCGAACGAGCCATGCACGACAGGTCTATCTCCGGGGAGCAGGTCGTGTTGATTTACGACCTGCACAAGCGAGTGTGCTTCACTGCCGCCCCCTACGATTTTGACTGCTACCTACTCTATGTGGAGTGGAACCGGGAGCCTGACAAGAAGTTCTATCCTCCCCGGCGTAAGGTCTTGAAGCAGGTGGTGGACGCTCTGCAAGAGCTGGCAGACGATAAGCTGGACTTGCTGGCGGTCTCCCTTCCTCCCGGTAGCGGTAAGACCACCTTGGCAATCTTCTACCTCACATGGCTCGGCGGCAAGATTCCCAACAAACCCATGCTGACCGGCTCCCACTCCAACTCGTTTGTGCGGGGCGTGTATGATGAATGTCTGCGCATTATGGACAAGAACGGCGATTATCTCTGGCAGGATGTCTTCCCCGATGTGAAGGTGTCCAACACCAACGCCAAGGATTGCCGTATCGACCTCGACAAGCGACAGCGTTTTGAGACCTTGGAGTTCACCTCCATCGGAACCGGCAACGCTGGTCTGTATCGTGCCGCCACCCTGCTCTATTGTGATGACTTGGTGTCTGGTATCGAGGTGGCGTTGTCGAAGGAGCGGCTGGACAAACTGTGGGAGACTTACACCACGGACTTGAGACAGCGTAAAATCGGACATAACTGCAAAGAGCTTCACATTGCGACCCGGTGGTCTGTTCACGATGTCATTGGGCGGCTCGAACGGGAGTATATCGACAGCGACAGAGCGAAGTTCATCGTCATTCCCGCTCTGGACGAGAATGACGAGTCCAATTTCGATTACGCCTACGGTGTCGGGTTCAGCACCAGTTTCTACCGTGAGCAGAGAAACATCATGGACGATGTGAGTTGGCGAGCGTTGTATATGAACGAGCCGATTGAGCGAGAGGGTCTTGTCTACTCCGAGGACGAGCTTCGCCGGTACTTCGAGCTTCCGAAGGAAGAACCTGACGCAATCATCGGTATCTGCGACACCAAGGACAAGGGCGCAGACTACGCTTTCCTCCCGGTGGCGTATGTGTATGGGCAGGACTACTACATTGACGATTGCGTCTGTGATAACGGTCTGCCCAACATCGTGGACGCACGGCTGACGGAAATCCTCGTCCGGGACAAGGTGAAGTCCTGCCGCTTCGAGTCCAATTCCGCAGGTCGGCGGGTTGCCGAGAAGATTCAGGAGGAAGTGAAGAAAAAGGGCGGTATCACCCACATCACCACCAAGTTCACCACTACCAACAAGGAAACGAAAATCATCGTGAACAGCGCATGGGTCAAAGAGCATTGCCTGTTCAAAGACGCTTCCCTGTACCAGCGCAAGTCTGATTACGGCAAGATGATGGACATGCTCTGCTCTTACACGATGGCGGGTAAGAACAAACACGATGATGTCCCCGATGGCATGGCAATGCTGGCTGAGTATGCTCAGAGTTTGGGTGGTCAGACTGTTGAGGTCTTCAAGCGTCCGTGGTAATTCACAATTTCCACATGGTTTTCAACATTTAATTCCTAAAACAAGAATTAGAACTTGACTTTTACGAACCGAAATGCTATAATATACACGAATAATTATGGCATAGATGTGGCGCATGATTGCGAGAGCGAAAAGCTCAAACAGTCATGCGCCATTTTCAATTTCTGAGGAGAGGAGGGACAGTCTTGGGAAACGAAATCGACACTTCCAAGCCCATGAGCGAGACTCGGCAAATGAGTGGCAGACGGGTTATCAAATCCAGCGTGAAGGAAATCACGGACGGGAATGTGGTCGAGGTCTTGCAGAAAGCTCTCAGTGACCACGCTTTCAACCGAAGCGAGATTGATTACCTGTGGAACTACTACAAGGGCAAACAGCCGATTTTGAATCGGAAAAAGGATGTCCGTCCTGAAATCTGCAACAAGATTGTGGAGAACCGGGCAAACGAGATTGTCTCCTTCAAGGTCGGCTACCTGTGCGGTGAGCCGATTCAGTACATCGGTAGAAGCACCGAGGAGAGCGTCACCAAGGGCATTACCGCCCTGAACGAGCTGATGTTCGCCGAGGACAAGGCCACGCAAGACCAAGAGATTGTGGAGTGGCAGATGATTTGCGGAACCGCTTATCGTCTGGTTCTGCCCGATGAACCCAACGAGGAAGACGAGTCCCCGTTTGAAATGTACACCCTTGACCCCCGTGACACCTTCGTTGTGTACTCCAATGAAATCGGGAATAAGCCCCTGATGGCAGTGAAGTACAGCAAGGACGAGAACGAGGTCACGCACTACTCGGTCTACACCGAGAACTACTACTGGTTGATTGACGGAGACATCATCAACAAGGCCGAGTCCAAGTCCCATGCGCTGGACATGATTCCCATTTTCGAGTACCCGGCGAACAATGCTCGGCTCGGCTCTTTCGAGATTGTTCTTCCTCTGCTGGACGCAATCAACAATGCGGAGTCCAACCGCATGGACGGCGTGGAGCAGTTCATTCAGGCGTTTTGGAAGTTCATCGGCTGTCGCATTGAGAAGGAGAAGTTCAAAGAGTTTCTTGAGGAGGGCGCAATCCTTGTGCCGCCCAACGACAGCGGCGGGAACATTGATGTTGACCTCGTGGTGAAGGAGCTGAATCAGGTTCAGACTCAGACGCTCAAGGACGATTTGTACAACGCTGTTCTTACCATTTGCGGTATGCCGAACCGCAACGGCGGTACTTCCACCTCTGACACGGGGGCGGCGGTACTCCTGCGAGACGGCTGGTCTCTTGCGGAAGCGAGAGCCAAGGACAGTGAACACATGTTCAAAAAGGCAGAGAAGAAAATGCTCAAGCTGGTTCTTCGTATCTGCCGTGACCTGTCCGAGAACATCAACCTGCGGTTGAAAGACATCGAGTTGCAGTTCACCAGACGCAACTACGAGAACATCCAGAGCAAATCGCAAGTTCTGGTGTCCATGCTCCAACAGCCGAAGATTCACCCCCTTCTGGCGTTCCAGCATAGCGGCTTGTTCGTTGACCCGGAGAGAGCATACACCCTGAGTATGAAGTATTACGAGGAACAGCAAGAGAAGCTGGCGCAACAGCAGAAGACGGCTCAGAACAACACCGATGGTTCGGGAAATCCGAACGGTTCTGACGAAGACGAATAATTAAAGCGGTTTTCCGCTTGGTTATGGTGAGGGAACACCTTAAAACGCAACAGGGAGACAACCCTTCAAACAGAAATCCGTGTAGAGTGAACTACCTATGAAACGCAAGGAGGAAAACACAATGAACCTTAAAGAAGTGCTTGGGGACGCTTACAAGGAGGGTATGACCTTTGAGGAGGTCGAAGCCGCTCTGGAAAAGGTGAATGTCCCGGAAGACAATTCCGCTGAGATTGAGCGTCTGAAAAACGCTCTGTCCAAGAGTAACAGCGAAGCCGCTGGCTACAAGAAACAGCTCCGAGAGAAAATGACCGAGGACGAGCAGAAGAAGCAGAAGGAACAGGAGGAGCGTGAGGAGCTTCAAAACAAGTACGACAAGCTCCTGCGTGAGTCTGTTATCGCCAAGAACAAGGCGAAGCTGGTCGCTCTCGGCTACGATGAATCTCTCGCCGATGAAACGGCTGAGGCTATGGCTGATGGTGATTCCGAGAAGGTCTTTGCCAATCAGCAGAAGCACTTGACTTCCTTTGAGAAGAAGGTTCGTGCGGAAGCTCTCAAGAATACACCGAAACCTACCCCCGATGGGGATTCCAAGACCATGACGCTCGAAAAGTTCCGTAAGCTCGACCCGATGGAGCGTCACAAGTTCTCCGAGGAACACCCGGAGGAATACAAAGAACTTTATGGAGGTAAAGAATAATGGCACACAAGATTTACGATAACTTCTATCTCTCCAACGAGATTGAAGACCAGTACAACTCCCACCTGAACCTGCAACAGTTCTGCACGGTGGACAACAGCCTTGAGGGACAGGCCGGTATGACCCGCAAAATCAATGTCTACAAGGCCACCGATGGCACTGAGAAGCTGGAAATGGGCAGTGGCAACACCAAGTCCATCGAGGTGAGCTACACCCCGGAGGAGTACAAGATTCTGCTGGCGCAGAACCGCTTCGAGTACTATGACGAACAGGCCATGACCGACCCCATGCTGGTGCCTGTCGGCGTTCGTCACATGGGTACTGACATGTTCAACACTGTCAATGCCGACATCTACGGCGAGTTCAAGAAGGCCACGCAGGTGGTTGTTACCAGCGGCTTCAATTTTGACTGCTTCGCTGACGCTCAGAGCGTTCTGAACCTTGAGAACCTTGAGGGCGTGTCCATCTTCGCCTTTGTCTGTGCGGCTGACATGGCTGACATCCGCAAGGCTCTGAAAGACACCTTGCAGTATGTCGAGAAGTTCGCTGTGAGCGGCTATGTCGGCACTGTTGCCGGTGTGAACCTGTACACCAAGAAGGACGCAACCCCCGGCGATATTATTATCGCCACCCGTGAAGCCGTCACCCTGTTCAACAAGAAGGGTACTGAGGTTGAACAGCCCCCTCGTGACTCCGGGGACGCCAATGTTCGTAAGAACACCATCTTCTCCCGTAAGTACTACCTTGCGGCTCTGACTGACGAGACCAAGGCTGTGAAGATTCACAAGGGTACTGCCACCCTTACCACCGATACCACCGTGACCCCCGACAAGGTCTACTACAAGAAGGTCGGCAACGGCTATGTGGTTGGCACTCCCGACACCAACCCCAAGACCGAGGGCTTCTACGAGATTTCCTAAGCTGGACGGAGGTGAGCAACATGACGCAGGAAGAAAAGCTGACCGCTCTCAAGGCCATTGTAGGAAGTTCTGACTCTGACGATGTGTTGCTCACCTACCTCAGTTTTGCGGGAAGCAAGATTATTGCGAAAGCCTATCCCTACCAGAACGACATAACCGAAGTCCCGGCGCAGTACGCACACCTCCAAGTGGAGATTGCGGCGTACATGCTGAACAAACGAGGAGCTGAGGGGCAGACCTCTCACACCGAGAATGGTGTGTCGAGAACCTACGAAAACGGTGATGTCCCTGCTTCTATGCTGAAAGCGGTCATTCCGCACTGCGGGGTGGTTTGATGAAGTGTATGAGCAGGAACAAAACCAAGTTCTTCTATGCGCTGTATGAGGGTAAGACCCCCATTACAGACGAGTACGGCAATGTGACCGGCGAGTATGATGTCCAGCACGGCAAGCCCACTGAGTTCTACGCCAACATTTCGGCGGCGAAGGGCGAAACGCAGACCCGTCAGTTCGGGGAGAACGAGTCCTACGACAAAGTGATTGTCATGGACAGTGACGCTCCCCCGATTGATGAATATGCGGTGCTTTGGGTTGACCTCACGCCACAACTGGACGAGGACGGCTCTCTTGCGGTGAACAAGAAGGGTGAAATCATCACCCCTCATGACTACATCGTGAAGAAGGTCGCTAAGAGCCTGAATGTGGTGTCGCTGGCGATAAGCAAGGTGAGTGTCAGTGGGTAAGAAGGTTATTCGTATCAGCCTGTCCGAGAAGGACATTGACCGAGCTATCAAAGAGCTTGAGCAGTACAAGCGGGAAATCATTCGCAAGACGGAACTTCTTCGGAAGAAGATTGCCGAGCGGATTGGAACTCTCGCTCAAAGCGGCTTCAACGGTGCAGTCGTTGACGATTTGACCGATGAAAGCGGCGGGGTGAGAAAAGCCGAAGTGCAGGTCTCCATTGACGAGCGAGAAAATGTCTCGGTCGTTATCGCCGCTGGCGAGGACGCTGTTTGGGTAGAGTTCGGTGCTGGTGTATACCACAACGGCTCTGCTGGCAGTTCCCCTCACCCGAAGGGTTCTGAGCTTGGTTTCACCATCGGCGGCTATGGAAAGGGCATGGGCAAGCGAAAGACATGGGGGTTCTATGAGGACGGTGAACTGAGACTGACTCACGGCGCACCCGCTGTCATGCCCATGTACAACGCAATGAAGACCGTCTGTGATGAAATTGCGAGTATTGCGAAGGAGGTGTTTCAGTGATTGACCTTGAAACCGAGATTTTCAACGAGGTGTCTGTAAAAGTACGGGAAAAGTACCCGGACATCTTCATGACCGGCGAATATGTCAAGACACCGCCCTCCTTCCCGTGCGTATCGCTCGTTGAAGTAGACAACGCTACATTCCGAAACTCGCAGACCACCGAGGGCAAGGAAAACCATGTGGCGGTCATGTACGAGCTGAATGTCTACTCCAACCGCACGAAGGGAAAAAAGGCTGAGTGCAAGGAGATTGTGGGGTTCATTGATGAAATCCTGATGGGTCTGAACTTCACCCGAACCATGCTTGAGCCTGTTCCCAATCAGGATAACGCTACCATCTACCGTATGCTCGGTCGATACCGGGCAGTCATATCCAAAGAAAAAACGATTTACAGGAGGTAAAGAATCATGGCGATTTCTACTTATAAGATTTTCCTTATGAAGAAAAGCTCTCCCGCCTACGAGAAGCTGATTGACATTAAGGATTTCCCCGACCTCGGCGGCGCACCCGAAATGCTGGAAACCACCACCCTGTCTGACAACATGCAGACCTACATTCCGGGTATTCAGTCTCTGGACGCTCTTGAGTTCACTGCGAACTACACCAAGGAGGACTTCACCAAGCTGAAAGCCCTTGAGGGTCAGAAGATTGAGCTTGCCGTCTGGTTCGGCGGCACCGGCGAGGGTGCTTCCCTGACTCCTACCGGCTCTGACGGTAAGTTCGAGTTCACGGGTCAGCTCTCCGTATTCCCGGTTGGTGGCGGTGTCAACGAGGTCGTGGACATGACCATCACCATTGCCCCCTCTACGCCTATCATCATGGCTGAGGACTAAGAACGATTTAACAGGAGGACAGAAAAATGGCAAAACAGTTGACTTTCACCTACGAGGGTAAGGACTACACTCTGGAATTTACCCGCAGAACGGTTGCGGAAATGGAGAAGAAGGGCTTTATCGCTTCCGACATCACGGACAAGCCCATGACCACTCTCCCCGCACTGTTCGCCGGTGCGTTCCTTGCCCATCACCGTTTCGTCAAGGAAGACATCATCAACGACATCTATTCCAAACTTACCAAGAAGGAAGACCTTATCGGCAAGCTGGCTGAAATGTACAACGAGCCGATTCTGGCTCTCGTTGAGGAGCCTGAGAAAGCCGAGGGAAACTTGGACTGGACAGCGACTTGGTAAGTGGTTCGCTGTCCTCCACTGAGGGGAGTGGTGGTAGTTCTGCCACTGCTCCCCTCTCTACTTACACCGAAAAGTTCAACGAGTTGTTCCCCCACTATCTTGCCATTGGCATGAGCGAGGAACAGTATTGGGACAAAGACAGTATGCTCGTGGTGGCATACCGTAAAGCGGAAGAACTCAGAGTGAATCGCAGAAATCAGGAAATGTGGTTACAGGGTGCGTACTTCTATGACGCTCTGTGCCGAGTTACCCCCGTTCTCCACGCTTTTGCCAAAAAAGGAGCAAAGCCTGTTCCGTATCTCTCGGAAGCCTACGCACTCACTGAGAAGCAGGTGGAACTCAGAGAGGAGGAACATGCCAAGGGCGTGTACGACAAGGGTAAGCGCATGATGGAAGGATTCATGGCAAGCCACAATAAAAAGTTTGAAGGGAAGTGAGCATTATGTCTACGACAATCGAGCAGTTGGAGCTTGAAGTACAATCTAATTCTACATCTGCCGTTGGCGGCATAGACGCACTTTCCGAGTCTCTTAGACGGCTGAAAGCCGCAACCGCTCCCGTAAGCAAGGGCGGCGTTGGCCTTGGCGCACTGTCGAACTCTCTCAAGAAGTTCAGTCAGAGCGTTTCTGGCCTGACAGGGCTGACCCTTGCACGGGAGCAAGTACAAGGACTGGTGGACGCACTCAAACCCTTGGAGAGCGTCCAAAAGTCTGGCTTTGGTTCTCTCGCAAACGGGCTGGACAAGCTCGTGAAACTCGCTCCTCAGATTGACACCGTAACGGAGTCTTTGAGAAAGACCGACCTTGACTCTTTTGCCGAACAGTGCAATCGAGTTGCTACTGCCATTACCCCTCTGGCTACGCAGATGGAAAAGGTGGCGGCTGGCTTCTCTGCGTTCCCGGCAAGAATCCAGAGATTGCTCAAGAGCAATACAAGCCTTGCGGCAAGCAATACGGTACTCGGCAAATCCTATGTGAACCTCGCCGCAAAAATCAGCTTGGCGTACATGGGCATGAGAAGGATTGCCGGTGTTATCGCAAGCTGGATTACTGACTCCAACAGCTACATTGAGAACATGAACCTGTTCAATGTGTCTATGGGTCAGTTTGCGAAGGAAGCGCAGAATTATGCGGAGCAGGTCGGCGAAATCATGGGTATCAACCCCGGCGAGTGGATGCGAAATCAGGGTGTCTTCATGACGATTACCGATGGTTTTGGCGTTGCGAGTGACCGGGCGTACATCATGAGCAAGAACCTGACCCAGCTCACCTACGATTTGGCTTCGTTCTACAATATCAGCACCTCTGACGCTTTCCAGAAGTTGGAGTCTGGTATCTCTGGTGAGCTTGAGCCGCTTCGTAGACTCGGCTATGACCTGTCTGTGGCTCGTCTGCAACAGGAAGCCTACAACCTCGGCATTGACAGAAGCGTTACGAGCATGACTCAGGCTGAAAAGGCCGAGTTGCGTTACTATGCTATCATGACGCAGGTTACAAACGCTCAGGGCGATATGGCTCGTACTCTGGAAGCCCCTGCGAACCAGCTTCGTATTCTGCAAGCGCAGGTGGAACAGGCCACTCGTGCCTTGGGCAACCTTTTCCTCCCGATTCTGAAAGCCATTTTGCCTTATGCAATCGCACTGGCAAAAGCAATTCGGATTGTCGCTGAGATTATTGCCAGCTTCTTCGGGGTTTCGATTCCAGAGTTCGATGTGGGAGCGGACGCAATCGGCGGTGTGGCAAGCGGCGCAGGTGAAGCGGCTGACGGTTTGGGAGACGCTTCCAAGAAAGCGAAGGAGCTGAAAAACGCACTGCTCGGTATTGACGAGCTGAATGTTATCTCCCCTCCTGAGGACAGCGCAGGTGGAGGTACAGGTCTCGGCGGTATTGGCGGTGGCGGTCTCGGCTTTGAGCTTCCCACCTATGACTTCATTGGAGACGCAGTGAACGAGCAGGTGGACAAAATCATGGCGAAGATTAAGCCCTTCCTCGATTGGGTAAGGGAGAACATTGATGAAATCCTCGCCGGTGTCGTTGCCATTGGTGCGGCTTTCCTCGCTTGGAAGATTGCCAAGGGTGTACAAGATTTCCTGCGGTGGCTGTCCACCATGAAGGGCTTCAACATCGTAGGCAGTATCGGTTTCAAAATTGCGGGGCTTGGCCTGTTCTTGGACGCATGGAACACCATGAAAGAAGCTATCCAAGACATCATGGCGAATGGCGCAAACTTCACCAATGTCACCAAGCTAATCAGCGGCTTTGCAGAAGCTCTCGGTGCGGCGTTCCTCCTGTTCGGCAACATCAAGATGGCAGGGGCAATGCTGGTTATCTCCGGGCTGACTGGTATCGTCTCTGCTATCAGCGACATGGTGAGCAACGGTGTGAATTGGGACAATGCACTGTTCCTTGTGAAGAATCTCGGCCTGTTCCTGAGCGGCTTGGGTCTGCTGACCGGCAACACCCAGCTCGGCGGCGTTGGCCTGATTATCGCTGGCGCAACCCTGATTGTGGACAACCTCAAGGGGTTCATCGAAGCAATCCGAACCGGCGATTGGTCTGGCGTGGACGCTGTGGAAGTAGCCGCAGGTGCGCTGATGATGGCTGGCGGGTTCATTCTCGCCCTCAAGAAGCTGGACGCTCTGAAAGACAGCGCAAACGCTGGACAGGCGGCACGGCAAGCTCTTGAGACGGTCACTACGACCACCTCCAATCTGGACACCACCATCAACACGGGGCTTTCCCCGAAGCTCAAGTCTCTGGCAAAGAACCTCGGTATGAGTCTGGTCGTAATCGCCGAAGTTGCGGCGGCGGCACTGCTCGTTGTGGGCGCAATCGCTCTGATGGGCAAGGGGCTGGAACAGGTTGGTATCGCTTGGGAGCCGGTCATTGCCAACGGTGGAACTGTGGCAACGGCAATCGGTGTCGGTACGGCGGTCTTGGCGGCTGTCGGTCTGGCGGCGTATGCCCTCGGCACTGGCGGCACGACCGTTGCGCTGAACATCGGCATTGGCACGGCTATCCTGCTGGAACTCGGCGTTGCCGCTGGCCTGTTCATCGTTGAGATTTGGGTAATCGGCAAGGGCTTGGACGAAATCGGACAGGCTTGGGAACCCGTGTTGAACAATGGTGAGCGAATTGCCACCGCAATCGGTGTCGGCACTGGTCTGCTGGTCGCAATCGGCGTTGTCACGGCGGCTCTCGGTGCGGCTACAGTCGCTTCTGCGGGTCTGTTGCCGCTGGCAATCGGGCTTGGCACGGCACTGCTCGTGGAGCTGGCGGCGGCGTTCATTCTCTTTGTGGAGAGTCTGGTCGCAGTGGCAAACGAGCTGAACTACAGGCTCGACCCGCCGCTGATGGCTTTGAACGAAAAGCTCCCCGGTCTGTCCAGCAACATGAGCGATTTCGTGGACTTCATGACGGAGTTCGCAGGTCAGGTCGTTCGGTACACGGAAGTGTCTGCCATTGCGGGTCTGAGCGCAACGATTGACACGATTATTGGTTGGTTCACGCAAGACCCGATTGACAAGCTGGCAAACGATGTGGAGGACATTTCCGAGCAAACCTCCAACCTCAACACCAAGCTGGAAGTTGCCGTCCCTGAGTTGCAGACCGCCGCTACCCTGTTGCAGAACTACAAGAACCTGCTGACGCAGATTGAAAACCTCTGCAACAACAATGTGGAGCTGTCCACCGGCATGTTTGTCAACATGAAGGAGGTCGGGCAGAATCTCGTCACTGGATTCGTTGACGGTATTCAGTCTAAGTCGGGTGACTACAGCAATGCGGCGAGAACCTTGGTGGAGGGCTTCAAGACCCAGCTCAGTGCCAGCTCTGAGACCTGCAAATCCACGGTGATTGCGTGGGCTTCCAATGTGAAGAACTGGTTTACCCAAGCCGGTTACGGCGGTATCAACCGCAACACCTTCCAGAACTATGCCAAGGACATCGTGAGTGGCTTTGGCTCTGGTATCACTGGCTCCTACAACAACTGCAAGTCCAGCATGACTGCATGGGCAAGCAACACCAAGAGCTGGTTTACGGAAATCGTCTCCCGCAATGCGTTCTACAACATCGGCAAGGATGTTGTGAGCGGTTTCAATGCGGGTATCAATGACTTCTATGACACCACTGCACCGTATATGCGCAAGTGGGCAAATGCGGCGAAAAACGCATACAAGGCGGCGTTGGACTCCAATTCCCCGTCCAAGGTGTTCATGCGGATTGGCGAGGACACCGTTCTCGGCTACAACCTCGGTATTTCCAACCTCGGAAGCACCACGAAGGATGTCGTGAACACTTGGGCAGAATCCTTCACCAGCGTAAGCCCCGTCATGCGCTTCGCCGTGGACACCTCTGCTCTCAAGTACTACACCAGCGATTCCTTCTCCAAGTCGGTTTCCGCAGATGTGGTGAACAACAGGAACTTCTCTGTGACTGGCTTCAAGGAGGGCATGGAGGAGTTCTATCGAGAGTATATCGAACCCACCCTGTCTCAGATGGCAGACGATATGCGCCGACAGGCCGATAAGAACGAGCAAACCATTGTTCAAATCGGGAACCGCACTGTCACTGACGCTGTAACCACCCAGCGCAAGGCCAACGGTTATGTGTTCGTGAAGTAAGGAGGTGCGGATATGTCCTATATCGCAATCAACGGCTATGAGTTGCCCCCTCCCAAGCGAGGGGTGCGACCCATTGTGACAACGGTTGTGGACGCTGGCAGAAACGCCAATGGAGCCGTTGTCGGTCAGCGTGTGGGTCGAGACCAGTACAAGATTGACGGTCTTGAGTGGCCTTGGCTCACCGCTGAACAGTGGTCGCAGATTCTCAACGCACTCAGCAATTTCTTCGTCTATGTGACATTCGTAGACCCCGTCAGCAATTCCCGGAAGACCATCAAGATGTACCCCGGTGATAGGACGGCTGAACCCTATTGGGCAGACAGTAGCGGAAAACCGACACACTACAGGAATTGTAAGGTGAATCTGGTGGACTGCGGCGAGTAAGGAGGGATTTTATGCAGAAGGTTTCCAAGGCATATAGAGACAGCATGAAGTCCTCTCTCCGAGAGAGAGCATACATCATGCTCTCTTTCGGCCTTATTAACCAAGAAGCACAGGCAAAAGCCACGGTTGAGGATGGCGATTTTGCGTACTACGCAAACGCCAAAAATGTACTCGGCGAAAAGAGTGACGATACGGTCTATGCAACGCTTGAGGAGAACTTCACGAGAGTGGACGGCTCCATGTTCTTTCTTCCGAGGGAGAACCAGTCGGGTGCATACCTCGACACGGGCATTATCAGCGAAAAGCTCCTGACGGAAGCTATCTTCGAGCTGACAATCAACCTGAACATCGTAGCGACCGATTTCAAGGGTATCACCATCAATTTCGGAGAAAACTACCCGGTTGACTTCGACATGGTGAGCAGTAGCGGACAGGTTATCGAGTTCCGGGGGAACGACCAAGCGGTGTTCTCCACTGAGGAAGTGTTGACCAACACCACGCAGGTGAAGCTCGTGTTCTACACGATGAAAAACCCCAAGAGCCGTGTTCGTATCTACTCCATCCGCTTCGGCTACGGCTTGGTCTACTACAACCAAGATGTCATGAGTTCCACCCTTGAGAGCTATGTGTCTCCCATCGGTGCGGATGTGCCGCAGATTGATTTCTCGGTACAGCTCAAGAACTACGACCACTACTTCAATGTGGACAATCCCAAGTCTGCAATCAACTTCCTCGAAACCGGGCAGGAAATGGAAATCTACTACGGTTACCAGCTCCCGGAGACCGGGGAAATCGAGTGGATTCGAGGGAACAGGCTGTTGTGTTCGGAGTGGGAGTCTGACGATTACACCGCCACAATTCGCTGTCAGGACATTTTCAGAAACATGGACTCCGAGTACTACAAGGGAATGTACAACGGCGAGGGTGTGAGCTACTACGAGCTGGCTGAGGATGTACTGAAAGACGCTGGCCTGACGGACTACTACATTGACCCTCAGCTCAAGATTCTTTTCACAAAGAACCCTATTCCGAGGGTACAGCACAAAGAAGCACTACAGATTATCGCAAACGCTTGCCGGTGTGTTCTCACGCAGACGAGGTTCGGCACTATTCAAATCAAGTCCAATTTCGTCCCGGAAGCAAGCGCAAGCGCAAAGACCGAAGCGGCGTACTCCCATGCGGAAAACATCATGGACGATACCGTGAAGGACGAGTACGCTTCTCTGAATACGAATTACACCACGGCTGACGGGACGATGTTCTTCCTGCCCCGTGACCTCAGCGGCAAGAGCTTCAACACCGGCTTCGTTTCTGCGGAGCTTTCTGATGAAGACGGGCTGTTCACAAAGAATCCAGTGGTCACGATTGAGCAGGAAGTGGCCTGTATGTACTACGGTGCAAAGTTCGTGTTCGGCAATACGCTCCCTGCGGCGTTTACCATCCGTACTTACAACGATGGTCAGCTCGTGACCGAGTACGAGGTTGGGCAGGACGAAATCGAGCGTGTCACGATACTGCATATCGACCTTGACGATTTCGACACCATGGAAATCGAGTTCACCAAGACCGCTGACCCGTTCAACCGCATTGTGCTGAACAATTTCAGCTTCGGTGACATTACCGATTTCACAATGACCCGAACCGACATGACCTCCTCGCCGAAAGCTATCAAACAGGAGCTTATCAAAGAGGTAATCGTCCCCTGCTACAGCTATCAGAACGGCACACAGGAGGACAATCTTGTCGGTGAGGAAGTAGAAGTGACTGCCGGTGATGTGCAGACCTTCTTCATCGGTGAACCTTCTTACGGTTTCCGTGCGGCATTGGAAGACACCGAAGGTGGTGTCACAATCGAAGACTGGGGCAACTACTATATCACGGTGAGATTCAGTGTTACTGGAAAATATCGTTTGGAGATTTACGGTTATCGGTACAAAATCGTTGAGCGATACGCAGTCAAAGCCCTTAACAACCGTGGTAAGACCATCAAGTGGGAAAACCCGATGATGTCTGACATGGGAATGGCGAACGACCTCGCCGAGTGGCTTGGCGATTACTACGCTTCGGGTATCGAGTACGAGTACGACACGAGAGGAAACCCGGAGATTGATGTGAACGACATCGTGTATCAGGAAAACGAGTTCCATAGCAACATGAAGGTGAACATCTACCGACACACCGTCAATTTCAATCAGAGTTTTTCGGGCAAGGTAACTGCCCGAAGGGTAGGAGGTGCGAAATATGGCTTGGCAAACCCCTAAGACAGACTGGCACGGGGCTATTGATTCCGAAGGGAATTACATCGGGGACAGGTTCAATGCGAGTGACTTCAACCGTATCAAGAACAACCTCACCTATCTCCGAGACTTGGCAAGCCGTCTCTATGACGAGTTCTCCATCGTCTCTCTCGGAGAAGACCGCACTCCTGCGGACTACTTCTATGCTGACGAAATCAATCAGCTTGAGGAGAACTTGAAGACAGTGAACAACGGCTCCCTGAACCGTGATTACGGGAACCCTCCAATTTATGTTGACAACGGAAATGTAATGGATTTCCGGGAACTCAACCGATTGGAGGGAGCAATCCTCGACCTTTACGACAGACTCACCAATGAGTTTGAGGGCAGACGGATGTTCAAATGGAACTTTGGAATGAAGGGAGGAGAACTGTAATGGCTTGGGAGCTTTTACCTGTAAACTACACTGACGCTACTTGGAGCGGCCTGAAAAAGTACACTCAGGTCGATAACGATGATGGGACGGTTTCGTTCCAAGATGTGACGGTGTACAGCAACAAGGACAACTCGTTCTTTGGGGCAAAGGAAGCCAACCGCATGAACGAAGCTCTGAACACCCTCATGTCGATGGTGGAGAACGGGACTGACCTGTACACGGCTTTCCAGAACTACTTCGACACGCAGAAGGGCTTGTTCGAGGACACCGCTGACGCTACTCAGGAGGGCTTCACCTCGTATGTGGAAAATCTGGAAGCGCAGGGTGACACCATCATCGAGACCATCAAGACGGACTACCGCAACGAGATTACCGCCTTTGAGAGCCAGCAGGAACAGCTTTTCACCACTTGGTTCGAGTTCATCAAGAACCAGCTCGGTGAGGATGTGGCTGGCAATCTGCAAAACCAGATTGACGCTCTCGAAGTGAAGACGGACGGATTTGACCCCCGCAAGACCGTCTTTTCCTCTGATGGCGAGACCATCACCGAGACCTACGGCACAAAGAAAATCGAGACCACCTTCGTGTCTGCGAACAAGATTGTCCAGAAGTTGTTCGAGGGTGAGCTGTTGCAGAAAACGAAGACCATCACCTTTAGCAGTGACGGCCTGATTATCAACGAGGAGGTACAGTAATGAGTTGGGCAGAAGCAAAATGGACTGTAGACCAGATTTTGCAGAAAGTTGGGCAAGCCCCCAACAACATGCGAGAGTTCACCGCTTTCGCAAAATCCAAAAACAGTATCGGACTGAGATTTCTGGAACCCGCCGACAGCTATGACAGCGCAGGAAACCTGCTCTGCTCCGTTGGCGGCGTGATGATTCGCATGAGCGAGGAGCAGTACCCCACGAACACCAGCGAGGGTACGCTGGTTATCGACAACAAGGAGCTTGGTGAGTACGCCACCGAGGAGTATGTGGTGGACGGTCTGACCGAGGGTAAGACCTACTACTTCGCCGCTTTCCCGTACTCCACGCAGGGCGTGTTCAATCTCTCCACCAATGAGAGCAACCGGGCTTCTGCGGCTCCCGCCGAAGCCCGGTTGCTCTCATTGGTGGCTCCCGCCGATGGCGAGACGGCGAATGTCACCATCGAGATTGACGATGATAGCGCATTTACCAGCGTCACCATCACCTGCGTGGACGAGACGGACGGGCAGTATACCAAAACTGCCACCCTCACCAAGACGCAGAAGACCACTTCCTTCACGGTCGCTATCGGTCACACCTATCACATCGAGTACGGGGCGGCTGACGGGTACTCCAAGCCTGATAACACTACTTCCAAAGTGTCTGTGGCAGGTGCGGTATCGAACTACGAAGCCACCTACTACTATTTCACCGCCACCATTGATGTCACCTATCCCGCTGGCGCAACGCTGACCTGCTCCCTGAACGAAACGGTCTACACTGCCACGACCAGCACGGGTACTTATCAGTTCCAAGTCCACGAGGTCGGCACTTGGACGGTGAAAGCAGTGAGCGGAAGCGAGACCGCTTCTGAGCAGGTCGTAATCACCTCTGACGGGCAGAGTGAGGAAGTGGAGCTGTCCTTCGTGAAAATCTACGGTATCAGCAGAGACAAGAGTACTTCGTCCCCCGCTTGGGCGAGAACCGACAACGCTGTCGGCATGACTGCCACTGCTTCCGTGGGTGCAAGCGCAGGTCATAGCGATTTCGACAATGCCATGCCTTGGAAGGGCATTGTGCGTGAAACCCTCTCCACGGGTGATGTGATGGTGAAAATCCCCAAGTTCTGGTATCGCCGTTACCGCTCCGGGAATGTGGAGTATATCAAAATCGCCGACAAGCCCACTGCTGGTTTCTCCGTTCACCCGCTGTTCAATCATGCTGGCAAGGAGTGTGACCACGCCTACATCGGCGCATACAAGACCTCCTCCAACAACAAGTCCGTCAGCGGCGCAAGCCCTCAGGTGTCTCAGACGAGAGCGCAGTTCCGCTCCAATGCCAAGAGCAAGGGCGCAGGTTGGAGCCTGATTGACATTGCGGCACTCTCCGCTGTGCAAATGCTCATGCTGGTTGAGTTCGCCGACAACAATGTGCAGAGCAAAATCGGTAGAGGTTACTGTGACGGCAACAGCGGTTCTCTGAAAACCGGCTCCTGCAACAGTATTCCGAATCTCACTGGCAGACCTTCTGGCACGGACGGCAAGGTCGATGTCGTGTGGAGAGGTATCGAGGGTCTGTGGGGCAATGTGTGGGAATGGGTTGACGGTGTGAACTGGAACAACGGCTCTTACTATGTCTGCAACGACCCGTCCAAGTATGCAGACGATACCGCAAGCAATTACGCCAAACTCTCCTACACGGGTGCTACGAATTGGAGCAGTTCTTACATCACCGAGGAAGGTCTTGACTCTGGCAACAACCCTCATGTCATGCTTCCTGCGGCGGCTGGTAGCGGCAGTGAGTCCACCTATATGTGTGACGGCTGTTGGAGTAGCACTGGTTGGCGGGTGTTCCAACGCGGCGGCGATTGGGCTAATGGCTCGCTTTGCGGTCTGTTTACGGCTAGTTTGAGCAACCCTTCGTCCTATTCCAGCACGGCCCTTGGCTCTCGCCTGCTTTATATTCCCTCCTGAGGGGGTGTGGGGGATTTCCTCCCCCACATAAGCAGGTGAAAACGCCTATGTAACGCTACAGCAACACACTAAGGCGAACAGTAATAGCGAGTGTTCCAACACGGCGGCAATTGGAATAATGGCTCGATTTGCGGTCTGTTTACGGCTAATTTGAACAACACTTCGTCCAATTCCAACACGAACATTGGCTCTCGCCTACTTTTGTTAAACGGTCTATCCATCAAAATACTGTCTCGCCGTACCCATTGGTAAAAAATAGTTTGGAGGGATAGGGTTAGTAGGTTCACTCTCGAAAGCCCTATAAGAAACAAAAGCACATGAAAAGGTTTGGCTTTCTCTATGAAAAGGTGGTGTCGGTCGATAACTGTCGGCTGGCTATCCTTAACGCTTCTCAGAACAAGAGGAAGCGGAAGATGGTGAAAGATGTCTGCGACAACTTGGAGGACTACGCAAAAGACCTGTCCGAACGCTTGAGTCGCATGGACTTTCTCTCGCCATACAAGACTCGTTTCATCAAGGACGGTCTGTCTGGAAAAGAACGAGAACTACAAATCCCGGCGTTCTACCCTGACCAATGCGCACACCACGCCATTATGCAAGTCCTCAAGCCTATCATTGAACGGTCTTCCTATCATTGGAGCTGTGCCAACATCCCGAAGCGTGGTATCGACCATGCTTCCAAGGGTGTGGAGAGGGCTACTGTCAGGGACAGAAAACACGCCAAGTACTGCGTGAAGATGGACATAAGCAAGTTCTACCCGTCCATTCCTCACGGCAAACTGAAAGCCCGTCTGCGGGAGAAAATCAAAGACGAAAAGTTCCTGCAAGTCATCTTCAAGGTGATTGACTCCCACGAACAAGGGCTTCCCATCGGAAACTACACCTCGCCTTGGCTGGCAGAGCTGTACCTGCAACCGCTGGACAATCTTATCAAGCAGAAGCACAGAATCCGACACTATGTCCGATATGCTGACGATTTGGTACTGATTGACAGCAATAAACGAAAGCTGAGAAAAGCTCTCCATGACATCTTCGAGTTCGTGGGTGAGCTTGGCCTGTCCATCAAGCATGACTATCAGCTCTTTCGTATTCAGCAGTACTGCAAAGATAGGTCAGGCCGCAGAGGGCGAAAGATAGACTTCGTGGGACGATGTTTTGGCGTGGGCTTCACCACCATTCGCAAGCGGAGAGCATTGGCTCTCATGCGGCAAAGCAGGTTTATCCAGAAACTACAGAGAGAAAACCGACCTATCGCATACAGAATCGCTTCCGGGTTTATCTCCCGGTGCGCCTGTTTCAAGCATACCAATTCCTACGCAATGAGGAAGAAGTACTGCGAGACAGTCAACATCAAGAAGTTGAAGGAGGTTATCAGCAATGAGAGTAAGAGGAAATGTCTCTCCCAACTCGCTCACCATTGAACCGTTCGCACCCATGCCGGGGTATGTGGAAGTGCGTCTGAGGGAGAACATCAAGGACATCACCATGGTCGATGAAATGACCGAGCGTGAAGTCACCATGTTCGAGTATGACGAGTACACTTTCCATCTGGCTGGCAAAGAAGGTCTGCGAGAGGAAATCGAAGGAAACATGAGCAACTGGCTTATCACCGGCAGGACGCTTGAAATCAACGAGGGTGCAAGCATTGTGCAGGACATGAAGGAAGCTCTGGAAATTGTGGGGGTGAGCGTATGAGCATGATTGAACAGGCAAAAGCAATCCGTGACGCTATGGACTACGCAGGTGCGAGTCTGGACGAGGACACCGCCCTGATTTGCGTTGCGCTGTATCGTCCTTGGAAGGTCGGTGTGAACTACAAGGTGAACGACCGTTTCACCTATGGCGTGAACAGCGTGGGAGACCCCCAGCTCTATCGTGTGGCACAGGCTCACACCTCTCAGGACGATTGGAGACCTGACGCTGTTCCTGCCCTGTACACACCCCTCGGTCTCAACGAGGAGGGCTACCCCATCTGGACTCAGCCCTTCGGCACACATGACGCATACAACACCGGGGACATTGTCCAGTACAAGGACAAGCTCTACAGGTCGTTGATTGACGGCAATGTGTGGTCTCCCGAAGCCTACCCGCAGGGGTGGGAGGAATACACCCCTACTAAGTAATTTCAGCGAAGGAGAAGCCCGATGGACGAGTTTTTGAAGGTTTTTGGCGATATTACGATTTCCACGGTTGCGGTAGTCATTGTCGCACTGGTATTCCTCTGGAAGTTGTACACCATCGTCAAAAACCACCTGATTGAGAAGTATAAGCAGGAAGAAGAAAAAGAGAAAAAGGTGCAGGAGGTAATCGAACAGGCAAGCAATTATCCGAAGTGGCATGAGCAGAGTGTCAAAATCCAGAAGCAGTTTTCGGAGACCATTGCCGCCATTCAAACGGCTCAACTCAACAATCTGGAAAGCCTGAACCGTTTGGCGAAGATGATTGCCGAGAACGAAGCTACTACATGCCGGTATAGGATTTTACGCTTCAACGATGAAATCCTGCACGAGCAAAAACATACGAAAGAGCATTTCGACCAGATTCTCGATGATGTCACTCGGTACGAGAAGTTCTGCGCCGAACATCCTGAGTACGAGAACAACAAGGCTGTTCTGGCTATCGAGAACATCAAGAGAGTCTATCAGAACTGCTCCAACGAAAACACTTTCTTGTAAGGAGGATTGATAGCATGGCTTACACAAACAGCCCACTCGTGACCTACACCAAGCTCACCTCGAACCATTCCGGGCAGAGAAAGCACATCATTGACACCATCACCATTCACTGCATTGTCGGACAGTGGACGGCAAAGCAGGGGTGCGATTACTTTGCCAACACGGACAGGCAGTGTTCGGCAAACTATGTCGTGGGTAAAGACGGTTCTATCGGCCTGTCCGTTGAGGAAAAGAACCGCTCTTGGTGTTCTGGTGGCACTGACAAGTACGGGAACCCTATCCGGGTAAACGGTATCTCTGGCGCAGACAATGACCACCGGGCAATCACAATCGAGGTGGCGAGTGACACCACCCACCCCTATGCCGTGACAGACCAAGCGTACAATGCTCTGGTCAGGCTGGTTGCAGACATCTGCAAGCGCAACGGCATTAAGAAGCTCCTCTGGAAAGGGGACAAGTCCCTTGTGGGGAAAGTCAGTGAGCAGAACATGACTGTACACCGCTGGTTCGCACAGAAAGCGTGTCCCGGCGATTATCTGTACAACAGACATGCTCAGATTGCCGTAGAGGTCAACAAACTTCTCGGCAATGCTTCCGACACACCCGCACCGCCGAAGCCCCCTGCTCAGAAAACCCTCTACAGGGTGCGTAAGAGCTGGTCTGACACAAAGAGTCAGCTCGGTGCTTTCTCCGTTCTGGCAAACGCCAAGTCTCTGGTGGACAAGAACCCCGGCTACAAGGTCTTTGACGAGAGCGGCAAGGTAGTGTACGAGAAGGGCGGTACTTCCACCGCTTCTGTTCCCTATATCGTGCGTGTGACCGCCACCGACCTGTATATCCGCAGGGGTGCTGGCACGAACTACGGCACGAACGGCTTCATCAAGCCGGGTGTCTACACCATCGTTGAGGAGCAGGACGGTCAGGGTGCTACCAAGTGGGGCAAGCTGAAATCCGGGGCTGGTTGGATTTCGCTTGACTTCGTCCAGAAGCTCTAATGCCACGGCGCAGACGGAAGAAGCAGAAACCCGTTTGGGAGTTCTCCAAGAGAATTGTGGTGGCAGTGTTCGTTATCAACATCGTGGTGATTGCGTTCGCTCTCGTCATGATGTGGCGAACCTGCGACCTCTCTCCGATGGCATATCTCATTCCAGCCGTTGCCGCAGAGACCGCAACGGGGACTGGCTTCTACTACACAAAAGCAAAGGTCGAGAATCGCATTAAGCTGATGAAACAGTACAATGTCGAACCGACTGAGCAATCTTTCAATGAACAAGGAGGATTTTAACCATGATTGACCTTACTCCCATCATCACCGCAGTTCTGACCCTGATTATCTCCCTGATTTCCGCTTTCTTGATTCCCTATATCAAGGCGAAAACCACGGACGAGCAGTTCAAGACCATCAAGCTGTGGGTGCAGGTTGCCGTGCAAGCGGCAGAAATGCTCTATGTGGGCAGTGGCAGAGGTGAGGAAAAGAAGAAATATGTGCTGGATTTCCTCAACAGCAAGGGCTTCACCCTGAACACCGAGGAGATTGACAACCTCATTGAGTCCGCTGTCTTGGAGCTGAAACAGGCCGAGCAGAAGTAGTAAAAGTAGTTCAAAATCGGTTTTTGCGTAAACTTTCTCTATATATGCGCATACTAAGCAAAAGTTACACGCAAAAACCCAAGAACAACTACTTTAACTACTTCGCCAAGAACAAGAACAATAACTTCACACAACAAGAGGAGGTAGGCATAATCAGCCTACCTCCTCTATGTTCATAACAAATCCGAAGCAATGTTTGACGAAAAACAAGGTGTTCGGATTTGCACTGTTTGGTGGAGATGGGGGGAATCGAACCCCCGTCTTGAAAATATTGATTCGTTCGATTCTTACGCGATAGTCGCATGAATGACAGAATTTTGAACTGCCTGTCGGGTCATGCGGCGAACCAAAGCAGCGGACACGAATGACCAAGCTCCCCCAAGTTTACGTCATGGGAGTACACAGACTCTTGACGGTTCCGGCTTTTTTCTGCACCGTACATATCTGGCGAATCTTTGAACCTCACACGCTTACCCGCAAGATGGTGCGTTGTCTTGGTCTCCGTCTGCTTAGTTAAGCAGCAATAGGAGCAGCGTAACGATTAGTGTCAGTTACTTTTTGTGTGGCCCGTGAAGTGGAACCGTACCCGCGACGAAGGAACCTCCGTTCCCAATCGAAACCTTTACATCCCCATAAAGGGCATGTGATTGACAGCACATGCACTGTTTTGCGATGGCTTTGACCCATCAGCTCCACCACCGGCTTTTTGCGGAAGCCGGAAACCGTTGGTGGGAATTAGCGGACTCGAACCACTGACCCTCTGCTTGTAAGGCAGATGCTCTCCCTGCTGAGCTAAACTCCCACGGAGTCGTCCGCTAAGCGGGCGACATGGAAAAGCGTTTTACAGCTCGACTTTCGTGGTCTTGCCGTCAGCATCGACGCAATACACTGCGGCGTCGGCAGCGTTGACATAAGCGTTCTTAGTGCCCTCGACAGTCTTAACAGCCTTCTGGATATCTTCCAGTTTTACCTGCTTCTTATCTGCGCCGACCTCGACATAGATTACAGCAGTTTTGCGTGCAGTAGCCATTGGAATCACCTCCTTCAACGGTATACTTATATTATACCACAAAAGACATATATAGTCAATGAGAATTAACGGTAAAAATTATTGATTTCATCCTCGGTGGCAAGACGAGGTGCTCTGCCATGTTTAATGATAAAGGGCTGGCAATACTTATTAAGCCAAGCTGTATCATCTTTATCGACCTGATGGAATGCCTGAACCGTAACGCTGATGCGAACGCCAGCTTTGGCTGCAGCAACAAGAATGTCCCTGCGACCGGGAAGCATCTCGTAACGGCACTGGTCGTAGAACAGGTACACGAAGGTGTCCTCGTCTGCGGCATACACCATATCCATCGCAAAGCCAATGGCACGAGAAGCCTGAGAGAAATCAAAGAAGAACAGGTTCTTCGGATTGATTTCCGCGATGCGAGAAGGCAGCTTAAACCCTACCCAAACGACGACGTTCTTGGGATTAGAGAGAAGATGCTCAATTTCATTCTGAACATAAATGGTTTTACCTGCACCGGGACGACCAGCATAGACATCGATGTAATGTTCCAAAATGTTTTCTCCTTTATTTATCGTGTGTATTTGTGAAGCGCTTCACTTTGTACACATCCTGTGACAGTAAGCACCATTGTACCGAGGAACAATACCACAAAGCTTACGCAGAACGCAGCGAACGCCACATGCAAAAGAAATGCTCCGATAGCAAACATTCTTTTGATATTTATATTATACCACATAAACACATAAAGGTCAATTATAAAACGGCAAAAAGTAAACCCCCGATGCTGCAATGAACATCGGGGATTTACAAAATGCTGAGAATAATACAGACGGCATACATAGTGCTCTGCCAACTGAGCTACACTCGAAATTTCGAGCGGCAGGACTCGAACCTGCGACCTCTCGTTTATCAGACGAAGTAACCGTCAATCCGCATCAGCATTGTTTTCATCAAAAAGACCGAGAATATCGAAATCGGAAGAGAAAGTGCTCCTGCACAGTGCAGCAGCCCAGTTTAAGGAAATGATTTCATGTCATTTATTATAGAAGTATCCGATTTCCCGCTTCGGTCCTGTATGGATTAGATGTTTTGCTTTGCTTCGATAGCATCCCATTCTTTGATGACGGCATCAGCGAAGACGCTCTCGCGCCCTGTCCAACCGTACATCAGATTGGTTCTGTAGGCGTATTTCGGAATGACGACATTGCTGTACCCTGCAGTCTGAATGCTGAACACATTGACCTTGGGATTGACTTTTTTGCGGTATTCCTGAACGAGTTTGAACACATTGATGTAGCTGCCAAAGCATCCGTTTCCGGCCGCAAACCCTCGCTTGCTATAAGCTAAACACTGTTCCTGAGTACCATACAAACCACCCGTTCCGGCTTGCTGGTCGGAGTAGATAAAGATGTTATCCCAGTGTTCTTTGTTACGGATGGCATTATTAAAGAACTCCCAGATGCCGCCTTCCGTGGACATGCCAACATCTGTACCATGGTCACGAGAAATGGCTTTCGCTTGTTCCAGAATGCCGACTTTCTTTCTGGTGTCGAAAACCTTTAGCTTATCGCCAAACTTTCCGACATATCCTTCATCGCTGCAAGCGGATGTGATAACAGAAGAAAGGTTGTCAATTTCAGCAACGGTCACGCTGCCATATTCGGTAGGGATGGTTCCCCATGCACTGCCGCTATTATCAGAAAGACACATAGTCTTTCCTTTCAGCTTCGGCATATTCGCAAGAGAAATATCGATACATGCATCGAGCGCATCAAGAATCTTGTCCTTGTGATTGCAGGAACTGTTTTCTACCGCCATATATGCGCTGTAGTAACGGAACGGGAACTGTTTTCCTTTTTCAACGCCTGCTACGAGCGCAGCGAGGTATTCGTCACAGAACGCAGCATCATTGACTTCGGTGAATACGCCGCGCAGATTGCGCAGCAGGGCCATATGGCCCATGTTCACGGAATGGAAAATAGTCTTCCAATCGGTGCCAGCAGAGCGCATGGCTTCCCAAGTTTTCTTATCATCTGACACGATAACCTTTCCGGTCTGCATCAGTTCGTCCAATACCTGAGAGTGAGCATGCGTAATACGAACAGCATCAATCATACCGATTTCATGCTGCTTGTACTTGTTTACCTCGTATGCAGAACTTGCACTGAGACGCTTAGCCAAGGCTCTTTTCAGAACGCTCGGCATATTTGTTTTTACACCACCATTGAGGTAAATGTAGTAAGCGATTTGAGACATCGGTTCGTCAGCGCGACGCATAACGATTTGCTCGACCTCACCAAATTTTCCTTTATGACTATCCGTATACTCTTTCCGCTTGGGATGCACAGCAGCACGAACCATAATGACCTGAGGATTCAGACGCATATTATAATGCAATCTCAATTCCTTTGCCCATTCTAACACACCGTCAAAATCATAGTCAAGAGCTGCGTCAATAGCATCTTCCATGATTTCGGTTGTGGTCTTCCCGCTTTCATCATTCAACATGGAAAAATCCCGAAGCAGCGGATGAACATTGTATTTTTCGTCAACCACTCTTACGCCAAGCCCGCCGTCACGGTAATAGGAAGGCTCTGCAAAAATAGAACTCGCTGTGATTAACTTAAGCGTATCGAGCGGATTTACCTTATAGGAATCACCGCCCATAAAGTTGGTAACTACTTCGTCACGACGAAGCAGATTTTCACTGCGAAGAGCGTTTGCAGCTTTTCCAATCTTGCCCATGAACAGGCTCCTTTCAAAATATGCTCTTTGTTGGTGTATTTATATTATACCACACAATACATAATTAGTCAATCTAAAATGTGCGAAATATGATACCCGCCATCGCACAAAATACTTTCGATAGCAGGCCACGCATCAACACTTATTGCACGAATCTTAGAATCGCTTGTTGCCCACGAATACAGCGTAAAAATATTTCTGGTTTGAGTATCAGTCTTCGGGACGCTTACATACACCAAGGAATCTGATTTTTTAACAGTAATGTCTTCTCCATTGGTACCGTTGATTCCATACAAACAGAACATCTCTTCTGCGCTGCTGTAAGTGCCGCTGTTTACAGTATCCTTAACATACTGTCCGCCACCACTCATAGGTGTAAGCCTAAGAGGGTTATCCCCTCTCAGAAACCTGACATTGCCAATCTGACAAGAAGCGTAATTGCAGCTGCATAAGCGGTTTGCCTTGTGGTACATAATACCTGTCTTTAAGAGGATAGAATAAACGTCCTCGGTCATTTGATATATGGTTTTCGTAAACCACTTTTCTAATGGATAAATTCTGTCGAAGGCAAGGATGTTGTTTTTGAAATTGTTCTTGAATGCCTGAACGGAAACAGTACATTCTCCTGTATCCGTTGTGTCACACAGAGAAGCTACGGCAGATTGAATGGATGCACTATATGCAACTCGAGTGACCCATTCGGACTCTGTTTCCCGTTCGTCTTTTTCAATGTGCAGGTCTTTACTGACCTTTTTAATGAAATCAATTGCTTTTCCCATAAATAGAATTGGCTCGCCGTTTTGCCGACGAGCCACACTCCTTTCAATTCTGCGTCAATGCTTTGTACGGTTCGATAATGTTCTCGGTCACAAAAGACTCGATATCGGCTTCGCTACCGGAAATAGAAGCGGCATTCCCTTCAATGTAAGCGAGGTTTCTCACAAACAGCTTTGATGCACTCATTGCCATAAGTTCGTCCGCCCTCTTTGAACCCTTTACCGTAGGAACATATGCTTCAAAGCTATCCGAAAGACACGCACCCGTTACACCATTCATATCTGCCAGATTATCAACGGTATCAACGGTACTGATAGGACAGCAATAGCTGTAAAGGCTGGACGCTTCGATACTGATATCTTCAATGAATGGATGCACGAATACAATCAGACATTTTGCTTGATTCAGTTCCTGAAGCAGAGAAATCATCCAATCGCTGCCAAAGGCATTTGTGACCACAAGAACACCGGTACTCTTGTAAGATTCCCGGATAATCCTGATATCACAAGGGCCATCACACTGCAGCTGATTGGCATAATTGCCGGTAACGCTAAGCGATAATGTGTCTGCAATTTCCTTTGAGGACGGACCCATTAACAGTAAAGGAAGCTTATTGACGTAGGCCGAATAAAGCACCGATGCCATTGCGTGTTTGCTCTCATGCGAAACACCGGCATACGGGAGGTTGTTTTCAAGGAGCGATAAGCAATCCTTATAGGACTTAACTGTATTAGAGTAATGGAATGCCTTTTCTCCATGCTCAAACAAATTCCGAGAGAGGTTTCCGTCACTGCGAACGCCCATGGCAATCTTATGCCTTGCATAGAATGCGGCGATATCATCATCTGCCTCGGAAATATACTGCTGAACATTTTTCTTGATGTCGTTTACAAGAGAAGCGTTTTTCTTAACGGAAGACTCCAATGCAGAAAGCTCATCTTTCTTTTTCTCAATGAGTTGTTCTGCGGCATTGATTTGAGTCTGCCGTTCCTTACACTGATTATCCAGTTCAGAAATCTTCTCCTGTGCTGCTTTAATGGAATCAGCATTTTCCTGCCGCCACATTTCGGCTCCGATATTCATGCACTTTTCACGGAGATTTTTGGAATTCCACAACAGAGCCTCGATAACATCACCCGACAGTTCTTCGCCACTGAAATATTCATCGGCACGATTGACTACACGATTCGTCCACTGTTTGGCTTCCTCGTAAGAGCATGACAACTCAGTCCTTACGCGTTCATACAAATTACTCGTGTCGATGTGCTGGATGAAGTTTTTGAGTGTGTGCAGCGATGCGTTCGTGAGTTTCCCTTGCTGACTGATTTCCTTCGCATATTTGGAGTAATTTCCCCATGTAAAGGCTTCTTCCAGAACGATATCCTTGATGATTTCGCCGACACTCTTTGTATGCGCACGGGTTACGGGAAAATCAAGGCTGCTCTTATCCAGAACCTCACAATATGCCAGATTACGACATTCATAGGGAATATTATCCAAAACAATAAGGTCACTGGGACTGATATCGTACACGCTCAGGCTTTTCACAGTCGGCTGCAAAATATATTTGTCTCCTGCAACCTTCAAATCGCCCTTCTGGCAAAGAATGCCCTGCAGTCTTCCAATGCCAGTATTGAAAACATAAAGGATATCATTATCGGAATCTCCGAAAGGCATACCTTTCTTCAAATCTTCAATAACATCTTCTTTGCTTTCCGCCTTTGTACGGAATACCTTGATGATTTCTTTGTCAATGGGAGTAAGGCAGCAAAAAACCTTAGTGCTATCGTTGATGTTTGGCTCATCGTGCCATGCCACAACAGCAACATCGCCGGCCTTGACATAAGATTCTTCTCCGACTCTGAGGCGAGGGAAACTCTTCCGGTTTTCGTATTCGTAAGGCAGGTCATTGTCTGCTTCAAACGGAATGAATTTGCCATCTTTCAGGTCAGCAAGGCGTCTCCACGGCCAACCAAAGCCGTCGTTTCCTGTACACATGCACAGAGAAATAATATTTTCATTTTGCTCCAAAATGCGTCACGCTCCTTAAAGATTTTGCCGGAAATTCACCGGCATATATTGATTTTCTCATTGCCGCTTTTTCCTTCTCTGTCATATAGGAATTAGAAGCGACCTTACCGTACAAATAATTGACTCGCGCAGGTTTTTTCGAAAACACAGAAATACCGTGTACTTTTTCCTGTACATCAACAGAAAGCGTTCTGACTGCATCGCATCCCTGCGTTACAATGATTTCACTGTCGGAATCTACATGAATTTTTTTCTGTTCCCCATTTTTAATGGGGATAATTTCCTTTGTCTGTGAATCCTGACGAATAATAATCTGACCATCATAACAGACACTTACCAACAATGTTCGATTCTTAGGGAACTTCTTGATGCTACTTTCTTCAATAAGATTCCCCTCTGTATCACTGATGACAACATCCGCATCGACTCTCTTCTTGGCGAATCCGTGTTTCCAAAGCATTAAATGATAACCGCATTCACGCATATTATTGTTCTGGAAGGTTGCAGCCATTTGCTGGAATTCTTTTGTTTTTGCCTTGAAGAAACTACAACTGCCATCCGATTTTTCGTCTGTGAATTTAGGAAGCATCTGAAGAGAGATTTTATTGTCTGGACAATTATGTGCAATATAGACTTCATTACTATCGTGGTAATAGGTCTCATCTACATTGACAACAGGAGGCCAGAGCACTTTCATATCGATTGGGTCTTTTACAAGATTCAAGCTGAACGGCAAAAAGAATGCGGTTGTGTCGTATGTGATGCTTCGCACCCTCACTTTATACACACGCCAAATATCACCGTTCAGGCCAATCTTCAAAACTTCGTTTGTGTTCATGGATGGACGACCATACTCAAATCCCTTTCTGAGCATGTAATAATCATGCTCAGCATAAACCTCATCCCCTTCATGAAGTCTGCGCCCACCATACGAATCGAAGAATGTTCCGGCAGGATTGATACCCGCAATAATTTCAGGCCAATTTGGATATCGGGACTCCGTTTTGATTTTATAAGAATTGGCAATATCCTTATTAAGGTCTAACCATACCAGTCCGGAGGCGGCTTCATTTCTGATTGTGTAATCATGTCCGCCCTCTCGCTTCCCCTGTACAGTCACTTTTATATCCTTGGTCTTGATTGCACATTGAGGAATACCAATAGAAAGATTGAAGTCCGTGTCGTCTAAGGCTAAACGCAGGGGAAAATCGTATGTATTATACTGTACGATTTCACATTCGGCATTTCTTGCTACTCTTTCCTCACAGGTCTTATCCTCTTCTCCTCTACTATGCTTAAAATGACGCACATTGATGCCGTCTTTAGTAAAAGAGATATATTGACCGCAGCATTCGCAGATAAACTGGCGTGTCCCTGCGGAAACGGATTGCTTTGGAAACAATGCCTCTGCTTCCTCTGCCGTGACATGTTTCCACCCGCTATCACCGTATTTCATACTTACATGAGTTAACGCTGGTCCCATAAACAACCTCACTTGCTATCTTATCATCTATTTATATTATACCACAAATAGCGTTGACGGTCAATCAACAAAGATAAAAAGAATGCCATCATATGCTAAAATTGCCCCACAGAGATTTAACGAAAGATACAATATCTACGCTACTCTCTATGGGGCAAATCTTATGGGTGAAGGTGAAATTTTCACGCTCTTATGGAGCTTGATGGCAGACTCGAACTGCCGACCTGCGCATTACGAATGCGCTACTCTACCAACTGAGTCAATCAAGCACAGTATCGAGAAGACAGGATTCGAACCTGTGGCCTCCGCCTTATCAGGGCGTTGCGCCACCACTGCGCCACTTCTCGAAAAAAATATGGGTGAACCCTTTTAGCCCCATTATATCGCTCGTTTGAATAGGTGGTCAGCCCCGATACGATACCTTCGTAGTGCTTCGGGGGCACATCAATTCCGTCAGTGCTGACTGGGCACTACTTGGGCCTTGATATACTCTCATTTGACTACAGGTCAACTTCAAATTACCCGTTGTCGATATCTCTTTGTACGAGAACAACAACTATTGGGTCTCTGGACTTCCATTGCTGGATTTCTACGGTGCTTTTGCCAAATACAGGCTTTTAACACAACCCTCGTGGCGACCACAGCCGACAAGCGGGGGTTCCTCCTTTGCAGACATTGGGCTCGTGAGCCCGGTTCCGGTTGTCCCAATCCGTACCATGCACTTATGAGGCTGCGTCTTACTTACCAGAGAACCGTGCAGCAGCCTTTTTGACAATACGGTCTATCGCGTCTGGACACGCCCCGGCTTAACGGGGACGCACGTCTGCGTGCTTAATGGGGTAGGATTCATTGGTTCTGAGCGATGGCTCAGAGGGAGCACCTACCCACACGACTCCCTAATAAGACATTCGTCAACGACTTTTGAAGCTGTTGTCCACCACCCGCCGCGTGGAGGCTGTCTTTATGGGTGGCAGAGCATGTCAGCCAAAACCAACATGCCCTCCGAACCAGATGTGGACTGGTCCAGTTCGATGGGCGCTACCCATCACGACGTTTTAAGACAGGAGCTGCCTGTCATCAGGTGAATCAATGCATCGGAGTGACCCTTTCGTTGATTTTGACAATCGGACGCGGTAATTACTGCATCGGAGTGTCCTCCCTGTTTTATTTAACCGGTTAGAATTGCTTCCAACAGGTTATGGCTCTGGCAAGTGGAGTTGAACCACCTTTTCCCGTGCGCTGCGGGCGAATTAACCATGGTGCATTGCAACCGTCGTATTCGATACCAGAATATTTCGGCCGTTTTGTGTCCGACCGATTGACATGAGCGGGATTGGCAGTATCACACCACCGCATTGAGCCTACGCTTCGCTCTTGTGCTACACCCCGATGATGACCAATCCACAACACAAGATTGGTTGGCTGTACGGATTGGTGAATAGTCAGTTTAACGTCATGGCTTGGACGTGGTTGCGGGGACAGGACTCGAACCTGTAACCATCGACTTATGAGACCGATAAGCTACCATTGCTATACCCCGTATTGCAGAAGACATTAACTGCATATATGCAGTTCCCACTCGCCAATCTTGGCTGTCTTCGTGAGTGGCTTATGGCGACCCGAATCGGACTTGAACCGACAACTTCCAGCGTGACAGGCTGGTGCTCTAACCAGTTGAACTATCGGGCCATATTAGCGGAAAAATCCGCTTGTGTGTTATCCTTTACAGGACATCAGTGGAACGAAATGAGCCATACTCGGCAGTTTCGCGTTTCCAGTCTTCTTTCACGATGACCATTCTGTCATCATAAACGATTTCATCGGAAAGAAGATTTTCGTCGATTCCCGCTGCTCGAAGGCAATTCAGAAGATTGTAGGGGCCAGTGCCTCTGAACCCGGCACAGAAACCACTTACTTCGACGACAAACTCGCCAAGATGAACAGCAAGACCTTCCTTGAAAACGAGTTTGAGAACAACGGAACGATTATCCTCGCTGTTTTTGTCGCGTGAAACAGAAACATCGATGATGTTCTCTTTACCGAACTTTTCAATCAGCGCTGTGGTAATCGCTTCCAACTGAATGGTGTCAGTGTTGGTGATGTGAATGTTTACCATGATTGCTTGTAACCTCATTTCTAAATGGTGGAAGCAAAGGGATTCGAACCCTCGACCCCCTGCTTGCAAAGCAGGTGCTCTCCCAACTGAGCTATGCCCCCATGATTGGCAGACGCTCTGCCGATGTGGAAATTTGGAGGAGTATATCGGAATCGAACCGACGCCACCTGCTTGGAAGGCAGGGATACTAACCGCTATACGAATACTCCATGGAGCTCCTGACAGGAATCGAACCTGCAACCTGTTGATTACAAAACAACTGCTCTGCCTGTTGAGCTACAGAAGCATGATGGCAGCAAGAATACTGCCGCTGTTATGGAAAGGGATAGGAGAAGCGTTTTATAAACGCCTTGGTGACCTGTACGGGAATCGAACCCATGTTACAGCCGTGAAAGGGCCGTGTCTTGACCGCTTGACCAACAGGCCATATAAAGACAGACTTTTTCCCGTCTGTCATGGGTGCATGCAGCCTTTTACACTGCACATGCCGTCTTGCTGCACAAATGCAGCAGTTACGTTTGGAAGGCTTGCAAGGTGTTGAGTAAAAATGCTCGGGCCTTAAACCGAGGGCGGGGACTCAACCCTTGATTTCTCGCAGCATGAGGTTGTGAAAGGAAATTCCCCGCCTCTACACGACTCTCCTAACAGGAAGCGCGATAACAACAAGGGAAGCGTTCCTCGTTGCTATACTTATATTATACCATAAAAACATTAGGTAGTCAATCATAAATTTTCGAAGATTAAACTTCTGTTTGGTTCGTCTCGCAAAGGGGCTCCGGCGGCAGACATATAATATACCCGCAAGCAAAAACAGCCGAAATGCACACTAACTTCAGGATATCGACTATGATACTTTCGTCAGAATACATCCTTTCGCTCTGCGTTATCCGCATAAGGAATACTTCCAGATAAACAATCGATAACCAGAAGAATGTGGCACAAAAGAGCTTGATTTTGCGTTTGGTTATAAAATGGATACCGTCTTTATCATTTCGTTTGATTGTTAATGGTTTTGTAGATACAACACTACATTTTCCTTGTTTGAGTAAGATTCTGGCAGTGAAAGCCAAGCACGGGAAAAGGTGTTTTCCATCCTTTCCCACTACTCGGACCAAAAACTTGGCTTTCATGACGATTACCCGTTGATAGCTTTCAGCACATCATCAGCAAGGAACCCGGAGGAATCGTCAACGTCAGTGGCATCATTCACTCCGAACGATGCAGCAAACTCATCCTTTACCGGAGCGCTCTTCTCGGCCGTTTTCTTCTTCACCACAGGCGTGGGCGCGATGAGTTCATCGATTACGGAAGAGACATTGGACGCGTCAACGGGAGAAACTTCCTCTGCGGGGTTTGCGCCCAACGCAGGGAGATTATCCTCTTTAATGCTGGGAATGTATCCCGTCTTTACGGAACAGTCAATCTGTGCGCCCGTCTCCACCGCAATGGACTGGCAATGAATGTACTGTCCGCTCACGACACTGTCTTTTCGAACGATGACCTTATCTCCATCGACGGAGCCACCAACAGTGCCATCGATGTCAACAACGCTGTCTGCGACAATGCTGCCGTTCACGCTGCCCTTGCTCATATACACCATCTTGGCTTTGACATTGCCGTCGACATGAGCACCGTGCAGGACGAGCATACCGTCAATAACGACGTTACCCATGACAGTGCCGCGAATCTCGATGTTGCCACTGGACTCGAAATCGCCATTTAGTTTGGAATTCTCGCTGATAACATCCGAGACAGCATCTCGTGCATCAGCGGTTTCCTGAACAGTGCCGTTAAACATACTTTCAATATCCTGATTCATACAAAATCTCCTTAACTATGTGTGTTTTAATTATTATACTCTTCGCCAGAAAGCTCTTCCATACCGTTTTGCCGCAGCTTTTCGTACTCAACAGGACTGATTTCCTGAATGTCGTACGCATCAAGCCCGGTATTTTCTTTATAGGTATTGAACAGTTCCGAACGAATCGTTTCCTTTATCTGACGATTAACCAGCAATGGATTTTTGCCCAAGTTTACAGAAAACAGAGCATCCGTTCTAAAGTCGATTTGCATATCCTTTACGCTTAGAGCAACAACCCTGTAATAAAGATTGTGCCAGCTATGGATTTCGCCGCCCTCGACAATTTTCATATCCAGATTTTGTTCGGGGACAAAATCGATGCTTTCCAGCGTGTAATCGTCTCCCCATTTTTGCAGCAGCTCGTCCTTCAATGATTCAAGAAGCTGTTCCGCTTTTTCATCGGTCATCGCTTCCGGGTGATGGATGGTAATCGCCATATTCTGTTTTACACGATTTCCATCCTTATCAAGAAGCCATGCCTGCACATATAATTGCATTTCATTCCTCCCTCATTCGTATATTCTTATTATACCACAAATAGAGTAAATAGTCAAACAAAAAAGACCCACAGCGCAAAGCTGTGGGCCAATTTATTTTTAGACCAGTTTGCGAATTACTTCGCGAACCTTATTGATGCCTTCTTCGTCTGCTGTTGCAGAAGGAATGATGGTCATCTCTGCAGATTCCATATAGCTGCCTGTAATCATGTAGCTGCTAATCCAATCCGCCAACGTACGCAGGTCAACTGAACCATCCGTCAGATACAAGGTCTTCAGGGTGTTCAGTACAGCATGGTATGCTTTCAGAATCTGAGGAACCCTGACGCTCTTCGGGCAGCCAGTCATAGAACGCAAACGCTCTGCGAGAATGGTATCCTCGGGCGCATGGATGTCCATTTTAATCTGGAAACGAGACAAAACAGACTGGTTCATATCTCGGCAACCCTCGTAGGAGATGTTTGTAGTAGCAATGATAACGGCATCGGGATGGCGGCGAATCGTTTCGCCGGTAGGAAGGTTTACGGCGCTGGTAGAATCCAGCAAACCATTCAAACCGACAAGAACACCGGGCTTCGCAATGACGGTGGGTTCCTGAATCTCGCAGACCCAACCATTCCGAATGGCCTGAATCAGAGGAGACTCAACATAGTGGAACCCATTCGCGCCGGAATCCGCACCGCCTGCCGCTGCACGCTGAATAATTGCAGCAAGACAATCGGCTTCTGTCGCATCGCGTTTTTTCTTGCCAGTGATAGCCTTGTACGCCATTTCGGGGTCATTGGAAATGTCCGTTGCGGTAGGCAGAGCGTTCAAGTCCAAATCGCCATAGGCATTCTGATACTCGTCAATGCTCATAGGCGTCTCGTTCGGCTTATTGGGCATCATCTGGCCGAGCAGGTCATAGATTTCCGTATCGCTCGAACAGGTAACAAACACATAAGGCAAGCCGAGACCGAGAGCAATATCCTTTGCGGTTTCCGTTTTACCGGTACCGGCCTCACCGCGAAGCAGAATGTTGCGGATGGGACGAGGCGTCTTGGAACTCTTCTGGATATGTTTGCAAAGCGAATAGGCTTCTACGCCGGGAATGTGCGAATCAGGGACGATGAGCAGTGCCTTCTCCGTATCAGTCAAAACGCGCTTCTTATTGAGAAGGAACGCTTTTTCCAAGTCTGCGGCAGTTTTAGGCTTCTCAGACTCGGGTTCCGGCTCAGAAACAGCCATATCCTTACCACGACTATCCTTGAAAGGAGAAATGTTGCCGATAAAGGCGGTGGGGGCAGCTGCATCCGTGGCAACCAGAGTATCGTACAGACCGCCAACACTGTTGACAGTAGGATTGGGAATCACTCTGGACTCCAATTTGGAGTTTGCAACCTTATCTCTCGTGCTCATGAAGTAGGCAATATCTGCCAGCTTACATGCGCATTTTTTTGCTGCATCCACGTCATTTTTATTCACACTGGGCGTACTGGCCTTTGCAATAATTCTCTTGTAAAAAACAAGAAGTTTATTAAAGGTGTCGTGAAATTCCTTATCCTGCATGTAGTAACCCCACATACAGAACAGGAAAGGCTCGCTGTAAACTTTAAGCGTTTTCTGGACATCAGCAAGACTCTTCGCATTCCCTTTCTCATCACCAAGAAAAAATTTATTCGAGGAGAATTTGTAGAGGATGGAGAGCCGTGTTCCGAAACCGATTTTCTGAGAGTTGTATGTCGAGGAAACGGTATAAGCAGCAACACAGGTCTGATTGTCGATATCAGCGGTATTGTTGTAGCCGTAACCGTCACCACACATAGGCCATGTATGAACCTGCAAAGCACGGTTCAACGCTTTAGCAAAACCTGCGGTCATCATACCAGAGTTCGTGGGCATCTTCTTGTTGCCATTCGAGTAGTACAAGGAGCGGCGTGCAATCGCCGCAGTCTCGTCGTTGAAGGAACCGTAGTTCCCGGTGTATAAATCGCGGTCATTCAGAAAATCCACAAGACCATTGATGGGCAAGGAAGTGTTTCTGTGAAAATGAAAAATGCAATCCATGTTTTATTCCTTTCTGTAAGTAAAGGTTCCGTTAGAAACCAAGAGCGGGGGTAGAGGATTTTATTCCCCTATCCCCGCAGTATTTAATTTACCGTGTTATTTTGATTGTGCCTTACTTAGAACGGCAGGTCATCGCTGTCCTCCAACAGCTCCATATCGTCGTTCATAGACGGGGCCTGGAATGCAGGCTGAGGAGCGGCGGCAGCATGACTGGGAGCAGCGGATGCGGCAGGTGCAGCACCGCCACCGACATTGTCGCGCAGCGCAATAGGAGTGTTCTCCTTCTTTGCCCAGCGAGAAATATCCAGCGTAGAAACATAGACGGTCGGGTTGCGATATGTCTTACCGTCGCGACCAGTGGTTTCACGAATCTCAGACAGACCGGTCAGGATGAGTTCGGTGCCGGAACGCAGCATACCCTTGCGAAGCATGTTCGCATAACGAGTAGCGGCGCTGCCGGAAATCATCAGCGTGTAGAACAGGCCAGCGCCGTCTTCCTTGTCAGACAGACCGGCGTAATGAGCTGCCTTATCGGCATAGTCCGCCACCACAGGAATGGTGACAAACTCCTTGCCGCTCTTGTTCATGCCAATATAGGCCGTACCCTTCGGGTTCAGGCGTGCAATGGCACAAACAAAGCGAGAGTTGGGGTTCTTGCTCAGTCGGTCAGACAAATACTGAAGGCCCTTGCTGTCAATAGAAGACATGGGCATGTTGAAACGGGTATTATTAGTGTTATCCATAACGTACTCCTTTTTTAAATAAAAAATGTTTCTTGTACGATTAAGAGAAAAAGCCACTCCTTTAATGTTAATAAAAGAGTGACTACGCTTTTTATTTATCGTACTACTAATATAGTATTAACTTTGCAGCAACTTGCAATACCTTTGTAGCCACTACGGCTATTTTAATTGGGCATTTGCAAAATATAATATATTTTGTATGGTAGCAAGACCATCGTCGTCGGTTAATCGCGCTGTTCTTTCATCTCTATCATACCAGTTGCCGTCTACGACAACGCTTGTCGTCAAAAATACTTCAGAATTAAACCAGTTTGGATGGATATTTCTTGCTGCCTCGCAAGCCATTTTAAGAGCCGTACTTTTTGTGCTTGCAACGACTTCATCGATATTGCTTTCTTTTACCTTATGTTCCGACCAACGTGTTGTAATTTCTTCGTTTTTTCCTTTTTCCACAACATGTTCCATGCGGACTTGAATTTCCACAAGGTGAAACTCATCAATTTTCACAATAAATATTACCATTCGTTGCTCGTTAGCAGCGCCTTTCGTTTTCTTTGATAGGGTGTCTTTCAATCTAACGCAACCCATGTGGGTTGCAACGCTGTCGCAGACAACAAGGAGCCGATAGCACAGCTATTTCAATCTAACACAACCCACACGGGTTGCAACAGCAAACTTGTACAAACGAAACAACAAGTTGTCGTGCATTTTGCACAATGTTTGTCTGCTTTTTGACCAAACAATATGGTCAGATACTACTTACTGCAATGGAATCATATCCTTTCTTTATAATATTTGGTGCGAAGCAATCGGCAAAAATATGCTCACTTATCATTCGCACCTGTAGCAAACAAAAATACCGTCACCTCATAATGAGATGGCGGTATGTTGATTTTGAATATTTGTTTGCTTTTATTTTTGGAATGTATTCAGTATACCTACTTTGCAGCAAATTGCAAGAGAGCCCTCCACAAGGGCTTATAATTTCGTTTTTTCTGGGGATACTATATCCATCTTAACTTGAGGAGTGGTTTTTTATGGCTGATTTCCCTTATTTGACAAAAACGGAGAAGATTGTCATGCGTATTTTTTGGCATGCCGATAAGCCATTGACTCAATTGGATGTAATGGAAATCGCCAGACAGCGCGGTGAAATGAAATGGAACCCGCATTATATCTTCCTTGTTTTGGATTCGTTGGAGAAAAAGGGTGTTTTAATTGAATCCGGACACACCCGTGTCGGGAAAGCGTATGCGCGATTGTTTGAACCAGTCATAAGCCATGTTGAATATGTCGTCCTTTATGTTTTCGAAGTGCTCCACGACAATGAAATTGAGGAATTCCTTGCCGCATTTACTGCCAAAAAAGAGGAAAAAGAAAAGAGCCTGCATTAAGCAGACTCTTTTTTGATTTAACGCAACCCATGCGGGCTGCAACCGCCAAAGTTTTACGCTGATTCGCTCACTGTACAATTTCAATCTAACACAACCCATAAGGGTTGCAACGGTTCATCTACGATGGCACACGCTGGGCCCCCGATATTTCAATCTAACACAACCCATGAGGGTCGCAACAGCAAACTTGCACAAACAAAGCAACAAGTTGTTATGCATTTTGTACAATGCTTGTCTGTTTTTTGACTATGCACAATAGTCAAATATCATTTACTATAGCTATATCATATCCTTTCTTTATAATACTTGGTGCGAAGCGACCAGCAAATTGCAATGTCATTTTCCAAAGAAACCAAGAACAATCCCATTCACAAAATCAACCAGAGGCTTATTGCTAATCACGCCAAGCAGCATCAGCGCAAATACGATTGCACCTGCGATTAAAACAATACGAAGGATTATAAATATAGGAAGACAGATTCGCCAATAGTATCCGCGTATCAGCCACAACCCACCATAGTTGCTTTTCCTTCTATTGCAACGCTGACATGAGGGTACAAGGTTCTTTATGGAATTGACCCCTTCTTTGGGCAAGAGTCTTCTTGCAAGCCAATTCTTCTTCGCCATATCAACAGATATGATATGGTCTACTTGCATTTTGTCTGTATGGATTCGCCGCCCACAATATACGCAATGATAATAGTTTCCGGGTTCGGGCGGCCAGTGTCTTATGAATTCTGTTCTGTAGTTTGTTGAACGAGTATATTTATCAGGTACACGCGAAAACATCTTAATTACACACTCTGCTTAGGAGTTCGCGCAAAAATATCGCGCATCCAGTGATAGTGCTTATTCTTCGTTTCAAAAACAAAAGAAGATAGAAAGGTGTACTGTTTCAAAACCTCAGATGACTGAATGTCATACTGTTCCCCGATATCATAAACCACAACGGTTTTCTTGTCGTGCAATCCGCGTTTCCGCTCATCTTCCTCCTGATTTGCCAGAGTAATAAGATGACGGATGGGAACGAGAAGCCCGGTCCCATGATAGATGACATTCTTATTCTGTCCGTCTTTCCCGCCATAATTATCATTTGATGCCATGTAATCATAGGGGTAATCTTCCGTACACAGAATCTCGCGGCCCTGACTATCAACGCAGCGCCTTGCTGCCTCTCCCATATGATAATTATGGAGCCACTCGATAAAATCAAGGCGATTGATACGGAAGATTTGATTGGTAGCCGGATAATAATAGAAGATGAATTTTGCCTTAGAGCCGTACAGCCAGCCAATCTTGGTCGATGCACTTTTCACATGATAACCCTGCTTAACAAGCGTTACGACTTCCGTCTCAACATAAACGTTCCCCGAATCATTGAGGTCAGTCTTAACCTCAATAAGCCAAGACGACTGTTTAGCGGCAGGAATAGGATTCCCTTCACTGTTTTTTACTTGCCGAACACGGAAATCGACATCTTTGTCTTGGAATACCGCATCATCTCTCAGGTCATCAATTTCGCACTGCGGGGAATTTCCATAAATTTTCAAAAATAGATTTTCCCCGATTTTCCCGACCATCATCTGACTCTTCATATCAAAATGGTCATCATTATTGAACTCATAAGCCATGGGAATCACATCCTTTCCAATGTATCTTTACGCAGCCCAGTTCTCACCGGTTGCATAGTTAATTTCTACTCCCGGCTGCATATTGTAGCAGTATACGCAATACTCAATGCTTTCGCCGGAATCTTCTACGGAATACCCTTCCATGAGTACACCGCTTGCCACAAGGTTATTTCCCTCATAGATTGGAGTAACACGATATAATACATGTCCATCGGACTCGTGAACATAGTCTGCAACCATATTCTCAAACGGGAGCATTCCCTCGATATTCAGGTACCTTGTTCCAGTGATGAGATTGCATTTGTTGGCATTTTCGGCGCTCAACTGAAATCCGATGAGGTGACATCTATTGTAGACCCACCCACCATCCACGAAATCGTATTTCTGATTTTTCCACCCGCTTGGTTTTACTTCACTGATACTTTCTCTCCTCTCGGTCGGCATGGTTTCCTGACAGACAACGGCATAGGTAAGCCCGCAGCGACCAAGAGAATCGAGGTCTGAGTAATACTCGAAAGGCTCTGTAGAATAATCTTCATCGGTGAAATAAGGTACATTATCATTGACCGCAACATACGCATCGCCGGAATATGCCGGGATATCCGAAACAGAGATAAACTCGGAAGGGTTTGTCTTTATTGCATGAATACTATCCCCGACGCTTTCGCTGTTGTTGGTTTGCGAGGTACCCGTATTGCTGGTTTCAAAGTTATTTCTGTCTGGTTCCGTTTCGGTCATACTGGCGCTGGATGAAACGGTATTGAAAATTTCCTGTACAACATCGGAAATATCAGTGTCCGGGCCCATCGAACTCTGTACGAGCCACAAAAACAGGATGATGGAAACAATCGGCATAAGCGCCCTGCCGAGTTTACCGGAAAACATTTTTCTTAAAAATCGCATTGGGATTCTCCTTCGTTTGGGGTGTTTGTTTCGGTTACTTTCATTGTACCTACTTTGCAGCAAGGGTCACGGTACAGTTCAAAAATTGATGGAACTTTTATGATGGGAGATTCCCATGTCCCGGCATTTTCCTTTAATAGATGATACAGAAGGTTATGCGAAGCAGTCTTGTTTTGTCCTTTTACAATCATCGAAATCAAAAGATTTCCATATTGTTCGTTGTTTGAATAGTCGCAATCCTTCTTCTCTTTAATGCCCACAGATGTATTACGGATAAATACATATATGGGATTGTTTTTATAATAAATGACACCCACGTCTTTTTGCTTATCTTTGGATGGGCGCACCTTAACGCTGAAATCCTCTTTATCCAGCGACAGCAATTAAATCACCTCCCATACGACATATTTATATTATACCACAAATAGCAATAACGGTCAATCGAAAAGGCGACAAAAAAAGCGGCCCACAAACGTGAGCCGCAGAAATTATTTTAACACGGAATCAAAAATTTAACTCTGAAAGAACCGTTCTTAACAGAACGTGAATACCTCTTTTCGTTCAATGCAGCGCACACTTTTTGTGCGGATGACTTATCTGCATATCGCTTTGCGCCTTCCTCATCCAGCGCAACGAAAAGGCGGGAGCGAGTATTTTTCGCAACAAACTTCTCTGTGCCATCAACATCCTCGAAAGCAATAATCGCATCGAATGGTTTACTTTGAACCTTTGTAGATACGAGCCTTGTTTTTTTTAAAGATGGGAAAACCATCGAGAAATCGTTCTGAATCGCTGCTGCTTCCTCAAACGTGAATTCCTTCGCATCTTTTACATCAGATGTCATACAAACACGATTAGGAATATTCTTTCCTGCTTCGTTTTTATACTCTATATTTTCTACGTACCGCTTTCCTTCCTTAATCAGGACTTTTTCATGGCCGCGAGGCTTTCTGCTTGGCATCCGAATATCCTCAGACATAAAATTGATTTCAAAGAAAACATCAGTCTTATTGTTTTTGTTCAACTCTTTCTCTTTGGATTTCGCACTTTTAGCCCACGCAAGAAACGACTTTGTGTCACGAACTATGACTTCACATTCCGATGCAGATGTCAAACGCATATCTTCTGTATTTTTATAGTACAGAACACGACAGGAAAATCCGGTTCGATGATTCGCTTTTAGCAAATCCTCGATGGTAACAGCAGAAGCCATGCCGGAATCCAACCAGCGCCGAATATCCTTGCCATATACCCACCGACTACCATTTTTCCACATCTCGCAATCGGCACGATTCGGCTGCATCATGTGTGCGAACTTATCATAAAGTCCTTCTTTGTTAAGCGCCAATGCATTGAGCATCAGGGTCCAATCCCGACAACGACGCTCGCTGTAGTGATTGCCAGCCCAGTGTCGTTGTGTTACATTGTTGGGGCCTATAAGACACACGGGAGTATATAAATCAACTCCCATCTCGTCCGTTGCTTTTAAAAATACCTTCTTATACATGATTTCATATCCCATGAAAGTTTACCTCCTAATCATGCAGCACCTTTCGTACCACACTGAGAACCGTTAGATTCTCCCTTGGTAATTTTTCCAGAAGTCCACGGCCCGGTGTATATGCCTACTTCTCCAAACTGCTCCAGCAAAATATCCTGAATTGCGTCCAGATAATGCCGGTAATGTTGTTTCTGCAGACCGGATAAATCTACATCGCCGTACTCGGACTCCTTCTGAATCAGTTCGACAGCCTCAGCCCATTCGTTATCCTCAACGATGATATAGAACAACTTGTTTTCGAGAATAACCTTTCCGTTTCTGTGGTTAGGTAGCCAAGTCTGATTGGGTTCCTCGAAACTTTGGTAACGGCGCATCATCTCATTTACAAGGTTTGTACGATACTCGTCCAGCAACAACTGGCTTGCATCATCATCGAATTCGAATTCCGGCATCTCCTCATAGGAAATATCCTTCAGCAGCCTTTGCTCAGAATCGTCCTTTTTGGTGTAACAGAGGACATTATCATAGTCTACATAAACAACGCCTTCGTATTTCCCATCGGGACAAATATTACCTCTGCCCATAAAATCAATCCTCCACAATAGTTTCAATTTGCAGAATTCGAGCATAGCAGGAACCGTGATTTCCGTAAATCCCGTAACCGCCATCCTCATATTCCTTGCTTTCATCTTCCGTAACGTCACAGACATCCTGTACACCGGGCATAGACTCCGCATGAAGAAAATCAACAGCCTTATCTACTGCGTCACAGGAGTTTAATGCACGAACAATGACATTCATAGGCCATGCAAGCCCACTATCGACAGTTACCTTGTAGATATTGTTGCCATCCCACGCATCACCATTGGCAAGATAAAGGTTTTCACCGAAATACCATCCGTTGGCATACGGATAAATGGTCTCAAGACCAAAATGCTTAGCAATTTCGCCAAGCCGTCCTTCCTGCATCACAAGACCATGACTGTCCTGCAAGTTGGTAAAGGACGAAATTCGTTTCAGCACGGCATTCTCGGAATGCATATCACGGATAGTCTCTTTGATAACCTCATCGATTTCATCCCATGTACTGGCGTCCACGATGAATACGGTGTTATCGCTGTATTCAAGTGCCCAAATGGCGTGATTTTCTTTCTTCACATCCTTCGTAGGAAGGAAAACAACATTGTTAATTTTAAAAGTGTCATTACAAACAGAAATCGGCATACTCATAAAATTACGCTCCTTTTTTACTTGTTTGGCAACAAAAATACCGCCACCTCTTACGAGATAGCGGTATATCGATTTTGAATTTTTGCTGCCTTTTATTTATCGGATATACTTAGTATATTGACTTTGCAGCAAAAGGCAAGAAGACTGCGCTGCAGGCTTATCTTGCGAACAGCTTTTTCACCATACTGGCAGCATTATCGCCTTCTGCCGAACCCTCTAACTTACTGGCAACGAAATCAACGACAGCCATTGCCATCCAATTTTCGGTTCCATACATTTCAAATGCTTCTTTGCGTGCATCACAATAGGTGAACGCAACAGCGTTATTCAGAATCGCCATGCCCAGAACTTCATTGACATCGTCTGTCGTGTAATTACGCAAAAATGTCTCTAAATCCGACGTTTCTTCGTCTGCCGTCTCCTTGATATTGTTTTCGAGCCAACGTTTCGAAATGGCTACGGTTTCCTCTACACTTTCATAGTCTTCATCGACGCAGCGGGTCAGAAATACGGCCTCATCCGGACCAAGATTTTCATCCTCACTACACGAACTTGTCACGGACTTTTTGAAAAGCTCAGGAACTTTCTCCGTTCCCATTTCGCCGATGATGTACTGTTTGGCGTCGTCAAAACTCGAAAAAGACTTGTAAGAGCTCACATACTCCAAAGACCTAAACTTGTTCTCAGCTATATCGATGATAGCTTCTGACAAGGAGGTTTTTTGGGGATGTTTTTCATCCTCAAGGGAAAGAAGCAGCAGTTTACGCAGTTCTCGGATATCGAGCGCATCAAGGTTTACGAATTCATGAACCGCCATAAAATCATGGTCAGTGATTTTGGTGATGGCATAAAATTCGAACTCTTCTGTACCGAATTGACGACGGCACTCAAAATTGTCCGCATCAATCAAATACCACCGGGTAGCCTCACGTTCTACCTTACACAGTACTTCCGAGAGCTCCAACAGCATACGCTTGATGGCATCTGCATCATCAAGAAGCTCCCGCAAACCCGGCGCACCAGACATGCCGAGGTTTTCTTTTGCGTGCTCTTCCGGGTCAAAGTCATTCGCGTAATCAAATACCTCATCACAGAAATTCAGTTTTGGAACGGTGAAATAGAAATCTTCACCAGCAGGACTGCCCTGACTTAATTCAACGGTATCGTTGTCATCATAAGACACAGACCAACCAAGTTCCTCCCATTTTTCCTCAAACTGATACAAAAACATATTTTATCCCCTTTCCAACAAAAAACCGCCATCTCTCACGAGATAGCGGTATATCGATTTTGAATTTTTATTGTTTTTTATCTATCGGATATACTTAGTATATCGATTTTGCAGCAAAAGGCAAGGTGATTACAAAAAGAGCTTTTCACATCCCGATTTTCTCAAGATACGGGATAGCGGCACGCATCCTTTCGCACTCCCAACTCCTGCGTGGGTTGCGTTCGTGCTTCTTGATGAACTCCTTCATCTCGGCGGAGGTTTCGGCACCCAGTCCGATGGCGGCTAAGATTTCCCTTGCACCGTCACACTTCATGGCTTTCAGGGTATCCGACTCAATTTCGCGTCCGCCCTCAAACGGCTGCATAAATTTGAGTCTGCAGAACGGGAGGTAGCCTTCCGGTGCATTATCGCCGATATTCCAAATGATATAGCCGAGAGGCGGTTCCATTACGACTTCGTAGGTATCGCATACGCCAAGCGCAGTAGTATGATGGATTTTCATTGTGTTGCTCCCTTTCTTTACAAGTTAAGTGTGACAGGACGTTCACTCAATTCATATTTCTTTGTCTCAACGCCGGAAATCCTGAACATGTGACGCGCTGCAATATTATTATTGGAATTTTTGTACTTATCGTCCAGATAGACAATACGCTTGATTCCGCTTTGAATGATTGCTTTCGCACACTCATTGCACGGGAAGAGCGTGACATACATCGTAGACCCGTGCAGGTCTTTCCCGGCATTGAGGATAGCGTTCAGCTCCGAGTGACAGACATACATATACTTGGTTTCGAGTTCATTTCCTTCCCTGCCCCAAGGCATGATATCGTCGTCGCAGCCAATCGGCATACCGTTGTATCCCAGTGACAGGATTTTATTGTCACGCACAATGCATGCGCCTACCTGACTGTTAGGGTCTTTGCTGCGCATTGCAGATAACATAGCAATACCCATAAAGTATTCATCCCATGAGATATAATCTTTCCGTTTTTCACTCATGTATTTACTCCTCTTCTTCTTTGATGACCTTATACCGGCTTTCAATCTGATAATCATCGCCGTCCCAGCAACGAACCACAAAATCGAAGTCATCCGGGTCTTCATCGACCGCAAAGAACACGCTCTCTGCACTGCCGTTATTTTCCCGGTTGCTTAAATTCAGTTCCTGCGCGGCCGCAAAAGCATTCAGCTCTGCTGCCATATATGCCATATCCTCTGTCGGATAGGATGCAGGCAGATATTCATCCTCGGACTTATGCGCGGCGTTGTAATAGTATCCGCGTTTCAAAATCTTATACATTCTTCATACTCCTTTGTGTTTTAGAGTGTTTGATAAACGCTGCTCACCTGCATGAGCAAGCGGGTTTTAGGCACTAAACCTCCGAAATGTGAATTGCGCCTTTCGCGGCCTCGACACATTCATCGAAGTGATTTTCAATGTATTGAGCAATCGCATCAAGCCGAATATTTAAAGATGTTTGGTCGAACGATGTCCCTGTCTCGCTTTTGAACAAACGCGCTGCTTTGCGATACAATGCATACAGGTATTCGTCAATTGCTTCCAGACTTTTCGCCTCGTTCTGAGCATTATGCAGCAGATAAGTTTTGTTGCCTACCTTGATAAGCAAGCTACTTTCTCCTACAACATCTCCATACACGCTACAAGCAACATATCCGATTTTTGCATCAACGGGTAAACTGTTCCAAGTGCGGAATGTTGCATCCGGCTGAAAATCGCCTCTTCCGCCATTGTACTCCCACTCAACAAATTCACGAACTGTAAGCAGGAAACCATCATTATTGAGAACAAGCATAGTGATACCTCACACCTTGTAAATCCATGAGCCGACCCGTACAACATCACATTCGTAGCCCCAGAAAAGTTTTCGCATTCCTCTTACACTGCCACTGATGTGAATAGATGGATTGTTTTGAATATACTTGCTGGATTTACCCGTACGCTGCTCATATTCTTTGCGCGAACGATAATAATGCCCTGTCGTTTTCATGTTACACCTTTCAATCTACTAAGTAGCCATTTTTAGCGTATTGTTTAAACGCATCATCCAACTGCATATTGAAACGCTCGCCGATGTCAGCGTCCTTGAATTTACGGATTTTGGCGAGAGCCTTGGCGTAATTGATGTCATGCCCCTCTCCATAGTGCCACAAAGCGGGATGATTTCCACCCCAATTCATAGAACCGTTATTGAACGCCAAACATTCGTGTAAAGGAAAATCACGCGTATTATGTACGATATTAAAGCAGCTTAAAAAACTGCCGCCATTGGAAAAACCGGTTGATTCGCGCATCGTAAAAAGACCGTTCGCTGGCACATAACAATTAACTGAGTTATAGCCTCGTTCTCCGTCTTGATTCCAAGTTTCGATGGTAATAAGTACGCCGGAATCCAGATTCGCCCATACATCAAAGATATTGTCTTTATCAATGTCTTCTTTGTATTCATGTGCAAAACCGAGCTCCTGTAAAATACGAGTCAGTTCCTCATACGGAACAGCCTCTACTTCACCAGTTTTTTCGTTGTATTCCTCGTAGAAGTCATAAGGAACATTCTTCATCGTGGCGAGAATGCAGTTTTCTCTGTTTTCAAAGGAAACCACTTTGCCATATCCTACATGAAGGCTCTTCCAATTTTTGATGATAATAACCTTCCCGTACTCGTTATAAGAAATGAGCTTACCATTTTTTTTGGACCTCCGGATACGGTAGACATTATCTGCGCTGATTCCGCTCAGGTCAATAGTATCGTTCATATTCATAAATCTTACCTCATTTCACTTTTTGTCAAGTTGTAGATACAACCGTTTGAATTTTCTCGGCAATCATAGTCGCCATACGCTTTGCTTCTTTTTCCGCACATGCGTCCCAGACCTCAAAATACTGGTAACCATAATAGCGACCATGAATTTCGGAATCACTCCCGCTTTGGTGGAACCAGATAGCTGAACCTTTTTTATCTTGCATTGCCTGCCGCACAGCGACCACAAAGTTCGTTGCATCAGCATCCCAGAAGGGCCGCTCATAATTGAAATCAATGCCCCAACCGTGGCAAGAATCTGGCTTGTGAATTCTAATAGGAGAAATAGCTGTCATTTTCAATTCATTCCTTTCGCAAAAAATAGCGGCCATCTCTGACGAGATGGTCGCAATGTAACTTGATTTTAAATTAAGATAATAGAAGCTAACAAATAGCGCTTTTTATTTATCTTAGTGCTTTTATTGTAGCTACTTTGCAGCAGTTTGCAAGAACTGTGTCGTCTTCTTAAGCATGTTCAGGCAGCCACTGCTGTGGGTAGGCTCGAAGTTTATTCAGTGGCACACAATCGTTCAGGGCGGAGTTTTCAGCAAGCGCCATGTCGATGATATAAAAATCATTGCCGTTTTGCATCACATCAATACTCCACTGCCCTACCAGTTCGACAGCAGGAAGAATCTTCTTAATTTCCTCCAGAATCATCCGAGCACTGTCATCGTATCGAGATTGCAGGATATCCTCGTGCATCTGATAGATGACATAGTCGTGGCGTTCCTGCGGAGTGCTTGCGTTCTTGAACTTACCCTTCATTACATCGGCTCGCCAATAAGGGCTGATACCCAGCACCTCATCAGCGTCGAAATCGACGAATACGCGGTACTCAGTATGCAGCGGCAAACCGTTGTAGATGGTCGGGTTGTGTTCCTTGTCCTTGATATATTCCCTGAGCACCCACTCGTTTGTGGTATTCGCACCATAGAAGCAGGTATTGTTCAACGGCGAAGCCATAGAACAGGTCAGATGATTCAGGAACAGGAAATACTCGCCCATCTCATTGATTTCCTTCGGGTCATGGATATGAGCGTTGCGGAACTCATACTTGGAAGAATAAGTTCCGGTCTTGATGAAGTAATCCTCGTGCTCATCCAGCTTGAATATCCGCTTGCAATAACGGTTCACGATTTCCTTGGTCACAGGATTCAGGGTTTCAAAGCCAAGGCGAGTGAGCTGCAGCATCGGCAGCGGAACACGCAAAATCTTGGTATCAGGAATCCTGAAGAACTTGTTCCCGCACAACGCTTTTGCCAGCGGCGGAAGCCAGAATCCCATCGTGTTGGGATTCATTTCGAGCATCTGGTAGGTGAAGTCGTCGAGGTCAAGAATATCAAGACCCTGACGGAACTGGTTGTAGTAGAACTTTTTCATGCGGTCATCGCGTGCATCCTTGTACTCGGCGTAATTCTGAAGCAGAATCTTATACGACGGCTCCGAAATATCGACCTTCACGAGATTTCCTGTCAGCTGAGGTCTGAGCTCTTCCGGGTATTTTTTCAGGTCATTGTTCGTTACCGTCACAGCGTATCGAGATGCTGCATAGTTTACATAATATCCGCCGCGTTTTTCATTGTAGATGTACAGGCGAGTACCATCTGTTAACTCACCTACGATACGGTCAATGAGTGTTTCAAGGTCCCGCGTAAACGGCACCCTCTTGTCAAGCATAGCTTTGACAGTAGCAGTATCCCACTGTAAAAAGTTCTCGGATAATGCCCCGCTGTCCAGCACCTGTTTCTTGTAGGTGTCCTCGAATGTTTTGAGGGCATCAGGGCTGGTTTTCAGCATTGCGGCAAGTTCTTCGTAGGAAAACGATTTATCTTCCCTTTTGGTCATCATTTTACCAATTTTGGCAATCATATTTTCGATTTCCTCCTTTTTGGGAATCAGGTGTTTGCAAAATTCGGATTCTTCCAAATCGACTTATTCCCGTAATAGACTTCGGGAATGTACTTGATGGGAATTCTGCGATTGTCTTCGAGTTGCGAATCGTTGTTCGCGATAAACTCCTCGATGCGATTTTCTTCACTGCGCGGGGTGATGTTGCAAGTCGAGAAACCTCCACCGTACAGGATATCACTGTTCATCATACCTTTGACCGGATACTTTACTTCGGTCGTTTTACCGTTGATGTTCAGGACAAGGCGAACGGTTTCGTATTGCTTAGCAAGTTCTACAAGAAGCCTGAACATGATTTCCTGAGTGTTCGGACTATTGTACTTTCTCATATACTCTTCCGTCAACTCTTCCACCACAGCCAATGTAATCCCGTATAGGCGTCCAGACCGCCCGGAATTTGCCTTTTTGATTTTCTCCATCGTCCGTTCAGCCCAGCCGGTGGGATTAGCAAGATAATCCACTACCAGTTCA
>OLPN01000102.1_pt1 | contig 84581 bp, 108 predicted proteins | sample 1672601 | NCBI WGS metagenome assembly OLPN01 (sample SAMEA3136704, study PRJEB25190) | human gut metagenome | reverse complement strand
AAATGCCTCAAACGGAATCACTAGTTTTAGCTTTATATAGAAAGTATTCTATATAAGTCCAAACACTGCCTTGAAATATATAGATATATAATATACTACGTATATATATCTATATATTTATCTGCGTATATATAGCTATCATATCATCTATATCAGTAGTAGTATATTGGGATATTATCTCACTACGTTCGATAAAGGTAATCGCTTAGCGATTACCGATTAGATAGTATATTAATCCGCGACTATTTCGATTTGAAAACTTTAACACCGAAGATTATGAGAATGATTAATGCAAAGTACCCAATTACCGAATTGAATGTGAATAACATCCTTAAGTTCTTTAGAGTTCTGTATCGGAATTTACCGTCAATACGTTTTGAGATTATCGAAACCAATCGTACTTATCAATTCAAATTTCACATCATTAAGTCAAACTTAAGCGTTGTGGAAAGATACTGGTTGAAGAGTAAGATTAAAAAGTTTATCAAGTATGAAGAATTTAAAGAGGGCCTTGTTCATTGTACTTCTAGGATTTACTATTTACCTTTGCTTCAGGAATTACAAACTTTCTCGAGAGGTTGATTCCTTAGAACTAGCGGTCAATGAAATCCCAGATACAGTATACACAGAGAAACCCTTCAAACCAGAGAAGAAGTACTCAGAAAAAGTTGAACCAGGTAAAATCTTAGTTCATGATAATAAGCAGCCAACTCTCTTTCCTGATTCCATGCTAAGGCAGCCAGTTATCAGTAACCAAGATTCCCTAGTTCAAATTGTTTTGAAGAAAGATAAGTTGAACTTAAGTCTGTTCAATAAGGAGACTAACACTTATTCAACTAGATTATTCCCAATCGATTTAGATAAGTACAACTACAACTGGTATGAAGGTCAATTAACTCGAAAGAAAGTTGCAAGGTTATCACTTAGTCCATACGTCTATGGCAAATACAGACCTTTCAATAATCTCTTCGATATGGGAGCTGGTCTTTCAATCAAGACTAAGAGATTTAATTACAAATTCGGAGTCAATACCTTTTACTACCCGAAGATAAAATCTGGTATAGGTACTGACATCGAATTTCAAATAACGTATAACTTTTAGATATGGCAAAGACTATCTCAGAAACTAGAACTACATTAACTCGGGAGGAGCTATCAAACCTATCCCGAGTTTCTAGTGATGTTTTCTTTTTTAGCCTTTTTTGCTATGTGATACATCCAGTAAGAGGAAAGGTAAGATTTGATTTATACCCATTTCAGAAATCAGTTCTTTACAATTTCATTGCCCAACGATTCAATATCATTCTCAAGTTCCGTCAGGCAGGAATTACAGAACTTATTTCAATGTACTGTCTTTGGTTGGCGATGTACCATCCCAACAAAAAGATAAACATTATCTCTATCAAAGACACAACTGCTAAGAAGGTGCTTAAGAAGATTAAGTTCATGTACAAGAATCTTCCATGGTACCTTCAAACTCCCATAATCAATGGTAGAGCTGGAGAATACGGTTCTGCTTCCATGATAGAATTTGATAATGGGTCATTTATTGAATCAATTCCGACATCATCCGAAGCCGGTCGTTCGGAATCCCTTTCTCTTCTGGTAATTGACGAGGCAGCAGTAGTAAGATGGGCTGCTCAAATTTGGGCTGCTGCATTTCCTACTCTTTCCACTGGTGGAGCTGCCATCGTCAATTCCACTCCCTATGGAGTTGGTAATTTCTATCACTCAACTTGGGTAGATGCCATTGCAGGAGGTAATCCTTTTAACCCAATTCGATTATACTGGCAAATGCACCCAGAACGAGATATCAATTGGTATAACCAAATGTCTTCTGCTTTGGGAGCAAAACGAACTGCACAAGAAATTGATGGTGACTTCTTATCATCTGGTAATACAGTCTTCGACTTAGCAGATATTAAAGCTATCGAAGACTGCCTTAGTGATTACCCAGTTATTAAGAAGAGATTTAATGGTCAATACCGACAATTCTGTGAACCCGAATCAGATAAAGAATATTTCATTGGTGCAGACGTTTCAACTGGTAGAGCTTCTGACTACTCTTCATTTACTTGTATGGATAAGCTAGGAGAAGAACAAGTAGTATATAAGGGAAGAATGGCAGTGGGAGCTTATGCTAAGTTACTTGGTGATACTGGGAAGTTGTTTAACTGGGCAGTAATAGCTCCAGAATCCAATGACGTTGGTTTATCAGTAACTTCTAAGCTTCAAGACGAAGGCTACCCTAACCTTTACTACTACCAGAAGATGCTAAAGAAAAAAGGTAAAAGTAGACCTGAAATGGATAAATCCCCTGGTTGGTTAACCACCCAAAAGAATCGTTCAGTGATAATAGAAAACTTGGAAGAAGATATTCGATTAGATCACGTAATCATTAAGGACCCCTTCTTTGTACAAGAAGCTTATACCTTCATTTATGATGGTTTAGGTAGACCTGTTGCAATGGGTAAACATAGGGCTAACAATTCAGCTGTAGATGTAGACCTTGAAGGAGACGTATATGCCGATGATGATATCTTTGGAAAAGCAATATGTAATCACATAAGGAAAGGAAAAACTAACGTAATCGTACAACCAAGATGAAAAAGTACTTCAATTTTAGTTGGGGTTGGGGACGTAAGAAGGACCCTCCCAAGAATGGTACATCCTCTAATAAAGAGGAGAAGCCTGCCACATCGATTTCACCTGGTAGGGTTTCAGTTGACGATGATAGCGATAACTTAATTACATCATTACAGGGGTTGACTAAATTAGTTGAACCCTCTTTTCGTGTTGATGTGATACCTTTAATTCGGGATTTATACAAGGTAAATCCAGATATGGGCATCGCATTGCAAGATATGTTTAAGTTAGCTAACACCAGTCATACAGTAACTTTCCCTAATAATACCGATGAAGAGGCTTCAAAGATGAGAGAACATCTTAAGAAAGCCACCAAGGGATGGACCAGATATACTGCTGGTATAGATGGTTTAGTTAATAAAATGATTGTTCAACTTCTTGTAAGTGGGGCAATATCTGTAGAAGGCGTACCAAATGACAAGCTTGATGGATTGGCTACTGTATTATTCCTTAAACCAGAGCATATCAAGTTTAAACGTGAATTAAATGGGGTGTATTCTCCTTACCAAAAGAATATGAATTTCTTTGTTAAGCAACAAGATTACATTAAGCTTAACCCAGAAACCTATTTCTATGTGGGTATGTTTAATGATACCGATGAACCCTATGGAGTTCCTCCATTTATGCCCGCATTGGATTCTCTCAAGGGTCAGAATGATATGAAGATTAACTTCAAACATATCATGGAGATTTGTGGTATGGTTGGTTTCTTAGAAGCTAAAATGCAGAAATCTCCACAAAGACCCAACGAGAGTATCAAAGCTTATGAATCTCGATTATACCATGAACTTAATATCCTTAAACGTAATGTTAAAGAGGGTATGAAGGATGGAGTAGTTGCTGGTTACATAGATGACCATGAATTCAAACTCAATTCTACTACTAAGGAACTCGGTAATATCGAGAAGCCTTGGAATATGAATCAACAATCTGTAGCAAATGGGTTGGGAGTTAATGGCTCTATCATTGGGGTATCATCTACTACTGGTGAAGGTGCAACGGGTATAATGCTGTCTAAGATGATTAGCCAGTTAAAAAATATCCAAATGCTTGTAGCTTATGTATTAGACCGACTTTATTCTCTAGAACTGCGTCTGGCAGGCTTTAATAATAAGGGGATGAAGATTGATTGGGGAACTTCTACAGTTTCTGATGAAGTTAAAATCCAACAAGGTCTTCAGTATAAGATACAGAACCTTGACTTATTGTATAAGGCTGGTATCATTAGTCAAGAGCAATATGCTTGGGCAATGGGTTATGATTCTCCTGATGAGAAAGAACCAAGAGTTTCACTTGAGGACCAATTTGCTAAGGGTGGTAATACAGACCCACAAGAGGGTACCAAGAAGAAACAAAGGCAGGATGATAAAAACCAATCTGCTCGTAGGTCAAGAGATAAGACAAACCCGGCTCCTTCTCGAGGAGACCAAAATACTAAAGCAAGATGAGTAAATTCACAAAGAAAAACAAAGAGCATCTTGATTCTATGGTGATAGGTCAAGGCCATACCATTATGGCTGGGTATATCCCAGAAGCAGTGGGAGCCCAGACTTTCTCCGAGAATTATTACAAATGGAAAAATCCTACACCGGATTCCATTGCTCAATTTGGGTTTTGGGGAGGGGATATAGATTATAATACTTACTACCCCAACCTAGACAAATCGGAACTAACTCCTAAGGACGAAGAGTTTATCGAACCAATGTTCAGATTACTTTCAGAAACGATTGTATCTAAGAATTGGAACCCGACAGACTTTGGTCAGAATGGAGTACTAAAGGCTTCTATGAAGATGTTGCTTGGTCAAACAGTAAACTGTGACCATGAAACCAACATCGGTAATGCTATTGGTGCTGTATCACAAGTAATGTGGCAGGAATCCTATAAAGACGGTAGCTTTACTATACCCGCTGGTATCAACGGTATTCTGAAAATCGATGGTAAGGCAAACCCAAGAATTGCTAGAGGCATCCTTATGGAACCTCCTTCAATTCATAGTAATTCAGTTACTGTACAATTTAAGTGGGATAAATCCCATCCCCAAATGGAAGATAACGAATTTTATCAGAAACTGGGTACTTATGACTCTAAGGGAGTTATGGTACGTAGAATTGTTACTGAAATTGTTCGTTACCTTGAGACCTCACTAGTTTCACATGGTGCTGATTCATTTGCCCAGAAAATTGGTTCGGATGGTAAAATCATTAACCCAACCTTTGCCAAAAGAACTTGGGCATCTTATGAAGAATACAGAGATGATAAATCGAAGCAATACTTCTTTACTGATTATAAATCAGATTTAACATCATATCAAGAAAAGAACGATACTCAGGGTTCTTTTAATGATAATGATGCCAATGATAATCATTCAAATAAAGATAACATGAACGAATTACAAAAATTTCTTGAAAGCCTTTTTGGGGATAACATGCTTACCCTGGAAGAAGGTAAAGAGATGAATCAGGAAAATGTAATTGCCTGCATTCAGACTTTGGTATCATCCAGAAACGAATTGCAAACTTCGGTAGATAATCTTACTACAGAGAAAACTTCTCTTACGGAACAGATTACCAACTTGAATGCCGAAGTAGCTAACTTGAAGGAAATGGCAACCGTAGGAAAGAATCACATTGCTTCTCTACGTGAAAATGCCGTAGAAACCTACAAGAAGTTGATGGGTGATAAGGTAGATGAGACAATCGTTACGATGCTCAATGCCGAGACTACTGGTATTACTACTCTTATTTCCTTGACCAAGGATTACCAAGCTCGCTTGGAAGAGAAGTTCCCTCTCACTTGCTCAAAATGTGGTTCTAAGGACGTCAACCGTGCTTCCTCAATTGCTGAGGATGATACCGAGGGTAAAACTGGAACCCAGGGTACTGATACCCAACGGAATTCAGAATCTCCGAGTACTAAGAATGTAATCGATAACTTGTATCGAAACAAAATAAAATAACTAATATAAATAATCCGCGTTATGGAAAAAACTAAAATCGTAAACGACCCTCAGCAACTTACTCTCTTTGGGGAAAGAACCCCGAGAGCGGTGATTTACAAAAGTGAGTCACACAAATTGCACCAGGCTTTCAATGTTAAAGCTGGAGAGAAAATCGTACAGGGTATGCCAGTGGCTTTGAATGAAGAAGGTTTGATTTACCCTTGCACTGATACAGCTACTCAAGTTTATTTGGGTGTAGCAGTAACGGATAACGTTAACCCTGCTTATCAACCTCAAAGAAATTTCCCGGTAGAGGTAACAGTAGCTATGGAAGGTTACATGATTTGTAACTGGGTATCAAACGGAAATATCGATGCTGGCTATGTAACTCCCGATGGAGAATTGCTTAACGATAGATTCGTAAAAGCTAACCAAGCAACTTCAACCCAGTTCATTGCCCTTAATCCTGCAGAAGAGGCAAATGAGGTAATTCAAGTACTCATCAAATAAGAGAAAAGAAGTTATGGAAAATAAAATAGATATTACAAAGTTGAAGGCTCAGGATTTTATGAATGAGCTGCCGGAAATGGTAAGAAGCTTGGAAGCTGTTCGTTCCGGTTCACAGGACAAGAAGCCTGTAGAGGTAACTTTTGGAGAATTGGTTACCGGTAAATGGGGTATTTCAGAAGATGAACTTTTTGAAAAGATGGGCATCAATCCAAAAGTGGACACGATGCAGAACATCTTTACAATGCCTCAACAGAATGTTCGTTGGATTGTTCCGGAAATCATTCGTGCTGCTATCACATTGGGTATGCGCCAGGCTCCGTTCTATCCGAACATCATCGCATCTGACCAACCAATCAATGGTTTGCAAGCAATCATGCCGATGGTTAACATGTCGGATGCTGCCCCTGCAAAGGTTAATGAGGCAGAAACTATCCCATTGGGTGATGTTAGCTTCGGACAGAAATCAGTTAGCCTCTTCAAAATCGGAAAAGGTTTCAAACTTACTGATGAAGTTCGTAACTATGTTTCACTCGATGTCTTGGGAATCTACCTTCGTGATTTTGGTGTTCAGTTGGGTTATGCTCTGGATACTCTGGCTATGGACGTTGCTATCAATGGTAACAACCCTGATGGCTCTGAGTCTGCCCCGGTAATCGGTGTATACGAAACATCTAACGGTATCACTTACAAAGACCTTCTGCATATTTGGGTACGTGCTGCTCGTATGGGACGTAACTTCCAAACTATGATTGGTGGTGAAGACCAGGCAATCGAAATGCTGAACTTGCCGGAATTTAAGGATCGTCACTCTGGTACTACAGAAGCTACCCTGAATGTTAAGTCTCCTGTTCCCAAGAATGCTGACTTCTACATTCACCCGGGTACACCCGACCAACAGTTGCTGTTGATTGATACATCTGCTGCCTTGATTAAGCTTACTGCTCGTCAGTTGATGCTTGAATCTGAAAGAATCGTTTCTAACCAGACTCAGGCAATCTATGCAAGCTTGACTACTGGCTTCTCTAAGATGTACCAGGATGCAACTCTGTTGCTGGCTGCCGACAAGAAGTTCTTAGAATTCGGCTTCCCCGAGTTCATGAACGTAGACCCATATTTGATGGTTAACCTAGAATAATAAGGGACGTCCGGTTTCATCTATATAAATTCCCTGAGAGGGTAGGTAACTAAAAAGACCTATCCTCTCTTTAATCATTAATCATTTTTAAATCTTAGGAAATATGGCTAAAGATAAATATACAGTAACTGTGGGACCAAGAGCTTACAGTTTTCATGACCAATCAACTGGTATTACCGTTTGTAGAGGAGAAGACAAGGAACTCTCTCGTCGTCAATTCCGTGCACCAAAGATTCAGAAGGCAATTGCCTCTGGCCATCTGATTATCATTGCTGATAAATCAGAAATCGAAAAGTATTCAGAGGCCGACATCGAAAAGTTGGATAAGAGACTGAATGCTCAGTTCAAGAAAGGCATGACTCTTGAAAAACTTGCAAAGGGCTATTCCCTGGAAGAACTGAAACTGGTAGCAGGTCTTCATGAAATCGTTGCCGAGAAAGATGATACAGTAGAAACAATTCTTCAGGCTTTGCTGGAAGAATTTGAATCCTCTTCTAAAGGGTAATCTATGAAAATTACATAAGACAGACTAATATGAATAACAATCTGGACTTTTTGTACGTTACGTCAGGTCTGGAAGTTTCATTCAGAGTCATATCCAAAGTCCCGGCCAAATCTATTTTTGACTGGGACTTTGGCGATGATAAGGGAGAGGTTTTCAATGGTGGAAGACATGTTTCCTATTCTTATGAAACTCCCGGTTTCTATACCGTAACATTACATGTAACTAACTCTAGCGGTTTAGATATCACCGTAGATAAGACTCTGGTAGTTTGTGATTATGGGCATACGGCATTAGCCGATACAATATATAACTTAATCGACCATTATATCCCTTCAGAAATATCCGATGGGATGACCAGGGAAGAGAAATCTATTTACATCACTAAGTGGCAATATTACATTGGACCTCTAGTAAACCATACAATTGCACCCGATAAGTATACGGATGAATTATGGTATGAAGCACTAGAAAACCAATTAATAATGGAATTGGCAGCATGGGATTTTCTCAATGTGAAGATACTTAATCTATTAACGAGTACTTCCGAATACTTAAGTCAATTAACCTCTACCAAAGAACAAACTGGTGATGGTACTTCTAAACCTGAACTTGCTCGTGGTGATAGGATAAAACAAATCACTACTGGGCCTACTGAAGTGCAATATTATGATACCTTGGCAGATGCTACAAGTTCCCTATGGAAAACACTTTCTCAAGCAATGCAACCGGGTGGATTAATAGATGAATTAAGAAAGAACCTTTGTATGTTAGCTTCACGATTGGAAATCTACTTACCGTTCTGTGATGAAGTATTCAGAACCGTAGTTCCCAAAGTAGTTAACAGAAGGCAACCTGGAGTATTAGATGGACCCAACCCAAGTGCTCCAGTAAAAGGTGGTAAGAAATCAATCTTAACTAAGTTATGACAAAAGAACCCTGGAGAATGGTAAAGAACCGCTCTTGGGATAGATACAAGAAAATTATCACTGACTTCTTAGATTGGGATGCTGGTAGACAAACCATAACTTGGGCCAAACATGTTAATCAGCTTCTCAGTCATGCCGAAGACAGTATACCTAAATATTATAACATCCAAATCGAAGCATTGTGTTACTACAATGCTTTCAGAAACTGGCCTATCAACAAGGCAACCGTCTCAGGAGAATTGGATGACGAAAACTTATCAATACTAATTTCTAAATCTTATATAGAACAAATCGGTTATCTTACACCGGAGGGTTATTGGGATTTTAATTGGGAACAAGATAGGTTTGTAATTAATGGTATAACGTATAAGCCTTCTGGAGATACTCAGACTGCTCAGGCAAAGGATGAGGCTTTAGTTTTCATGATTATCCTAAAGAGAGACCGAGATACCAAAATCGAATTTGTAGATTAAAAATTAAGTATATGGCAAAGATGTTAGTACTGAGGTGGACCCCAATTACTACTTCCAGTGGAATCTGGTTTGATAGTAATCTGGTTATCCTTAATGGTACATCTGGAGTTCATATTGAAATGAAAGGTAATGGCAATGATGTAACGGCATTTCAATCAATGACCGGAAACAAATTTGTCACCTGCTTTCAAGATTACTTCGGTGATATCTGGGATAAAATAATACCTCATCCTGGTATAGGCCAGGTAATGAAATTCCGTGTAAATAAGCTTCCCGATTATGCTTGCATACGGGGGGATATAGAAGACGGTGGAGATGTAGACCCAGAAAATCCGAATATACCAAGGAATGCCTTCTGTGGTTCAGAGGGAGAACCATTCAGGGATATAGATTCGGAATTCTTACTGGGTCGTCAACGTTCAGTAATTAATCCTTAAATTTTATAAATATGTATGTAAGTAAATATTACACCTGCGAAGAGATTGACCAGCGGTTGTTACAGGGTTACTATGATGACTTTGTTCGTGCTGGCTTTGGGGGAACTATAAATGAGTTCTGGGCTTTCGTACTTTCTATCAAAAATAAGGTAGATAAGAAGGAAGGATATGACTTATCTAAGAATGACTTCACTGATGAGTTAAAAGCTAAACTTGATGGCATCGAAGAACATGCAAATTATATCACTAAAGTTTCTCAGCTTGAGAATGATTTGAAATATCAAACCGAGGAAGAAGTTAAACAGATGATTAGTGATTTGGTTGATGGTGCTGATGATGCCCTTGATACTCTTAAAGAGTTGGCAGAAGCATTGGGCAATGACCCCAACTTTGCAACTACCATCACTAATAAATTAACCGACCTTCGTACTGCTTTAACCGAAGAGGTTAATCGTGCTAAGGAAGCCGAAGCTGCTCTGGGTGCTGCAGTAGCTGCAGTTCAGGGTAACCTAGAATATGGGTTAGACCAAATCAATAAGAAGATTGATACCGTTAAGGCAGACTTAAAAGCTGAAATCGACCGAGTTGAGAAGAAGGTAGATAAGAATGCTGAAGACATCAAAGACCTTGAAGATAAGGTAAATCAAGATAATGGTGAACTTGAGAAAGAACTCAAGGACCTTATTCAAAAGGAAAAAGATGAACGTATCGCTGCCGATAATGAGATTAAGGAAAGTGTAAATAACCTTAAGACTCTTCATATCAATGATAAGGCTGCACTCGAGGCAAAGATTGCTGAAGAAACTGCAAATCGTACCAATGCAGATACCGTACTGGATTCTAAGATTAATGAAGAAATCACTAATCGCCAGGCTGATACTTTAGCTCTTCAGGGTAAGATTGACCAAGAGAAGGTAGACCGTCATTCTGAGGACCAAGTTCTTCATAATGAAATCTCTAAAGAGGTAACAGACCGTACTAATGCAGACAATGCTCTTCAAGGTAAAATTGACCAAGAAGCTCAAGCACGTACTGCTGCAGACCAGGTATTACAGAACAATATAGATTTAGAGGCTACCACTCGTGCTGCTCAGGATTTAATTCTTGAACACAAAATTGAGGATATAAAAGAGCAGGGTGTAGAAGACAAAGAACAATTGCTTAATGCTATTGCTGCCGAGGCTGCTGCTAGAGAAAAAGGTGATAAAGACCTTGATGCTAAGAAGGTAGATAAACGTGAAGGTTATTCTTTGACTAAGAACGACTTTACCGATATACTCAAAGCTAAATTGGATGGCATAGAAGAAAAGGCAAACTATATTACCCATCTCTCTCAGCTTATAAATGATGCCGGTTTCCAAACTGAAGAAGAAGTAAATGCTGCTATCCAAAAGATTATTGGTTCAGCACCAGAGGTACTTGATACTCTTAAGGAAATTGCCGATGCCCTTGGAAATGACCCCAACTTTGCTGCTACCATTACCAAGAAATTGGCTGCAATCACAGAACAGGTTAACCAAGAAATCGAAGACCGAATTGCGGGTGATGAGGCAAACAGTGCTGAGGTAGCTGCTGAAGTTCAAGCTCGTAAGGATGCAGATACTGCCCTTGAAACTAAACTGAAAGAATATGTAGACAATAAGTCTGCTACTGGTGATGCTGCTATTGGGGTTGTAAGGGATAACCTTAACAAGGAAATCCAAGACCGTAAAGATGCCGATGCCACAATTCAGGCTAACTTGGATAAGGAGATTGCCGAAAGAAAGACTGCTGATGAAGCATATACTCAAAGTCTGGCTAACGTTAACCAGCGTATCTCAGACTTGGCTTTGAGTATGCAAGAGTCTATCAATACCTTGCGTAATGAGCTTACCGAGCAGGTAAATGCCAATACTACGGCAATCGCTACTAACCAACATAATATCGAAAGAAATTCAGAGGCAATCACAAACTTAACTAAGACTGTAGGGGATAACTACAAGGAAGTTAAGGATATGATTAACGAGGAAATAGTTGACCGTACCAATGCTGATAGTGCTTTGAGTTCTCGTATCGATACTCTCAATATTGACCTTAATACTGAGAGTGTAGAAAGAAAAGCTGCAGACCAAGTTCTTCAGGTAAATTTGGATAAAGAAGCAGCAGACCGTACTGCAGCCGATAAAGCCTTGAGTACTGAGTTTACGGCTAAATTGGATAATGCTAAGCAGGCTTTGGAATCTGAGGTAGCTAGCCTTAATACTAAGCTTGAACAAGAAAAGGAAAACCGTATTGCTGGTGATAATGCTTTGGGAGTTCGTATTGATTCTCTAGAGGCAGGTAATACCGATGCTATGAATGAATTAAAAGCAAAGGTAAATGCTAATACTACTGCTATTAATGCAGAGAAAGACCGAGCAATTGCCAAAGAGACTTCACTTGAGGCAAAGATTGATACCAACCTTCAGAACCATAAAGATGATATGGCGGGTATCAACCAAAATATACTTACCGAAAAGAATGACCGCTTAGCTGGTGATACCGAGTTGCAGAATAATATCGATAAGGAAGCTACAGAACGTGCTAACCAAGATACCCTTATTAATAATGCTATTGCTCAGGAAAAAGCAGATCGAATTGCTGCTGACCAGGCAATGGATGGAAAGAAGGTAGATAAGGTAGACGGTAAAGTACTTTCTTCAAATGACTTTACTGACTTGCTATATGCCAAGTTGGATGGCATCGAAGAACATGCAAACTACATCACTAAGGTATCTGAGTTATTAAACGATTCAGATTTCCAGAGTGCTGAACAAGTAGAGGCAGCTATCCAAAAGATTATTGGCTCTGCTCCAGAGGTACTTGATACTTTGGCTGAGATTGCTAAGGCTCTCGGTGATGACCCTAACTTTGCAGCAACTATGACTGCTAAGCTTACTGAGTTGGAGAATAAGCTTGAAGCTGAAAAGAATCTGCGTGAACAAGGAGATAATACTCTGCAACAGACTTTCACTAACTTAAGTAATACTCTTACTACTACGGTAAATGAGTTGAGAACTTTCGTAACTGAAACTCGTACGGAGCTGTTAACTTCCTTGAATGCTACCAATGCTCTGGTAACTCAGAATGCTGCTAATATTCAACGTAATCTGGAATTGATTCAGGGTATTCAGGATAACATTAATGGTAACTATACTGCCATTACCGATTTGCTGAATAATGAAATCGCTGCTCGTAAGGCTGAGGATATTCGATTAGAAGCAAAGATTGACCAGAATACTTCTGACTTAAATACAGAGAGAGAGGAAAGAAAGGCCGCAGATAAAGTTCTCCAGGATAACATTGATGCAGAAGAAGCTGCCCGTATTGCTGCCGATACAGCTTTGGGTAAACGTATCGATAAAGAAATTCAGGACAGAACCGATGCTGATACTGCCTTAGATAATAAATTCACTAACATTACCGATGACCATGAAGAAAGACTGGTAGCTGAAGAAGGTACTTCTGATGCTTTGCCTGATACCATGGTTACCGATGTTAGTGCTGTAACAAGAACCGGTACCCAACTTTCTTTCAAGGTAAAGACTTCAACCAAGGATAATGCAAATAACCAATATGGTGAAGAAGTAGAAGCTACCAAGAACTTACTCCCGGTAACTCAAACTCTTGCAGGAGTTATGTCTGCCGCAGACAAGGTTAAGTTAGATGGGTTAGACCCCAATTCTCTGACGGATATCTCTGCAGCTTCAGATGCTAATAAGGTAACGGTAACGGTAACTAAGGATAACGGTTTGAATGCTGATACTACCGAAACTTTCGATTTGCCTCAGGTATCGGCTACTAAGGCTGGTACGATGACTGCTAAGGATAAGGTTGAGTTAGATAGAATCTCTACGGCTAACTTTGCTCTTGGTGCAGTAACTCCCAATGAAACTACTGTTGGCATAGCTGCTACTAAGACCGTAGTTGAAGATGGTACAGTAGAACAGAATCCTATTACATTGCCTGCCTCTACTGCAGAGAAAGCTGGTGTACAAACTGCAGCAGATAAGAAGCTGTTTGATTCTATACCAGATAATATTATTATCTTATCTGGTGATAAACCAGTTGAGGTAGGTCAACAAAGCAGTCATGTTACTTTAACTCATAATTTCTCTTCTAAAAAAGAAGAGGGTATTTATACTCATGAGCCTGAAGATTATAAGACTACTTATATCCCAGCAGCTACTACAGAGAAAGCTGGTGTAATGACCGCCCAAGATAAAGTTAATCTGGATGAGACATTACCCAATGCTATTGCTCAAGAGGTTCAGGACCGTAAAGATGCTATCGAAGCTTTGGACGGTAAATCAGAAGCCGCTCTTGCTCAAGAAGTAGCTGATAGAAAAGCTGCAGATACTGCTTTAGATACCAAGTTTACTAAAGCTGTAAACGATGAAGCAACTGCTCGTACTTCTGCTGATACTGCATTGGGTGCAAGGATTGATAAAGAGATTGCTGATAGAACTGCGGCAGACACTGCCCTTGATAATAAACTGCAGAATAACATTAACACTCTAGAAGCTAAGCATGATGCCTTTGTAGCAACTAAGGGTAAGGCTGATGGCTTTGCTCCATTGGATGGGAATGGGTTAGTACCTGCTAACCATTTGCCTTCATATGTAGATGATGTACTTGAAGTATATGCTACCTATGATGTAAGCCCCACTGGAGGTCTTACTAATGTTCAATTGTATACGGATGCAGGTCACCAAACTCCCGTAGTTGGAGAATCTGGTAAGATTTATATAAATGTTGCCGATGGTGAACCTCCATACCAATTCCGTTGGTCAGGTACTAAATTCGTAGACAGTAATACTTCGTCTCTTATCATTGGGGAAATTGCAGGTACTGCTTTCGAAGGTAGTAGAGGTAAGCATCTTGAGGATGTGGTATCTAGCATGCCTAAAAATTTAATTAGTAAGGTTTCAATAGCTACCAGAAATAAGAATAATATTATTATCTTATGTAACTATTCTGCTACGGATGGTCAAGGGCATTACATTGATAAACCCGATGGGATGGTAATCCCTCTAACTCCAGCCACTACTAAAGAAGCTGGTCTGATGGATGCCGATAGTGTAATAAAGCTTAATCAAACCTTACCAGATGCTATTGAAGCTGAACAAGAGGCCCGTATTGCAAAAGATAATGCTCATGATACCTTTAATAGTTCTCTTCCAGGAATTATTCTTACTGGATTCACTCTTACCCATAATTCAACTAATGTAAGAGCTACTCTTAATAATAAAACTAAGAGTGCAGAGGGTAAGACTTATGAAGGTGCTACAGATTTAATTAGAGATATACTTGCAGCAACTAAGACTACTGCAGGTGTAATGACTGCAGCAGATAAGACTAACTTGGATAATACCGTACAGGGGTTGGCAAATGAGATTACCAATAGAACTAATGCCATCAAGGCTCTTCGTACAGAATTGAAAACTTACGTTGACGATTTGATTGCCGATACTGGTTCAGATGTAACTGCCTTAGAAACTAAGGTAAATAATCACATTGCCAATAAATCTAATCCTCATACAGTTACTAAAACTCAGGTTGGATTGGGTAATGTTAATAATACTTCCGATGCTAATAAGCCCGTATCTACTGCTCAAGCTACTGCTATTGCTGATGCTAAGGCTGCAGGTACTGCTGCTCAGACTTCTATCAATAGCCATGCTGGTAGAAAAGATAATCCTCACGTAGTAACTAGAGCTCAATTGAGTTTGGCAACTACCGACCAGGTAGTATTTGCTAAGACTACTGCTCCTTCCGGTTTCTGGAAAGAGTCTTCAGATATTCGACTCAAAGATAACATTAAAGATTTGAATCATACTCTAGACCAGATTTGCCAGATACCTACTAAGTCATTTAGTATGCTTGGTAAAGAGGACGAGGGAACTATTGCTCAGAATCTTGAGGGATTGGGATTTGGTAAATATGTAGAGGAAGTTCCAGTAGAGAAATCTACAGTACCTAATCCAGAGGAATTCGAAACTTTGGAAATCAATGGGGAAGAGTATGTACTCGTAAAACAAGTTAAATATCACAAGATGTCAACTTTGGCAATTGAAGGTATTAAACTTCTCTACGATGAGATTAAGGCTTTGAAGGCTGAGATTCAAGAACTTAAAAATAAATAATCATGGGAGAGATAGCAACCTGGAGTGCTGTCAAAACTAAAGTAGGCCTTGGTAAGACAGGAAATGACTGCCCTACTAAGGCTGAATTGTTAGCACTCTCCTCGACAGGAACCGGGGAGAATTATGTGGGGTTGGAACTATCCAATGCCAGTTCCTATGGAAATAATGAATGTGTCAAACTCGAAGATATTCATAAGGTAACCTATAAGTATACTTTTACTACTAGATACAGTAGTGTAAGCTTCGATGCTTTGGGTAACCCAAGCTCTTCTAATCAGGCGTTTGTTTTTATTTCTACAAAACAGAAATATTGGGATGGGGTAGCTAATGGGTCTGAAATTACGGTAGATTATGTTATTAGTAATAAACCCGCATGGGTAGCTAATCATCCTTCAGCACCTCCTTGGACTGCTTCAGAGAATTTGGGATTAACCTCTCGGTCGGATTCCAATACTCTTGTTACACAGGATGAATCGGGTAAAACTTTTAAATTAACCTTTATTCAAGCAGCAGCCTCTCAATCTTGGAGTTATGGTTGGAGTGTAACACCTACTTCTATGTCTTTTGGGGCTACTGGAGGTACCAAAACCTTTTCAGTTACTTCTTACAAGCAAGAATTAAGAAATGGGCATAATTATGGTAACCAAATAGCTTTAACTTATACTAGAGCCAACTCTGGTAGCGTATCTGGAAGCGGTACTTCTGTAACTATGAGTAATAATATCTCTACCAGTACACGAAGCGGTACGGTAACCTTAACACAAGCTGAAACTAATAAGAAGGTAACCATTAGTTGTTCTCAATCTGCAGGTTATAGAACCTATAGTGAAATCACTGCCAGTGGAGGAAGTGTATCCGATATACCTGCAAGTGGAGGAAGTAGAAGTTCATTCTCAAGTATGCCATCATATTCTCAGACTTGGGGATGGAATGGTTCTACAACTGGAGGTGGCACAATTACAAGCGGTGCTAGCATTAGTTATGGTACTGCAGTTAGTGCAGGTTCTTTGGGTACTACCGTTAAATCTAGAACCAAGGTAGGAACCCTTACTGGTACCTTATCACTAAATGGTAAAACCAAATCTGTAAGTGTATCAGTATACCAGGCAGCAAACGAACTTACTGGGTATACCTATGGCTCTTGGAGTGTAATCTTAACTGCAAGTTCTTATACCATCGGTAATACTGGAGGTAGTGTAACTTTGTACCCAAGTGCTAGTAGACCAAGATATGCGAATTATACTTCTGGTTCAAATGTTGCCGATGGCTCCGATAGTGCTACTCCGAGTTTAAGTACCAATGGTACCTCAGGATTTAGTCTATCAGGTACTACACTTAGGGCTTCTGAGAATACCAGTACAAGTAGTAGGTCTATTAGAGTTACGGCTTCTTATGGAGGGGCTTCTGATTATGTGGATATCACTCAGGGTGGTGCAAGTGTATTTTATAATTATTATTTTAATTGGGGGAGTGCTCCCGGAAGTCAGACTTCTAAATCTATTGCTCATCCAGCTTTGGGAAAAACTGAAGAGGTTCCATTCATCTCTTATAAAAAGAAAGTGATAAATGGTACAGAAACCTCTGATATATATCTGGTAGGAGTAAGTCGAAATGTACCGAGTTGGACTACTATTAATATAGTAGATAATGGGCTCTCAGTTAAAACTTATGAGAATACCGTTGAATCCTCAAGATCTGCCGCAGTAACAGTAACTCAATCAGAATCTGGTAAGGAGATAACACTTATTATTAACCAGAGTGCTGCTACAATAACCTATGAGTATGTATTCAAAATTGCATAGGTTTAATTACAACACTAGAACATTCTCAATTCAATTAACCAATCACCTTCTGCTCCAAGTAAACCTGCTCCAGGGTTTGAGGAGTTCCGTCAATACATGGACCAACGAATCTCCACTCAAGAGACTCTGTTACAGAGAATTGCTCAGGAGCTGGGATTGGATAAACCTAAACAACAGTAAGAATTATGCCAAGTAAGTCGGTTAATATTACACTATCGACTCCAGTTGGCCCTCTAGAAATATACGTAGATAAACGAGAACAAGCTCGTGCAGAAAGGTTGATTGCCAAAACTCCAAGTATCTTAACCAAGGGCTATGCGAAAGGTACAGAAAAGTTTGGTAATCAACTTCTTCGTATAGTAAGACGAAGTTTGAATACGGGTGTTCCCCCAAGAGGTTCAGGAGTATCATGGCCACCACATGCTCCTGGTACCCTAAAGAAATATGGGGACCATACCATGTTAAATCTTACGGGGCAATATGCTCGTTCAGTTACTTTGGTAAAAGGTAAGAAAAGAACTTTCGTCGGTTTGCCAATTGGAATTAAGAAGATTACTTATACGGGTAAGACTTCAAGAAAAACTTTGAATCAGATAGCTATCATATTAGAGTATGGTAGTAGAGATGGTAATTTACCACCTCGTCCTCTTTGGAATCCTGCATTTAAGGCTGCTGGTGGAAAAGCTGCCTTACAAAAGGAAATACGTAATGAAGTTAGAAAAGAAATAAGGAGGGTTATATAATGGCAGCAGATTTCGAAATATCATCCTTATCCGGAACTGGTACTGCAACTATTAGGGTAAAGCCTAAGGCAGTAAACGAAGACATGAATAATATAAAAGAGCAGGTTCTCAAGGTAGTAGTTCAGGGTGTAGAAAGGGAAGTAACCCTGGTACAAAAGGCCGCTCCTAAAATAGTAGAGACCTGGGGAACTTATTTTAGTATTACTCCAGAAACTACTTCCCATACTTTCGATGGTACTAAAAGGGGTGAGACCCTAGAAATAGGTGTATACAGTTACCAACAGAAGTTTATAAATAATGAGCCTCAAGATGAATATCGTGCTGTAGATTGGAAAGTTGAAAGCTCCTCAGATTGGTTAGAGGTAACCCAAGAAATTGGAGAAGCTAATGCCGCAGGTAAGCTTACTATCAAAACTAAATCTACTAATCAAGAACATAACCCCAGTAACTATGACCCCTTGGAAAGAACTGCTATAGTTAAGATTATCTCACAGCAAGAATCTAACACTGAGATAGTTTTAAATATAACTCAATCTCCAGGTATTAGAACTACTAAGTATGGCTTTGAACCAACCCCGAATATACCATTCCCAAATCTTGGTCAAAATACTAGTACTGCTCAGATTAGTAATGTAAAGGGTTATCAGTACTACCTTATCAACGGTATTCAAGTTGCTAAATTTGTAAAACAATTTAAGATAACCGATATAAGTAAGACAATAGAGGGTCAATTCCCTGGAGGTATTGGTTCTGAACCAATACCCTTTAAAGTATGGCTTACCGATTATCCTTCAAATATTGCTACTCAATGGGTTAGTGAATTAAATTGTGTTGGTCATTTACAAACCATAATGAGTGGTTTTGGAGGTATTCAGGTAACTTATAATGGGTATATTAATGACGAGGGCAATCAAAGGGTTCAGTTAAATATTAGATTAGGACTTTAATGGTAAACTCAGAAGAAATAGTAGAAAGAACTTTTTATATCTCTCTACTTAGTACAATGTTGGAAATGGGTCTTACCTTAAACCCAGAAGACTTCTTACCTTTGTCTCAAGAAAACGAAAAAAGATTTCAAGAGGCAATCAAAGGTATGAAGAAGTTTATACCCCTTTTTGGTATAGGGAATAATCAAGTAAAAGGCCCAAAGACTCTCCCAAGAATAACCATAGAACTACAGGGTTATTATGCTGGAGATATTGGTGTGAATAAATACATCATTGGTGATAAACTTGAGGATGGTAATTACCAAGCTTCAGAGTTTCCTTATGAAACTAAGGATATTACCATAGATGTACATCTGGTTTCTCAAACACAAGCAGATATGAGATTGCTACATACAATCTTATATACTGGCTTACCTGCTAGAGGATACGTGAGACCATACTTCAATGATTTAGAGGAATGGGAAAAGGGCAGGCTTGCTCCCACCGGAAACCTATTCATTGAAATTGGTAATTATTATGACCATCCCGATGTAGAGCATGGTATACTTGAGAAGGTATACACCTATGTATGTAAGGACGGTATTCTTCCAGAAAAAGCTTTGGGAGAAGGTACTCTTACACCTATCAAGGATATATCGGTTCTTATTGGATTGTTAGAACAAAACGAAAATGAGATGCTAGAGTTAAAAGTACCTAAGGTATAGGTACAATACTCTAGGGTATAAATTAAACAAGTAATTAACTTTAATCACAATAGAATTATGCCAACTTCACCTCATGTTGATTTTAAGTTTAAGAACAACAATGTTCTTCAAACTACTCCTATGTTAGGAGTTTCTTGTGTATTGGCTAGAACTACTAAGGGCCCTTATGATGACCCTTCAGAAATCATCTCTACATTCTCTCAGTTCCAAAGAATCTATGGTTCTGAAATTGTACCCGATGGTTCTGTATCAAATATCGAAAAGGCTTTGCAAGGTGGTTCTAAGCTTCGTGTTATTCGAGTACTTGGCAAAGGAGCTACTCAAGGTACAGTAACTGCTTCTCCGGCTGCGGCAAGAAAAGCTAAAGATTCAGAAGATGAAATCTCAGTTGCTTCTGCTGTACCTGACCCAGCTAAACCCTCTGCTTTGATTACTTTAAAATCTGGTAGTACTACTTATAGTTTTGGATTAGTAACCAAGGGATATGGAGATCCAATTGGTAGTGCAAATACTTTCCAGGTTGGTTTTTATAAGCAAGCTAATACCTTGTATTATAAAATATATTCAGCTAATGGGCAAGTACTTGAACAGGGTCCAGTAATAACCTACAAAACTGCCAATGATAACAATAATACTTCGGTAGATTACCTTGCTCTTAGTGCATTTGCTAAGAACTCGGAATATATTAAGCTGGTAATTACTGCAGGTTCCTCTTTTGAAAACCTAATTAAGTGGCTTACCGATGATATTGATGGTACTAAGAATGCTATCACTATTACCGTGGGAGATGCTGCACCCTCCGAAACAGAGAAACTGTTTAATGGTACTATCGGTAGTGCAGGTTCCACTCCAACTGCTGATGAATGGATCGCTTCATTGGATTTAGTAAGGGACTACACTGACTTTTACCAATTATTCATTTCCCATATCTCTCAACACCTTACTACTGATGCTGACGTACTCAAGGTATATAAGGCTGCTGCAGATATGGCAAAAGAATTGATGGAATGGGTACTGTACATAGAAGTCCCAAAACACTTAACCCATTACACCCAGGGTACTCAACCAAGAGACTATAAAGCTCAGGTTACTTGGGTACAGGCTTGTCTTGGTACCGTGGGTAATTCCAAGTATATTGCTTACTTTGGAGGTGGCCTTAAGTACTACAACGAGAACGGCAATCTTCAAGATTCTGATGTAGTAGGTACCATTGCAGGTTTGGGAGATGCTTCTGCTACTCAATATGGTCCTTGGAAATCCTTTGCTGGTATGAACCGAGGAGTTATTGGAGATGCAGTTGGGCCCGTATGTCCAAATTATGGTTCTCCTTCTCGATATAATGAACTGAACACACTTGCTCAGAATTATATCAATGAGATGGTAATCAAAGATACTCCAGATGCAGGTAAGCAAACCATGCTATGGCATTGCTTCTCTTCTCAAGTGAAACAGGATTCTGAAAGATTCCTTTCAATCGTAAGACTGAACCTTTACCTGAAGAAGTTCCTTCGCCCGGTACTCAACAAGTATATCGAAGAACCAAACGTTTGGAGTACTTGGAAGAGAATCTGGTTGGAGGTTAAACCTACACTGGATTCATTGGTAGATGAAGATGCTATGACCGAGTATACCTGGATGGGTGACCAAGATGCAACTTCTTGGGATGACCTTTCGGTTAATAACGAAGCAGATGCTCGTCAGGGTAAGTACCGTGCTATCCTTAAGTATAAGGATGTAGTTCCTATGCAAGAGGTAACTATGGAGATTGTAATCGATGCAGCTTCTAAGGCAGTATCAATCGTAGAAACAAGTAATAACCTATAAACATATAACGATGGGAGCAAAAGTAAAAAATCCCCGGAAGAAATTCCTGTGGAGTATCATGTTCCCCAAACACCCTATCAATACTTATCTATTCCAAAGTTGTACTTTGCCGGATATTGAGATTGACCAGGTTGCTCATGGGGACGTCAATAGAGACGTTAAAACTGCAGGTAGGGTTACTATAGGTAATCTTATTGTAGAGAAACTTATGACTACTGCAGGTTCAGACACATGGCTTCATGATTGGCTCTATTCTTGCCAAGACCATATAGTTGGTGGTGGTTTAGTACCAAGCCAATACTGGGAAACGGCAATTGTAAACGAACTTGCCGAAGATGGAGTCTCAGTTCTTAATACCCATGTCTTCGAAGAGGTATGGCCATGTAAGATTACCGGCTTAGACTTGGACAGAATGGCTTCAGAGAATACCATTGAGTCCATAGAGTTCTCAGTTGGTACTGCAGATAAATACTAGTTCCTTAGTCTATTTTCACTAAGATTCGGTGGAGGGGTGGGATTCCTGTGATAGGAGCTCACCCCTTTCTTGTTGTTATACGGAGTACTATGAACATTTGTAAACATTAAATATATCAAATTATGGAATTTAGAACATTTAGATTTACCGGACCTTCTGGTTTCGAATATGAAATCAGAGAACAGAATGGTGCTGATGAAGATATTCTCAGTAACCTTTCAGACATGAAGACTTTGATGAACCTTACCAAGTTCATTGCAGCAATTGTAATTAGAACTACTGCTACCCCTAATGGGAAATTAACCGTAGATGATGCCCTTAACTTACCAGTCAATGACCGTTATGCTATTATCTTCAATTCTCGTATCTTCTCTTTGGGAGAGGAAGTAGAATTCGAATATGATTGGGGCAAAGAGAATGGTGGTAAGATTACTTATGGCCAAGACCTTCATGAGTTCCTTTTCGATTACGGTACTACTCCAACTGTAGAGGATTTAAATCAGAAGCCAGATGCTATCCCTTATTATCCAGAGGGAGTTAGATTGGTAGATCATGAATACACTCTTTCATCTGGCAAGAGAATTAAATTCGATTGTATGACTGGTAAGGGAGAACAAGAGTTCATGAAGTTGCCTTTGGATAAACAAACTAAGAATGCTCCTCTTCTTTGCCGTAATCTTCACTTAGAGGTTGATGGTAGTTGGGAAAAGGTAGAAAACTTTACCCCATTTACTGCAAAGGATATGGCTGAGATGAGAAAGTATATCTTATCTATGGACCCCATTTTCAAAGGTGAGTCTCACATCACTAATCCAACCACTGGAGAGGAAAGAACTTATCCTATAGTTTGGGCACCGAATTTTTTCTACCTGACGGAAGAGTAATGTTAGAGAGTGATTTTGTTTATATCACCAGAGCCGAGATAGCCTTAGACTATTTCGGCTTTTTACGTCTTCCGTATCGAATAAGGAAAATATTCAAGGAAATGGCCGAGCAATATTATAAACAATTAAAGAAAAGAAAATAAATTATGAATACCAGTAGGAGTATAGTAGAGGTCGGTGTTGCCATGGTTTTAAAAGACCGATTCTCTCAAGAAGCTGGCAAGATATCTGGGTCATTCAGAACAATGATGAATGATATGAATACCTGGAATAGAGGTATACAGATGTCAGCTTCTAATACCATGGACTTCGGAATGCAGCTCGTAGGGGGAATGGCAAGGGCCTATAAATACTCTGCGGGTGTTCAGAATGAAGTTTGGACTGCTTCGAAAATTGCTGGTGCTACCATTGCAGAACAAAGGGAGATGTTACAATTGGCAAAGGATGTCAATGAGATAACTCCTCTTACGGCTTCGGATGTTGCATCAGGACAAAGATACCTGGCTATGGCGGGTAATAAATTCGATGCTATTAAAGAGATGATTGGGCCAGCATCTAAGCTGGCTTCAATCTTTACAATGCCAGTGGGACAGAAAGGTGGTGTAGCTGACTTGATGACTAATATCATGTCAATGTACCAAATCCCAATGGGAGAAGCCGCTAGAGTAACCGATGACTTATATACTGCAGTTACCAATGCAAATATATCTTTGACAGACTTAGCCCAGTCCATATCTTATGCAGGAGCAGATATGGCAACTGCTGGAGTAGACCTTCGGCAAACCGCTGCTGCTATTGGTGTATTGGGTGATATGGGTATACAGGGTTCTATGGCAGGTACCTCTCTGGCTAATATGATTCGTTACTTACAACTCTCTCTTGTTAATCAAAAAAAGAAAGGCTATAACGCTTTAGCAGACCTGGGCTTAAGTCCAGATGAATTCTTCGATGCTCAGGGTAATCTTATAGACCTTTATACTATCTATCAGAAGTTTGCTAAGGCTGCAGTAGATTTACCTTCACGAATTGAAACACCAACTTTCTTCAATATCTTTGGAGTTCGTGGTAATCGTGGTATGCTCCCCGTACTTAGGGATATTGCTTCTGGTAGAGATAAGATGGGTAAGATACTTGCTACTTATGACCAAAACATTGGGGCAGTAAATCGACTCAATGAAGAACGTCTTAAAACTGATGCAGGTGTAATTGACCAATTCGAATCAAGTATAGAGAACTTAACAGTTACCGCAGGTGCAGCTTTGGGTAGAATCTTTACCCCAGTACTAAATGTGGGTAACTCTATAATCAAAGTAATTAATTCTATCTCAGAAACTTGGGTTGGAGGTTTTGGTCTTAGAGTAGGAGCTACTGCAGTAGTAGTAGGTACTATTGTTGCAGGATTTAATACTGTAAGAGGTATTATTAGGTCTGTTGGGTATTTACAGACTATTGCTACTGCTTCTACTGAAGGTATGTCTGCAGCAGCCATTAAGACGAACACCCAATTTGCTATTATGGAAGCTCATATGATAAGTATGGTAAATCTCATGAGGACCATGGTTCAATTGCAGATGATGATGGGGGGAGTTAGTATGAACAAAGCTGGTAGATTTTATAACACTAAAACCGGAAGATATGTTAAGACACCAAATCCTGGAGTACCATTAGCAACTACTATGGCGGGTAATTTAGCTGGAGGGGCTTTAGCTGGAGCAGGTGCCCAAGTTGGTAGTCAAGTGGCTAGGCAAGGTGCTATAAAAGGTTTAACCTCTATAGGTGGTAGACTTATGGGATTACTCGGTGGACCCTGGGGATTAGCTATTACCGTAGGTTTACCTTTACTAATAGAAGTAGGTAGTAGACTTATTGATTCAGTAGATAGGAATACTAATGCCCAAGATAAAGAAGACCCATCTGCAATCAGAGCTCAGAATGAAGAAAGGTTCTTGAATGCAATGAGAACAGCTATTAGAGATGGGTTAAAAGACGGTAAGATTAATATCAGTGTAGATGGTGAGATATTGGGGGATTACTCTTTGGGTTCTCAGCAAGATTATACTGGTGTAGCATTAGGATTATAAAATTAAAACACTATGGCTAGAGTATTAAATAAAGCAGCAGGTAAGGTCGTTGAAAAATATAATGACCTTACAAGGGATACCGCAGGAGTTCTTACGGGTCCCTTAAATAAACTATGGAGAGCTCGGATATTACTCAATCGAACTATTTCTACTCTTCCAAAGGATGATGCTCAAAAGGGTAAACTCTATGACCCAAATGGAGTAATTGGAGAAGCTCAAATATCATCTAAGAATCCAACCCTAAACAAACAGCTCCAGGCTAAATGGAGAATGGAATTACAATTTCCAAGATTAGAAGAAGGTGAAGGAGTAGACCCAGCAAAAGGGAATAAGAATACCACTAATTACAGAAACTTTGAGGCTAAAGCTGATATCATATATCAGAATGAGGTAAGGATATATAATATGACTGTTAACCCTACTCAGTATATTACCTTACAGAATAGACCTCCAGAGTTGGACTTCAGGGGAGAAACCACATGGGCAACCATTAAATCTATGGGTCGTAATACACCTATGTATCATTTCACGGGAGCAGAAGATATCATTCAATTCAATGTATCTTGGTACTGTAATGACCCAGAGAATCCAGAGGAGGTAATTAATAAGTGTAGGTTATTAGAGGCCTGGACTAAAGCTAACGGTTATCAATCGGCTCCGCCTATTGTTAAGATAGAATGGGGGGATTCGGGTATATTTGATAATCACTATTACATCCTTATTTCAGCAACCTATACTCTGAAGAACTTTCAGAATGGTTATAGGATAAGGGTACCTGGAAAGCCAGCTACCTTTGGTAATGGTAGGTTATTACCTGCAGCAGCAACTCAAGAATTGATTTTCAAGAGAGTAAGTGCATATAATCTATCCTATGGAGATTTTATAAATTCGGATTCACTTAAAAAGACGGGAGGTATTAAATATGATTGATATTAACCAATATCTGACGGGAGCTAGCCCTTATAATAATGCCTATGCTCTAAATTACGGAGATGGAGATTACTCTTTAGAAACTCCAGTAGTTTCTGTACCTTCATCCTCAAATGATATTCAACATACCATTAAGGATGGAGAGACTTTACAGAATATAGCCTATAAATACTATGGGGATTCAGGTAAATGGTATCTTATTGCAGAAGCTAATGGTATACTAAACCCTTTTAAAGAGGTAGAAAGTGGAACACTTATAAGAATCCCCGCTTATGGCAGCTAAACAAAAACCCATATTATATAACGGAATGGGCCAACCATACTTGGCTCTATTCGATTTTAGAGGTATGCCGATAATGAATCCCATTACTGGTATACCTCTTGGAGCTTATATTAGTACCTGGAATTATAGGTATGATGAAGAAAAAGAAAATCTTGCTACAATTACATTTGATACTGGAGATCCCGATACTGTGGACATAGAGGCTTTACAAGAAGGTAATGTGATATGCTTACAGTGGGGATACATATACCCAGACGGTCAATTTGTATCGGGTCCAATTAAAACTATCAAGGTCAGGGATTTTGAGGCAAAGTTTGATTCTACTGGTACCCATGTAACTATCAAGTGTATAGACTCTATTGGTGATTTAAGATATCAGCCACCATATAATTTCTCTGAAGCTTCAGAGAATAGTTTATCTTCCTATTTAGATGGTGGTTGTGATAATGGTGTAGGTGTAATCATAGAAATCTTTCAGTAATGGAACAACGAATAATAAGTAATAAAGTATATGAGTCACTACAGGTACCTACAGAGAATACTCGTACTACTACTGGAAAGGTGCTTTATGCTAATAGGTACAGTGGAGTAGCAGAAGTGGCTATGCCAGAAGATTTGAAGGCCCTAATCAATAGTGACTTCGGATTAGTTGGCAAGAATATCTTAGTTCAATTAGAACAAAAGATGAGAGGTTATACTAATGGCCCTTGGTATATAGATTCAAGAGATAATGTTATTTATATACATAATAGGAAATTTCATGAAGAACCAGTAACTGTTTATACTTATCAGGGAGAGAATGGGGAAGTACTTAGTGTTCAATTTTCTACTCAAAAAGTAACTAAGAGAGTTAAGGCTACACTATCTCCCGCTATTAATCCAGAGAGTAAAGATTTAGAAGTATTAAGTACTGGGATTGATGATACTGAAAAATTACCCGAGATAGTAGCTAATGAGAATAATGGGGTCTATTATAATAATTGGAAAACCTCAATAGGTAAATATGGAGCAGAGAATAATCCCCAAGATATACTTACTATCAGGCAGATGAGGTTAAATCATACCCTAAAGACTGACCCTAACTTAAGAGCTTCATTTGAAGCTAGGAAACAAGTAGATGACAAATGGAATCAAGATGTAGCAGAGTATTCTGCTTCTAATCCCGCCGAAGCTTATAGACAAGGTAAGGAAAAATTCCTTAATGAACTTAGTACAGATCAGGTAAGAAGTATCATAAATAAAACCATTCAAAGAGAAGAATTTCCGGCTGATAGGCGTGCAGCTTTAAATGCTGCCCTTAAGAATGTAGTTAATGGTGAAACATTAGATGAAGATATATACAATATCCTCAAGAATGAAAGATACCTTTTCGAGGGTAAAGAACAAATGGAATACATGGTCATAGAAGACCTGGACCCAAGAGACTTTGACCCAGAGCATACTCCCAAGGGTGGAGCTACTGCTTGGGGATTAGAGGATGAAGAAAGTGTTTATCGAGGTATATCGGCTTTAAAGAAAGGCCCTTATACTATGGTGATCGATGACACCCCGGTTATCAAATATAAATGCCCATTAAATCAGAGTTTGGGTATTTATAGCGTTACAGTGAAAGTTCAACATTGGAAAAAAGCTAATGTTGAGATACCCCTGTACAAACTTTACCATAATCTATTCAGTAGATATGGGGGGATAGATAAGTGGGCTTGGGCAGCTAATGCTAATGCTAATGGTGGTTTAAAGCATACAGAGAGTAAACTGGTTTGTCAGATGCAAGTTGTTGGAAGACCCTTACTAGCCTCTTCTCAGGTATTAATATTAGAGAATGTTGGTAAACGATGGTCTGGTCCTTGGTATATAAAACAATGTACCCACTCTATGGATGCAGGCCAGGGATATGTAACTAATTTAGAGTTAGTAAAGAATTCGAGTAGGGCTGGTTCTACTACTTCTAAGACTGGACTGTCTACTCAAACGGTTGTAGCTAATGATGCTAAAGCTAATGCTGTAACCTCTAAGGGTAAAGATAAGAAAGCTTTAAGTAATATCAATGAATTAGATTTGAGTTGGACTTACAATGAGGTGGCCTATTTCATTGAATCTGGTATTATGGATAAGGAAGGAAACGTATTGGATGTTAAACGTAGGGATGAGATGGCTCGAAAGAAGGCTTACTATACTGAAGTATTAGCTAAGACTCCAATCGAGAAAGCAGAAGGTATAGCTGTAAGCTCTGGTAGTTTAACTACTTCTTCAGGTAAGGTAATACCCGGAAAGATAACCATCAAAGATATTCAAGTACCCGATGATTATTGGGTTAAATTCGATTATATGGAAGTAGCCATAAAGAGATTCAAAGAATATATCAAGAATAAGGAAGCGAGGTAATTATGGGCTATGAAACTGCAAAGATAATAACAGAAGAAGGATTAGAGGGTCTTGGAAGATACTACTCTATATACCGAGGTATAGTTGTTGATAATAATGATACCGAAAAGAAGATGAATAGGGTAAAAGTATGTATACCAGAAGTAATGGGAGGTACCTTTGCTTGGGCTTTACCGAAAGGCCAACATGGTTCAATAAGTAGTGGGTTTAAGTTCTTAGCCCCTAAGGTAGGAGATATAGTATTCATTACTTTTGAATTTGGTGACCCTACTAAACCATTATGGGAATACCATGGTTGGGGTATGAATCAAGTACCTCAACCATTAGACGGTCCAAATAAAATGGGGATAGTTACTCCTGAAGGTAACCTCATTATAATAGACGATGATAATGGGAAACTAAATCTCTACTTTAATGGGGACGTATCGGTTTATTCTGAATCTAACGTAATAGTATCAGCTAATAAAGATATCAATATATCCTCAGGTGATACCATTATATTAAATACTGGAGAAAATCATGGGTTAATCAATATTGCCCAACTAACCGAAAAACTAAACCAAACCATTAAAGAACTAGAACAACTTCGTAGTATGTTCAACTCTCATGTACACTCAGGTGTAACTACTGGGCCAGGTTCTTCTGGCCCAACTTTAACTCAAATAACTAAACCTTTCTCACAATTCGTTGTAGACGATTATGAGGATAAAACCTGCATACACTAATGGAAAAGAATTACTTTACAGACTTAGTTGGTATAGGTGTAACTTATCCTATCCAACTTACAACTAATGAAAATGGGGAAAGAGGTTGGTACCCAGTAAACGGGGATTTTAAACTTATCAGGGATAATATAAGTTCTATATTGTATTATATGATAGGTCAGAGATTTCGACAGGAAAACTTTGGTAGTAAACTATGGCAATGTATTGAGGAACCAAACTCACAAGCCCTAAGTTTTATAATTAAAGAGTTTTTAAAACAAGCCATAGGTGCTTGGGAACAAAGGATAACCTTCCAAAATATCACCGTTACTAGAGTTGATGCAAAAATACACATAGAAGTAACATATGTAGTAAATGGAACAAATTCTAGTCAATACCTCGATATCACCTATGACCGGTCGGATAATTCATTAAATACACAATAATATGGGAATCACAAATAAATGGCTTAACCCATACCAGAGGTCTTATCAACAGATTAAGGCCAAGCTGGTTGAATCCCTTATGGGACTCAAAGACCCTCAAGGTCAGAAACTCATAACGGATTATTCGGAGGGGAACATCTTAATTATCATCCTCTCATTGTTTGCGGCAATTGCCGAAGTACTTCACTACTATGTAGATAATATGGCAAGGGAAACCTTCCTATCTACTGCAAGAAGGTATGATTCGGTAGTTAAACATGGAGCTCTGGTAGATTATCATGCTCGAGCAGCGATTGCTGCTACAGTAGATGTAATCTTATCCAGAAGTATTACTGGTAATTCCATTGGAGCTAAATTAACCATACCTCAAGGAACTCTATTTACGGATTCCAGTGGTAACTCTTGGTTATCTGCTAGAGATGTAACTTGGTATTCAAATGTAACCACATGTAAAGTACCTATAATTCAACATGAGAAATATACTGCAAGTGCTCTTAATAATATGCTAATACCTACTGGAGACAGGGTAATAGTTCACCTTGGTACATTGCCTAATGGTAAGTACTATGAACAGGGCTCTATGTCTTTACAGATAGGTGGAGAAACTTGGGTATTGGTAGATACCTTTGCAAAATCAAAGCCAACGGATAAACACTTTATGGTTTCAGTAGATGAGGCACTCAATCCTTATATAATGTTTGGAGATGGTACCTTTGGTAAGAAGCCTGCAGCAGGAGCAAAAATAACCAATGTGGTATTCTACTTAACCAATGGTACTCAGGGTAATGTAAAGAGTAATACCATTACTTCTGTACCCTCAATAATCTCTTCTTCAATTACTGATGCTACAGTAAGTAATGCTTATGATGCTGGAGGTGGTTCAAACTATGAGAACTTTATAATGCTTAAGGAACATATACCTTTGAGTGTAAAGACTTTGGGAGTAGCAATTACCAAAGAGGATTTCGAAAGTTTGGCTATGTTGGTTGATGGGGTAAACAAAGCTAAAGCCGATTATGAATGTGGTAGAAAGCTTACAGTATATATCAGTCCTGATGGTGGAGCTGTTGCTTCTTCTGAATTAATAAATAGGGTATACAACCTATTATCTCAAAGAGCACCTATGACTACTTGGTTGAAGGTTAAATCTGCAGGCAAGGTTCAGATTATTCTAGAGATGGATGTTACCGGTAAGAAGTCTTATAAGACTCCAGAGATACAAACTCAAATTCTTACAGCATTATACAATGCCTATTCTCCAGAGCAAGCTCAGATAGGTGGAAGCGTAAGGTTATCAGATATCTATGCCTTAATAGATAACTTATCAACAGTAGATTACCTTCACCTTACTAAATTCTATATTAAACCTTGGCCTACTACCATCTATGGTAATAAAGAATTGAACTTGGGTCAGTTTAAATTGAATAAGGCTAAAGGGTCTATGACTTACTATATTACCTTCAATTCATCAACTACTTTTACTGTACGTTCTGTATCAAATGGGTATATGGCTACTGGTACTGTAGGTAATTCTATACAGGTAATAGATAAGGCTAATGGCTTTGACTTCTCTTTGGATATTCAGAACAATAATTATCAGTCTGGTTACAGATATTCTATTACGGTATCAGAACCTAACCATGACTATGAAGACCCTGGCTTTAATTTACCAATATTTGAAAACGCTTCACAATTGACTTTAACCGTAAAAGAAATTGTATAATGATAAACCTCAAAAATCTAATCGACTTTTTGCCATTCGAGTATAAAGCTCAAGATACCTATAAGGTAAATGGCAAAGGCATCTTAGAGAGGTTTCTAGAAATTTGTGGAGAGCATTTTGAAGATTACATTACAAAGGATATTGAGAATATCTTGGACATTATCGATATAGATAAGGCTCCGGATATGTATCTCAATTTCCTTTGGCAATTCCTCGGAGAAATGCCCTTTGCTTATGGGAACACTATAGATGCACAGAAATGGGCAGAGTACTTTAATGGGTTCTACTCCGATGATAAACTCCAAGAGTTATCTAAGCTTTGGATAATACCAAAGGAGGGACCCTTTACTTTAACCAGTACTCAAGTAAGAAACATCCTGAAGTATTCGATATCTCTTTTTAAAATAAGAGGTACCTCTGAGTTCTTCGAAATAATGATGAGGCTGTATGGGTTAACCTGCGTAGTAACTGACCCTGCAAAGGCTGATAGTTATGATGGTTGGGTAAAAGGTAATCCGCACTTTGACCAGTATTACCATTATGACGATAAGTATACCTATGATAATACTTTCGATTGTTCTCAATGTATACCGGTAACCTTTAGACTTACCGGTCATGGATATACTTCGAACTCGGCAGCTTTCAGAAAATTTAGAGAAGCCGTAGAGGCTTTCTTTAAAAGATTCATACCCTATCATGTATCTTTCGATATTCAATATGGGTTTACCGTAAATGATGGGTATACAATTAAAGCTGAGTTAGTAAATCCAGACCAACCCAATCTTATTACTTCAGAGGTATATGAAGTACCGGTAAAGGTAACTGTAACTTCAGATTGGATAAATGCCGACCTAAGATATCAGATATCCAGTGATAATATAAATTGGGGTTACACTAAACACGAAAGTGGTTCCATTTTTAATATACCCAGAGCAGGTACTTATTATTTTAGAAGTGTGGGAGACCCTACTAAGGTAACTCAAATCACGGTTAATCAAGAATCTTATAATCGAGTATATTCTATTACTTGTGACCCTATTACTGGAAAGATAACTCCTACTAACCTAAAAGTAAGTACAGTAGTAAGGGCAAACGTATCCTATAAGGGTACCGTGAAAACCTGTAATGTACGATTATCCGGTACTGATATAGTGAAAGTCTCTGGCTCAACTTGGGAATTTTCAGAGCCTGGTACCTACATCTTTGAGATTGTAGAGTTCCCAGTAAAGCAAACTTCCTTTGTTGTAACTCGAGAAGAGATTACATATAAGGTAAGATGTACACCTTCTGAATTTAGAGTTGGGGATAAGCAAAGTATCAAGGATGCTACTACCACTCTTACCATCGAATCGAATTACCCAGAATCATTTACTGGTGAACTATATTGTAGGCTAATTGGTGATACTAAGTTGTTTAAGAACGGTGATAAGTTTACTGCTAATGGTTATGGTACTTATAAGTTTAAATGTACACTGGATAAAAGGGAAACCGATGAAGGTGTAGGTATATTCGAAGTAGTATCTGGTAAGACTGCAGTATATAGAATTACTGTTAGCCCACCAACAGTCACATTATTCAATGGCTCTGCAAAAGCTACAGTAAAGATACAACGTATTTCTGGTAATGGAGATGATTACAGAGTAAGGGTAATTGAAACTGGGGAAACCTTTAATGCTCAGAATGGTTATGTATATACTGCAAATAGGGCAGGGACTTATACCTTCCAGTCTGTAGCTTACCCTACTGCTAAGACTACTTTGGTAGTTAATAATTCTCCAGTAGTATATCAGAATAAATTAAAGATAGTACCTTCGGATGCTACAGACAGTCATTGGAAAGAACCCAACTGGGCATTACCAGAAGACCAGATAGATGATACTTATGCAGTATACCAATTACTGGATGAGAAGTCTGCTTGTAAGTTCCATCTTGAGGAAATGAAAAATGGGGTCAATGTAAGTGGTACTGCTACCTGTGATGAGAACGGGGAAACCTATAACCTTGATGAGGAAATTGTTCTTACCAAGGCTGGGACTTATACCTTTGTAGCGGATGATGGTTCTTCTTTAAGATGCCAAGTAATATTGGAAGATTATCCTACAATCATCGAGATTTCTTGTACTCCCCCTTATGCAGAATTAAAGGGGAATGTTAAACAGGTATCTACTTTAATCAAGTGTACTTCTAATAAACCAGACTTCGATAGTCGAATAAGGGAAGTTGGTAAAGTAACTACTTATGATGCAGGTGGTGCTGGGTATGAATTCGTTACTGCCCAAGCTGGTGAATATATCTTTGAATCTGTCGTAGATACTTCAAAGAGAACTAAGTTCACGGTAGTAGATGCAGACCTTTTAAGTGTTAGTCCTCAAAAGTTAGAATGGGAACATGATGACCTCTCAGAGAAAACATTTACCATTACAACTTACAGTAATCAATCTTGGCAAATAGTAGAACAATGATAAATTCAACAATCGATAGAATAACAGAGACCACAACTCGGTCTTTATTCAAGGCATTCACTGTGGGTATATTGGGAGAGTGTACACAAATCTTGTATAATTTGAGATGGATGATAATTCTTGCAATAATTCTAATCCTATCAGATTTATGGTTTGGGTTATCGGCAAGTAGGTTACAGAAAATCGAAATTCGAAAATCTAGAGCTGGAAGAAGAACTCTAAACAAAATAGTAGATTATATCTGTTATGTTCTACTTGGTGCTGTACTTGGTAAAGCTATTGGGGAACCCTATGGGATGAACCCAATAGTGGTATCAATAACGGTTATGGTAATATGCTACTGTTTCGAAGTAGATAGTATATATGGACACATCTGTGAAATACATGGTATTAAGAAACGGTACAGTATATGGAGAATACTCTTTAAATTGTTAACCCTCAAGTTCAAGGATGTAGGTGAAGCATTTAAGGATATGTCAGAACAAAAGAATCAATTTAAAAATACTAAGGACAATGAAGACGTACTTTAAGTATGAAGGTATTATTAAATCAAAGGAAGCAGCAGAGGCAATTGCTGCTCCTTCTGGTTTAGGGCCATTCTGTGGATTTGGCTCGGCTACCATAAATGGTAACAAATTAGTAGTATCTCCTCAGGGAGTTGCTGGAAGTAAGTATGCCAATGTAATCAAGGATAGGATTATGGCAAGGTATATGGCAAAGGCTTCAGAAGATGGGGAATTGCCAGATGTAAACTTTGGGTGTATTTCAAGGGATGGGTATGTATTTATATCTGATGAACAAACCCTTACCATTGAGAATATCCAAGGTACCCAAGGTTCAACAGAAGAAGTATTACTCTTTGCAGTACACACTACTATCTCCGAACCTGTAGATAACCCCGTAGATTTTGTAGCTTATTGGAATGAATCTTCCGAAAGCTTTTACACATTGTTCAAAAAGTCTCTGGATATTTATTATCCGATTGCCGAAGAGAATCGTACACCGGATATCATTAATAATGATATATATTCCAATTATGATATGACCTATAGCAATCTTCTAGAGATGGTAGAGAGTGCTTGCCCTTATTACTCTAATAATAAAACTTCCGTTGTTCTTATCGGAGTATATGGTAAGGGTACTGATGCAATGACCAAACGAAATGAGAACTTTGCTATTGTACCTTATCAAGGTAAGTTCCAAGAAATCCCTTATACTACTGCTGCCCAGAGTATGATGAAGGAATCAGTGAAAAGATTAGAACAAGTAAATTCAGGATTCCCGGTAATAGATGAATCTGGTACTAAGTTAAATATCAAGCAATACATCGATAGTCAGATTGAGGCTATCAGAAAAGAATTCGCTGAATCTCTGAGTACTGCTAACTTACCAATAGGTTCTATCATTCTTTGGGAAACAGATGTAATACCCAATGGTTGGGCAGAATATACTAAGGCAGCTGGTAGAATAGTTATTGGTTACCAAGCTGGAGGTGTTCAAATTGGGGATGAAGTAATGTTACAGAATGTCGGAGATTACTATACACCCACTAAGGGTAACTTCTTAATATCAATTAAAGGTGATGACCTTCCTAAGCATAGGCATGCTCTTGGTGTATCTAAAGGTAAACAAGATAATGCCAATAACTGGGAGAACGTTCGTCCTCAATCTTTCTTTAATAGGGAGACGGGATTGAATGGAGATTTCGGTAGAGGAACTCCTACTAAGGGTATTCAAGATGGTGCTATCGTAGTAAGCTGGAACCTATTAGGGGAATCTTTCTTACAAGAAACTTCGGTAGAAACTTTGGATATTGAAAAATTGCCACCGACTATTACATTACGATATATCCAAAAGATATCATCATAAAGTTGTTATTAGTTATTTAGTAGTATTAAAACTCATGTGTATTATTTGTATTGTTTAAGAGTAAACATTTGTTTACAATCTGTGTTTTGCGTAGTAAAAATTAATTGGGAGAGGGACGTTGGGAAACGCCCCTTTTCTTTTGTGTTAATACTTAAGTTCTTCTTTAGCTCGGTCTTCCCAATATTGTATATCTTGTCTAAGTTCTGATATATATCTCATAGATTCATTAGTCTTAGGCATTTCGAAAAATTCGATAAGCATTATATTAGTTATTCGAGTACTATTTTCAAGCCTTTCCTTGATAAAAGGGGGAGGAGTAATTAATACCTCAAACAAAAGATAGGCATCTGGAGAAAGCTTATCCTTCATATAAGTATACATCATATCAAGCATTTCTGATTTAGCTTTCTCTTCTTCGGTATCATCCTCTAATTCTTTATCATTATCGAATAAGTCATCGAGTTTAAAGAGGCTTTGATTATACTCTGCCTGTTCTCCGTATGCAGAACGAAGCAATTTATTTTTGAATGTACTAAGTGATGCAAGGATTCTTGCTTTAAGATGTTCTTCAGTACATTCACCATAGTATTTGTTGAAAACAAATAACATCTTATCCCAGAAATAAGATTGGATAATATCCGGTGTAAGATTAAACCGTTTATAATCAATCTGTCTGGTAAGGTTTCTAATTACTGGCTTACAAACTTTATAAAGTCTGTTGAAAGTAGCTTCATCATATTCTTGCATAGGTTTTAATCGATGAAGCTCTGAACCGTTATTTCCTTTACTTTTTCCCATGTTTTTAAATATTCGTTATGCAAATATAAGTATTTTTTCTTATATAAAATAATAATATTAAATATTCGGGAGCTTAAGGTAGTGGATTAGTAGTTTCTAGATAGATGTCAACATACTTAGAACTATCTCGGTACTATCAAAATCTATTAGTTTATATAATATTGCAATATAGATATGAAGAAATTTAAAGACAACATCAAGTTCAGTTTTTCTCCTGAGTTTCAGTTCGAGATACTCAGGTTTGTTTTAAAAGATAAGGAAGGAGGATTAGTACTCAAAAGGATTAAATCCAATTACCTGGTTCTCATAGAACATTCCCTTATCTTCGAGGGTATATCAAAATATTTTAAGAAGCAAGGCAGAATGCCCTCCGAGAATATCTTAAAGGAAGTATTAAAAGAGTTACTAGAATCTAAAACCTATGTGGATTTGGTAACTAAAGATGATATACCCAATATCAATAAACTAATAAGTAATCTCTATCATATACCCCTATCGGATTCTGATTACATAAAAGAAAAGATATATCAGTTCTCTACTTATGTTGAGATGAAGAACTTAAATGATTCCTTCGATTTGGATAACTTCGAACAATATGAAGAATATTCAAGGAAGATTGAAAAGGTACTTCAGAAAAGTAAACCTAAGAAAGAGGATGAACCCTTATATATGATTCGAGATGTTACGGAGAGACAATTTAGAAGACAATCAGAACCTTCAGTTATACCTTGCCCATTTAGGCAGTTGAATGAACTAACTAATGCAGGAGGTTATCCAGAGCATTCCGTTAATGTAATACTCGATAAACCCAAGGCAAAGAAAACCTTCTTTATGGTAAACCTTGCAAGAGGTTATCTCAGAATGAAGAAGTCAGTATTATATATTGATACGGAAAATGGTCAAGAACAAATCATGGACCGTTTCATTCAATCCAGTATCAATAAAACTAAGAAGGAATTATACTCTGGTGAGTATGATAAACTTGAGGCAAAGCATTTAAGGAAACTTGCAAGGTTTGGAGTTGAATTAGTAGTTGAGCGTGTACCAGCGATGATTACTAATACCACTTATATAAGGGAAAAGATAATTCAATTTCGTAATCAAGGAATCGATATTAAAGTTCTTATGGTTGACTACGCTGGTAAGCTTGCATCAATAGCGGGTGATAGAGAAGATTTCGAAAGGATATCTAATGTATATGTAGACCTTCAGAATCTGGCAGAGGAATTACATTTAGACATTATATGGACTGCTCATCACATTACTCGTGAAGGTAAAAAGCATAGGCTTACTAGATATGATGAGAATGATATATCTGGTTCAATTGCCATTGTTCGTAATGCCCAGGTTATCATGGGTCTTAACTCTACTGAGCAAGAAGAGAAAGATAATATTCTTCGAGCTGAGATAGTAGTACAAAGGGATGGTCTTCCTTCCGGTAGAGCATTATTCAAATGCGATGTCGAAAGGCAAAGATGTACGGAATTTACAAGGGAACAACGTAAACAGTACGATGAGATATATGGTGAGAAGCTCGAGGAATCTCTTAAGAAGAAAGGGAATCCTGATGCTAATGAAGAGAAGCGAGCTAAAACCAGTGGAGATATATAAACCTAAAATATAAGATTATGATTAAGAGATTAGAAGGAATCCAAAAAGGTCAGAAGGTTTACTTAGTACCTTCAGATTCAAGATGTACCCCACAATATGCCGAAGTATATTCAGTGGGTCCCAAGTATATAAAACTTACTGGAGTTAATATAAGTTTAAGGGAGTTCTTCTCTGAAGATGGAAGATCTGCTAAATGGGGAGGATGGGAACTTTTCCTTTCAAAGGAATCCTATGAAGAACATAAAGAATTACTTTCACTCAGGTCACAGGTAGTTACTTTATTTGAGCAAATGGTACTGAAATGCGAAGACCTAGATAAATTACGTAGGCTAAAGAAAAGATATGCCGAATACGATGACCCATTACCATTTTAACCATGAGTAAAATCACTAATGAATTTAAAACCAAGCTCTACAATTATTTTATTAAGAGCTTGGGCGCTTATCAATATAAACGTGGTTGGATGAAATTACCCGTATGCCCATTCTGTCATAGGGAACATAAGATGGGAATTAATCTTTCTATGTACCGTACTAATTGTTTTAGATGCAATTATCATATGAATCCTGCTCAACTAGTAATGGATGTTGAAGGATTTGATACTTATGCCGAACTTTTAAAATTTCTAGATAATGGAAACTTTACAGACAAAGCTTTCTCAGAAGAGAAGATTGAATTATCCGATGCTAAGCCCGTCTATCTTCCAGATGGGTTTAAACTCATTAATCAAGGAACATCACAAGTTGCAAGAAGCATTAGAAGTTACATGTCGAGCCGTGGGTTCACTATCGAAGAATTATCAAAACACGGTATCGGATATGTTGCCACTGAGGGACCTTTTTTTGGGTACCTTATCATCCCGTTTTATTATCGAGGACAACTTAGGTATTACAATGCTCGAAATGTTATCGGAAAAGGACCCAGGTATAATAACCCAGACAAAGACATCACCGGTTTGGGAAAACAGTTTATCATCTTTAATCATGACGCATTGGAGATGTATCGGTCGGTATTCATTTGCGAAGGAGCACTTAATGCTCTCACAATTGGGGATAGAGCAATTGCCACAATGGGCAAAGCTATTAGTCAGTACCAAGTCAATGAACTACTTAAATCCCAATGCCAAAGATATATTATCCTTTTAGACCCCGATGCCAGGTCTTATGCTGTTAATCTCGCACTTAAATTAGTAGCTTATAAAAAAGTCAAGGTAGTATTTCTTCCAGAGGGTTTTGATGTAAATGATTTGGGGAAGAAACAAACACTTAAGCTAGTATATCAAACAAGGTATCAAAGTTATCAAGAACTGATTCAAATCAGAAACTCTTTGGAGTAAGGAGTTCCTATTATATTATAAAATAATATATTTATGCGTGAACCATCTATCCATATAACTAAGTCTCAGTTTGAGGAAATATTAAATACCCTAGAGGTAGATAACTTCCCAGTTGAGGCTTTTTTTGTTATTGCTCGAAAGGAGGCAATAAATCATAGAGCAGTCTTAGTTTCTAATAATAAGAATACTAAGCGAGTTAATAACATTTTACTAGCATCTAAGGGGGATGCTGCCCTTGTTGCTGATATTTTATATGCCACCCGTATAAAGTTAAAGCATAGGGGAGTTCGTAAAATAAACGAAAGTAATACAAGGGAATGGGCAAATTGTAAAAAGCTTGCCGAGATATGTAATACCTTCTGTGAGGATTTTAAATTTGATACTCGAGAAGGTTTTATTAAATATATTGAGACTGGGTTAAAGAGGATGACCGACTATCGGAATGTTATGCAAAGGTTAATATCTATGCAGGATAACATTACTAATCAAGTAGATGCCGAGATAGAATTGCAATATTCAGATTCAAAGCTTACTAAAGAGATACATGATTATTTCATAGGTAAGATTGCTAAGGCAACTGGTATTTATGAATCTTATGAAAACAAACCAGAGAAGTATGTACACTTTGCAAAGGTAGGAGAATTCCTAAAAGAAGAGGGTTGGGATTATAAGACATTCATTGATGCTCAGTTTGAATCTCTTGCATGGTGTAATGGATTACCAGATATTGCACAGATGTATACGGATAAAGCAATTGAAAGATACAATAAGTATTTATATAAGAATAAGAATAAACAACTACTCGAAGATGAACCAATAGTAGAGGGAAGTCTTTGGGATAAAATCAAAGAGTAATATGAGTCAAGTAGCAATTATATATAAAGAATCCCGAGATAATTATATCTCGGGCAATTCCTATACATGGTGTCCTTGTTGTGGTAAATGCTATATATTATCCGAAGAGGAAGTGGTAAATGCTATAGACAATGATCTATCAGTATATGCCGAATGTTCTTGTGGTAATTCATTTTACATAGAAACAGAAGATGAGCAAGATAATTATTCAGAATGGTAATATGTGTGAACTCGACTTACCTCTTAAGTTCGCACAGAAACTTTATAATGAGTTTGCCATTCGACATCCAAATGCTTTCTACTTACGTACAAGGCAAAGAGGTATGCAGAATTGGGATGGTAAGATTCACTACATCACCAAGACTGGTCAATTTAAAATAGGTTTGCTTCCTAAGGTATACGATATGTGTATTGAGATGGGAATTAAACCTAAAGTTGTAGATATGCGTCAACCTTTACCTAAAGTCAGTAAAGTTGTTACGAAGATAGGCAAATATAAATTAAGACCAGAGCAAGAGAAAGCAGTTAAGTCCGTGATTAATAATCGAGTAGGAGATACACCTTTCCATATTGGTGTATTAGATTACACGGTTAATGCCGGTAAAACTCTTATCATGTCGTCTTTATATTTAACCTATAAGAAGCAGTTAAAGACTTTGCTAATAACTAATGACTCAGATTGGTTAAATCAAGCTAGAGAAGAATTTAAGCAATATCTTCCGGGAGAAGATATCACTTTTGTTCAAGGCAAGGTTTTAAACTGGAGTAACTTTACTATAGGTATGGTTCAGTCTATTTCGAGGAACATGAGATTCTATCAAAAAGAATTATCTCAGATAGATATGGTACTTGTAGATGAGGCTGACCAGGGAGGTAGTAAGCAATATCAGAATGTAATCACTCGGTTATTTAATACCAGAATTCGTATAGGATTATCTGGTACGATTTATATGAGTAAGCTTGCTAAGGATAAAGTTAAGAATATGAACCTAGAATGTTTCTTTGGTAAAGTGATTGCTGAGTTTAAACTTAAGGATTCCATCAAGAAGGGTTACTCAACTAAAACTATCGTAAAGATGGTACCCGGTAAACCTTGGTATGGTAATTGGGAATCTGATTGTATATCCTATAAGGAGATATATGATGATTCTATTACCGAAAATAATACCGCGTGGACCATGGCTTATAATAGATTACGATGGAATATTAATCAGGGTAGATTCCCTGCTCTCGTAGTATGCAAGCATATTGCACATTGTGAAAATCTATATAAGTTCTTTAAAAAGAAACTGGGCGATGCCTATAATATTGCCTATGTGCATGTTAATACTCCTTCTAAGTTAAGACAACAAATAATGAAGGATTTTAGAGAAGGTAAAATAGATATCCTGGTATCAACTACAATCATTGCTCGAGGTAAAAACTTTCCTAAGCTTAGGTATTTACTTAATGCAGCAAGTATGGATAGTCAAGAAAAATCCATTCAGTTCCTGGGTCGTTTGGTAAGAACCGATGAATCTAAAAATAAGGTATACCTTGATGACCTTCATTATCCTGGGAATTATTTAGATAGGCACGGTAAACATCGGAAGCAATATTATCAGAGACAAGAATTGAAAGTAATACTGTTAGATAAGCTATGGAAGAAACATCCTAACCATAGCCTTATTAAGAGTTAACTAGAAGTACTATGAGTATTTACTTTTTCTCCGTAGGAGGAAAAGAAGATTACAATTAATAAGCATATAGGCATTATGAATAATGATAAACTAATATGTATCAGAGATGAAGATGATACTAAACTAACTACTCTCTTATCAGAAGGTTGGAGGATAATCCAAATCTCTGCATCAGGTATTTATTGCTGGGTACTCTTAAGGAAAACCCAATAACACTAAAAAGAAAATTAAAGGCTTTCAGTGATGGAGAAATATATTTTAATTACAACGGTGGTTATTATGATAATAATACTCGCTTTAGACTTCATATTTTCTAAGGATGGTTATCAATGCCATTCATGTAAGAAACGTTTTCATAAAGAGGATTTGGAAATCAAAGGATGGCATTTCAAAGAATGGGTCTGTCCTAATTGTAAACACCTTAATTATACTTATGATGAGGAAGATTAAAGAATGGTTTAAGTCTCTTGTTGTGGGGGAGGTACATAATCCTAAACATGTATTCAACTGTAGAGATTTGATATGGATATCAAGCTTGGAAACTTCTCAAAATACTCCCGAATGCTTTACTCATTATTTCTATCTGTACTGGAGTAATGGTATGGTAGTCAAAGTATGTCAAGAGAGTCATGATAGAAATTCATACCAAGAATTATATAAACTCAGGGAACTATTTATAAATAACATGGGTTATTCCTATGTTCCGATAGAAGATAACAGTGAGATATACATTTATTATAAACGTAAAAAGGATATATAATGGCTAAGAAAAAGAAACAACTTCCTGACTTATCGAAGCAAGATATTCTTACTCCCATAGATTTAAGTACTCTGGGGACTAATGGAGACCCTTGCTTTGGTATTGGGTATGATTTATCAACTAAGGAATGTAAACTATGCGGAGACTCAGAGCTATGTGCATTTAAGATGTCACAGAACTTGAACATTACAAGAAAAGAACTTGAACAGAAGAATCAATACAAGGATTTGGATGTACTTGAAGATACCGTTGGTATCAAGAAATACATCCGATGCTTGATTCGGAAAGGCAAAGAGAAAAAAGAAATTATCTCAAAGACAGTTGAGAAATTTGAAGTACCAAGAAAACGTATTAGAGAACTTTATAAAGAGTGTACTAAATAATGAAACCAATAGAGATGATATGGGCTATGTTCAAGGTATACCTTAACAACCCAAACTATTTTGTAAAGCAAGAAGATGTACTTGCTAATTTATGTATGGAGGGTTCTACCGATGTAATCAGGATGTGTAATTCATTGGGAGTACATGTTTCTAGACCCGAGAAATTAACCTTTGGACAACTTTTACGTAAATGTAATATATTATGAACAGATTTAGATTTATCAAAGTAAGGGAGGTAGTATCTCCCAACAGAGCAAACCCAAATGATGCTGGGTTAGATTTCTATGTACCAACTAATTTATACCCTGAGGATATTCATTCTAAAAATGAATTCGACTCCGAAGGTTATGATTTAGATGTTCCTTTTGGTGAATCCTTTGTAAGGCATATAGCTTTAAAACCAGGTCATCGTATACTTATCCCATCGGGTATCAAAGGTTTGCTAGAACCTCCTGCATCTATGTTAATGGCAGCAAACAAATCTGGTATAGCTACTAAGAAAGGGTTAATCTTTACTGCCGAGATAGTGGATTCCCCTTATGTTGGAGAGATACATATTGGGATATATAACACTTCTCAAGAAATTCAGGTTATCGAGGCTGGTCAAAAGCTGGTACAATTTATTCATGTACCCATTTATATTACCGAGCCAGAGGAGATTCAGCAAGAGGAGTTTTATACTGAATCACAAATGTGGGGAAGCAGAGGAGATAAAGGATTTGGTTCATCTCAAAACATAAAATAGTGGACATAAGGAATATAAATGAACAAGTGCCTCAGGTAGAAGAAACTGAGGCACGGATACTACAAGAAATGTATGATCTTGGGATAGAACAATTCTCTGGATATAAATCTATAGAGAAGTTACCAGATTATCCTTTAGATATAAATAACCCAAAGAACCAAGTTATCCTAAAGGATTTTATTGGTAGGGTTATTGAGGAATTAACCGAAGGATTCGAATCTACCGATGAAGTAGTATCTATATATCGTGATTATGGATGGAATAATGATTGCTTAACCTCAGAAGAATACACTCAGGTATTAAATCATCTAGCAAATGCAAATGAGGAACAAGCAGATGCCTTGGGATTCTTCTTTACTTTGCTTTTGTATTCTAATATATTGCCAGAAGATATTCTGAAATACCAAGATGCAAAGAGTTTATTTGAGGTAATGGCAATTGGAGTCAAAGACCTACTCATCAAGTACCCAGATCATCGAAGTGTAAGGAAATATCCTATATTAAGTTCAACTGATTGGGCAAGAGAGGATAGAGCAGAGTATGATAAGATAGTTTCTTATACCCCAGGTTTTCATGAAATGAGCGAGATATCTCATGAAAACGAGAAGCTATATTTATGGGAAGTAATATATGAACTTAATAAAGCAAGGAACTTCCTTAAGTGTAGACCCTGGAAACAAACTCAAGTGATGACTAAAGAAATAGATTTTCAGGAATCTTTGGTAAAGTCATTCTATCTCTATATGGGATTTTTAGCTATGCATGGGTTTACTCCTTGCGGACTATTTAGTTTATTCTTTAAAAAACAACGTCTCAATTTATGGAGACAAAATACTAATTATTAATATGAAGGAAGGTAATATACCGGGTTATCCAAACTTTTATGTTTCTAAAAGAGGTAGAGTTTGGAAAAGAGTAAGGGATGGTACTTGGAAAGAGTTACAATATATTAAAAATCCTACCAGAGGTTATTTACATGTTAGTTTAAAAGGGAAGCAATTTAGATTGAATAGGCTAGTAGCCATAGTTTATATACCTAACCCAAGTAATTTACCTATTGTAATGCACCTTGATAACAACATTTATAATAACCATTATAAGAATCTTAAATGGGGTACTTATAAAGAGAATACTCAACAAATGATGAGGGAAGGTAGGAATAGAGGTCAATTTAAACCTACTATCACTAAACAACAGATTAGTTTAATATTAGAGAAGTATGCCACAGGTAAATATTCTCAGATTCAATTAGCTAAATTAGTTGGATTAAAGAGTCAAGGTAGGATAAGTAGAATCATAAATAAGTATAGCAGTGTCGGGTTGGAATAAGAAATTAGAGGGGCTTCAACTTAATACGGAGGAGTCCCTCCATTCGTTAGAATTTGCTACTTCACAAGAGGCATGGGAAAAACTCAATGAGGGATTCCTAAGATTAGAGCCTGCTTTATTTGGAAAGGGGGCTATGGCTAATAGTGGGGTAGCAGTAGTGTATAATGTATTTATAAAAATACGAAAAGCATGGGTAGACCCCGAATTTGATTATGGGAGATGTTTCAATTACAAAGAAACTAAGTGGACTAGCTTATTGAATAACTACATAGATTTTAATAAGCTTGACTTGTTGCGTAGTAAACTGAGAGTACTGAGAAATAAGTACAATCAGAATTACAATATAACTTATATGTTTAACAATCATCATGATAACGGTAAACAATGTCTAATAGCTGCGACTTTTTCAAAACGATTCAGGGAGGACATCCCAGTTATTACAATGGTAGTTCGGGCTTCGGAAATTACCAAGAGGTTAATATTCGATTTCCTATTAATTCAACGAATGTCAGAGTACGTATATGGGCCGGACCAGTCAGTACAAATCAACCTATTTGCGACTCAAATGTACGGAAATGTGGAGACACTTTTAATGTATCATACCCATAAACCTTTGAAGAAGGTACTTAAAGGAGCAGAGGAGAATTCATGGAATAAGAGGATAAAAGAGATATGGAAAAAATTCCAAAAGGGCACAGAGAAGGAATTCTCTTCATTCAAGGTATTCTTTAGAAGTTTTAAAGTGCTTCGACCAGATTTATATGAAGAAACATATAAATCAATGAAAGCAAAAGAATTACTTCTTGAATACGAAGATATTGAATATCCCGAGAATGTAATCTCTTACTCTCAACGTAAAGCCTATAAAAAGAAACTTTTAAAACAAAAGAACAATGGAAGCTAAGGAATTTTTAAATCAGAAGCGTATAGGATTAGTAAACAAATTCTATTACCAAGTTTTTGAGATTAAAAAGAACGGGGGAGAACCAGATATACCCTTGTTATTAAAAGAGGTAGAGGATTTTGATGATTTTGTATATCGATACTGGCATATGACCTGGGTTAGTTCTACAATGTCATACAATTAAATATTTATATTATATGAGGATATATTCTAACAGTTTTGAGTTAATGTCCGAAATGGGCAGAGAACTCAACAGTTATGGTCAAACTGTAAAACCAAAGACCTATCAAAATAAAGTGATTGAAGGTAATGAGGATTTTATTACAAAAGAACTCATTTGCCAACAATATTGTTTAACTTCACTTGGAGACCCAGTATGGTTATTCATATTCTCTCATTCAAAGGGATGGGCAGATGCCGAGTTTAAAGAAAGAATTGGTTGGTATGATTTAAATCCAGGTAAAGCTTGGGAATTGAGAAAAGATTTATGGGAACAGTTTTTGGTGAATGGTAAGTTTGATTACACCTACCCAGAGCGTATTTGGAACTCGTTATACATTTATGGTAGTACTTCTTTTAACTGTGATTCAGCAATGCAATCAGTTATTGAACTTCTTAAGAGGGATAATGATACTCGTAAAGCAGTACTCCCTATATTCCATGGTACAGATTTAAGATTCCTTGATGGAAGTAAACGTATACCTTGCTCAATGTATTATGATTTCCTTATCCGTCAGAATGGTAAAGGAGAGAAGGTATTACATATTTGCTATCATCAAAGAAGTTCGGACTTTGTACAACATTTCGGTAATGATGTATATCTTGCATGGAGACTCATGCAATATGTAGCTAAAGAGGTAGGAGTAAAACCGGGTTATCTGTATCACACAATCGATTCTCTTCATGCTTATAAGAAAGATTGGACATCATTAGCATCTAATCTGGAAGACTTACAAGAGAAATACTAATAATGAGGGATGTATCTACTACTGGTGGGTATGTCCCTTTTTCTATTTTAAAATATGGAGACACGGTATACAATAATAAAAAACAAGAGGGAGCTTAAGAAACTTATTGCTTGTTGTAAAGCTACGGGTTATGCTTGCTGCGACTACGAAACAAATGCAGAACCTATATATAATAAGGGTTTTAAGCCAACTATACTCTCAGTATCCTGGATGCCAGGGTTTGGTGCTTCCATTCCTTTAGACCATTTCGAAACAAAAGATTATACTTCACCGGGTTGGAATTGGAAAAAGATGCTAAAGAAATTTGGGGAAGAGGTAATCGAGAATTATGACATTGTAAAGGTTGCATGGAACTGGAAGTTTGATGACCAGATAAACCAAAAGTATCAAATATTCTATAGGGGTACTTGTTTAGATGGTATGCTTGCAAAATATGTTCTTAATGAGGAAAAACCCCATGACCTAAAATCAATGGTAAGAAGGTATTTGCCTGAGCATGGTAATTATGAGAAACAAGATGCTTTTGATAAAATACCTTGGGATAAAAAAGAATTAGACCCACTTTGCCATTATGGGTGTCAAGATACAGATTATACTCTTAGGTTAATGATATTCTTTGAGAAGAAGTTGGTGGATTTAGGTATGTATTCGGTATTCCGTAATTTATTCATGTGTAATTCACGAGTACTAACATCGGTAGAAAAGGAGGGTTTATATCTAGATACTGATTTCAATAAAAAGCTTTTGGAAGAATATAAACCAAAAATAGATGCTGCTAGAGACGCAATATACGCTTTGCCAAGAGTAAAGAAATTCGAAAAGAAGTATAACCAAGAAAAGATTGATAAATATATTCAGTCTATTGAAGACGAACTTGAAGAGTTAGATTATAATGACCCAAAAGATAAACGGAAGATTGCATCAAGGGAACAGAAAATCTCAAATATCAAAGCAGGTATATTCACAACTAAAAAGGAACAAGAATTAATAAGGCCCATTAATTTGGGTAGCCCAGTTGATTTACCTGCATTGATGTATTCAGAAGATGGCTTTCATTTTGATGTGATTAAGGATAATGAATCTGGTAAACCAAGTACTGATGAAGAAACTCTTACTAACCTTAGGCTAACTATTAAAAAGCCCGATTCACCAAAGGCAATATTTCTTGATAAGCTTCTTGAATTACGAGGGTTAGAGAAAATGTATAAGACCTATATTTATGGATGGTGGGAAAAGGTACAAGATGATTCCCGATTACATGGTAGGTATAATATACACGGTACAGATTCTAATAGATTTAGTTCTGCAGACCCAAATATGCAGCAGATACCAAAGACGTCAGTAGACCCAAATATCAAGAAACAATTGATTGCCCCTCCTGGATATTTATATATGGCATTTGACTACTCTCAAGCAGAGTTAAGAATGATGGCACACTTATCAGGTGATGAAACATACCTTGATGCTTTTGCAAAGGGGGCTGACCCTCACTTGGGTATAGCAGCAGCAAAATATGGGGTTCCAATTGAAGAAGCATCTAGGATATATGAAGATGAAAATCATCCAGACCATAAACTATGGAAGACTAGAAGAAAACAAGCTAAGCAAATTGCATTCGGTTTGATTTATGGTATTGGGGAAGCTTTACTTGCAGTAAAACTATCCGACCCAAAAGCTGGTATTATAGTTACTAAAGAAGAAGCCCATAAAGAAATGGCAGAGTTCTTTGAGAAACACCCAAAGATACTTAAGTTCAAAGAGAAGCAAGAGAAATTCCTTCGTAAGCATGGGTATTATACTCAGTTATTTGGTACTAAGAGAAGATTACCACAAATATACTCAAATGATAAACAAGAAGTTGCTTATGCTATTCGTTTGGGACTTAATTTTCCTTGCTTATTACCATCATCTCAGGCTCTTAGTAAAACTAAGGGATGGGTAAACTATGAAGATTTAAAGGTTGGTGATGAGATATTAGCTTTTAATCGGGATATAGGAGAATCAGAATGGCAAAAGGTTGAAAGGGTAAATGTATTTGATTATGATGGAGATATGATTAGGTTAAAGACAAAACATCTAGACGTATTATCAACCCCAGACCATAGATGGGTAGTTACTAAACCAAATAAGATATCTAAGTTAGATAATACCGAAGTATTAACTTCTGAAGAATTATACAATTCAGATAAACCTTATGCTATCCCAATAAGAGCTCCTCATAATAATCAAGTGAAAGCTAGATATTCGGATGCTTATGTAGCTTTTTTAGGTTGGTATCTTACTGATGGTCATCTGAAGAATGGTAACATAGTAAGAATATGTCAGAGTAATACTGCAAATCCTCACAAGGTAGGTATTATTGATTCTATTATGGAAGAATTAGATGTAGAATTCTCCCGTAGAGAAAAGAATCAAGTGATATGGGAAATAAGAGACCCAGGATTTGTTTATAAACTTAATAGGTTAGTTCCTGAACGTAAGTTAAATATGAAGTTATTAACTCGATTAACTAACCCTCAATTAAGTATCTTATTAGAGAATATGAGATTAGGGGATGGTTGGTCGATATGGGCAACCGGAGATAAAACTCAAGGAGAATTACTTCAGGCTTTGGTAGTACTTTGTAACAACACCTCAAGTATGTATGAATTATCACATGAAGGTGACATATCTTATTTTAAAGATAAGAAACCAAGTAAATATGGTCAAGAGTTTGTACGGGCCACTAAAACTAGTTATGGAGTAAAATTCTCTAATTTTAGGAAATCAGTAAACACCAAGAATACTTACAATTCAGAGAATAATTTAACGAAAGAGAAGTATGTAGGTAAAGTATGGTGTCCTACTGTAAAATCTGGAGCTTTCTTTACAAGGGTAATTGGTGAAGATAAACGATATAGAACTTTAATCACGGGTAATTGCCAGGGTGCTGCAGCAAATATGACCAATTTCGGAGCTATCCTTGTTTATTGGTTAATGAGACAAGGTAAATTACCTCGTATGCTTGAAGTAGCAACTGTTCATGATGCAGCCTATTTTTACTCAAAGCCTGAATATATTAATACTTGGACTGTTTTTAAAATATGGGATATATTGAGAAACCCTAGTACTAAGAAATATTTTGGTTTTCAAGTGGATGATATAGATATGTCAATGGACTTCTCTATTGGTAGGTCAATGGCAGAAGAATTACCTTTTATTCCTGGGTATGATTATAGAAAGATGCTTCAACCAGATTTCTCAGTAGAGGAGTATATGGAAGAACATAAGAAGTATAAGAATGTAATCATTAAGGATTATCCTAAATTGTTTAGTAAAGAGATAAAGCAGTATGAGGAAGATTTTAAAGGGAAACTTAGATTGCATTGGTTGCCCTAATTACCATGTTACCAAGAATGGTAAGGTATATTCTAATTATAAGGGTAAAGGTTGGGTAAAATTATCCCTTAATCGAATTAAAAATAACGGATATGTTATAGTTTCTATTAGGGATACGAATGGATATAGGTACACTTATAACATTCATCAATTAGTAGCATTAGTATATGTACCAAACCCAAATAATCATAAGTATGTATGTCATAAGGATAATATAAGAACTCATAATCATTATAAGAACTTATATTGGGGTACTGCTAAGGAAAATACTCAACAATGTATTAGAGAGGGTAGGTTTAAATTTTCAGATACAAAGTTAAGTAGACCCGATATACTTCAATTACTTTATGAGTATGATACTGGTATGATAAAAGCAAAACTTGCTAGGAAGTATGAGATATCACCAATGTTAGTATATAAATATATTAAGAAAAGAAAACGTTATGAAAAAGATTTTGAACGGGCCCACGGTATGGAGGGCTAAATGCCCAGTATGTGATTGCGAATTTGAATATGATACCAGTGAAACTTTTGGGGTTTATAATAAATCTGGGGATTATTTTAGGATAGTACAATGCCCCAATTGTAAAACTAATCTGAAGCATTCAGAATCTGTATCAACCATTACATCATCGAAAAGAGAGGATACTATGTCTACATAAATAATATAAATTTATGAGATTATGGCAACACAGAAAGAGATTGATAATGCAAGTAAGCTAACTGCCCTTACTTATATGGTTGCAGGGTGTTTAGGTTATTCTATCGAAAATTTACTTAAGTATTTAGATGGGGTTAATCTAAGGTTGAGTGGACAAGAAAAGATGTTACTTAACCGATTAAAGACCCAGTTATCTCAAGTACAAACTAATCTTACTACTTTAGAGGGATTGGCTTTTAAAGTAATGGCTACGGATGAGGATGGTAAACTTGCTTATGAAGATGCCACCCATATTTATTGGGCTGCATTTTTGGCATTACTCGATAGAGGCGGTACCGATAACTTATGTGACTTAAGATTAATGGCTTTGGTAGATAAGGTAAGCATCTATAAATCTCTTCTTAATTTGCCTGGTATGAAACTCTCTTATCAAATGGCTTTTGCTCAAGTAACTAAAGCAATAAGTAAGGGAGAATTTAGTAAAAAAGACTTTAAGAACCTATTAGAAGTTTATGAAGACGGAACTGAAAAAACTAAGGGTTAAGTTCGAAGGTAAACTTATTGAGATTGATATTCAAAAGGAATTATCTATCAATGAGAATATCATCAATTCTCAGCTACGAGAATCTCCTTCTAGTTATTATGTACTTGCTTCTTTGAGAGATAAGTATATAAAAGAAAGAGATGCTCTAGCAAGGGAAAAAGAAGAAGCTTATTCGAATGCCTGGTTATATTATAAGGATGCTAATGAGAGATGGAATAATGAATACGTATCTCATAAGGCAAACCTTAACAAGAAATACTCTTCTATCAATGAAAGGTATTTGAAAGCTGTAGAAAAAGCAAATAAGTTCATAACTATATGTAAAGCCTATGAGAGTCGGGAGAATATACTAAGAACTATTAATGCGAATCTAAGAAAGGGTTAACCCATTGAACTATAAACAATTACTAACTTTTAAAAACAGTATTAGAATATGAATTATTCAATGACATTTATCTCACCTCTTGTAGCTGAGAAATTTAATCAAGAATTACCCGGATGCCCAACAGAAAACCGGGTACTTATTTTATCTCCAAAGGAGGTAAATCAAACTAAATCCGGTTTGATTATCCCTGAACAAGTAAAAGAGGGAGTTCCTCGTAAAGGGGTTGTAGTAAAGAGTGGGGAAATTACAGAAGAATACAAAACCTACCGAGAATTGGTTGCTGTAGGTAGAATAGTTACCTATGGTTTGTATGCAGGTAAAGAACTTGAATTCGAAACGGACAAACTATCTCCTGCTCTCAAACAACTTTTAGAGAAAAACGTTCTTACCGTATTGAGTATGAACGAAGTAGTTTACTCAGAACCGAATAATTAAAACTAATCATTATGATAAAAGACAAGAAGAAAAAGAAAGTTTCATCAGAGGGACTTTCTACAAAAGAAAAGATGCTAGCTAGAAAGAAACAGCTAGAATCTAAGGGAAATGGCAGTGGGTTGGTATATCCAAAAGAAGGAACCCTGAGAATGAGAATTAAATCTCCAGGTGATGACCAAGAATTGGGTATCGAAATTATTCAATTTTACCTGGGTGGAAATTTGGGAGGAGTTATATCTCCGGCTACTTTTGATGAACCTTGCCCATTCATGGAGAAATATCAAGAATTGAAAAACTCCAAGGATGAAGATGACAAGGAACTTGCCAAGAACCTGGTACCAAGAAGAAGATATGTTATTGGTGGTATCATCTACTCAGATGAAAAGGGTAGTAAGGTAGATTACGAAGGCAAAGATAAGGGAGTTTTAGTTCCTCGCTCAGTATACCAGGATATCATTGACCTTTACCTTGATGAAGATGAGGCAGGTGATATGACAGACCCAAAAACTGGATACGATATCAAGGTAATTCGTTCCGGGTCTGGTAAACTAGATACCACTTATTCTGCCCGTGCTTGCAAACCAACTAAATTGGACAAGAAATATCAAGGTACAATTGACCTTGAGGGGATAGTTCGTTCTCAAATCAAATCATATGATGAGTTGGAAGATTTACTTTCACAGTATCTAAACGAAGACCATGGGGATGACGATGAGGATGATAAGTCAAAGAAGAAAAAGAAAAAGGGAGTTCACAAAGACCATTACATGGAAGATGATGAACCTAAGAAAAAGAAAAGAAAATACAAATCGGATATTTAAGGGTTAGTAATATGGTTTCATTCGAAGGTGGTAATTAGATTCGTTCTGTTATCACCTTCTTTAGTTTAAAGACATTACATTATGGCAAAGAAATCTAAGGTTGGTTTAAAAGTACCAACAGCAAATGAGATGGCAAAGAAATATGGGAGTATGATTAAATTAGCTTCAGAAGTAACTGATACCGATTTATATATACCATCTACTTTCTTTGCTTTGAACTACTTATTCGGTAAGGGTATTCCTTATGGTAAAATCGTAGAGATTGCTGGAGAAGAATCCTCTGGTAAATCTTTGGTGGCTTATAACTTTGCTTATGCTACTCAACAACTTGGAGGTCATGTGATATGGGTAGATGCTGAACAATCATGGATGAATTCATGGGCTGAAATCAATGGAGTAGACCCTGCAAGAGTAACTATTGTTAATGATACCCGTATTGAATATATTGCAGACGTAGTGGCAGACTTAGCAATTTATTTACGTTCTCAATTAACTCACAATGAACCGATACTCTTAGTAATCGATTCCATTGCAGCTACTGACTGTACTGATAATATAGATGCTAAGATGGTTGATGGTAAGGCAGAGATGGGAGGTAGAGCAAAGGCTCTTTACAAATACTTCCGTATCAGAAGTGAGTTATTCTACAAGCTGGGAGTATCTCAGATTTATATTAACCAATTAAGAACTGCTTTAAATGTCGGATTTGGAAAAGATAATACAACAACTACAGGAGGTGCAGCACTTAAGTTCTACGCTTCAATCAGAGCTGCTTTCTATTCAGGAAGGTCTGTTACCATTAAACAAAATGGGAAAGAAAGGAAAGCTGGGAAACTTGTCACTATCAGACTTATTAAAAATAAAGTTGCGCCTCCTCGACCTACAATCAGCAAATGCCCTGTATATTTCAATCCTAAATTCCACGAAGTCGGGTTTGATAGATGCTATGCTTTAGAAGATGTATTGGTAGATACCGATGTAATCGAAAAAACTACTGGTGGGTATAAATTGAAAGGGAAAACTCTTGCAAGAGGAGAAGAGAAATTCCAAAAGCTTCTGGAAGAAGACGATGAACTTCGTAGAAAACTTTTACGGAAAGCTGGAGTAAATACCATAGGTACTACTAAAAAACAACTGGGGAAAATAGAAACAAATCTATTCCCAGTCGATGGTGTAGAATATGAAAACTATTCAGATTCAGAAGAGGAGGAGGAAGACGATGAATAAGAAAGAGGTAGAAGGTACAGAGATTCAAAGGTCATATATACCTAAGTTGATAGGTATGGGGTTTACTAGAAAAGAGGTATCAGAGATAACCGGGCTGGGATATCAACTAATATCAGATTATTATATTAAATATAAAAATAAATATGAAAAATAAAAAATTAATATTATTAGTTGACGGCGAGAATATTTTGCATCAATCTTTTCACAAATTTGAAAAACTTAAATCTACAGATGGTAAACCGAGTGGGGCAATATTCGGATTTTTCAAATCTCTACATATGTATCTTACAAGGTTCGAACCGGATGAGGTTTATGTTTCATTTGATAATGGTCATTCACCAGTAAGGATGGAGTTATTACCCAATTATAAGGAGCATCGGAAAAATATATCTGTAGATTACGAATCATTGCAAAAGCAAAAGGCAATTATAATGAAAATGCTGGGTATGCTAAGAATTAATTATATCTTCGATAAAAAGAAATCTACAGTATATGAAGGAGATGACTTCTTAGCATACCTTGCAATTAAAAAATTCCAATCCGAGAAAATGATACTTATATCATCGGATAAAGACTTTAACCAGTTGCTATCAAATAACCTGAGGATATATAATCCCAGAAAAGATGAGATGATAAGAATGGATAACTGCAAAGAATTATTCGGTTATCATTCTCATGAAACGGTAGAGTACCTTGCAATGGTTGGAGATACTTCCGATGATATACCAGGGTTCCCGGGTATAGGCCCAGTAAAAGCAAGGAAAATCCTTGATGAGGGTAGAATTGAGAAGTTTATTGCCCAGAGTAAGAACAAAGAATATCTTCAAATATGGAAAAGGAATGAACAGTTAATCGACCTTTTCTGGTTTGTAAGACATAATCCATTGGATAAGTTACCAATTAAGTCAAAGAAGAAGTTTAAGTATGAGAAATTCAAAGAACTTTGTATCGAATACTCTTTAGCATCATTTTTGACAAATGAATTTATAAAACCATTTAAAGCATTACATCATGAGTAAGAGAATTATGTTTGTGGGTCCCTCTGGTATAGGGAAAACTACTTTAGCTAAGTATGTAGCTAAGAGAGAAGATCTACCTTTTATTTCTGGTAGTATGTCAGATTTATTACCTGCTACTGAAGGGGTATCACATAATGAAATATTATCCCTCGGTTCGGAGGCAATGTATAAAGCAGATTATCAACTTATGAACAAAAGGAATAGGTTATTCAAGGATAGAGAATACTTCGTAACTGATAGGAGTTATGCAGATTTGGCTGCTTATTTTTGGTATAAGCAATCAAGAACTTTACCAGAATGTGAAATGGAACATTTTTTCTGTCAATGTAAGACTTTAATGGAAGATCAATGTGATGTAGCAATCTTCTTACCATTAAATCTAGATACTTATAAGCATTGGTCAATGGAAGATAATGGTAAGAGAATACTTAACAGATTCTTCCAAGTTCAGATATCATCTCTTATGGGGGAATTGCTTGCAAATTGGGAAATACCCACTATTTGTATATCTGAGCTCGATTTAGGTATGAGAACGGAACAAATCAATTACCATTTAGATAGGATATGGGGAAAGAAGTAATAGCAATAGCCTTTTCAGATTTACATATAAATCTATGGGCTAAGTTTAATGAGAACAATCACAGGACCCTGAATAGTTTCAGGGTTTTGTCGATTATACGGAAATTATGTAGAAGGTTTAACTGTCCTGCATTATTTTGTGGAGACTTATTTCATAAGGCCGAAACAATGGACCAAGAATTAGCAGAGATATGTTATAATGAACTAATCGAAGGATTTTGGATATATGCCATATCTGGAAATCATGATATTAAGAAAATAAGTAAGGTTGGTACTAAACCCTTTAGCTGGCTTTATCAAGTAGAGAAGTATGGTATCATGATATTAGATTATGAAAAAACCCAACTATCTTCTACACATAAAGATATTATGGTATATGGGGTTCCTTATATTGATAATAACGTGGGTCTAAGTGAATACTTAAAGAAGTTAGAATTAGATAAAAGTAAAAAGAATATTCTTTTACTACACACCGATTATCCTGGTGCAAAAGATACCGATGGTAGGGAAATAGATTCCGTAGAAAACTTAAATGTGAATGTTCTCAATAAGTTCGATTTAGTATTATGTGGGCATATACACAAACCACAAAGACTATCAAAGAAGGTTTATATGATTGGAGCCCCTAACCATCAGAGGAGAACCGATAGGGGATGTGAATTGGGGTATTGGAAAATCTATGAAGATTTGTCTCTGAAGTTTGTACCTTTGAAAAATTTCCCAAAGTTCATCGATGTAGAAAGGGAAGAGGATATTAATGATGATGGCAATTATTATACGGTAATCCCTCAAAAAGCTAGTACTCCAGTTAATAACAAACATAAGATTACTAAGCAACTTTCTAAGAAGTCTCTAGCAAAGAGATACCTAAGAGAGAAAGGTATTAAAGATGAGGTTAAAACTAATCTATTAATTGAAACACTTAAAAAGGCTGAGTCATGTTAACGTTCTTAAACTTAGAGGCAGAAGGATTTTGTTCAATAGAATCCTTACACCTACAATTAAACCCAACTTGTACCATACTTATCAAGGCCCCAAATGGGAAAGGGAAATCAACTATTCTCTCTGCCTTGGTATGGGCAATATATGGGAAAAACCTAAAGGGTGTTTCTGAGGTAAATACTTGGAAGCAAGTAAGGCCTAAAGATTACAAGGGTACTAAGGTACAAGTATATTTTCAGAAAGATTCTCATACATATAAGATAGTTAGATGTCAAAAGTATGATGAAGTACTTGAGGATGGTGCTAAAGGTAAAGACAGACTTATCTTCATGAAAGATGGGGATATAGTTGATATCAAAGGGAAGGGGAAGATACAGGATTCTATAAACCGAGAGATAGGCCTATCATATACTCTGTTTATGAACTCAATTATGTTTGGGCAAGGTATAAAAAGACTCATACAAGAATCTAATTCTGATAAGAAAAAGATATTCGAAGAAGTATTCGATTTGGAGTTCTTAAACCTTGCTAAAGGCATTGCATTACAAGATAAAAATAACTTGGTATCTCAAATAAACGAAGTAGAACATGAGTCTCAAATGCTTAAGAAAGAATTAGAGGCTAATAAGGAGGCTTACTTCGATATGAGAGATAGAGAAAAATCTTTCAAGCAAAAAATTAAAGAAGAAAGAAGAGAGTTAAAGCAAGATAGAGAAAAGCTAACTAAGCTACTAATTGAAAAACAAAAACAAATCAAGGATGAAGTAGATGCTTCGCTTCAGATAAAGATTAAAAAACAAAATGAACTAATCCTTGATTTGAGGGGTAAGATAAAAGATGCAAAGAATTTATCGAATGTACCCCTTAAGAAAGTAATCAAAGAATTGGTAATACAGTTAGAAGCCGGTCACTACAAACGTGCGTTACGTGATGCTAAATCAATATATAAAGCGTTTTCTGACCTTGACAAATATGATAAAGAGTATCAAGAGGCTTTAGAGAGGTTGGAAGAACTTAGTAGTGTAAATGATAGGTATAAGAAATTAAAATCAGACTGTGATGATATTGCTTCTGATATTGCTTCTATTGACGAAGACCTGGCTAAGCTCAAGCAAGAAAAGCTTAAGGTCATGTCTCCAAAGTATAAACAAAAACTTAAGGAGATTAGGAAGAATTTACGGAAGGTTGATGAAGACTTTCACAATAAAGAGTTAGAGTTAGAGAATTATAACTGGTTAATTAATGACCCATTGGGTAATAATGGGATTAAGGCTTACCTATTTGATTCATCACTTGAGTTCTTAAATAAATGCCTCGATAAGTATTCAGAGGTATTGGGATTTAGGGTCGAATTTAATATTGATTTGGGTACTGCTAGAAAAGAATTTGTTACTCTTATTGAAAGGGATGGGATGATTATAGATTACGATGAACTATCAGGTGGCGAGAAACAATTGGTCTGTGTAGCAATGGCTTTTGCAATGAATGAGGCTTTAACTGCCTCTAAGGGTATTAACTTAGCATTTCTCGATGAGGTATTTGAATCTTTAAGTTCAGATAATGTAGAAGTAGTTACCTCACTAATACGTCACATATTCAAAGAGAAAACTCTATTCTTGATAACCCACTTAGATTCACTTTCTCTTGGTAATACCAAAATTCTGCAAGTGGAAAAGACCCAAGGCCTGAGTAGGTACCAATTACTATAATGGTATATAAAATACAATACACCATTATATTATGAACTCTAAGAATAAAGGAAATCGATTCGAAAGAAAAATTGCCGGGTTTTTTACGAAATGGACCGGGTACAAATTTGAAAGGAATAGAGCAGGGAGTGGAGCTTGGCATTCAAACAAGGACTCCACTTCCGATTTAACCTGTACTGATGAAAGGCATGCTCATAGATGTAAGATATCTATCGAATGCAAGAATTATAAAGAGATTAAGTTTGAACATCTACTCTTAGGTAATAAGGGATGCGATATATTGAAATTCTGGGAACAAGCTTCTAAGGATGCAAAAAGAGCAAATAAAGTTCCCATACTCTGTATGAGATATAATTCAATGCCCTCAGAAGAATTTTTCTTTGTAGTTGGAAAGGATTTATCTCCCGTATTCTATAAACCACTATTCGATAAAGCCAATATTATGGTAATTGATGTACCAAAGATAGGTGAGATTCTTTATGTATTCATGGCTAGTGACATATTGAAGAATGTAAACTATAAGTTAGTACATAAACAAGCTAAGTTAATTATTAAAAACCGGTAACCTATGAAGAAGCATACCCCATACTCATATTGTATATTTTACCTTGAAAGGAAGTACTGTGATAAAATCAATAAAGAACTCAAAGAAAAGGGGTATGACCAAATCAAGGCAATTATTCCTATGGTAAACGTATTAAGAAAAACCACAAAAGGTAAGATGGTATTCGAAGAAGTACCAGTATTATTCAATTATGGTTTTATGAGAATGCCCACTAAATTAGCATTCTCAAGGCCCTTTCTTAATAAGTTACGTAGGAATATATCTGGTATCAGAACTTGGTTACGTAATACCGAGACAATGCACCCAAGAAAGAAAAAGGTAAGGATTGACAATGCAGAAGACTTTGATGATTTTTCTTTAGTGGCTACTTGTAGTAGAAAAGAAGTAAGGCGATTTAAACGTATTGCTAGAGAGAATAAGAAGTTTTCAGTAGATGATTTAGTAAATGTAAAGCCTGGAGATTACTTAGTATTACGGGGTTATCCTTATGAGGGAGTAGATGCTACAGTATTAGAGGTTGACCATCTTTGTAAAAGGGTAAAAGTTCTTATATACCCCGAAATGGGAAGAATGGAAGTATGGTTACCTTTTGACAACGTTATCTATAGTGTATATTTAAATCATGACCCAGATAAGCTTTATGCTAATTCTGGGGAATATAACCCTAATCAGATAACCAATGAAGCAATTGATAGTATAATGAGATATAGGAGAATTTAATGTTATGAACGAAGCTCAACAAAAAGCCTGGAGTTGTTTAATTGATAAAGAACAACAATCATTATTCCTTCAACTATCAGAAAGTAAATCTTCATGGGAAGCTGGTGAAATTTTAAAGTTATCTCATTACAAGTATCTTGAAATCCGGGAACGGTCAGAGAAATTCTTTAGGCTATTCTCGGATTTTTTTGAGAAACACACTTCTATTTTTCGACCAGATTGCCCCTGTGAGAGGAATTTCCAAGATTATATGGAGGGATGTTTAGAGAAACGATTAAAAAGAAAAGAAGCAAGCTTATTCACAGGAGACTCAGCTCAATTACTCCCAAAGGTAAACTCTAAAAATATAGAGAGAAACATGAAGAGGTTAAAGGAGTCTGAGGATGAATGGGACATAGATACTCTAAGATTAATTCTTGAATTTGATAGGTGGAATAACTTTAGAATACTTCCAAGGATGCTACAACAGCCATCTGCATTTAAAAGGCGGTCGAATAAGAAGGATAAGATATATATCAAATACCTACTTAATAGGGTACCAGATTGGATGCACACTAAACTCAAGGAAAGGTTTAGGTATAAAGTAAAACCAGGAAAGAAAAAGTATTGGGTAGCTTTAATATCTGAGGACCTATATACTGATGGTTATCTATTGTTACCAGTAAGACCTTTGGATGAAGTAGTAGATGAATTTAGTAGATTTTACATGTATGTATTCAAAACTAAAGATGATGCTGATACTTTTGGTTTTATGGTATCTAAGTTCATGATTAAAACCGAATCTGTTAAGCTTGGACAAAAATTCTGGCCAGAGTACCGTTGCTGTGTGGAAAAAGCAGTAAACTATAATCAAGTGAACAACATAGAATTCAATATTAAGAAATTGGATATGGCTTATAACACACATATCAAGAGAAAGCATAAAAAACCTAAATCCACTGCTGCGAACCGAGCAAAAACCTCGGATTTTTATAAAAATAAATAGAGAAATAAGATAAGATTAAATTATTTATTCTTATATTTGCAAAGAAAATAAATGAATATTTAAAAATATTGATGATATGGCAAAAAAGAGTAGAAAAGACATGAAAGCCCCATCCAAGGAGAAATCAAATTTCCTTGGTGCTTCTGGGAGAAACATGACTTATAAGGATTTAAAGAGAAAGGCTATCATATTAGGGATGCCTTTCCCTGATGCTTGTTCTGCTGGGGTATTTGACTTATTACATTATATCAATGTATCAGAAGAAAAGCCCGATAAATCGTTAATTGATAAATATGACGATTGGATGGATAAGCAATTAGAAAATATTGGGTATTCGAAAGATGACCCATTAAGAAATTCTCGATTAAGGCTTGGGTTTCTCGGAGAAGAAGGGGAAAATGGGCAAAGAAGAACCAAACGAGTTCCTGGGATAAAGAAACCTCGAGAAAAGAAACCACCAAGAGAAAGGGATGAATTTAATCTTATCAAGGGTACAAAGAAATCTTATGTATTCGAATTAACTGCAAAAGGTTTTGAACTTGATAGAGTTATTCGGAGAATGAAAAAGAAATTCCCCGAAGCAAATGAGAAATCTATCAATCTTTGGTATAGAATGGCAAAGAGGAATATAAATGGTAAAACTAAAGGAAAGTAACAACGGACCCATACGACCAGATAGATATTATATATGGACTTGGAGACCAGATACTACCAATAAGATTGTTACTGAAAAGAAATTATATAGGAAACATCTAACCGGTATACCATACTTTACTAGACACCAAGTAAAGGTTACCTTAGTTTATCTTTATGGTGTAGATGTTCTTCAGTATATCCATATAATATCTGGGAGGAAACTTATAAAACAAGGCATTAGAGAATTATCCGATATGAATGGTAAACTTCTTAAAAAGGGTAGTACTAAATTCTGGTTTAAGGGTAAATTCGTAAAAGCAAGGAAGTTCATAATGCCCGATGAATATCACATAGATAAACACCGACGAAGAAGATTTATGGTACAAATGCACCGAGTCTTTAAGTCTAAAGGAAAAAAGGAATTCAATGAAAGGTACTCAATCAAACTCTATGGACAACGGCAAGGCATATCTCCCAAGTATACAAGGCAAAAGAGATTACAAATCAATCTTGCTATCCTACAGGATTTACAACAGGCTGAGTCAAGAGGAGAAACATAAATTCAATCTGTTATTCCTGCAGTATCCTCCATTGGTAAGTTCATTGGCTTTATATTTAAGAAAGAAGATGAACATCCCAATACAAAAGGTACTATTTATCAAAGCACAAAGGGATATGCTTGAAATATTCGATGAGGCATCACTTAAATTTTTAGGGTATTTGCCTAAAGAAAGGTTTATTAAGAAGTCTCTATTATTTCAAGGGTTTGTTCCATTAGAGAGTATTAAACTTAGAAGGTCTTATGCTTATATAATGACAAATAGGATGATAGAAAATAAAATATGGGTCTACCCAATTCGATTATCCGATAACTATAAAACAATGATAAAAGGGAAATACAAATCCTATACCGAAGTATTTGGGAAGGTGGGTATTCCTGGGATAACTAAAATTAAATATAGCAATGAATAATAACGAAGGTTTTAAAATCACAGCACATCAACCAGCAAACCCATTTGCAGGTAAGAAGTTTAAGATAGTCACTTATCAAGGTGACAAGGAACTTGCCTCTCAGGCAATAACAATTGAATCTCAATTAGAATTAAAGACAACTCTAGATGAGATAAAACAATTCAATATTGCTCAGGAGGAATTATTAAAATCTGGGTATACTCAGAAATCCATACTGGTAAAGAAACTTATAACAGAGTGATATAAATAAATTATTAACCAATTTAAACATTACGAAAATGGCTAAGAAGAAAAAAGAAGTGGAACTGAAAGAAGTTTCCAGAACAGAAATCAATGGTGCAATCATCATTAAGTACGAAGACGGCTCAGTAAAGATTATCCCTGCTCCTATCATGCTTTCTGCCGAAGAAGCCGAAGACCTTTTTGGTTCTGAATCCGATGACGAGGAAGAAGAAGAGGAAGAATCAGACGATGATGATGATTCCGAAGAGGAAGAAGAAGAGGAAGAATCAGATGATGAGGAAGATGATGATGATGATGATGATGATTCCGAAGAGGAAGAAGAAGAGGAATCGGATGATGACGATGAGGAAGATGATGATGATGATGATTCCGAAGAGGAAGAACTGACCGGTGAAGAACTTGCCGAAATGGACTTCGAAGAACTTGAGGATGTCTGCGACGACAAAGACCTTGAAACTGACCCAGACGATTACGATGAAGACGATGTCGAAAAACTCCGTAAAGCAATTGCCAAAGAACTCGGTCTCAAATTGCCGGCAAAGAAAGAAGCCAAAGGTAAGGGCAAGAAAGGGAAAAAGTAATCTGGTAACTGTATTCAAGATTTAAAAGAAGGTAGGGAAATTTCCCTACCTTTACTATCAACTATTAATAAACGTAGAAGTTTACTTATAATAACCATTAACTTATAAAACATTAAAAATTATGGCAACAAAGAAATCAGACTCCAAGAAGAAAGGGGATAAGGAAAAAGACCCCGAAAAAGAAGCTAAACGTAAAGCTCGTCAAGAGGCACTCAAGAATCGGCCGGCTGAACAACGCCCTAACAGCAAGCAAATCGACGTTATTGCCATTAACGACAAATCCAAGGTAATGAACTTTGGTTATGCCGTTAAGAACAAGGAAGGCTATCAGGGTGTAGTGGTTACTTCTGTATTGGTTACGGATGGCAAACCGGTATCAACTTCAGTTTCATTCGTTCCGGGAACTCTTACCGTTAAGTCTAAGAAAGGACATGGCGTTATTTGTTCTCCGAAAAACAAAAAGGCTAAGGAAGAAGAAGAGGAAGAATCAGAAGATTAAACTCTAACTTACTAACTACTATCCCATATGTTTGCTATATAAATTTAGAGTTTAAGTTCATATGAATAACATCTACACTTAGGACGTTGTTCAGCCAAAAGCTCATTGCCTGCGAAGGTAGTGGGCTTTAATTTTTTATACCCATGGAAGAAGAGAAATTAGCAATTCGAAAGAACATTCGAATACTTGCATTGGATAATCTAATAAATACTTATACTGATGCACTAGAAGATAAAGAATTAAACCTGGGACCAGATGAAAGGGAACTTGCCATCAATATAATAAATGAGGCAAGAGAAATGCTATCAGAAGAAACTCAGGAAGTATCTAACCAAGTAATGCAAAGACCCAAATGGAAAAAGACTTAAGATTATTAGTGGGAAACATTAATCAAACTCTCAGAGAATTAGATTATGTTTCGTACCTTAAAAAGGTAGCTCTTAGTAAGGGTAAGAAAGGCGAATACCAATCCCATAGGTTGAAGAGTAATTATCTGAAAAGAAAACTCATATCTCTTAAAGGGGCTTTGAACAAAAAACTTCATGGGACTTATATCGTTGCCCAATTTAATTTTATAAGAGGAGAACAAAAAGAAACTTTTGAACAAACTTTTACTGACTTATCTCAGAAAGAGGTAGAAGATATACTTCAACTCGAGGCAGTTTTAAAACAATGCAGTTTAGAAATCCTAGAAATTAAAGAAATCCCAACCCAAATTAGGAAGGTATAACTATGGTATTATGTAAATAGGAAATTCAATTATTCACCTAATATAAATGAAAATGGCTAAGAAAACAGAAAAGAAGAGTAAATCGGAATCCAAGACTCCGGAACTCACCAAGGCTAAGAAAGCTTTGGATGCTTACCTTAAAGAGAACAAGTTGGACCCTACTAAGGATTGGACCAAAGACAAGAAACATGGTAAAAAGGTTACCGAACTTGTAAACAAGCTCAATAAGGAAAGAGACAAAGTTGCTGCTGCCTATCCTGAAGCTGACCAAGAGAACAACAAGAAATTGGTAAAACTCCAGGAAAAAGAGAAGAAGGAAAAAGCTGAGAAGAAGGCTGCCAAAGAGAAAAAGGAAAAGAAAGGAAATGGCGGTAGAACAGCTACCAAATACGATTATCCTCTCATCGATGGCAGAGAAATGACTTCGGCTGAGAAGAAAAAATATCGTATGGAGCAAAGAAAACTTGCTTCAGGTAAGGCTCCCAAGGAGGAAAAGGAAACTAAGAAAAAGAAGGAAGAAAAGGTAAAAGAAAAACCGGCTTCCGATAAGAAAGATAAGAAGGCCAAAGACAAGAAGAAAAAGAAGGCCGCTAAAGAAGAAGATTAATAAGAGCACTTTTTACTTTTACTTATCATATTTTTGAGTATTCGTTAATAATGGTAGAAGGCCTGGCAATATAAAAATTGTTCAGGCCTTTTATTTTCTAATTAAGTCGAAAATGGAACAAGAAGTATATAAACCAAAACTTAGAATCACTACACTATCAGGGAATGGTACCCCATTATCCGATAGGTTGGTAGATGCTTATACCGAGATGAATTCAGGTCCAAAGGTACAGCATAACGGTCCCATAAGAGTAGAAGTAACTCTTACTAATAAACAAGATATTGATAACTTCAAAGAATACTTAGATAGGTTATCTGGTACATTGCCTGCTAAGGCACCTAATGTTGGCAGAGGAAGACCTGCAGGGTCTACAACTAAGGAATTGGAATCACCAAGGGAGGACATTCTTGCAGATGTAGAGAAAATGATTGAAGAGGGTAAAGGCCAACAAGATATCATTAAATATCTTAGGGGATTGGGATTTGTATTTATCCTTACTGAAGATTTTCTATTTCACTTTCCTGGATTTGAGTTCAATAAAAAAGATGTGGGAGAAGCAACAGACAATAAGCAATATCCAAATTCATTCTCTTGGATGGCAAGATGTATTAAACGAGCTAAGGACCCAAAAGCAGATAAATTTGACCCAATGGTAATCTTTGGTTTTAGCATTCTTGGGGGACCCTCGAAAAAGATTATCCCATATCTCTATAAGGAAAGGAAGAAACCATTAAGGGCCCAAGTTGGTAAGAACGTAATCTCCTTCTCTCAAGCAGAATTCACTAAACTTCCTACTTTCATGTTAGAAGATGAAAGGGTTAAATTCTCTACAGAACAGAGGCAATTACTCCTTAATCCAGAAAAGAAACCATCTAAATTCTTTATGAGATGGTCAAGGGATGTGTTATTGCCCAATTCGGTATACGAAAAGTTAAAGAATAGAGATGGGCTAATCTTTAAAAATGATTTTGTAAATGAAAAGAGATAATATACCAGGTTTAGAGGGATATTATATAAGTAGGTTGGGTATTTTATGGAGCCGATATCATAAATCTGGTAAATTAACTCAGAATGAATGGCATAAAGTAAAACCAAACCATAATCAAAGAGGTTATCTTTTTGTTCAAAAGAAAGGTAAGTGTTGGTATTTACATAGGTTAGTAGCCTTAGCCTATATTCCAAACCCAGAAAATAAACCTTGTGTATGTCATAGAGATAATGTGGTAACTCATAATCGATATAGGAACCTTTACTGGGGTACACAGGCTGAAAATATGCAGCAATGTATTAATGATGGGAGAACTTTAAAGGGTAATAAAAACCCAATGTACGGGATATCAAGGAGAGGAGCTGCTAATCCAAACGCTAAATTAACTAAAACTCAAAGAAAGGAAATACTCTATAGAAGTAAAAGAGGTGAATCAATAGGAGAGCTAGCAAATTTATTCGGAGTATCAAAAGTAACGGTTAGAAGGGTATTAAATCCTAACCTAAGATCCTTCAATAGAATCCGCTAACACTTACCTCTGTATTTATTAAAAGAGTATTTTATATAAAATAATTTTAGTATATTTGCATAAAGAAAATTTAATTATGGACAAGGAAACAAAAGACATCGTAAAGCTCATTGCTGGTATTCAGATTGAATCACTCAACTCAATCAAAGAGGACGTTAAAAATGGAAATGATATTGCCCAAGACTTAATCAAAAAACTCCTTCAGATTGAGGATGACGAAATAATTCGAGCACTAGATGAGCACATTCAACTTTATGTTGACATAGAGCAAACACCTCAACTGATAAACATGATAAATGAATATCAGATGATGGTATGCTCACATATATTATTCAGAATGGAAGATGAATGGGTACACACTAATTCTCAGGGAGTACTTGGTACTTGGGCAATATTCCAGAGGGCAAATCTCAAATTCCACCCAGAACTAACACTTTTAAAATTTTAATATAGACATGGAAAAGAACGAATACTTAGAATCAGTAGAAATGAACACCGGAGTCAAAATGATTCCTTGCGAATCCTCTAATATTGAGGGCTTTGGTTATGACTCAAAGAAAAAACAACTTTGGGTTGCTTTTAAAGGTAATCGAGTTTATCGCTATGATGATGTACCTTATGAAATCTGCAACGAGTTACATCAAGCAGAATCAAAAGGTAAATACCTTGCAAAGAACATTAAAAATAAATTCGAAACTACAGGTTATGAACTCAGAAACTAAAATAACTAAGGGTTTATTAATTGCCATAGGAGCAATGCTACTTTACTTAGGGAGTAAGAATAATGCCCCCATAGAGGAAGTGAGCATTGCTCCTTCTCGTTTAGAAAGTCCCTTGACCAGGTTACATTATCTTTCAGATAGCCTGGGAATTAAACCAAGGGAAGAGAAAAAGAAGCAATGGTATAAATATAGGGTAGAAATAGAAACGATTCCAGAAAATCAAATCTATAAGATTGAGAAATCTGGATACCAGCAATATGAAGTTTCTAGATTGGGTGAAACTTATTCCTATGTAACCTACGAATTTACCTCAGACAAGGTAATGACTACTCAAGAAGCCTATGACTTCGTAAAGAAATATCCTGAAAGATGTACAAGGGTACCAAATACATCACAAGATAACATTTACGATAAATATAACGAGGATTACGAAGATTACATAAATGACCCAGAGGATGAAATTAACTATCCTCCAGAAATCTTCGACTTCCTAGCCGATTAACCCGAGCAAATAGAAAATAATTCAAATAAAATTTTTCTATTTAAAATAAAGTTCTTATATTTGTATCAGAAAAAGAAATTAATCATTTTACTAACATTTTAAATATAGACGTTATGAAAAAGAATGAAACCAAGGTTACTAACCTCGTTGCAACTAAGGTTGCTGAACAACTTGAAGGAATTAAAAATTCTAAGACTACTAAGGCTTCTGCTCCTAAGGCCAAAAAGACTAAAAAGGAATTGGTAAAAGATGCTCAAGAAGCTGCCACTAAGTTTGCCAATGCTAAATTGGTAGAACTCTCTCCCAAAACCCAAACTTCCAAAAAGGAACAGGTTGTCAAGGAAGTTAAGGAACAACAAAAACCATCCATCATCGAACAGGTAATTTCTAATCGGGAAGTTAAATACGTATATCCTGCCGATGTAGTTGATACTCTTGCTCGGAAGAAATGGAGACAACAAACTCGAAACGAACTCCATCGATTGGAACTTGCAATGGCTCGTATCAAGGACCAGAACTCCAAGGAATTCAAGGCTGCTGCTAAAGCATACGAGGACTTTAGAAAGAAAGTCCTCAAACCAGAACAAGTTGCATAAACCTTTATTAACCAGGTGCCCGGGATAATTACCTGGGCATCTCAATTCATACAAAATGGATTACACTATCTTCTCTGATAAAGAGATGCTTAAGCAGGACAAAGAATTGGTAGAATTACATAAACGATGTTGTAAGTCCTATCTAATCCAACATTCGCTTAAGCACTCCAAGATTAAGAAGTTCTTTATCGTTTACGATTGGTATATAAATACCAATAACGTAAGGAATTTCTTTTTCAGGCCTATAAACCTTTTCATCCAAGCATTGCTTTTAGGGCAACTTGATGAAATATCCGATTACATTAATCCTAACAAAAATGGAAAACGAAAAAAGAAACGAACCCGAAAAGTATAACGTACTTTACTGCAAAGGCAAATATCAGTATAAATCTAAATATCCCCAAATAGAAACTAAACATAAGGTTATCTATGCAGGGCCAGTAGAACCAATGGCACCAATCTGGGATAATGTATCAGATATATTAAGGAAATCTGATAGAATTTGTACTGAATCTCGAAGAGAATTAAAGAAGTTAGAGGAACGTTCACAGAATAACCTTTACTTCAAGAAAAATGGTATTACTCATATAATCGTATACAAATGTTTAGAGAAATAGTTAAAGACCTATATATAGGCAAATCGAAGTTAACCATAGAATGTAATCAAAAGGAAATACCCCAAACTACTCGGGTTCAAGACATATTACAGAATACTGGATTTACGGGTAATATGCCCGACTACGGTACCTATGGTAATTTCAAGGATAAGAAATTTGAGATTACTCCAATGATGCCTAAGCATTGCTTATTTATTACTGGAGTACCCAAAGGGGCAATCCTTGATAATTTCAGAGTTAGGAGAACATATTGGTCCTCTTATTATGAGGATGATGTAAGAGGGTACTTATTTCAGATTACAGATGAAAGTATACCTCGTTTAATAATCACAAACTAAATCTATATGGAAGCAATCGATTACGTAAAATTATTTAAACTCGACCAAGAGAATTATGACTTTAAAAGGGAAGAGTTTATATCCGAATTAGGTAAAGAATTTCTAGATTATTGCCAAACTACCACAATTGGGATAGATAAAAAGACTGGCAATATATACTACTACCGATTTAGGGAAATAGTTAAGAATTTCGAAACTAAATTCTGGTCAATCTCAGAACTTAAAATAGGAGAACCATTAACCCAGAAATTATGGAATGCCTTTTTCGCTACTCAGGTAGTTCCTTTAAGGCAAAGGTTATTCCCAAAGGTTCAGAAATTAATCGAAGAGCAAAAGGGGATAACCAATAACCGTAGTAAACAAGACAAAAAACCTACGAACCATAAAAAGGCAAACTATGGCAAGGGAAATCACAGACCTGCATGGGAATAAATTTAAGGTAGGAGATTATAAACTTTGCCTTAATATTCCCATCACTGGGAAAGGTAATTTAGTATTCACCAGGGACCTAATCTCTGGTGAACCTTTTAATTTATCAGTAAGTAAGAAAAAATATAAGGGATATTTCTATAACCTATCTTTGAATCTGTATGTAAGGTTCGATTTAGAGTATATGGGTTATGATGAAAGTTCCGATATCAGAAAATCTCATTTGTATGTCAGAAAAGGAAAATAAAATGGTAAGATTCCCAAGACCTATGGGGACTACTGCAATGGCATTAGAATATCAGAAGAACCCAAATGATGAACTTCTGATAAAGATACATAATTATATCATCAATCAATGGCTAATGGGAAATGGTGTATTATGTGGTATCACATACGACATAAATACATTCTCATATCGTATGGGTATAGATATCAATTACATACGTGTATTTATGAGAGATAGGCTATTAAGCTCTAGAATATGGGATAAAGAAAAGGCAGAAGATTTACTACAAGCATTAATGGGAGAACAACTAGCATGGGCTTTGGAAGACCGTATGGAAATAGCCCATCAGGTTAATATCCTAAGAGAATCTCAGGGAGGGAAATATGTACCGTTTATATCTGCCGAGCTGGGAAAGGCCCTTAAGTTAAAGCTTGAATCCTCTACATCTCTGCAATCAATAGTACGTAATCTTACTGGAGGAAGTACTACAAATATCTTTGCCCAATTTAATCAACAGAACAACGTAACACAGCAAAATGCAATCACCGTTGAAGAGGCACGTCAAATCGTATTGGAATCACAAAGGGTATTAGATAAACCAGAAGAGGCTAAACTATTGGAGGATAGGTATGACATTAAGTCTCTACCTGAAGTAGTTGCTACTAAACAGGAAGGAGTAGATACCAGTAAAGAGGGTCTTAACCTTAATAAAGCAGAGCTAATGCAAATTACTGATGATTATAAGGGAGCTATGTCTTCATTCTCTAAAGAACATCATGAACTACGTAGAGAAATCGAAATGCGTATAGACCCAGACGAAGAAGACCCAGAGTTATATCAATATGAAGACTTTGAGGAAGAAGAAAAAGAGAATGGCTCATTTGCATCTCAATTCCTCCGAAATAGTAAGCTCCCATAGTTATATCCGGATATTGCATATTTAAAAAGAAAGAATTATATTTGCATATCAATTTTAAAATAGACAAAAATATGGAACTACCAAAGACATCTTACAAAGAGACTCGGGTTAACAAGGTTAATCAGGGTACATACTTTAAATTAAAACCCACAGAAACTGCTCCAGTATGGGTAAGAGACCATTATGATAAATCATCTAAGACTTATAATTGTCATAAGTATGATGACTCAAATCACGAAAAGTTTCTCAAGGGAACAAGGAAAATATACATTGACTTTACATTTTAATCACATGAACTTATTTAGACGAAAGAGATGCTGTAGTGAACTCATTGCTATTAAAAATGGCAACTTAGTATTCAAATTGAATAATACTCATATCAATGCTGCTTATAATACTTTACAGGCAATAATGAGGAAATCGGGTATATTCGATGAGAATCTATATTTTGACTTGTACCGAGAATATAGAAGACATTATGCTATATACGACGTAGTACCATCGTTGCTAAGGTATAAGCTACCATTGATATTTTCAGGTAGATACCCAAAGAAACTATTCGATAATCAGTTTACTTTTGAGGAATTGATACCGAATGCTTTGGTATATCATAGTTTACCCGAAAATTTTAGATTACCAGAAAGCTTAGAGAAAATTCTTTTAGAAGTAAGAAAAAGGGTATCTGCTTATATAGACCAAGAAGATATATCAGACCAGGGTTATAGGGATTTGGTTCGAACAAATTTCGTAAAACAATGGGATGTATTTAGAAAGGACCCATCTCTTATAGATTGCTATATGGATGCTCAATTGGGCATGCTATATATGTGGGCTAGAGTAGAAAATAAAACAATAGTAAAGAACATAATCGAAAGAACTCAAGATGAACTAGCTCAAGAGTTCTTATCTAAAAATGACGAATATGGAAAATAAAGAAAAGTTTGCCTTCAGAAATGTAAACATGTCTCAAGGTGTAGAGGTAGAATTTATTAAATTGCTTACCTCATTAGAGACTAAAAGTGATGAAGATATTATTAAAGCTTTTAAAGCTCAATTATCTTCTGAATTATTAACTTGCCATGCAGAAATGTTATCTAGAACACCAAATCAGATAATATTTCAAATATCTCAATTCAGTAAACCCTATAACTTTTACAAAAACTGGGAACTATGGGTATTCTCTAATATCCTGGGTGTATGGACTCTAAATAGGTTTAGGATATGATTACAATGAAAAACCTCCAAGTGGAGGATATAAAAGATGAATGGTTATATAATGCCTTAACACAGGGCATCAAGGAATGTATAACTGCTCCAGTCCTAACTTTGGACCCAACAAAACCAGAACCCATTAAGAGGGCAGAAATGATATTAGAGAATTTCTCTCAGGAGGATTCTCCAGTAGTAGCTACAGTAATTGCCCCAGGCAATTTCATACAGATGATATTACCGAAACATGAGATACTTCTCTCGGTAATGTTTATCTATAAAGAGAGAAATACCTATGTACAACTTATAATACAAAAACTTGCTTATGAACGAGAAAAGACTACCACCAAGACTAATGGTTCTGTTAGTAGTATTGAAGGGTGAAAAGGTATATAAAATACCTCTCGAATCAGGAATAAAATTAGACCATCTAAAGGATTTCAATACACTGAGGAGAATCCTTGTCCCTTTAGTACAACTATATCATGGAGTAGGTTTTGATACTAGACTTACCTATGATGAATTTAGTATATTCTTTAATGACTTACAACATTTGGGGTATGAACTGCTTAATGAATATCACTTGGGTATACAAGAATTAGTAGAAGCAAAACCTATCACTGAAAATGACCAGGATATTAGGGAAATACGAAATGGGTTACTTACCTCTCTTAAATCTCAGGAGTTATCAGAGATATTAGCTACTAAACTAAAGCAAGCCATACATGAAGTATTTGAAAACGAAAAGAAGAAAGGTGGACTAATGTACAAGGAACCTTCTTTAGAACCTATGGAGAGTTCAATTATAAGAGAGGCTCTATATTTGCTAACTCCCCAATTACCTTAATAATTGAAAGGCAGTCTAATCCACTGCCTTTCTTAGCGTATACACATCCTCAGCCTCCCTAAAAATAAAATAGATATATTTTTCTATAAAAATAAAAATGCTTATATTTGCATATCATTTTAAAAATAGACAAAAATATGAAAACGAACTCAGTAACTTACAATCAAGCAGACGAACTAACTAAGGTAGTTCGCAATTTCTTAGAAAAGAAATCTACATTTGAACTTGACTCTGATGAACAGGGTAGTCTTCTTAATTTCCTAATGGGACTCTTAATCAAACTAGAGGATGATTACAAACTCAATTGCTTGGATATAAACCAGGTACAAATCTATGATACCACCTATTATTCTTTCATTTTCGAATCCATGGTAACTGCCGATACTAATCCCTATAAGGGGCAATTAGCATCTGCTGCAGTTCAATTCATGAATGAATTTACCGATAACGATGGGAGGTTCATATCATTCAATCAACTCGATAGAAACGACTGGATTTTCCAACTTAATTTCTCAATCGCATGACAAAGTATAACGTTAGTCCATTAGTTGCTCGGGAGATAGAATTCTCCACGGGCACTATCTTTGGTGGTAGTTGGTGCCGATACTTTATTTCAATCACCCTACATCAATGCTATATAGAAGCAACATGGAAAACCCGTCCTAAAAATGATTTAGACGGGCACAAAGAAATCTTTAACTCTTTACAGGAGTATCTAGATTGGTTTGCTAATCTTAAGAAAACTTACGGAAGGAGAATATCCCGTAAACAAATGGTATATGCTGCATACGATGAAACAACTCGTACCTTTAGTTACAAACCCTACGAGAATTGGGCTACAAGACGTTCTAAAGAGAAATTAAATAAGCCCAAGGAACCAATGCTGGCCGATGAATTATACTAATCCCTAATCAGTTAATATATCCTCAGGGAGTTCAGAAACACTAACATCTGGGCTCCCTTAATTATTGCATATTTAAAATATTATTTCTATATTTGCATAAAGAAAATAAATATAATTATTAACCGACCTCGAACAGGGTCACAAAACTTATTTCTTATGACAACTATTAACGAAATCTCAAATCACATTATGGGTTACTTCAATGGAACTCTTGATGCTTTTGGTTACACTGCTCAATCAGTTAACGAAATCTCAAATCCGGATGAATCCTATATGGGAACTCTCAACCTCCAATTCCGGGATTATCCTATAGACGATGACGAAAAGGCAGAAACCTACTGCAGAGAATCCGATGCTTTTGAACAATACGTGATAGAATTCATTAATTCTCATTGGGATGAACATCACCCATTAAAAGAACTTAACCCTAATTCTCATTACATGTCAAACTCCTATGGAGATACTATCCAGGTACATTTCAATGATGAATCCCTTTTCATTATCATTACTATGACAGGGCAATATTAACAAAATCTTCTGGGAGGCACTCAAAACACCTCCCAGAACCTCCCTATTTATAAAAATAAAAGTAATTATAGAAACAAGTTTAGAAATAATTTTGTATATTTGCAGTGAGAAATATTTCTCAAATAATTTTAAATATAGACGTTATGAAAGAATTAAAAAATTTAGAGGCCATCCGGGAACTGCTTGCTTCTCATCCCATTTATACTTATGATTACAGCGATGGTCTTTATATTAACAAGGAAGATACCAATATCCAGGTTTACTCAATCGACTTAGAGGATGAACCTTTTGCTGATTATATCTCAGGATATATCATCACATATGCTTCAGAGGAAGTTCTCTTCGAAAACTTAAGGGAAAACATTATTTCTCACATGGACTTAACAAAGGGTGCCGACGACCAATATTATGATTATTCACCCTCACAGGTAGAGGCTATCTTATTCGGAATCCTTCAATTAACCCCAGAACATCAGGATTACCTTATAACTGGACTTAAAAAACATCTTCGGGAATTTATCCAAGACGAAGAACAAGATGATGACATGATATCCCAATATACCAGCATTTATAATGCTATCGAAAAATGGGAATCAGACCACAGGGAAACAGAAATCTTCCAACAACTTGCAGTATCAGAATTATTTAACCAACTAAATAAATAATCACTATGGTAAACTTATATAAATTACTCAACGTACTGGAACAGGGCATGTCTCTGTTCCAACTCAATAAATGGAAAACCGAAGGACTTTGGTACCCAATTACCCAATATAAAAAGGAATCAGATGAAATACAGGTAGTAACCAATTTATTTATTGCTGACCAAGAACAGTATCATATCCAACTATCAGGTAATTATCCAGAAGAATTCGATGACTGGAATAACTTTCTAGAGGAAAACCAATGGAAAATCTACCCATTACTTGCAAACATAATGCAAGTCTTCTTGCCCACAGGGAACTATCAGATTATATATACCTTATATCCACAAGGATTCATATCAGTAATTGCTAAACCCATAAACAAATAACATTATGATTACCGAAGAACTTAAATATATACTAGACTCATTACCTTCAGAGATACATGAACAAGCCAGGGAACTGGTAAAAACTTGGAAAACTGCCAATGACCGAATAATAAACGAAATCTTTGAACTCTCAGAAGAAGAGGCCGATGAACTTCAACAAATTGCCGATGAAGCTAAGGGTAAACTATTTACCCTATTATTTGGCCCACTCTATCATCATTACGTATCTCAATATGTATTAGACCAGGACTATTTTGAAGAAGAGGAACAATTCATTGAGGACCTATTAAAATATTATAACCTATGACAGAATACATCAAAAACCAATTAATCAAACTATGCAACCATCCCGAATGGTTTAACGATATGCTCATCTCATTGGATAACAATCCCGAAGAACCTCATACGGCTAAATCAGAAATCATAGCTGCAGTAAATGGAGTATACGCCCCAGATATGGTATTCAACACCATTGAGGAAATCCAAGAATACTTCGAATATGTTCACCTTGAATCCCAAGAGATAAACAACAATCACCTCCACTCCGAACACATAAGATTACAGATAAGAGAAATATTACAAATCCCACTAAGAGATATAACCATAATCGATATAATATCACTACCATGAAAAAGAAAGACCTAATATACATACCCCACCAAGATACCTGGACAGAACACTTCCCTAATCCAGGCAGTAACAAAAATGATTACACTCTATACCTAAGTGATCCCCAAGCCCAGTATAATAAGTTACTCCGTACCCAACAGAAACTAAGAAACAAAAAGAAATGAATATCATCTATCACATAATCCGAATAATCCTATCCGTAGGCACCATCCTAACCCTCATACGCAATGAGAAAATATACCAAGCCTACAAGTACACCCACCCAACAAACAAATTAAGGTATATAATATCACAAACCCTAATATTAATCCTATACACCTCATCACTAATCTTAGTATCCTACACATATAGGATTATACTAACCCACCTATAACCCAATACTCCCCTACCACCCAACAAAACAAATAAAAAGAAAATCTTAATAGCGCTAACTAAGCTACAACCTAATTTAGGTACATAATATAATACACCTACATACATAACATATAACCATCCCCCCTTATATATATACTAATCATATAATACATATCAAGGTACCTCGCCGGGGGTTTTGGGGATTTAGGCAAACAGGGCTAGGCAAACTTACCTTACTATACAAAGCCACTCAACTCACTATATAGCCACTATACCATATAGCTCTACTACACACTTTAAAGGCAAACTCAAAAAGGCCTAAAAAGGCAAATAAATCCGACCATTAATGGCCCCTAAATCCGATTGCCATGAGTACCCTTTATATGTATTATATTATAGATTGCATTCAAGGTAATTCGAAGGTAGGGGATTATATAATACAGATATGTTATGTAGCTTCTATGTATGTAGGTAGTATAGCTTTAGTACATCGTCGATTAATGGCCATCACAATTTACCTTGATTGCCTTCACCAAGTTATTATATTATGTATTATATAATAAGTATTGGTTGGGGATTAGGTAAATAGGATATTAGGTTTTAGGGCTAAATGGTTTATAGGATTTAAGGCCTTCAAGGGGCATATTTAGGTAATATTCCTAGTAAGTATGTAATTTATTTGCTTAGTATTTATATTAGCATTAACTTTTGTATTCTAGGACAATTTTGTGATTTAGGGGTACCTAGATTACCGAGAGCCATTAGGTATTATATAATATTAGTTATAGGTAGGGAAGGTAAATGGCAATCTCCATTCATGGCCTCAAGGATTTAGGCAAATATAATTCAAGGCCCTTAATAACCTACGAAGGCAATTGGGTTTATTGCATATATAATATATTATATTTATATTTGCATCAGATAAATAAAGTATTAATAATTAAAAACCCATTACCTATGAACACAGAAGAATTATCAAACCGATTAACACAAATCGTACAAGGCCTTACTAATACTCACCCTATTAGGATTAAGGCTACTATCGAAGTTTTCCTTGAAGAATTTGACCCAAGCCAGAACTATCTCCTTTCTATTTCAGATATAGAAGGCTATGAGACCCAATTTATCGAATTCGAGATTTGGGACAAAAACGATGGTCCTATACCAGGTATCAAACTTTTCAAGGATCTCAATATATACCTTGAACGAGAATTTTGCGAATACTAACCTATAATACTTATCACAATGGAAACTAATTTCGAATACCTAGCCAAGATTCTCAAGGATGATGCCATTGACACCTGGACTCTAAGAGAACAAGAAGAAATAAATAAACTAGACCTAACCCAAGGCCTACATATTTTCTTATACGATATCTATACCGGTATTATATCCCATTGCCAAACGAATAAACCCACAAACCAAGAACCCATATATGAATCAGAACATATAATAATCCTAGACTCAGATAGTATAATAGGTTAAGAATATTGCCCAGGCCTAACTTAGGTTCTGGGTTTTTACTTACGCTAACTTAGTAAGCCCTTATAGGCTATCCTAATCTCTATAGGCTTACCATAGTCCCTATATGGCCTTATTGAATTAGGACCTAATAGGTTTATAGAGGGCAATAATAGGGGATATAGCTAATCGGCCTTAATTCTTTATCACCTTAGTCGATTAATGGCCTTCAATATACAGGTATATAATACACTCTCAAGAGGACAGGCATAAGCTATATAGGATTATCCCATATACATATCATATATGCCCACTACAAGGCGTGCGAAGATTTCCCTTGTGAACCCCCAAAATTAAGTGCAAATATTAAGTCCTTTTTAGGGTGCACAATATTTTTCATTTTATGAATTTTTCACGAAAATAATTTTGAAAATAAAAATATTCATTTTCTCAAAAAATTTTCTTGAAAATGTTTGTAGATTAAAATAAAGTTCGTATCTTTGCAATGTGAGAAAAACAAAAGATATTTGAAAGATTTTATTTAAAACTTTTTAAGAAAATAATTCTCTAAAAATTTTGTAGATTAAAAAATAGTTCTTATATTTGCAATACAGAAATGAAATAAATACTACCTTATTAGAATAGTTAAAAAAGTCTTGAAAGTCTATTTGAAAAGGTAATAAAAATAATAAATAATAAAACTTTCAAGCAATTTAATATGAAAAATCAAATTAATAACGTGAATGTAGAAAAAGCAGTAGCAAACAGTAAAGCAAATAGTTTAATTGCTTTAGATGTATTGAAAAGCGTTAAAGAAAAAAACGCGGGTCTTTTCAAAACGTCTTTAGGGACAAAAACAGAAATTTATAAAAAAGAACTTTTTGAGGGTGCAAACGAAAAGCAAATCAAATCGTTACGCAAAAAGTTCAGAAATGTAACTTTCAATTTTCTTTCCACGATTGCAAACAATGCAGATAAAAAACTAATTGATGGATTTATAGACTTTTATAAACAAGTCTATACATTAAATGATTTTTCATTTAATTCTATTGCAAGCGAAAATACAAAAGAAGAAAAGAAAGCGATATTAATAAAAGGTCTCGAGATTGTAAAAAAATCAATTAAATAAAGTATTAATCAGATAGGGAATAAAATTTTATTCCCTATCATAAAAATAAAACTATTATGTTATTAATTTTGTTTTTTATCTTATTAGCTGTTTTTGTTAGTGCTTTATATGTAGTTTATATTCTTTTAAAACCAAATCATAGAATAATATCCACTATTATTGATGTGCAAACTTTTCAATTAATTAATGCAGAGCAATTTCTATTGCTTGAACAAATAAACCAGAACTATCTAAATGAAATTGAATATACAATTTATAAAAAATTTTCTTTTAAAACTTTTTTACTATACTTATGTTATTGTTTAAATGAACAATTTAAAGAAAATTTAAATAATCATTTAGTAGATAATTAAGAAAGCAAAGGGACAAATAAAAATGTTTGTCCCTTACTTTTTATTTTCAAATGTTAAATTTAAGGGAACCGTACTCCCCATTTAGTACCACAACTTTAGAAGCCCTCACATTAAGGGGTACCTTGAAGGCAAATACACATTTTTAGTACCACAACTTTTTGGCTCCTCGCATTAAGGGCATGCCCAGATATCCCACACCACACATGCTCACACAAAAAGACCCAAGACAGATTAACCATCCCGGGCCTATACCTACAAAATACTCCTAAGTAAATCCTTAGTCCTATCTTTCCCCAATACTCCCCTAACTCTCCTACCATTCTTCTCATAAAAGAAAACATACCATCTCTGAAGATTAATCAACCACCAAGCCTTAACTTCCATATCAAGGAAATATCTATCAATACAACTCTTCTCCAAATCGGTAAGCCACATCTGATACCAAATCCTATTATCTTCTCTACATCTTAGGATTCTAACAAACCCATCTTCCTTCAAAGTCTCAACCTTCACCATAACCTTCCTCCTTTAATTGATTATCTATCTCCATTTCAAGAATCTCCAATCTCTTCAAATTATATACCTGATGTACAGGAAACCAATAATATCTATCTCTATCCTCATAAGGAATCATCTCAATCGGGGTAGGGGTATTAACATCTATCGTATAATATAACTCCGTTAAACCATATCTTTCAGGTTTAAACCATTGCTGAATCTCTATCCATTAATAGGTATTCCCTTGCCTTATATAGCCTTGCTACTGCAGTTCCCTTACTTATGTAATCTGTACTTCTCATATTCATTTAGCATTTATATAAATATATAGAACCTTGGGTATCACCGGGGTAGAGGACTACAATATCAAGAGAGCAATAATTATAAACCAATAAAACTTATTAGATTATGAACGAATTTAACTTTAGAGTAGCCAATGCTGCACCCAGGGCATCGGGCTTTGAGATAGGTCAGAATGTTGGGGATACCAAGACTACCCATATCTACTCCTATAAGACCAAGTACATTAATGGCAAGAGTACTGGGCAGAAGACTAATGTAGATTGGGATATGGAATCCAGCATCCCATCTTGGGTAAGCGTGAAATATGCTTTTGAGGGCAATGATTGCAAAGTAACTTTTACCACCCTGCAAGAGAATACAGGTTCCTCTGCCAGAACCCATACTCTTGTATTTAAGCAGAGAGAATCTGGGCAAACTATATCTTTCCCTATAAGTCAAGAACCCAACTTCACTTATACCTACTTCTTAGATGTATTGAATGTAAGTGCTACCATAGGAGCTAATATAGGTAATACTACTACGATTATGGTTCAATCTTATATGACTCGAAGTGATGGAGAGGTAATGGCCAAACAACCATCCGTAGGAGCAACTCCTTCTTGGGCAACTAAGGTTACAGTTAAAGATGGGTCTATTCTGGCAGGTGCACCTAATTGGTACCAAATTATAGTTGAAGCAACTGCAGCAAACTTAGGTTCTTCAGAAAGGTCCGGAACACTCTTAGTAACCTGTGGTGACCAAAGTAGAAAAGTGACTATACGGCAGAAAGCTGCGGAACAGGATATCACCCTTACTATTCATTGGCCTCTGAACACTTTTTCAGGAGCTTTCTTCAAAGAGGGGCAAACACCTCAAACTGATAGTACTGGTACGGCTTATTTTAATTTCTCTATATTGGATGATACCTCAGTCCATAAGTATAAAAAATCCGAGGGTGTAAGAGTAAATTTACGAGATGGTAGTACTGAAATAGCTTACCCAGGTGATCGTATATCAGCTTATAGATTTACTAATCAAACTTGGCAATTAAGGTCTACTTTCCCATTGCCTTCATCAGACCAAATAATCACTTTATAAATTTCAAGGACATGGAAACGAAAGATGTAATATCATTCCGTAGGGGGGGGGAGGTCACCTCCCTTGATTTAAATCTTGCAGGAGCAGGAGAAACCAAAGTAATTGGTGTTGAATCTATTACCTATAAGTACGTTAATGGTAAACTGTATCAAGAGTATGGAGCTACTTGGGGAGTTTCATCTTCCCAACTACCCCAAGGTAGTCAGCTTGAAGTTTCAGAGGCCAATGCTACATTAACCATTACAGTACCAGCTAATAATACTTCTTCTACCCGTTCAGGTAAAGTAGTACTTATCCAACAAGCTTCAGGTAAGACGATTACCATTAATTTGTCTCAAACTACCAGTATACAAAACAATGGTATCATTATATATGTTTACTTAGACCCATCAACTCAAGGTAAAGGTGTAATCCAAGTAGTGGCAGACCATCCGGTGGCTAGCACCCTCTGGTTCCTATAGTCATGGTTCTATTACCGTTAAAAAAGGAAACCTTTCTCCTTCAGATTTCTCCGGAGGTATACTTATAGAACTTATACTGGGCAATAAGATAAACGGATATGTTAAAAGGGTTATGCTTAGAATCAAGGTTAATTAGTCAAAGCCATTAGCATTGCAATTACCCAACATACAAGGGAGATGGTATATGCAAGGGAATACCTATGCCAGGGATACCAGCAGGTAATATAAGAATCTGATTTTAGTATTTCTGGATGTTCTTCTTCGTATTTTTTATCCTCTTCTCTAGCATTATATTTAGCCAAGATGAAGAAAGGTAAGAATACGAAGAAGATTATTAAAGTAACTGGGAATAAGAGTAGGAGAAGTATCTCCCACCCTTGCATTGATGTCCCAGCATAATCACCGTCTCTATCAAAAAAGAATCTCATAGTAATTTGTATTTTATGTATCTGATTAATAGATAAATCGGAAATAGAGGTAATACCAACCATACCGAGATGAATAAAACGAGAGAGTGTATTTTGTGAGTATAGGGTAAATAATCCAAGCAAACCTTTACAAAGAATACAGTGAACGGTAAGCATACCAGGTAAATTGTTAATATTACTGTAGTCATTGTTTCTCTTTGTTGAAGTATTTGTTAACAATCTTGGTAAACTTCTTATCGAATTCGATAAGTACTTCTACTTGTTCTTCCTTACTCATATTCCTGAGACCCTTATCCAGTATCTCGGAATTTCTCTTAATTGAGAAATATGCCTTGAATGCCTGAAAGTATTTCTCGTTTTCCTCGGTAAGAGGTAATACCTTTCCATCTTTCCCATCCAACCTTGCATAGGTATCATCAGGACCCAAACTTCTAGCAACTTTTACTCGATTGCTTAAGATTGCAAACCCACCTTTCTTATCAATGGATTCTACTTTCACCTTCTCTACGATTTGTCTTTCTCCAAGTTGGAAGATTAGTTCATCACCTTCACGGAGCTTTTTGATTTCTTTCTTTTCTTTTTTCATATCTAATTAGTTAATTAATTCTTTATGCAAATATACGAAATTTATTTTATATTATTGCATTATTAATCATATTTTTTATAAATTCATAGGCATTGCCCCGGTAATCCTCTAGCATTTTGTATTCCTGTGGAGATAGAAATATTCCGTTTACTTTAAAAGCATCTCTTAGATGCTCTGGTATAGTGCCCTGGTGAGCGATGTTATTATAACGGATAATGAAAAGTTTCTCTTTATCTTCATCTATAACACCAAGAGTGTTGACTGGTTGGAGTTTAGTTTGGTAAATTCCCCCGAAAGCCGAGGGCACCATTAAAATACTTCCGGGAATTTTAGTTACCCAGTGAGAATAATCTGGAGTAATTACCGCAATTTTACCCTCTTTCTCAAGCTCTTTATCATAAGCTAATCGATTAGACCAAAAAGCACATTGAAAACAAATTTGTTTTCTTGCCATAAGTTGAGGGATTTCCCGAGTTTCATCAAATTCCTCTAAATTAATTGGTTTGCCACATATCTGGCACTCATTTTTCTTGTCCATATTGCATTATTTTATAAGTTATATATGATAATAGAACCAACTAACATCCCGAAAATGGGTTATAAGCAATACTTTTGTTACTAAAATTGAACCATTAAAACTGATAAGTTATGGATAAACTAACAAATGAAATGATTAAAGACCTTGCTATTCGCTTAGGTCTAGAACCTGCTCTCTTAAAAGCTGTTCAAATCGTAGAAGCAGCTGGTAGAGATGGGTTTTTAGCTGATGGTAGGCCTCAAATTCTCTTTGAGGGTCACATTATGTACAAAGAAGTACATAAGAAATTCCCTGACAGAGATTTAGCTTACCTTTGTAAGAGATATTCTACAGTATTTTTCCCTAAATGGGATAAATCGAAGTATCTCGGAGGTGTTCATGAGTACAAAAGACTCGAATTAGCCAAAGAAATTGACGAAGAATGTGCTTTAAAGTCTGCAAGTTGGGGAATGTTCCAGATTATGGGCTTCAATCACAATCTTTGTAGCTGTAGAGATGTCTATGAATTCGTTCATAAGATGTCAGAATCTCACGAAAAACAACTAGAATTGATGTACTACTTCATGAATACCTCTGGTTGTTTGAAGAATCTCAAGGAAAAGGACTGGGCAGGCTTTGCAAGAAAGTACAATGGTCCTGGATATGCACAAAATGCTTACGACCAAAAGCTAAGAAATTCTTACGAAAACTTCAAAGATAAGATATGAAAAGATGTCATTTTAACAGCTGGGTAGCAAAGGTATTCCTTTTCCCCAGTTACAAGGCAATTAC